>JACDJB010001435.1_pt1 | contig 19227 bp, 10 predicted proteins | sample 7454121 | NCBI WGS metagenome assembly JACDJB01 (sample SAMN14253290, study PRJNA609438) | sludge metagenome | isolation source: sludge after 25d culture with pyrite | collected 2018-12-20 | reverse complement strand
GAGGGGGGTGGGGTATGGGGAGCATGAAAATGGCTCTGCCATTTTCATGCTCCCCATACCCCACCTTTAAACCCCGAGATACTTGTCTTTTCGACCGCAGGGAGAAATCTAATTGTCAAAATGATGCAAATCATTTTGACAATCTCTACTGGCTTAGGGTTCCAGCGGTGTATCCTTTTCGGAACCCCCGCGATCTGAGTCCGAGGTTGATATGTCTGTGCAAAAATGGCCGCAAAGTCTTCCGGCAGCTGCCGGAAGACCCCGCTCCGACACGGGGCGTTGGTATTAAATCAGGCTTTGCAATGATGCAGATTGCTTCTCCGGCAGCCGCCGGATTGCAATGGGGAGATTCTTGGTGAAAAACCAAGCGGCAGAGCCGAGCGGCTTCGGGCGGGAGCCCTCGCAATGACGGTTCGCCGCTAAGAACAGGGGCGTAGGGAAAACAGGGGCGGCTGCGCCGCCCCTGTTTTCCCTACGCCTAATCCACGGCTTGACCGTCATTGCGAGGGCTTGCCTGAAGCAATCTCTATCATTGTCACTACAGCGTGAAATCTATAGCAACCCCGGTCTCTCTTTATAAGTCTTCCACAAAAACTCACCAAACAGGGTGTTGGCCCATGCAAACCACGCGCGCGTGAAGTCTTTGGGATTGTCCTTATGAAAAGTCTCGTGCATAAAACCGGTATCTCCATGTGTTGATTTGAGGGCGGCGATACACTGCTTTATTTCCTCATCGTTATTGCTGGTAAGGCCACGCATGGTTATTGACATGGGCCATATCATATCCATGCCCACATGAGGCCCGCCAATGCCTTCGGCTGCTTTTCCCTTAAAAAAGAAGGGATTGCTGTCGGACCACACAAAATCTCTTGTGTTTTTATAGACCGGATCGTCGCGATCGATGGCATCCAGATAGGGTAGAGACAAAAGACTCGGTACATTGGCATCGTCCATCAACATCCGGCTTCCAAAGCCGTCAATTTCGAAGGCATAAATCTGGCCATATTTAGGATGTTCCACAATGGCATATTCTTTCAAGGCCGTTTGCACCTCATCTTTCAATGCCTCTAACTGTTTGGCGGTAGAGGCATCCCCGGCAATTGTGCGCATCATTTCGGCAGCCTGCTTTAAACTCACGGCGGCGAAAAAGTTGGAAGGGATCAAAAATGAAAAGAGGGTGGCATCGTCGCTGGGGCGGAAGGCAGAACAGATAAGCCCTACGGGATTCACAGGATAACCATAACCATGCAGGGCACGGGTATCAGTTGCATTTGCAGTTTCACGCTGAAAAGAGTATTCACCGTGGTTTTCTTTTTGCTGTTGGTCTTTAAAAACCCGAAGAATGCTCTTAATGGCCTGCTGCCACTCACTATCAAACGGTGAGGTATCGCCTGTTGTTTTCCAATAATTATAAGCCAGCCTGATGGGGTAGCAAAGAGAATCTATTTCCCATTTACGCTCGTGAACGCCCGGTTTCATAGCGGTTAAATCGCCGGCCCACTCTCCTACCTTATTGGGATCGTCGTAAAATGCGTTGGCATAGGGATCTTTTAAGATGTAACTGGTTTGACGGTTGATGACGCCGGCGATGAGTTCTTTCAGTTTTATATCCTGGTGGATAAAAGCCATATAGGGCCACACCTGCGCCGAGCTGTCGCGCAGCCACATGGCATCTATATCACCGGTGATGACATAAGTGTCGGGCTTTCCGTTCTCTTTGGTAAAGGTAACCGTGGTGTCAAGGGTGTTGGGAAAACAATTGTTGAAGAGCCAGCCCAGTTCTTTGTCTTTTACATTTTTCTGAAATTCAATAATGGCCTTCTCAATAGCTTCACTTTCAAAATGTCTTTTCCCCTTGGGCGTTCTCACTACGGGAAAATTCGCAGGAGCTAATAAAGGCGTTGACGACAACTGTAACGGGTCCATCAAGGTTAATCCCCCCATTAATGCCGTGTTTCGTAAAAATTTTCTTCTTTGCATGATGTGGTTGGTTTCGTTACTATGATTAGAGGTTAACCTGGTTATCACCCAGGTTGAACGATTCTTGCTCAACTTAGATATCATTTTAACACATAACCTAAAGATTTCACCAGTTCAAAAACCGGATCAGTCCGTTTTGGATTCCAGGGAGTTCCTCCCTCTATCCCGGTATTTATCTTCGAATCTACTTTTTTAGCAGCAGATAGATTATTCTGAACCATATTCTCACACCATTGTAATACCGGATCATTCGGGGAATCCTCCTTCCATCGGCTGATGAAATCCATGATTTGTGTTTCTTTACCGAGCCTCTGTAGGGTGAGCAGATATACATAATCACTTGAGGTGTGGCCAGTGGCCTGGTTTTCACTGTAAGAAATTACCTTTTGAAAAAGTCCCTGAGCCCGGGACCCCTTGTCATTGAGATGCAACAAACATTCAGCCTCCAGAAAATCCTCAATTCGCTCGTCTGGATCATAAGGCCTCCCCACTCCCAAATTCTCAGGCCAGAGTCTGGCCTTGGCAACCAATTGCAAAGCTGATTGATAGTTATTTTCTCTGTAATACTCAATTGCCTTCATCATGGTTGCCTGACGATATATTACCCTGCCCCTTGACGCACCTTCATTGGGTAGAATATGACTCTTTTCAAGCACATCAAGGCATTTGGTAAATTGTTCATCGGCTAACAAACATTTTGCCACTGTATATCTTACTTCATAATTGGACGGGAAATCTTCCAGTGCCTTGTTCGCTATATTAAGAGCCTGTTTTGTATCCTTTTTATCCAGATAATAATCAATCAACATTTTTGAAGTACGCCATTCATCAGGTTTTAAATTAAGAGCCCTTAACAAATCAGCCTCAGCATCATAACTTCCATCACTTCCAAAAAGTGCGGGTTTAGCTGCATAGAAATAGAAACAATCCGGGCTGTCCCCACATTGTACAAACAAGCTTTTTGCTTCATATGTGTTGCCTAAACTCCAATACAACACTCCAAGAAGATATTTTGATTGCCAGTTATCAGAGTGTGTAACAGCCCACTCCAAAGCCGGAACACTCTCTTTCCGGAAGGGAAGTACAAAATCGGGTGAGCTTGCCACTGCTTTATTGAAAAATCCTTCTGACTTCTGTAGTTGGTTATAAAGGCTATATAAATAAGCCAACCTGAAATATATCAATGTATTTCCCGGAGCCATTTCCAAAAGTGTTATGGCTTCCTTATGGCATGCCACATTTTCATACCAGCCTGCCATCTCCATAAAGGTCTCATTTGGCAATTCAGTCTTAATCATTGCAATAAAATCTTCCTTTGATGTTTCAGTCTCCTCTATCAGCATTTTCTCAAATCGAACAAAATGATTTAAAGGGCTTACCTCTGCCAATTGGTCCAGATATTTAACCGCTTCATCAATATTACCCTTTCTACGGTTAATTACAGCCAACACCTGCTTTGCCTCCAGATCACCCGAATTATATTCAAGAATCTTTTGAATATATTGCGCTGCCTTTAATAACTCATCCCTGAACATGAAAAGCTTTGCCAATTCGATGGTGGCAGCACTTCTATAAAAAGATGATAGCGTAGCAAGTGAAAACCCATCTTCAGCATCATCCAAGTTTCCAAGTTCTTTGTTAATTAAACCATAAACAAAATTGGCTTTTGGATCATAGGTATCAAGTGCTAATGATTGCTTTGCAAATGTTAATGCCTCTATGGAATTTCCTTTACGGTAATAAATTTCCGCCATTTGGTTGAGAGCAGGGGCATACAAGGAGTCCATTTGCAAACATTCGTTGAATTTTAACTCTGCCTTATCAAATTCGTTCTGATACATCCAGTTTAATCCCTCCACATACAATCCATAAAGTGAACTCCAGTCAATGGCTTCAGGAATTTTAACCGGCCGGTTCAACGCTTCCGACTTTTCACTATACACCAATTTTTTATCGCCTATAACAATTTTGAGAGGCTGCACACTGTTCTTCACGGATAACGTTGTATTCCAGGTTTCCAGAGGATTAAGATCTACCTTATAACTCTGTTGTAACTCATCCCCCAGGTATATTCTGATTTCATCATTCGTTTTTTCCAGAGGACAGAAATATATATTGAGATTACTGCCCTCTCTTTTCATATTTAGCGCACCAAGAGCATTCGCTTCGGCAACCCCACGGGTAGCCAATACAGGAAACCAATATTCTGTAAAAACATCGGTCTGCCAGGGTTTAAATCCTGCGTGTTTAAAAGGAGTCCACATGCTGCTTACACCTGCCTGATTCAAAGATTTACCCGATTGCATCTCAACATATTGCCCATCATTGTCGGTCAAAAGGTCTTCCCAGATTCCCCCTGAACGTGATTGTGCCCATGAGAATATCTTCCTTCCCGGCTTGTCCCCATAATGCGCATAATGTCCCGAGCCAAAATCATAATCATGCCAGTAGGCTGCATAAAAACCTTTTGTACTTCCCATTATCATATCCGATTTGGAATCGCTAAAAGTATTGTTTTTGTACCACGATAAATCCCTTCCCTCCTCGTCTATTGGCCAGCTACGGGCTTCTCCCCCATGACCCAGACTAACATCTCCCGGGAAACAATATTCCAAATCTCCTTCGGCCTGAAATGCACCGTTGTGCCATTGATAATAGGGTTGTAAAAGCGATGTGCTATTCTGATAGGTGGTAGTTGTAGAAAACCAGGCTTTATCTTTGGGCAGCCTTATCTCCACCTCCCAACGGGTGCGTGTCATCAATTCATTGGCTCCAACAACACAGCTCACACTTCCGTCTTCATTTCTTCTGGTAATATAATCTACAGGATTTGAAGTAGTAGGCACATGCCCTATTATGCCGAAGTTGAACTCAATTCCACCTGAAGTCCAGGGACCGCGCATGGCGATGTCTCTGAATTTCACCACTGAATTGTAATAGATAAACTCTCTTCCGGTGGATTTTTCAATGGCACCCCATATTTTACCACCAATCTCCGGTAAAACAAAAACTTTAATGTAGTCATTCTCCAATGTCACAACTTTCCAATCCTGCTCAACAGATTCGAGGGCAAATCCTCCATATCTGAAATAGGGGTAATAACTTTTTTCCGGATTAGGGATGGGATCGGCATCAGAAAAGGGATAGGTAGTAAAGGTCTTCAGAGTTTCCTGAATTGTAGCAGTATCCTTGCGCACATCAGATGCCGATGCCGATACAGGAATGTGCACGAGCAGATAAAATGCCAGTGAAATAATAAAAAACAAATCCCTATTGCTCATAATTGCTGTTCTTAATATTTCTATTTTGACTGATAAACACGAACGTAATCGATTTCATAGTTAATCGGAAATTCAGTATTCGATGGATCCCCGCCGGTGGCGCCAAGAGCCAGGTTCAGCAACAAAAACTGAGGCTCTCTGAAAGGGTTTCGTCCGTCGGGATTAACCGTCTCTGTCAATAGGGTCGTATTTATCAACAGGTCATCGAGATACAGTTTGATAGAGGTGCTGTCCCATTCCATTTTCCAGACGTGAAATTTCCTGACCCAGTCAGGGTCTTTGGATGTGAAATCGATCAGGGGTCTTATTTCTGTGTGCCATTGGGAGCTCTTTTGTTCACTCTGCCAGGCTACATTGGCAAGGATAATAGGTTGATTTGTCTGGCGATGACGGTAAAATTCCATGATATCAATCTCGCCTCCGGCAGGCCAGCCACCACTGGTGCCAAGTGTCCAGATTGCGGGCCATGATCCCATGGAGGTATCAATGCGTGCACGGATCAAAAAGGTACCGTACAACCACGACTTCTTACCGCTCGTCTGGATGCTGGAGGAGGTGTATTGAGCATACTCCCTGTTTAAATTCCATCTGTCGCTTTCTGCGTTGTATCGGGGATTTCTAACTTTCTCCCTTCTTCCTTCAATTAAAAGGAGCCCATTTGCGATTGTTGCATTATCCTCCTGGTACCATTGGAGTTCCTGGTTCCTCACAAAACCATTTTCATACCTCCAAAAGGCTGTATCCGGTTTCGAGCCTTCATTGAATTCATCATTCCAAACCAGCTTCATTCCTGTTATTATTTGAGGTTTGGAAAAATCGGGTTTAAAAGCATCCGTCTTTTGGGCCATCATCAGCCCTGATAAAGCGAACAGCATTACCGAAAGAAATATCTTTGATTTGTTCATAGGATTAGATTTATGTAAGTAATTAAAAAATAATATTGACCGGAGAAAAATAGATTTCTCGCTGCGCATACCAATGACAGAATCAAATAAGGTCGTTATTACCAGCAGGTTCCTCACCTTCGGCTCGGAATGACAAGGTGTGGAGCGTGGTTGGCGAGGAGTTGGGAGGAGTGATTACCGGGACGATCAGGTCTTCTGAGGTCATGATTATCGTAAGACATAACATTGATAAAATCGAACTGGGCCAGTATTTCATGCGTTACCTCTCCGGCGGGACGACTGGGTAATGCTGCGGTGAGCAGCTTATTGTGAGATTTTAATGCCTGTGCCAATTCGATTATAAAGGGCCCGTAATTGGGGTCAGGGGTAGAATAATTGGGATCTACTGCCGGAAAAGAAAGTGATGTTGCCATTCCCAATGGTCCAAGCGTATATCCCCATTCTAAATCCACATCTATTCCATCCACATCATTCTGAAGAGCCATTGAGACCAAATCTTTAATAAGCCCTTGTCTCTTATCTTCTTTCAACAGTGTATGATACCCGCCTCCGGCAATGGAATACAAGACCTTTACATGATGGCGGTGCGCCGCTTTGATAAATGGAATTAAGGCTTCAAAGTTTTGATTGAAATCCCCGGAACTATTTGGATAAACAAAGGCCAGATTAATATGGGTAAGCTTAACAAATGGAACTTCTGAAGTATCCGCTTTCATTGCCCAATTGATGGGATAATATCCAATAATTTTAAAATCCGCTGAAGGATTCTGAGCGCCTGTTTTGAATGAGAGAAAACCTACGAACAGCAGGATTAGGAAGGACTTGGAGCTCATGGTTATTTATTTTTAATACTTAACAAAATTTCCGCCACATCAACGAAGCCTCAATACTGATGAAAGGCATCGGAAATAAATGAGAGCACTGCAGGTAGCGATTCGCGCCAGTAAGTCCAGGTGTGACCTCCGTTGCGCACCCGGTATTCGTGAGGGATTTCGTTCTTGCGCATTTCAATATGAACGAGGGAATTACCTTCGTACAGAAAATCATCGTCTCCGCAATCGATAAACCAGCGCACCGCTTTTTTCTGCTCATCCGGCAAATTTTTCACCATCTCAACCACGCTATGCTTTTTGAAATAAGCTTCCAATTCTTCGTCGGTGGCATTCTGCACCCCTTCACGCAATTTGTAACGTTCCATATCCTCCATGTTTAAAGGGCCGCACGAAGCGCTCAACGGACAAGCCGACGAGAACAATTCGGGATGGTGCAACGCGTAAACAAATGTTCCACCACCACCCATGGAAAGCCCGGCAACTGCACGGTAACGCTTTTCTTTTCTTATCCGGTATTCCTTTTCAACAAAAGGCATAAATTCCTCAAAAAAGAAATCTTCGTAGCGCCAATCACCTTTGATGCTGTTGAAATAACCGCGTTGCCCGGTGTTGGCGTCCGGCATCACCACAATCATAGCTGTTGCGCTACCTTCCAGTATGGCTTTGTCGGCAATGTGCAAAATCTCACCAAACTGTACCCAGCCGCTCTGATCGTCACCGGAGCCATGCAACAGGTAGAGAACAGGATAATAGCGCTCCGAAGTTTCGTAGTCCGGGGGTAAATAAACAGCAAACTTTCGCTCCATTTTCAGAATTTCACTTTTCATCGAAAGGTTGTCATAGACTTTGCCGGTTTGAGCCATCATTAAAAACGAAAAAGAAAAGAGCAAAGAGGAAAGGAAGAGGTTTTTCATTGGTTTATGTTTTAGGTTGCATGATATTGTCTTTGATTCAGCTTACAAGTTAATAAAAAACTTCTCTTCACATAACTAACTACCTACTCTATTTGTAAAAAAAAATGGATATCTGCATTAATACTTAATCCGCATAAATAATTTAGGTTTCTCCCTGCCTGCCGGCCGGTAGGCGGGCAACACTCCGCGTTGCTGCGTGTTTTGGTCGAAATGACAAGATGCCGCCTTCCATGGATGGGTGAGGAATCTTGTGTATTATTAAACAGACATGTTCAAAATTCTTTCCCTTTTTACCCTGCCTGCCGGCAAGCAGGGTAAAAAGGGAAATTTGTCGTGCAACCTCTGCAAGTGTCTATAATTCTAACCGGGCCCAAAGGTTACTCTCCGACAATTCAACAGCCTTTTTAAGGTTTTCGGATGCCGAAGCCATTTCGCCCAGCCCCTTATAGGCGAGTCCTTTTAACAAATAGGCATTGGACAGCCGGGCATTTTCGGCCTCACCAGCCCCAAACTTAGCGAAGAAATCCGATTCAACCTCCTCCTGGTGAAGTTGTTTGTCGGCTTCGGTGAGCATGGCATTAAAGATGTTATTTGCTTCTGTTTTATTTCCTGATTTCAGATGGCTCATTCCGCTGTAATAGCTGATATATCCGGAAGGTGAGGAACTTAATCCGGCAGATGAACTGAAACTTTCTTTGGCTTTTGAACCGTTATTTAAGGCATCTTGCGCCAGGCCAATAAAATAATGAACCTGAATATTCCGGTTACCTGCCCTGCTTCCACTTGCCTCTTCATCGGGGAGCTGAGCCAGCATAAAATTATCCAATGCTTTCTGATAATTCTTTTCTTCCAGATATTTTAAACCCAGCGTTAAATGGGCATCTATCACAATGTCTCTTATTCTGGAGCTTCCTTCGCGGTAGCTAAACTGTTTACCGCTAAGATATTCAACAGCTTTATCGGCTTGTCCTCCAAGCGTCAATACGGCAATCTTTCGGGCAAAGGCATCATCGCGGTTGGATACCACATCGTTACTCCCTTCAAATAATTTAAGTCTGGTGGCAATTGGTGCATTGCTCATTTCATAAAGCTCATCCAGTTCCTCATAATAGATAGCCTGATCTCTCCGGAGCTCAATTGCTTTTTCATAGGCAGCTATCGCCTTATTACCGTCGCCCAGGTGGTTAAAGAAGGCCCATCCGATATTACGATGTGCAACCGCGAGGCCGGGATTATGCTTTACGGCGGTCTCCCATTCGACTATTGCTTTATCGCGCTGGTTGCGGTGGTAATAGATATTGCCTAAGTAATAATAGGCCTTGCCGTCGGCAGGTTGCTGCTTAAGGGCGGTTTCAAGAACTTTAACGGTTTGGAGACGGAAAGGAAAGCAGTAATCTTCGGATTGTGCCGATGCTTCCTTAAAATAGTTATCGGCTGCTGTCGGGTTTCCCTTTTTAGCTTCAAGGTAACCGAGGTAGTAGCTGATGATAGGATCCTCTCCGTTGAATCGTAGAAGAATGTCCTGCGCCTCCTCGTTTAATCCGTCGTTAATATAGCCAGCGGCCAGTTCAAGATAGTTCTGGTCAAAGTCCCTCATATCCTTTTTCAGAATCTCAAGCTCTTCGCTCGCTTTTTGCTTGTTACCCGATTCTTTTGCAATAAGGTAGGATTCGTTTGCGGCTCTAAAATCAAGCGGGTCTGTGCTAATGATCGGCTCAATGGTTTTTGCTGCAGTTTCAAAATCGCCCATCTTTCTCAGAATAGATGCTTTTAAAACAATGGCGCTGTTATTGCGTGCATTGGTAGCCAGAGATTCATTGATCTGGTCCAGCGCTTTTGGCAGATCTCCCTTTAGAGTGGATATCCTTGCCAGCTCCAGATAGGAAGCCGCCGAAAAAGAGTAATCCCAGGCTGCCCTGTAAAGGGTATCGATGGCTTCATCATACAACTCCAAAGCTTTAAGTGTTAAACCCTGCAGATAAAGTGGTTCGCACTCCTTGGGCCTGGTATAATCCTGTGTAAGACGTTGTATTGCTTTACTCAGATATTTCCGGGCATTGGTGTAATCGCCGTCACGGAGATAGATATTACCTACTGCGGTATTTGTGCGGATATCGCCCGGATCACGTTTTAGCGCCTCCTGGTAATAATCCATGGGTTTATAGGTAGCGTGATGAAACTGTTCGATGCGTTTGCCGGTCAAAAACAGCTCTTCAACGGTTGCAATGTCCTTTGGTGCAGCAGGAGCTTCCACTATCTCGGGGAGCTCTTTCCCTACCTCTTTTTCTAAGGGCTGATACGAAACCAGAACTTCTCCGGTGGCGGTATTGACCATTTCGGTATAAAGATCCGTCATTTTAAACGGGCCTTTAATTTTAATGGATTGGGTAAAAGCATTTTCGGGAGAGATGCCTAATTCTTTCTCAAAGATTGTTTTATCGCCATTCTTTAAAACGATTTTGGCATTGTTCACCTCCTGGGTGGAATAATAGCCTAAAAACAGGGTGTTTTTCTCTCTGGCTTCAAGGTTCACTGCGCCATTCAGATTGGCATTTTTAAAACCCTGAATACTTTTTACCGGATACCAATATTGTTTTGAGGTCTTTACTTCGTATGGTTTTATCCAGCTGTAATCGGGCTGGTTATCGGAATAGGTGCCCACCATAATCTCTAAATAGGGGCCGGCATTCTCTGTGAGCCGTGCTTCGGTGGCTTGTCCGCGTGGCCCTGATCCCCATTCCCATACTTTGGCGCCCTTACTAATATTGTGATCGCCCACATGCACCGTGCCGGTCTCCTGGCCATGATCATATCCGCCCATGAAATCCTCTTTCAGGTCGTGTGCAAAAAACGAATTTGATTGTACTGAGTTAATCCAATAGCTGATATCCACCCCCTTGGTGAAATCCTGACCACGATATACCTCTGTTGAAATGGGCCAGTGCGTGAAATCATTTTTCGCATGATAGGTGGCAAACTGAACACTGGGCGGGAAAAGAATTTGATAATCTTTGTTGGCACGTGCCGCTACATTAGCCCAGTATAAAAACGAATGGGTAAAGGGAGTGGCGTTATGTATCTTTAATTCTGCCTCAAAATATGATTTTCCGGGAAAGGCCGTAATGCCTATGGTCCATCTGATCTGCTGGCGGGGTTCTGTTTCGCCAATCCATATTGTTTTGCTGCCATCTTCGTTTTCCACCAGCTCGTAATCCATGGGCAAAAAGGTGGATGCCCGGTGGTGATGGAGCACGCACCATTCAATACCCCCGGAAACCCATGCTCCGGTCATCCCGATGTTGGAAGGTTTTACCACATCATTTTTGTAAATAAAATCGTACCCATTGGTCTTGTCTGTGGCATAATATAATTTACCACCTATTTCCGGGGTTACGCAAAGCTTTATGTACTCGTTCTCTAAAATCAATGCTTTATATGCCTTTTCAACTCTTTCGTGAATGTAAGTGTCATTCAATGCGTAGGGATAGATATGCTTTGCTGCACCCTGATGTGTTTCATTATTAAAAAATATAGGGTTTCTCTCAGCCGGAGCTACCGGGTAGGTGGGCATAACAATCGATTCTTCCTTTAAGGAAACTGCAGATTGTGACCAGCCAATTTGAATAATGCCCAGGGTCAGCAGAATTAAAAAGATACGTTTCATAATTTAATGAGTTTAAATTAATAGCTTCTCTATCAATCTTTAAAAGATAGTTTAGCTAAAATAATTATTGTTCAAAATGGAAAAAGGGGGCACACCAATAGCATGCCCCCTTTCGTAATTGATTGCTCGCTTACCTATTGTTTATCTTACCAGATTCGGATTCAGCGAAGCATCGGTTGCCGGATAAGGGGCATAAATTAATTTCTCGCTCCATGTTTTGTTTGGCAAAGGAACGGATTCGGTAACCATAACGCCCGGAGCTACTTCAACGGGGGCATTAGTTGCCCTTTCGCTGAAAGCGGCTTCCAATAATTCCATGCGCATCTGATCAGCCCGGCGGGTAACCAGAGCAGTCCAATATCCGGCTACTTCCCACCCGTGTTCGGCCACCACTGCATCTGCAAATTCTTGCCCGCCCATGCCGGCATCCATGGGAGTAAGGCCTGCACGGTCGCGAACCATGTTTACACATTCGTATGCTAAAGCATTAGGTGAACCTTCGGCACGCGCCTGCGATTCGGCATACCATAGCAGTACCTCGGCATACCGAATAATGCGGTGACGATGACTGTTGGTCATATCCAGACTGGCAGGTTTGGTGTAATCGTAATCTGTATCGCCGGGACCTACCGTAAATATAGAGAACATAGGATGGTTTTCCGGGATATAGTTTACACCGTTTGCATCCTTCTCCCACCAGTCAACTAAATTACTTCCCTCTCTGTTGTTTAACAGAATTTTAGGGTTATAAATGGCATCTTTTCGTGCGCCCTCGGGCATCCTTTTCCAGAAGCGGATCTCTCCCCAGGCATCTCCCCATCCGCCAAGTGATTCGAATAAGTTGGAGGATGTCAACTGCGAATCCTGTACCCAGGTATAGGCTTGTTGGAAGTTAATACCTACAACAGTTTCAAGCGTATAGTTATGGCTGGGTGCATAAACATGCTTAAACGCTGGTTCGAGTATATATTCATATTTTCCACTGTTCACTCCGTCGATAACTTCTTTAGCTTTAGCGGCTGCCTGTGCATAATACTCTGTTTGATTTAATGGCCAGCCAGCCATTGCCATATAGACTGCAGACAGTGTTGCTTTTGCAGCTTGCTGGGTAATATAGGCATTCGCACCAAACATAATCCGTGGCTCCGTGGAATAGCCTGTTGGCAAATTCTCACAATCCTGCAGGTCCTTAACAATTTGAGCATACACATCAGCCACAGATGATAATGGAGTTGTGTAGTCTATTTCACCGATCAGAGTCATTGGTATTGGTCCAAACACTCTCACTAATGTAAAGTAGGCGTAGGCTCTCCAGTATTTTGCCTGTCCCACGGCAATTTCGATTTCTTCGGTTGTCGTCGGGGTTTTCTCTGCATTCGAAATAATATAGTTAGCCACCTTAACTACAGTATAGTGTGTATTCCAGCAAGCAGTAAGTCCTTTGTTGTTATCTGCCGGAGCAAAAGCATCGAATTCTGCTCCCGCTTGCTTATTGCTCCCGGGGTTAGTAGTCATATCGTCGCCCATCCATTGCGGTAGCATCGGATTGGTTTGCGATTGAGTGTTCATCACTTTTTCATACAGAGAATTCACACTCATGTTCAACTCATCCTGTGATGAGAAATAGTTGTCAGGTGTCAGTTTCCCTTTCGGATCTTCAGTGAGAAAGTCGCTGCATGAAAAAGTCACTAAAGAGCACATAAGAACCAGACCCAAAAATATTTTTGTTTTCATATTGATATTCAGTTTTTAAAGTTAGAAATTCATTCTTACCCCAAAAGTAAATGTACGTGGTGTAGGATAAGCACCCATGTCAATACCACTATTAATATCTACGTTATCAGATGAGAATGCAGAGGATGTTGGGTCCATGCCCTTATAACCAGAAATTGTAAACAAATTCTGGCTGCTTAAGGTGAGGCGCATGTCTGCAAATTTAGTGACTGATTTAGCCAGATTGTATGATACACTGAGATTCTCGAGACGGAGATAATCAGCCGACTCCAACCACTGTGTAGATGCAGGTTCGTATCTGTTGGAATTGCTCGTTAATGAAGGATATTTTGCATCTCCACCTACTTTGTCAAATCCTTGCGTATATGCATCCCTCAAAGTAATAAATCGCGAATCGCCCACCATAGAAGCCATAGTGAATCGCAACATATTTAACTTCTTCGCTCCAAATGCGCCGTTGAAAAATAAATTCAAGTCCCAGTTTTTCCAGCTTAACTGGTTGTTCCAACCCAGAGTATAATCCGGAGTAGATTTACCAATAACCGTACGGTCAGCGGCATCAATGCTTCCATTCTTATTCAGGTCGGTATATACATTATTACCTTGCGCGTCAAATCCCTCCCATAAATATCCATAGAAAGAACCTATTGGTTCACCTATTTTAATAATTGTTACCTCAGTGGACATACCTGCCGCAGGAGTTGTGCCATATAAGAACTCATCTCCACCTAACGACAGAACTTCGTTCTTCAAATAGGTTCCATTGATAGTCGAAGACCAGTTTAAATCGCGGCTCTGAATAATACGTCCGGTTAAGCTAAGATCAAAACCCTTATTACTTATTTCACCTGCATTTACCCAATAGTTTCCTCCACCATCGTAATTTGGTATCTGTTTCTGGAGTAATCCGTCTTCTGTTCTTTTATTGAAATAATCGGCAGAAACACTCAATCTGTAATTTAGCATGGATAAATCAAGGCCTAAATCGAACTGGCGGGTTTTCTCCCAGGTCAAATCGGGTGTGGCAATTGCATTAGACCAGTAACCTGTGAAATTGCTTGTTCCACCATAGGAGTAACTCGTGCGTGACATTAATCCCAGTGTTCCATATGGCTCAATAGCCTGGTTTCCAACTACACCATAACTGCTCCGAATTTTTATATCCTGAAAAAGTTTCTGATTTTGCATGAAGTTTTCGTTACTCAAAGTCCACGCAGCAGCAATAGAAGGGAAGTAGCCCCATTTATCATTAGTGAACTTGCTGGAACCATCCGCACGGATTGTTCCGGTTAACAAGTATTTGTCCTTAAAATTGTATATGACCCGGCCTACGCCCGACATTAAAGACCACTCATAATAGTTGTTATTAAAGGTATGGGTAGATGCCATATTTACATCCCACCATCCAACACTTTCGGTCAAAAGGTTTGTGCCATTGAACGACATGCCCCGACCTTCTGTTTGCGTGGCTTCATATACACCAGTAGCTATGAGCGAATGATCACCCCAATTTCCGGTGTATGTAATGTTGTTTGAACTTTGTAGCATCCTGCGATAGGTCTCGCTGTTACCCATAGAGCTTTTGGTTGATACACGCTCGGTTGCAAAAGAGTAACCCTTTGCGTCGTAATTATCTACACCGTTGGTTGAGGTGAATGTCAGCCCCGGAAGAATATTGAAACGCAAATCAATTCTACCATTTATTATATCGCTGATGTTTTCGCCGCCTTGTAATGCTAAATCACCTTTGGGGTTATTTGCAATAGCATTATAGGGATCCCGGTTGTAATTTCCCTGATCGTCCATCATCTCCATTGTTGGAGAATAGTTTAGAGCAACCCAGATTGGGTTTTCTTTGCTGGCAGTGAAGTCCTTTCCTTTGCGAATATTGTGGGAAACGTTGACATCGGCCGTGATATGCAACCAATTCGTAATATTGGAAGTAATATTGGTACGAGCCTGATAGCGCTCGCTTGATGTATAATCAACAATACCTTCCTGTCCCATATAGTTTCCGGAGATATAGTATTGAGTGTTATTTTTATTCCCGCTTGACAAAGCTATCTTATAGTTTTGCGTAACCCCTGTCCGGAAGATTTCATCTTGCCAGTCAATACCCGCAGTTCCATTTTTATAAGCGGTCATCTCCTGCTCTGTGAATGCGTTCGGGTTCTTTATTTCCCGATAAGCAGTTGCATATTCAAAGGGGCTGAGAATATCATATGTTTTATAAACAGATGCAGTACTAATCTGGGCATCAAAGGTAATGAGACGTTCACCTACATTACCCGTTTTTGTTGTGATCATAACTACACCATTGGAACCTCTTGAACCGTAAATAGCTGTAGAAGAGGCATCTTTTAAAACCTGTATAGATTGAATGTCATCGGTATTGATACCGTCCAATCCACTTTCGCGCACGATGCCGTCAACCACATATAGCGGATCGTTGCTGCGGTTTATGGAACTTGATCCACGTACACGGATTTTTATGCTACCACCGGGAACATTACTATTTACCACCTCTACACCAGGCGTACGTCCCTGAAATGCTTCGGAAATTCGCGTAATAGGCTGGTCCCTGAAATTCTTACTGTCCAATACGGATACAGAACCGGCAAGGTCGGCTTTACGAACCGCACCATATCCGATTACAACCACCTCATCCAACCCCAGAGTCTCTTCCAGCAGAACAATATTCAAAGAAGTTTGTCCGACTACCTGAACTTCTACCGTTTTCATACCCACAAAAGAGAAGGAGAGTGTTGCATCCTCCGGCACTTCGGCAAGCGTAAAATTCCCGTCCATATCGGTAATGGTACCATTAGTTGTTCCCTTTACCACTATGGAGGCGCCTGGAATAGTTCCCCCATAAGCATCCACCACCGTTCCGGTGATGGTTTTACCCTGCTGTTGAAGATTCGTATATGCAGACGTGAAAGAATCAGCTGCATCTCTACGCATCACCACCACATTCTCACCTATAAGTTGGTAGGTGTAGTCTTTACCAGAGAAAATTTGAGCCAGCGCCTCTTCTATAGTGGTATTTTTTAGATTGAGGGTGTACCGCTTCTCAAGGTCCATCTGGTCATCCTTAAAGAAGAAACCATAATCGCTTTGGGCTTCTATCGCTCTGAAAACATCCAATATGGTGGCATTTTCCACGATGAGGTTTTCCAGACGCTTTTGCGCCTCTGAGGTTTCGGCCGACAGAGTCAGGCCAAAAAAGAGCATCATGATGGCAGATAATCTCATAATTCTCCAGGTTTTTTGCAACCCATGTCGATTAAAACATGGACCTACACGTTTTTTTTTCATACCTTTGTATTGATTTTAATTACACAATATGAAACTGTTGACGCAGTTTCGTTCTTAACTGTTATGCAGGGCACTTCGTTGACGCGATGTGCCCTGTTTTTTTTATTGGGTTTTAATCAAAATAAACCATACAACTGCCGTCTTCCAGCTCTTTGATGGAATAATCCATTTTAGCCGATAACTTCAGTACTTTGAGCAGATGCTCCATGCTTGTGCGTCGCTTGATCACACCGGAGAAAATCTCCTCTTTCACCTTTTCATCTTTAAACTCAAACTTTACATCGTACCACTCCTCCAACTCCCCGGCTATCTGCCCCAGAGTTTTATTCACAAATACAAATTTTCCCTCTTTCCAGGCGGTCACAAATTCCACATCGGCTTTGGCAAAAGCCAATTTCCTGGTGTTCAGGTTAAGGGAGAACATGGCTCCCGGCTCAAGATTGTCAAGGATTACCTTATTATTTCTGCTAAATTCAATGGCTCCCTCGAAAAGGGCGGTGGACAACAGATTATTCTGTGGATTGTAGTTCACGTTAAACCGGGTTCCCATATCGCGCAGGCGATATTTGCCGGTTTGAACAAGAAACTCGCGCGACTCATTGTGGGGAACATCAAAGAAAGCCTCACCTTCCAGGTCCACCTCCACCTTTTTATTCCCATGTGTGGTAATGGTGGCTTTAGATGCCGAATTGAGCCAAATCGTACTTCCATCGGCTAAGGTAACCTGCGAAATGTTACCTTTAGGGGCTGAGAACACCAGAGTTTCGGGCGCCGGTTGCCACAATCCGGGAATTAAAAGAGAGGATATAAACAAGGCTACCAGTAAAACGGCTGCCACGCCTGAAGCAACTTGCCACAGCCGCAGTTGCTTTTCCGGGTGTGCTACTTTCCAAAACGCTTTGAAGCTTCCTCCTTTTTCTGCCGGTGAAGTTTGGCGATGAGCTATATTGTTTGTTAGCCACAATCTCTCGAAGGACATAAAGGCTTTCTTCTTTTCATAGTCCTTCTCCAGCTCTTCAAAAAACATGGCGCGCTCTTTCCCGGTAATTTTATTTCGGAGTATATGTAAAAATTGTTCTTCCAAAGTTTATCTCTTTTAACACTAAACACACTCAAAGGAGAATACCCTATCAAAAAAACATACTTTTTTGAATTTATTTTTAAAAGGGTACAAAAGTATTTGAATTACAACTAATTGCAAATGATTTTTTTTCACCTGAAAAAGGTTATAGGTTCCTTTACTGGAGGCTGTCAATGAAAGATACATGGTCAAAAAAATAGATTCCGAACCGGCAGCTCCAGGTTCGGAATGACAAGGCAACGGACTGGAATAGTGGAGAAATGGAGATTAAAAAGTGACAATCCCACTTTTTAATCTCCATTTCTCCACTCCTTAACCCGCTGCACCTTGTCTTTCCGAACCCTTTAGGGTGAGGAATCTGTTTTTCGGACAATCATTATTCTGTCATTTTAATATCGCTACCTTTTTATCCCCTTCCCCAACCCCTGGACCAACTGCACCCTGTCATTCCGAACCAAAGGTGAGGAGCCTATTGGTAATAAGGATATTACGAAATATATAATTAGTAGCTTTTAGACGAGGAAACCTCTATTCATACACACTTTCGATTGAAGCCAATCCATCATTCAAAGATTTCCATTCAGGGTTAGTCTTTTCAATAAGCGCCTCTTTCTTCTTCCTGTTCCATTTCTTTATTTGCTTTTCTCTGGAAATGGCCATGTTGATATCAGGAAAATGCTCATAATAAATCAAGAACCTGCAATTATATTTCTTTGTAAATCCTTCAACTAAACCATAAAAATGCTCTGTAATCCTTTTTGTTAAGCTACTTGTAACACCCACGTAAAGGACGGTACGATTAAAATTGGTTACAATGTAAACAAAATAATTATGTCGCTTCATGAGTTCTTCTTTGTATCACAAAATCAAATATTCCTGGAAAACAGATTCCTCGCCTGCCGGCTCGGAAAGACAAGGCCGCCGGAGGGAGAAGTTGGAGGCTGGGGGGATAAAAAGGTGGTGCCGCTACCTTTTTATCCCCCCAGCCTCCAACCCTTGTCCTACAACACCTTGTCTTTCCGAACCCTTTAGGGTGAGGAATCTGTTTTTCAGGCAATCATTATTCTGTCATTTTAATATCGCTACCTTTTTATCCCCCCAGCCTCCAACCCTTGTCCTACAACACCTTGTCTTTCCGAACCCTTTAGGGTGAGGAATCTGTTTCTCGGACAATCATTATTCTGTCATTTTAATATCGCTACCTTTTTATCCTCCCAGCCTCCAACCCTTGTCCTACAACACCTTGTCTTTCCGAACCCTTTAGGGTGAGGAATCTGTTTTTCGGACAATCATTATTCTGTCATTTTAATATCGCCACCTTTTTATCCCCCTTCCCCAACCCCTGGACCCACTGGACCCTGTCATTCCGAACCGAAGGTGAGGAATCTATTGATAATAAGGTTCTACTACCATTTTCGTGGATAAAGATCCAGACCACCATGAAAGAACAGGATTGCGCTTCTAAAATTTTCGAATCTTCGGTATCCTCTTCCAGACACCTTAATTTCTTGTATCTT
>JACDJB010001432.1_pt1 | contig 19239 bp, 25 predicted proteins | sample 7454121 | NCBI WGS metagenome assembly JACDJB01 (sample SAMN14253290, study PRJNA609438) | sludge metagenome | isolation source: sludge after 25d culture with pyrite | collected 2018-12-20 | reverse complement strand
CACCGCGTCAAGCGTAACCGTGACACGGTAGCTTTCGCCGGCTTTGGGCGGCTTCCGATACGCCTCGATCTGTTGCGCGGTAAGCTTCAGATCCTTGACAAGCGCGTCGTAATCGATTCGGCCATCCGGGGTGGAACGGCTGACCGTCACGCCACCGAAAGACGACGATTTGGCGTACTCGGGTAGCAGCAGGGTCAGCTTCGCGGTCTCCGCCTTGTACGCTTCCTCGGCCTTGGCCTTGGCAACATAGAGCTCCCGGATTTTCATTGCAAGCAACGCGAACTCCTCGCCATCGGGCGGCACATCATCGATGACACTTTGGCGGAATTGCTGGGCCACCCGGAACATGAATTCCTGGTAAGGCCGATCCAGACCAACCACAACGAGAACGCCCGCGCGCCCATCGTACGACCAATAATGATTGGCCTGGGCGTTGGGACAGGCCAGCAGTTGCCACTGGGTTTGCGGAACGTACTTGCCTGGCACCTGATTCAGCAATGCCGTCGCGTGATCCGCGGCACCCGGACACTTGATCTCGACCAGGGTGTCGCCGAACAGGGAATACCCATCGAGCGACGCCGCGATCCAGGGAACCGTCGGATGCTCCACGCAGATGTCGCGCACTTCGATCCCCGTTTGAGCCGTATAGGCGGCACGCGCCAATGGCTCAAGATCGATGCCCCGCTGCATGGCCCGGTTGCTGACCTTGCCCGCCTTGCGACCGGTAAGCTCCATCCAGAGATCGTACGCATTACCCCAGGGCGATACGCCGATGATCTGCGGCACCATCGAGGCCGTAATGCGCGGCCCGCCATCCGGAAGATCCTCTCCGCGGCGCCACGCATGCCATTCTGGCGTGCGCTGCTCCAGCTCGATGATCTTGGGGGGCATATTGGGAAAAAGATCGAAACTCATCGTTTCCTCCTGTGAACTGGCTGCTTCACCATGAAGCCTTGCCTTGTCCAGGAGGGAGCGGTTGCAAGGGTGCGGATATAGGGCGACGTCGATCCGGCGAGAATAGCGGGCGGCTGCATTGCTGGACTTCTGATGGCCAGTCCATATAATTACGTTTCCGGTAACTTCCGAAGAGGCTCTCATGGAACCCAAGAAACCCGGCCGGCCCCGCCAGCACGAAAACGCCGCAGCCAGGGTGCGCGCCTTTCGCGCACGCGCCAAATACCCTGGACACAGGTATGACGTTTACCTTGGCGAAGACGCGCATGCGCGAGTCCAGTATCTGATGCGGCAAACCGGCCGTTCGGCCTCGGCCGTCATCGATGACGTTCTGCGGGGAGCGATAAAGTTACCGGAAACGGCTTGAAGTATCTGGTCTGCTGGTGAAATCTGGGCGAAAAAAAGACCCGTGCGCAGAGGCAGCGGGTCTTGGGGGAGATCAGATGACGCCGTCGTAGAAGGCAGCGTCCCACAGGCTTTCCGCATCATCCACGGTGGTCAAGCCGTGTGCGATGCGGAATGCCTGGTCTTCGTTGAGGCGAACGCCGATCGCCTGCAGGTACTCGAGGTCCCACTGTGTGGCATGCCCTGTTGCCAGGTTGCGCGCAACGTGAGCAACGGAGGAAGCGACTGACATATGGATGACTTGCATGACGATCTCCTTTGAAGGCGGTCGCATGCATCCTGTCCCGGGAGCTCGTGTGAGCATCCCGAAAGGGATGCAGACGACTCCAAGGCAACGCTTCACCATGAAGCGAAATTCCTTGCACAAGTGATATCCGTTGCGTGGGGGCTGAATTGAAAAAGACCCGAATGCAAGCAAACGGGTCTTTTTGGGGGGGTACTACGCCACATATCGAGCGAAGTCGATATGCATGATCCGGCAAAACCGGATCGTGAGCGTCAAGCATGCGATCAACGTGCTTCGTGAAACCTCGATGAGGTACGCGAGACGTGATAGCGCTCGATCCGAACGTTGAAGAAGCGCCTGGTGAGGGACGCAACGCAACGGACAGATTTGCCTCGTCGGAGGCTGCTCTTCCTTGTAATTGCGTCAGCCGTTGCTCAATGCAGGTTTTCTGCCTGTGCAGAAAACTTATAGTTCGAAAGTCCCACACAATGCAGCATGCCCGAAAAGAAGAAGCCACCAGCCTGCACCAGTGATGCCTGCGTCGGCATCCTTGGCGACGCACCCACGCGCCATGCGGCAACGACGGGACATTCGGCGAAATCTCCCGCTGGGTTGCGGGGGCGCAACCATGTCTCAACCGAAGAAACCATGGCCACCGCACAACCCATGCTTCTGCGCCTGAAAAAACTGCTTGCCGACACATAGTGGCCGCAGGCCACGGCACGGTTGCGCTTTGAGCAGAAAAGCCGCCTTGAACCACGGTTCGGCGGCGGCTGGGGAGCACGCATGCACGAAAAAAAACCGCCCGGATGGGGGCGGTCAAAGGTCGGGAGCGACCCGGAGATGATTAAAGATTGACGCGGCTGTCGGCCTCGAAGCCAGACGCGGTATCGTAGAAGCGGATATGGAATTCGCTGCGCCGTTTTTCAACGATGAGACGGACAGCCTGGTTGCTCCAACGATTGCCGCAAGCCGCAAAATGGTCCGGAAACTGGACGTCCCCGAACTTGTTGATTTCCAGTTGGCAGGCCTGCTTGTCGGTGACCCGAACCTCAAGACCGGTGCGCAAGACGCCGTCTGATTTGAGGCTGGAAAACCCACGGAAGCCCGGGACAGTATGGACCAGCGTAACGCCGGCCAAAGGCAGAGCAATATTCATGATGGCAAATACCCCCTAAAAATTGATGGAATGTCGGTGACTGGGCACCCTTTATCGTCATTATTTCGACTGCCTCACCGCAGTCTCTCCGCATTCCGCCTTGCCGGCGCTCTCTTGCTACCTGTGAAAGTCGTTGCGCACGTCTGTCAAAACCACCGGCTTCGGGCGCCCACGACCTTCATCAAATTCTTCCCGTTTCCCTGTACCACCTGTACCCCGCATTTCATGCGGAGCACCTTGGCTGATCTGGCCTCGGGAAGCCAGATCAGCGGCCGCGCATCAAGCTCTTCGGCTGCGCGCAGCACCTGTTCCACAGGATCCCGGGAAAACGCGCGCCCATCCCGGTATCTCAACTCCTCCTTGTTCCTGAACGTTCCTCGTTGCAGTCGTATGCCTTGATACGACTTGATCTCCACCGCATATCGGACGCCGCCCGGATCCTCGATAAGCAGATCGAGATCTCCATGTTTAACCTGCACGTTCATTCTGGCTTTCCAGCCTTCCGGCAGGCGCAGGCGCCGCACAGCACGTTTCTCTACAAGCGTTCCCCGGTAACGCGCCCACACCCGGCCGAGGAAAAGCAGGCCGATCATGCATGACGTCATGCAGATCGCAAGAAACACCGGTCTGCTTGTTGCGTCGCCCCAAAACAGGACGACGGGCAGCGCCCCCACACCGAGGAACCCCGATCCCAACAGAAGCTCCGGAAGCCAGGGAACGAAAGCTACTTTACCAGCATCCTGCACAAAAATCACCTCTCACGTGTGATCGGGATCACACCCCGGCTCTCCGTAGATGGCCCTATTCTGGCGTTTTGCTATCATCGGGCAAATGTTATAGCGACACACGGCCGTTAAGAGGCCCATGAGCCAGACAACAACCATCTTCCTGGTCGATGACCACCCGATCATCCTGCGTTCCCTGCGGGACATCCTGGGGTCGGAAAAGGGCCTGCGTATTGTCGGGGAAGCGAAAAGCCCGGCCGAAGCCAGGGATACAATCCTTGCAATCAACCCTGATGTTGCCATCGTCGACCTGAACCTCGAGGGCGGGACGGGCTTCGACCTCATCGAAGAGCTCCAGACCGCGAACCCGGAGATTCGCGTCGTCGTGTACTCCATGCGCGAAAACATCCAGACGATCGCCGATGTCTACCGAAGCGGTGCGATGGCTTACGTGCCGAAGTCAGGCGATCCTGCGGAAATCGTGTCGGCGGTGATCAGCGCGGCGAGGGGCCGGCATTATTTTGTGGGCGACACGGCCGAACGGTTGGCCAGGTTTCATGCCACAGGCAACCCCGATGACCCGATCTTCAAGCTGTCGTCTCGCGAGTTCGAGATTTTTCGGCTGGCGGCCGAGGGGCTGGACAATGAACAGATCGCCGCGCGCCTCAACATCGGTGTTCGTAGCGTGTCCAACCGGCTCGTGAAAATCCGCACAAAGCTAAATGTGACCAACCCTCTTCAGTTCACCCGCCTGGCACTGAAATACGGCCATATCGAGGCCAACAGCTTGCTCAAGGATCTCTAGGGAAGCACTGCGGGCCACGCAGACGATCAGCCTGGGTGCGCGCTGGGTATTTGCGGCACTTCGCTCAACGGCAGCAAGCACACCAGGTGCGTGCCTTGGCCAGGGGTGCTGGTGATAAGCACCGTCCCACCAAATCCTTCGATACGATCGCGGATGGAATGAAGTCCGCGCCCGCAAGGCATTCCAAGTGAAATGTTGCTATCCGCATCATCAAACCCCTTGCCGTCATCTTCCACATCGACAAGTAGCGTGTCCTGCGCGATGGCTGAAGGGCTGCGCACCAGTTTGACGGTCACGTGACGGGCTTGCGCGTGTTTGGCGACATTCGTCATCGCCTCCTGCGTGACACGGTAGACCGCCGTAGCCTGTGGAAACGGGATGTCATGCAAATTACCCTGGAGGATCAGATGAAAACTCGTTTCTTCCTTGAGAGTGGTTCGCCACTCGTCGACCAGATGGGTGATCGCCCCAGCCAGGCCGAAATCGACCAGGATGGATGGTGATAGCTGCTCCATCGTGGAATGCACGAAACGATTGATTGCAATGCAGTTGCGCTCGAAGCGGTCAAGCCGCTCGATCGCCTCCTCCGACATTTCCGGCATCTGCTTCAATTGCCGCAAATCCACCTTCATCGACACCAGACGACCGCCGATCTCGTCATGCAGATCATGGGCCAGATCACGGCGGGTTTCTTCTTCCTTGCTTGCATATCTGACCAGCAGCGCTTTGCGTTCGCCGGCCAGCAAGCTGGACAATTTCAGGCGCATGGTGTCGTTCAGCGAATCCGGTACATCGCGATTCAACGCCAATTTCTGTTTGGCCTGCCTCATTCCATCCGCGATGAGGTCAAGCTCGTCGCGAAACATTCGGGATTTGCCGCGATCGAGCAGCGTTTCCGCCCGGGACTGGTCGGGGTCGCCATCGAGCAGTACCGGAAACGCTGCCGCAAGCCGCTTAATGTACGTCGTGCCATGGAAAAGCATCGCCAACAAGAGCGCAAGAACAAGAACGATCACCGCCGCGACGGCAAACGTCGTTTCCCGGGTGGCCATGAGAACCGTCTGTAGCGCGGAAGGGGGCGGGGGCAACATGGCGAGCCGGAATCCGGCAGGCAACGGTATTGACGACTCGTCCAGCACAATCCAGGCATCCGGCAATTTTGCTGAAGCGTGCATCACCCGGATTCCTGTAAGGTAGGGGGCGGCTTGAAGAATCTTGAAGAAGGGTTCGAGCGGGACAGCAATTGTCACGCTGGCGTCCGCCGCGCCATGATGGGTTATTGCCTGTCTGATTACTTCCCAGCAGCGGGCGTTCTTGTCGCACGCGACGCCAGCGTGGGCATCGAGCAGCAGAGCGGTATCCGCGACAGAAAGGCCGGCCGCGTCTGATCCCCCACTTTTGAGGATGACTCGTTTCCCATCAGGGGACAAGGCATCAAGCAAGGTCGCATTCATCATGCGCCTATAGACATCCAGCCGGCGGCCGATTTCTTCACGATTGGCATCGATGCCGCCCGCGAGCAAAATGGCGAGATCACGGTCATTCCCCATGACCGTGGCGGACTGCTCTCCGCGTGCCTTCCAGCGGAAATACAGAGTATTCGTCAGCATCGTCATGGTTCTGTGCGCTTCCTGTTCACCCTGGCGCACAACCCGCTTCACACTGTTTTGCCAGTACACGAACAGCACCACAAACAGCAGAATCACGGCCAACATGATGGTCACGAAGATCTGCCACTTGATGCTGATGAATTTGGGGAGTGCCATGTGATCCTTGTTGCAGCAGCGATGCTGCATTTTAGGCCACAAGGCCAAAAAAAACCCGTCGCACGAATGCAACGGGTTTGGGGGGGCTTCGCCTTAGAAGGGCTCGTCGTCAAACGAGCTCATCGCAGGCGCAGGCTCGGGGGCCGCACCAGAAGAGGCCTCGTCGCTACCGCGGGTGGCCTTGTACTTCGCCACTTCAGCATCGATGTCCTCCCAGAGCGCCAAGTGAAAGCGCATGGCCATCTTCTTGCGGGTCGCGAAGACCATGTCCGGGTCGTCCATGCCCGTTTCCTTCAGCTTGGCCACAGCCTCATCCGCCATTGCCTGGATCGGCGCCGGTGAAACTCCGATGAGCTCGGGACCAACATCGTCATGCTTGGGACCAAGCTTCTCCTTGAGCGAGACGATGTGCTTCGGGAACTCCCGATCCGCGTAAGCCGGATTTTCCGACTTTTGCATCATCGGGTACGCGGCCATGACGTATTCCACACCGAACTTGGCGTTAGCCAACTTGCGCGTGAGGATCTGCGCAGCTTCAGTCTCGGCCGGAAGGCTGAGACAGTACAGGCCGTCAGAGTCCCGGAGGCACGCCGAGACGTACTGATACGTCCGTCCGTCCTTCTCGGTCTTGCGGAACTCCGCGTGCGCGAGTTTGCCACTGATGCGCGCGGGCATGACACCGCGCTCCGTCAGGAAGGCGCGCGCCTTCTGGGTAGCGCCACCTTTCGGCGTGTACCCTTTTTTCACCTCGGCGTCGCCAACGAGGCTTTTTGCCTCGGCGACGGCTGCCTCGTTTTCGGGGGTGCTCACATAGAGCATCCCGAGAAACGACGAGTAGACCAAGTTGGTTGCGGGCTTGCGGCCCGTTTGAAAATCGATACCCATTTTTAGCTCCTCTAGAGATGGGACAAGGGGCAAGCCACCGTGGCTATGCCTTTCAAACCTTGCAAGGGCGCAAGCCGTTGCGCAAATGCGTGTTTCCAAATATCGCAACAGCGTTACCACGACAATACTAGAGTACCCTGCACTATAACTTTTTGGTTTTCTGCACGGCTGCGGAAAATTCCGGCAGACCTGCCCACGTAACCAGTCGATCGAAGCCATGCGACGCACAACCATATTGGCCCTGAGCCTTGTCCTGCTCACCGGCTGCCGCACGGGAGACCCCGACAGTGCCGCCGCGCTCGAAAAGCGGCTTGAAGGCGGCGACCTGACGGTGGTCGCCGAGCTGGAGACGGAGGCGCCCGGCAATCCGTGGGCTGCCCTGGCCCTGGGGCGCGCATACCATCTTGCGCTTGGTACCGAAGCCGATTTCGGCTTGGCCATGTACCACTATGCGATGGCCCAAAAGCTCCCGGCGGCGTGGTTCAATGCCGGCCTGCTCTATTCGCAGATGCTGATCGATGGATTGCTGCCGGAGGTCGCCAGCGCGGAACCCGATAACGCGTGCTTCAGGCCTTCCGCCAAATCCCCCACCATGAAGGCAATCGACTGTTTCACCCGCGCCGCGGACGAGGCCAGGCCCGTACAGGCCCGCCTTGCTCTGGGCAGGTTGTTCCAGGAGGGTCAGCAGGATCTCGCTCCCAACCCGGGCAAGGCATGTCTGTGGTTTTCACGCGCGGCCGAAGAGCATGACGACGAAGGCCGGTTTCAGTATGGAATGTGCCTCCTGACGGGTAACGGAGTGCCCCGCAATGTCAGGGCCGGCACTCACATGCTGCTGGAGGCGGCGAAGCACTATCATGCTGGCGCCATTCGCCAGCTGGCCACTCTCTTCCGCGATGCGGAAGACAAGTCCCGCGCCGCCTTCTGGATGCTCTTGCTGGCCGAAGCCGAACCATCCTCACGAGCGGAGGTGGCGCGTTTTATGGCGCGCATCCCCGCCTCCGACAAGGCGCGCGCCAAGTCCCAGTTCGATATCTGGCTGCGTGCCCACCAGATCCCTGCGCACGCGAGCACCACGCTCTTGATGTCGTTGCCCGTTTCGGTTGCCGACATGCGCGATTGACCGGTTGCGCGGATCGCCCAATTTGCGGGCATTTCGGATTTTTTCGGCCACCACTATCTTTCGAGCGCGCCCAGGGCAAGTTATCCACAGAAAATGTGGATGACTTCGCCTCGCAAGCCGGCCCCGTATAACTTTTCCGAGATTGGGCCGTCGCGGGTAAGGTCGCCGACATGAACATTCCATCGTCCGGCCGCCTCTTCGCGTACGTGCCCAACGCAACCCCTCGGGTCGCGCAACAGGCGTTCGTGCTCTGCGCCGGACTTGCGATCTTTGCGCACATCGCTTTTCTTGCGCCGGCGCTTTACTTCCTCTCAAGGGCAAAACTGGCTGTCGAGACGCCAAGGGTGCAGGCATGGGTTGAACGCCACGCCGGGTGGCTGCTGTGGACGCCTGCGCTCCTGGGTATCGGGATTTTTCTGGCCATGCGCCCGAATCCCCAGGACGACCTGCTGGCCATTTCCGCCATTGCCGCCGGCCAGTTTTCCCATGACGGCTTTGCCTTTTCAGCCTGGAACCAGCAACCGGTGTCGCAATGGTTCGGCTTCGAGAAAGTGGTGGCATTCGCCATCCAGCACCTGGGCATGGAGTCTGGCGTTCTCGCGATCCAGACAGCAGCGATCGTGGCAACCGCGGTTTCGGTAACGCTTGCCATCGGCACACGGACCAGGGGCAAACCGGAAATAGCGCTGTTCGCTGTATTCCTGGTCGGCCTGGCCTTGGCGTCATTGACGTTGGGGCGAGCAATCAATGGCCGGGTTGAAGCCTTCTTTTTTGCGTGGGCCGTCGCCGCAGTCTGGATGCCGGCACCGGTCTGGCTTGCCATCGGTCTGGCGTTGACCCCGACATACTGGCTGGCCTGGATCTATGCGCCCGCTGCGCTGCTGTTGAGGGCGCCCCTTGCAGCGCGTCTCGTGGTTGCCGCGGCTTTCGCGATATTCGCCGGCGCTGTCTGGATGTACCTGAGCGATGGGCATTACGCGGAAATGTTCCAGCTGACCCGCACCTGGCTCGCCGCACGCGAAGCACCGATCATGGAAAACGTCGCGATGCTGGAAGGGATTCCCGCGTCACCCGCCGCTCTCGCCCTGTTCGCCATTGCGGCCACTTTACTCGTTACCGGAAACGGAACGCGGCAAGACTGGCCGCTTGCAGCAGTGGCCATCTGGTTCGCGATGCCGGACATGCTTCGGTACCTGCCCATGATTGCCACACTTGCGGCCATCTGGATTGCCGGGGCTCTCGCGCGTGGCGCGCGCCTGTCCTGGTCAAGCCCGGCAATGCTTGTTGCGCTGGCCGTCGCTGCCATTCCGTTTGCTACCGGCCCGACCGGCAAAAGGGGCGCCGACCTGCCGCAGTTCACACTGCCGGCGGGTGCCGTGGCGCTCGCGCCGCTCGACGCGAGCCTTTACGCAACCATTCACCACAATTCCGGCATCAAGGTGTCTCCAAGCTTCGAGCTCGGGGCGACGGATTCAACGATCCAGAAGGCGTCCCGGCAATTGCAGGCCGGGGAATTCGACTGTGCCCTGCTGCGCACCTACGCCATCCATTACGTCATCGAGAGCCGGCTGCGCGAGATCCCGTCCTGCCTGACGCTGGATCAGGTACAGGGTGCATGGCGCCTCTGGCGCACGTCAGTCCCGTTCAAGGAGAACGCACGTTGAAAGGCATGCTTTCCATACTGCTTGTCGCCGACCGGCATACCCATGACCTCGCCCCTGTTTTTCAGGCGGCCACGCTTGCCGCGCGCCACGCGGACGAATGCGATTTCATGCTCGTGGCAAACGGTTGTTCGGATGCAATGTTCTCCGCGATAAGGCTGGCGATTTCCGGAATGGAGAACGCCAAGCTGATCAAGCTGGCGGCCGAAACGGATCCGGACAGTGCGGTTATGGAAGGGCTTCAGCGCGCAATCGGTGATTTTGTGTTCGTCGGCTCGGTGCAGGATGCCGCAGTAACGCTCATCCCCCCCATGCTGCGCCTTGCCGACGAAGGGCACGAGGTGATCGTCGCGGAGCCGCGCATCGGCAACACGACGATCCGCCTGAATCAGCTCGACTATGGCACCAGGCTGATGAGCCGTGCCGCGGTGCACTTCGTGACGTGTGCCGGCAGCATGGCCAGGAGCGCCTACCATCTTCTGCCGGACAATGCGCTGTTTACACCGGTCTCCCTGCCTTATCTGACACCGGCTCGCCCCCGCGCAAGCGTGACCCGCGGATGGCGGCGCCGGTGGCGAGCGCTGGTGTCGAGTCGCATCGCCCCGCTTCGCATGGTGTCCCTGTTCGCGCTCTTCGGCGCAACAGTCAACATCACATACTCCATCTATGTTCTTGCCACCTATCTTCTGAAAGAAGGGGTCGCACCGGGATGGGCCACGCTGTCCCTGCAATCCGCTGGAATGAACCTGCTTTTCTCGCTTGCCCTGTTCGTCCTGTGCGAATACCTGATCAACATTTTCCGCGCGAACGGCGTCGATCAGCAAGTGCGCGTCCAGCAGGAAATCCGCAGCCGCACCGTGTCGTATGACCGGTCCAACCTGGAGCGTGCGTGATGTCGAACAAAAACGCCCTGGTCGGCCACACCGGTTTCGTTGGAGGATTTCTTGCCGCGCGCCTGCCTTTCACACACGCTTACCGACGCAGCGACATCGAAGACATTCGCGGTCAATCGTTCGATTTGCTGATCTGCGCCGGATTGCCGGCCGCCAAGTGGCTGGCCAACCAGCACCCGAAAGAAGACACCCGCAACACCGACCGCCTGATCGCCGCCCTGGCAGACGTTCAGACAGAGCGTTTCGTGCTGCTCTCCACTGTCGATATCTATCAGGATAGCGAGTCCTGCAACGAAACGACGCTTCCCCGTCCGATGCACCCGTACGGGCTGAATCGCCTGCGGCTCGAGTGTTTCGTGCGCAATACATTCCCCGCACACCATATCCTGCGCCTGCCCGCCCTTTTCGGAGAAGGCCTGAAAAAGAACGCGCTGTACGACCTGCTGCACGACAACCAGATCGACAAAATCAATCCGGCAAGCGAGTTTCAGTGGTACGACCTTGAATGGCTACCCAGAGATATCGAGCTTTGCGTTCGCAACGAAATCTCCGAGGCCAACCTGTTCAGCGAGCCAGTCGCCATGGAAACCATCAGGCAACACATGTTCCCCGACAGCACCCTTAACCCATCTGCCCCGTTGGTGCGTTACGATCACAGGACCATCCTGCCGATCCTTCATCGCGCAGCACGGGGCACCACCGGTTATCGCGCCACAGCGGCCGAAGTGCTTCACGCAATGCGCGGCTATGTCGCGATGGCCCGCGGGATGTAATCATGGGGGCGAGAAATGGAGAACAACGACACCTTGCAGCAGATCAGCTGGGAGACGCTGAACCTGTGCATTGGCAGCATCTTCGAGCTGATCGAGCAGCGCCGGAACTTCAGCACGGCGGATGTGGCTGCAATTCTTCAGATGAACGGTGTCACGGTAACCAACTGGCCGGCCGACGTGGCGGAGAAACGGCTTCCCGCCCGGGTCTGATCCGCCGCTACCGGCTCGCCTGCAGCAACCTGGCTTGGCGTGCCGACGATGAGGAGCACGCGCTTGCCACATTGGCGCAGCTCGGCTACAGCGGCATCGAGATCGCTCCAACGCGCGTATGGCCGGATCTGGCACAGGCACCGCACGCATCGGTTGCGAGCTACCGGCTCCGCCTTGCAGACAAGGGCTTCACCGTGCCCTCGATGCAGGCGATCTACCATGGTCTGGATGGCATCAGCCTGTTCAAGCCGGAAACCCACAAACATCTGATCAAGCGCACCATCAGGGTCGCGACGATCGCCCACACGCTCGACTGCCCTGTCCTCGTGTTCGGTGCACCGCGGATGCGGGACCCGGCGAACCTGTCGGCGGCAGAGGCCGTTGATCAGGCGACCCCCATACTTCGCGTCCTGGCACAGATCGCCGCCGACTTCGACACCAAGCTGTGCATCGAGCCCAATGCACGCCAGTACGGTTGCCGTTTCGTCTGGACGGTGGCGCAGGCTGCAGAGCTTGTCAGACACATCGATCACCCCGGGTTCGGGTTGCACGTCGATACGGCAGCCATGTTTCTCGAACACGAAAACGCACCAGCAGTGCTTCGCGAATTTTCACCAATGATTCAGCACTTTCATGTCTCCGAGCCGCAACTGCGCGGGCTCGGCACTTCACTACAAGACCAGCATGCCAATCTTGCCGCCCTGATTGACACCGGATACAGCCGCTGGGTGTCTCTTGAGAGTACGGACACGACGACATTCCGCGAGTCTGCCTCGCTGCTTTCTGCATGGAGCGTACTGCCATGCTGACCCGGCCTTCATTCGTGCACCAGAATCAGGATGTACCGACATACACGGTTCTCCAGGATGGCCGCAAACGACACGACTACGCGGTAATCATTCCCGTGATCAACGAAGGCGAGCGCATCCAGACTCAACTGCGCGGGATGACCGAGGCCAGGCTGCCTGTCGACATCATCCTCATCGATGGCGGCAGTACCGACGGATCGACGACACCGCCGGCTCTCTATGGTCTTGACGTCACTGCGGTCTTGCAGTCGCCGAAGGGTTTGTCGACGCAAATGCGGTCCGGCTTCCATTACGCACTGGATCTGGGCTACCAGGGCATTATCAGCATTGACGGCAATGGCAAGGATTCCTGGTGGGACATCCCGCGCTTCGTAGAGCTGCTTGAAGCAGGCCATGGCTACGTGCAGGGCTCACGCTATGTCAAGGGAGGCCGCGCCATGAACACCCCCGTCGATCGCGCCCTGGCCGTGAAGTTCCTGCATGCGCCGGTCATCAGCCTGGGCGCCGGCTTCCGCTACACGGATACCACCAATGGTTTTCGGGGATACAGCCGCGAATTGCTGCTCGATCCGCGGGTACAGCCATTCCGCTCGGTCTTCCAGACCTACAACCTGCACTACTACCTCGCCGTCCGCGCGCCACGACTCGGATACGCGGTAACGGAAACCCCCGTCACGCGTAGCTATCCGGCAGACGGCAAGGTGCCGACGAAGATCTCCGGATGGAAAGGCAAGGTCACCATCATCCGTCAGATGTTCATGGCGGCCTTCCAGGCCTACAACCCCCGGGGCTGAACACATGCTGGAAATGCTGAACGATTTCCTGGTCGGCATTGCCATCATCTATGGCCTTTTTCTGGTGAGCCAGTTATCGAGAGCCTCCTCGAAGAAACAGAAAAGCCGCGTTAATGCGGGGTCCATACATGCCGGGAATGGTTGATTTGCGTCGCATCATGCCGAATCTGCGGGCTTCGATGCGAAGGTCGACAAGTACGCCGGTGCTGGCATTTGCCACATTCGGGCTGGCCGCCACCTTCTGGGCCTATCACCGCGTGAACCCGTTGCTTTTCAATCCGACCAACGGTGACTTCCAGACCTTCAATCCGATTTCACGCCTGCTTGCTGGCCAATTCCCGTACCACGAATTCGCCAACTATCTCGGCCTTGGCCCCTTGGCGCTGACGACCATTGCGGCCGCGCCCGTCGGACTGAATTTCGCGACCTCCGTGATGGCCACCGAGATCCTGGTATCGCTCGCCTTCCTCTATATGGCGACGACGGCATTCCGTTTACTCGGCACACCCCGTCCATGGCTCTTTGCCGTGGTTCTGTATCTTGTCGGCAAGCTGGGGTTCTTCATGGAATTGCTGCCGGCGTCGCAGCTGAGTCTTGGCCTGCAAAACCTTGTGCGAGAGCTGACGGCCTATCTGGGACTGAGGCATCTTGTCTCGCCAGGACACAGCCTGATGCCGTTGCGCGCCCTCTGGCCGTTTCTCGCCGCCCTGCCGCTTCTCGCCTACCTCAAACGCCCCTCGTTCTATCGTGCCGGGCTTCTGGGCGGGACGCTGGGGGCCGGATTGTTGTGGAGCAACGACTACGGCCCGAGCACAGGATTGATCCTTGGTCTCGTTGCGGCGCTGGCGACTCGCGATCTGCGCCACACCGCGCTTGCCGTGACCATGTCACTTGCGGTGGCCTTCATCGTCATGTTCGCCGCAACCGGAGGGCACCCGATGGATTGGGTCAACTTCAACCGCGCAGTGGCCCAGGATCAGTTCTGGTATTACTACTTCCCCGACAGGAAAATCGCCAGCGTCGATATGATCGACCTGAATGCGACGACATGGCTGCTGCTGTTCGTGCTTGTCGTTGGCATCGACATCCTGCAAACAACATTGCGCACACGAACTCCCGAGGCGCAGACATTTTTTGCGATCTTCGCCACAACGACACTCGCCAGCCTGCTTTCTCTGTTTGGATCGACATGGCTCAGCTACTACCTGACTGGCCCGGTGTTTCTGTGTGTTGCATATCTGACAAGCAAAACCGCTCCGTGGCTGCGCTTGCGGATCAACCCGGATGGCCATGTAAGCCGCGCAGGATTGGCCATCCTGGCGCTTGGGCTGGGAACAGGTTTCTTGCTCCACCCGTCAATTCCGCCTGCTTCCGCGGACGAAGTCACCCTTGGCGCCAAGCTCGACCGGCAATTCGATGGTTTTGACGACCTCATGGCCCACATCCGTGCCGGCGACACGAACGTCTGGTCCACCTATGCCACCGCCGTCGAGGCATCGCTCGGCATTCATCAGCCCACCGGGCAGGATTACATTATTCATGCGCTCGGCGATGCAGGCAGACAAAAATATCTCGACGGGTTTCGTCAGGCCGCGCCACAGACCGTCATTACGCCGCGTCCGGACAAGATTCTCTGGGAAGTATGGAGCCGCTATGTCAACTGGTGGTTCTATCGGGAGCTGTTGCTCAATTACGAACCGGTCACGCGCGGCGCTTACTGGACCATCTGGCAACGCATCCAGCCGACCCAGGCGACCGTTTCCGTTCCATGCGACATCCACCAGGAGGCCCCGGGGAGCGTACGGATTACCGTGAATGGTGGGAAGCCGCTTGCCCGGCATGTTGCCGACGTTCGGCTGACCTATTCGGCGGAAGCTCCGGCATTCGCACGCGTGGTTCTTGAAGTGTTCTCCAATACTCAAGCGGGATCGCTTCCGGTAGGCCTCCCGCCCGGTGTTGACGGCTGGCACATTCCCATGGAGCTGGACGAGCACGGCACCGGCACTTCGACCGTGCATGCCAACCTGCGCAGCCCGCGCGGGGCTCGGCTGACCGTGCACGAGTGCGAAGCCCGGGCCTGGGTGCCGGCAGGGAGGATCGACCAGTGAACACGCGATGGCCGCCTCCCAACGTGGTCATCGGCGGCGGATTGTACGGCTGCATGATCGCCCTCTCGCTTGCCGCGCGCGGTGAACGGGTCACCCTGATCGAGCGCCGCCGCGCTCTGCTGCAGCGTGCAAGCTACAACAACCAGGCGCGTGTGCATGGTGGCTATCACTACCCCCGCAACCGCCTCACCGGGCGACGCAGTCGCGTCAATATTGCGCGGTTCGAACGCGAATTCGGCATGGCCGTCCAGCGCCCGGCGCATAGTCTTTATGCAATCGCACGCCACGGCTCGAAAGTCACCCCGCGCCAATTCGAGGAGTTCTGTGCCGACATCGGCACTCCGCTTTATCAGGCCACCGCCGATGAGAAGGCGCTTTTTGACGGCCATCTCGTGGCCGCGGTCTACCAGGTGGAAGAGCCCGTCTTCAATGCCGCCGGGCTGCGGGACACGCTTGACCGTCGCCTCGCGACATCACCGGTTGAGCTGCGCCTCGGCCTCGAGGCAGTATCCTGCCGCCCCGAGGATGATGCAGTCGCGCTCAGGCTGCTCGATACGCGCACGGGAGACGGCAGCGAAATGCGTGCACGGCGCGTGTTCAACTGCACCTATTCCGGCCTGGGAGGCATCACGATCCACGGTGCTCCCCTGAAAACCCGGCTCAAACACGAGATCACCGAAATGGCGTTGATCGAGATGCCGGCCGCATTGCGCGACGTCGGCGTCACCGTAATGGACGGTGATTTCTGGTCGTCGCTGCCATTCCCGGATCGTGCCGCCCACACGCTTTCGCATGTCGGACACACGCCCCACATCGCATGGGAAGACGACGGCACGGAGAATGTCTATGCCAGGCTCGACGAATATCGGGAAAGCGCCCGTTCCCGTGGCAGCCACATGATCCTCGATGCCGCACGCTACATGCCGGCTCTCGCTGGATGCCGGCAGATCGGCTCGCTATGGGAGGTCAAGACGGTCCTCGTGAAGAACGAGGTCAACGACGGGCGTCCGATCCTCCTGGAAAAACACGATGCCATGCCAGTGTGGAGCATCCTTGGAGGCAAGGTCGACAATGTTTTCGATCTCATCGACCGCATCGATGCGGAAATTTTCCACAAACCCGAAGCCGCCACAAAAATCTTGTGCTAGTTTCCCCCAAGCCGCTCGCAGACTGTGTTTGCGGGCAGCGTTTTTTTGACCTGAAGGAGAATCACGTGAACAAAACCGAACTGATTGAAGCCGTTGCCGCCAAGGCAGACGTGTCCAAAGCCGCCGCCGCACGTGCCGTGGATGCCATGCTCGAAACTGTCGTAAGTACCGTATCCAAGGGCGATTCCGTTACCCTGATCGGTTTTGGCACCTTCGAGGCCCGCAAACGCGCGGCACGCACCGGCGTCAACCCGAAGACCGGCGAGAAACTGAAGATCGCCGCGTCGACCGCACCGGCCTTCAAGGCAGGCAAGTCCTTCAAGGACAGCGTCAACAAGCCCAAGGCCTCCAGGAAGAAATAATCGGGGCGCGGCGCGCGTGATATGGGCCGCAGCGAGCCGCGATTCAGCTACGACCTGCGGTCCAGGGAATGAAAGGAGATAGTATGACCACCTGTTTACATGTCGACCTGCGCAAGGTCGACGACACACTTAGGGTATTCAGTGCCGGGCACATTTCACCGCGGCTCGCTGCGGCCCATATTGTGGCGGTGCTGATCCCGTTCAACGACAATCTTGGAGCGACGCACTATCGTGAACGCGCCGCTGCCTGGCTTCATCAAATCCTCGCCGAACGCCAGGGGTGCGGGGCGGGCGATCTGGCGCGGGAGGTATCGCTGCTGTGCGAGAAAGACCAGGCCGCCAAGGAAGAGCTGGGGGGAATTGCTGGGCGGTTGTACGCGCCAGAGAACGAGATACGGGTGACTTGACGCCGCGACAAGGAGAGCCAGTTGAAAATTGCATTCAAGGATTTCAAGCGTGACAGCAAGATGCTTGGCATGATGGCCGGGGATCTGCAAAGCTCAGTCGATGCCGCCAATCGCTGGATCAACCAGGAACACGTCGACGTCGTCAACGTCGAGACGCACGCGGTACATCAATCGAACGGCAAGTTTGTCGAGGATGGCGTCCGGGTGTGGTTTCGGGCCACCCGGTAAGGTGAATGCTTGTGCCACGTCTAGACGCGTGCTAGAATGTTTTCACGGTGCACGGCATCGTCCGACCTCCGGATGAGGCAGGAGGCATCGATGTCAGACATCGAAACCCGACAACACCCCCAGGCCGCCATGCGCGAGGCGTTGCTCGCAGCCGGCTGGCAGGCCCATCCGCACGGTCATCCGCGGCGCTATGGTAGCGCGGGTGGATCGAGCTATCTCACCTTTGAAAAGGACGGCGTGCGCTTCGCCACCTCCGGGAGCCTGCTTTTCGTCCAGCGCGGCACGGTCATGGTCGACGAAGGCGAGCCCACCGACGTCATCATCCAGGCACTTCTCGTCGATCCCGATCGGCGCCGACAGGGCAAGGCCTCGCAAACGCTCCGCATGCTGGCAGAACTCGCAAGAAAGACCGGGATCAGTCTCTACATCCAGCCCGCCCCGCTCGAAGACAAGCCCATGTCAGCGGACGAGCTGTGCACGCTCTATCAACGATTCGGATTCCGGCCTGTCGACGGCAGAGGCCGTGCGCTCGCGCTGAGAGCGCCATGCCACGATGCAGCCGCGAGGAGCTCCGCATGAAAACCAGCCAAATCTTCAGGATCGAGGAGCCGCTCGAGGCCAAGTATCACGGCTGCGGCTACGCCATTGCAGCGGTCGCCGGCGGCCAGCTTATCGATCTCGCCTATCTGGGCGATCTGTTGCCGGATCTCGAGATTGGCACGCAGGACGACGTGCTCAATGCGCTCAACGACCCCCGTATCGCCCCCATGATTCGGCTGTTCAGCACATTGTGGAAGGTGTCTGTCGGGATGTGTTCGTGCATGGAATTCGTCGAGATCTAGCGCGATGAAAACGACTCGGCAAAAGCGCGGCCGGGCTTAAATATGAACATGGCTCGCCAGAAAGACACCAACGCACACCGCGCCGGCAAGCGCAGCTTTCAGGCCAATCTCAAGCCCGCAGAGAACGAGCTGGTTGAGCGCGTGAAGACGATTCGCGGAGTCACGACCGATCGCGAGCTGCTCGTCACACTCTGCGAAGACGAACTCGATCGCCAAAGGAAACGCAAAAAATGATCAGGCACTTTCTTTTCCTTGCCGCGGCCGCGCTCTTCACCGGCTGCGCAAACCTGCCCGCCTCCACCCGGTCTGGCATCGACCTGTATCCCGTGACCGATGCCGGCAAGGCGAACCTCGCGCTCGCTGTGGCGCGTGCACGCGCGGATCTCACCACACTCGACGGCCGCGCGCTCTGGGCTGGCATCTACGCCGGCGAAAGCAGCCGCGGCTGCACCCGGGTTCGACTCAACATGGTCGAGCGGCCGGCGCATCAATGGCACTATCTGGCGTGCGGGGAAAACGTGCTCGAGATCCGGGACGTCGCGCCACAGCCCGAACGCGACGTGAGGATCGTTGCCGTGCTCGACAGCCTTAGCGAGGCGGCCTGGAAGACCGGTCGCGTACAACGAATGCCTTATGACGGCTTTGAGCTCGAAGCCGAACCAGAAGGCCCGCCTGCCTTCACCGGATGCCGGCTGATCACCCAGCGGCTGATCTACCAGGACATGCTGGTCGATGTCCGGCAGACCCGTACTTGCGGGCCGCGCGGAACCATTTAGCTTGTTGGGAGGGGTTTTTTCAGGTCGTCCGGGCAGATGAGGTGCTGCATGCCATTGAGCACGCGATCCCCAAAACGCGCCACCGTCATGACGTAGCGGCAGTCCTTGCGATATGGAACCTGCCGTTCTGAAGGCCACGCCTCGAAATGGATGCCGTCCTGCTCCTGTTGCATGGTTTTT
>JACDJB010001430.1_pt1 | contig 19241 bp, 16 predicted proteins | sample 7454121 | NCBI WGS metagenome assembly JACDJB01 (sample SAMN14253290, study PRJNA609438) | sludge metagenome | isolation source: sludge after 25d culture with pyrite | collected 2018-12-20 | reverse complement strand
GAAACAAAAAACCTGATGCCTGTGGCACTCGACTTGTCGCATGCTCTGGTACAAGAACTTGCAGCCATCAGGAAAGAAGGCAAGGAAATGACTTATCTTCGCCCGGACTCCAAATCACAGGTTACGATTGAATACGACGATAACAACAAGCCGGTTAAGGTACATACCATTGTTGTATCGACCCAACATGACGATTTCATCAAAGCCAATGGCAACATCACACAGGAACAGGCTGACATCACCATGTTATCCAAAATACGGGAAGACGTAAAAAGCATACTGATTCCCAGGGTAAAAGCTTTAGACCCTCAATTCGATTCTTTAATCCAGGATGACTTTATCCTGCACGTAAATCCGACCGGTAAATTTGTTATTGGAGGTCCCCACGGTGACACAGGACTTACAGGCAGGAAAATAATTGTGGATACCTATGGTGGCAAAGGAGCACACGGCGGTGGCGCCTTCTCAGGCAAAGATCCATCCAAAGTGGATAGATCGGCAGCTTATGCAGCCCGTCATATTGCCAAAAACATGGTAGCAGCAGGATTGGCTGAAGAAGTGCTGGTACAGGTGGCTTATGCCATAGGGGTTGCCAAACCTATGAACCTGTATGTGAATACCTACGGAACAGCAAAGGTAAATTTGTCAGACGGAGAAATTGCCGAGAAAATCAGCTCACTTTTCGATATGCGCCCTAAAGCAATTGAAAACAGGCTGAAACTGCGTAACCCTATATACAAAGAAACAGCTGCTTACGGTCACATGGGCAGAACGCCTCAAACAGTAATCAAAACATTCAAAGACAGCAGCAGAAAGGAAATTAGTTGCGAAGTAGAATTATTTACCTGGGAGAAAACCGATATGGTAAATGAGATTAAGGAGGTGTTTGAACTGTAAAACTTTGTAATTATGAACCATATAAGTCATATAAGTAACATATAAGCTGTATTTTTTTCTGAAAAGAGGCTGTCTCAAAAGTATTTTCACGCGAGAAACAGCCAAGGTGTTTCAGAAGTGTTCAAATGCAAGGCACTGAGATTGAGAGAGAGGGAGCGTACTAAAGTGCGTGACCGAGCACTCGTATCGAAAGCAACGCAGCAGTTGGGCGCTTATGAGACACCGTCCTTAATATGTTACTTATATGACTTATATGGTTTAATATTATTTCTTTGACTTCAACAGTTCTTCCAGCCGGAACATCTCATCCCGCAGTCTGGCAGCCTCAAGGAATTCCATATTTTTAGCAGCTTCCTGCATGGCTTTCTTGGTTTTCTGAATGGCTTTTTCGAGCGCGGATTTTGACATATACTGAACTACCGGGTCGGCAGCAATGCTCAATCCGGCTTCGAGTTCGACATAGGCATCAGGTTCAGCTTTACTCAGGGCTGAACCTACTCCTTTGACAATAGCAGTTGGCGTAATGTTGTGTTCAGCATTATATGCCAACTGTTTTTCTCTCCGACGGTTGGTTTCTGCAATGGTTTTCTCCATGCTATCCGTCATCTTGTCGGCATACATGATTACTTTCCCGTTGAGGTTACGGGCTGCACGTCCTGCTGTCTGGGTCAGCGAACGGTGCGAACGCAGGAATCCTTCCTTATCGGCATCGAGGATAGCCACCAGCGACACTTCCGGCAAATCAAGCCCTTCACGCAACAAGTTCACACCCACCAGTACATCGTATAATCCCCGACGAAGATCTTCCATGATCTGCACCCGGTCCAGCGTATCCACATCCGAATGAATATAATTACAACGTACTCCCATTTTTACCAGATAATCCGTCAGTTCTTCTGCCATACGTTTGGTGAGGGTTGTAACCAGCACCCTTTCATCGCGCTCTGTACAAATGGTTATTTCTTCGAGCAAATCGTCAATTTGATTAAGACTGGGCCGGACTTCAATAACCGGATCTAAAAGTCCGGTAGGACGAATCAGCTGATCCACCACGATACCCTGCGAGTTTATGAGTTCATAATCAGCCGGAGTAGCAGAAACATAAATGGTCTGTGGCGTAAGTTGTTCAAACTCATCAAAAGTTAACGGGCGGTTATCACGTGCTGCGGGTAATCTAAAACCATATTCCACCAGATTTTGCTTGCGCGAAGCATCACCACCGTACATCGCCCGTATCTGCGGAATGGTCACGTGACTTTCATCGATCACCATCAGATAATCATCCGGAAAATAATCGAGCAGGCAGTAAGGACGACTGCCCGGCGCCCTGCCGTCAAAATAGCGGGAATAATTTTCAATACCCGAGCAGTAGCCCAGTTCCTTGATCATTTCCAGATCGTAGCTAACCCGTTCATAAATGCGTTTAGCTTCATAATCTTTTCCGATTGAACGGAAATACTCCGCCTGCAAGTCACGATCCCGCTCAATCAGATGCAAAGCCTGGTTGATTCTTTCTTTAGTGGTAACGAAAATACTTGCAGGAAAAATACGGTACGCATCGAATTGTTCCTGCACATGCAGGTTAACAGGGTCTAATGTCAGAATTTCATCAATTTCATCTCCCCAGAACACAACCCGCAGAATATCATCGGCATAAGCAAGGAAAATATCTACCGTATCTCCTTTTACACGGAAATTACCGCGGTTCAGTTCAATATCATTGCGGGAATACAGACTATCCACCAAGTTTCGAAGAAAAGCATTACGTACTAATTTTTGTCCCTTTTGAATTTCAATCACATTGGAAGTAAAATCCTCCGGATTACCGATGCCATACAAACAGGAAACCGACGAAACCACAATAACATCCCTCCTGCCCGACAGCAAAGCCGATGTTGCAGACAAACGCAGTTTTTCAATCTCCGCATTAATAGATAAATCTTTTTCTATGTAAGTGTCCGTCACCGGCAAGTATGCTTCCGGCTGATAATAGTCGTAATACGACACGAAATACTCCACGGCATTATCCGGAAAGAAAGCCTTAAACTCGCTGTACAACTGGGCTGCCAGGGTTTTATTATGACTCAGTACCAGGGTCGGACGGTTTACCTCATTTACCACATTGGCAATGGTAAAAGTCTTACCCGAGCCCGTCACCCCCAATAAAGTCTGAAATGGAATTCCACCCTGCAACCCTTCCACCAATTGCCGGATTGCCTCCGGCTGGTCACCGGTAGGACGATAGTTTGATGTGAGGTTAAAAGACACTTGAATAATGGTTAGTGATTAGTAGCTTTTAGGCATTACGAGCCACAGTATGATATACAATAAGGTACCGGGAAATCCGGCTGAAAGGATAGATAACAACACATATCCTACCCTAACTAAAGTTGTATCCAGTCCCATGTATTCAGCAATACCGGCGCAGACTCCGGCTATCATCTGGTCTTTCGAACGGCGTAATTTCTTTTCCATATAATTTGATTATTATTGTTTTGCAAAGGAAGCAAAAATATCTGACAAATTTACTTCCACTTCCCCGAATTCAATCATGGCATTAAACAACCTGATTTTATGATAATGATGTAAATTAACTGCTTTAATATCTTTTTCTACAATCATTTTCTTTTCCAGCAAATAGGCCCGGTTGGTCCCATACAGCACAGGCAAACGGGGTGTCACCCATTGTTCACCATCAAATAAAGCGACATTAGCATAGCTTGTATCCGTCAGCAAGCCATTTCTCACAAGCAACACATCATCACAATCGCCACGTTGGACAAATAGTTGTTCATACACACTGCGGTCTGCAGATTTATACAGCACAGGCTCCAAAGTGGTTTCCACCAACTTCAGCGTTTTAATGTTCCGCATCCGGTATGGTGTAATTTCTGGCCGGAGTAATCCCTGTTGATCATACAACACCCTACACTTATATAAACCTGTTTGCAGCACTTCCTGCTGATACAGCCAGGCAGCAAGGTCAGGCTTTTTCTGTCCCGGAAAAAACTGCTGAAAACATTGACTCACCCTCTTCTGATGATATTCCAGGCGGAAGAACACACCTTCTTTCAGTTTAATTGATTCAAGAAACCGGTACATAAATTTTTTGTATTAATTCTTCATACTCTTTATCCGATTCACTCTGGAAGGTAATGCCCCCGCCGCTTTTGTATACCAAGCCATCATCTGTTTGTTCCACAAACCGAATCATAACCGCCGAATCCAGGTTTTCACCATCAAAATAACCACAAACACCTGTATAAAAACCTCTGTCGTAGCCCTCAACTTCTTTGATTATCTCCAGCGTTTTAGCCTTGGGAGCTCCGCAAATAGAACCGGCCGGCAACAAGGTAAACAAGATATCCCCCAGTTGACCCCGATAATTATCCGGCAATCTTCCCACGATTTCCGAACTCACCTGCAACAAATCATGCTGCATCGTGTTGATTCTTTCCACATAACGATAACGGGAAACATGTACATCCTCCGCCACCATACTCAGGTCATTGCGCAACAAATCGACAATCGTAGCGTGCTCTGCCATTTCTTTTTCATCTTGCAGGATAGTCTTTTTTGCATCCGGCAAGGCTGCATCAATAGTGCCTTTCATCGGGAAAGTCCGGATTTCTCCCTGTCTGATTTGAATAAACGTTTCGGGTGACAACACCACGAACAAGTCTTTCAACCACAATTTATAAGGAGCTGAAGCGACATCATAAATTTCCGCTAAACCAAGATTGGTTGATATTCTGGTTGGTTGAGTCAGATTTGTCAGGAATGAATTGCCTCGCTGAATCTGGTCTTTAACGAAACTGAATTTTTCAGTATACGCATCCTTTGAAACCGGGAGCGCTTGCCAGTAAAAATCCTTATTCCTCATTATATTGTTGGATTTGGCATGAAACTGCCACCTGATATACCGATCGTCCAAATCTTCTTTACTAATCACATAACCCGCATCTCGGGCATAATTGACAATAAACAGAAAGGGAACCGCATCAGCACCCAGTTCATTCATCCTGCATTTTATTTCATCAGGACTTAATATTGTATATGGAAAGGTTTTCTCGGACATCAATACTGAATTTCTTACAAAAATACAGATAATTCAGGATTAATTTTCAAATATTTTTTTAACTTTGCACCGCAAAACCAAATTTGCATCTTTCATTGACTTTCTTTTACCGACTCCGTAGCTCAGCTGGTAGAGCAACAGACTCTTAATCTGTGGGTCCTGGGTTCGAACCCCAGCGGGGTCACAAATAAGTTAAAATTTCCCTTGTAAATCAATGATTTATGAGGTGATTTTGTTTTGGGGGACATTTCAGGGGATGACTTAGATTTTTATATCTAATTGTCTTATGTGAATACCTGTTGAAATTTACGTCGGCTGTCAATGACCTATATTTGTGTCATGATTTAGTGCTTTTTTCAATTGTATTAGATAACTGTCGAATTTCATCAAGAGATTTTTCATAATCATTTTTTGCATTTCCGGTTAGTATAACAAAAAAGTCGTCAATGGATACAGTCAACGGTTGAGGCTATAAATAGTGGCGATTTGCGTGGTTGCACGCTGTCAACCAACACCAATGCTGGTGCGGGTTACAAGCTTTCAATTATGTACTTCACCCGCCATTATTTTATAGCCTTTGTTACCAGCTGTTTTTTATATTACATTAAAGATAAGTCAAGACGTTATGATATTTATCCAATTTACCATATAACTTGTTAGTAAAGTGATTCTTGTTTCAATTTCGCTTCTGTCTTCTGGCGATAAATTGTGTATATATGAATTACGTAATTGTCTGCAAGTTTTATTGTGTCTGTGTCCTTCTCCAGATTTAAAAATGTCGTCAATTAAGATTTGATCTTCTTTTTCTGGAAAATATAATGTAACAGCAGCCTTTATACTAGTAATTACTAGAATATTTGCATAACTACCCGTTTTATAATAGATTAATTTTCTTGCGGTTGCTTCGCATACTAAATAATAATCAAAAAACACCCCAAGAGATCCTTGACTTGAAAAGTTTGGCATACGACTAATAATCTTGGAAAGTTCATTTTTTTGAACAACGCTAAGACATTGATTCTTATTACTTTTTTTCATATTCTTGTTAAATTATATTTGCCACTATTTTGAGAAATTTATTATTCTGTACTGCAGGGTAATTTAATTATCGTTATTATTGATAAAAATAAATCGTACTTAGGTTTCAATTAAAAATTAATTAGTAATTAAAAAATAGATATGAACTTACTTTCTCGTTTAAATTTTTTGTTTCTCTTTGAATATCATATAAATCATCAGTATTGCTACAATTATTAATTTTTTGTAAGATTTCATTTAGTGATGTTTCTACGAATTCAAGTTCAACTTTACCTTTGTCCTTATTGTTGAAAAGACTATTTGAAAAATTATCAGAAACATTATTCTTACATTCGTCTAATTCAATTTGAAGTTGCCTAATTAACTGATCTTTACTACTTATCTCATCTTTCAAATTTTTCTCAATACCCTCGTACTTACTGATAACATATAAAGCGTCATCATATTTGGATTTTTGAACACATGATGATAACAATATTGTAGCCAATAATAAGATGATTTGTTTGGATTTTGTTCTCATTTTAGTCAATATTTAATTAATATAAGGATTGTTCTTATTGTTTGTGAGTTGGAAGACATTTCTAAATGACATATTTTTGAGGTGATCGTTTTTAAAATAGCTGGTAACACCTAACTATAAGAAACACTTTTCTGTATGCGAACCAGCATATTGTATACATCAACCTTAACCATTTATAAAGAATTTAACAAAACACTGTAAATTTAACAAATTAGAATAAATTTGGAAATGTATGTAATTCGCATACAAGATTTAATTATATATACCAAGTCTCACAAGGTTTATGATTTGAATTGACAAAATTTTGGTTCAAAGATAATAATTATTAATAATTCTTATGATGTATTTGTAAAATTTCTTTTAAAAACACATTTTCATAATCTGTCTATTCTTTTCATTCAATCTTTCATACATAGGCAATGTCCGCCGGTTAAGCGGCACAGGATAAACGGTACAGTGTTCCGCTGGGATTGGCTCTATTTCAGTTTCTAATACTTTTTCCATATTCTCAATAAATTCATATCCGGTATACATGTCAGTATAAAGTATTGATACTCCCTTTGAGCAGTTCCACACCTGACAATCAAATTCATCTTTGTTTTTGATAATGTATTTTGTTATGTATTGCCCAATGGCTTTTATGTTTTTGTCGTTTAGGCGCCTGATGTCGAATGATGATGAAGCATTGAAATTTTTATTACGTGGAGTTATGCCGTGTTTTTCCTGAAGCTTGTTCCAATACTCCCAATATTTATCTATTTTGAAATACTTGTTAGTAATTAAATGAAAATGGATATTATCCTGAAATGTTTCATTTTTTGTTTGTCGTTCAGACACCCAAATATATTGAAAGTCTTTTAACTGTTTAGTGCAATTGTCTAAGAACTTCCCGAGTATTGAAACCGCTTGTTTGTCTTCCACCTTGTTAACGAATGTAAGTGTAAGAAAATTAAGTTTTTTGTAACGCTGTGAAAAGGCAGTTACTTTTTTTCTGATCTTTTGTTTTGTTCGTGGAGACATGGAGCGCAGTTTTCCGGCTTTTTTCTTTCGTTTCTTGTTTTCTGCCTTATATTGTTCATCAATGATGTAATATGAGTTTGAAAATTGATTTTCATTATAAAAATCACTCTCTTTTTGATATAGTGAAGAGTTTTGTTTTTCCTCTGAAACAATATTACCGTAAGATATTACATCAATTAAGCCCATTTCAAGCAGATTTAAGGTGTTATTATCGTTTCCCCTGTCAATATTGCTGTTTTCTTCAATGGCTTCTGTATAGCCCCAATTCTGCCCGTATTCGACAAGCGACAGAAAATTAGATTGGCCTTCTTCGTTATTTTGAGAAATTGAATGAAAACGATTGTCGTATTCTTCTGTCGGTTCGGCAATAAAGATGTTATGAACAGAAGTTTCCGGAAATTTCTCATAAAAGAATTTTAAAACTTCGTTTTGTGATTCGGTGTCAAGCTGTTTTTCAATTCGCTTGTTTTCTTCTGCAATTTCTTTTAATTTGCTTTTTGGTGTTGCCTTTTTTCTGTCAAGTGATGAACCGGCAAACTCAGAATCTGAATTTCTGTTTTTGATGCTTTTCTCGGATAAGATAATAGATAAGCCATAAGTATTTTTTACAATCATAGTTAGTTAGGTTGTTATATTAATTTCGGAATCGTTGCAGTTTAATTAAAACCAATTAAAGGTTATTTATTAAAGGTAAATATTTAAAGGTGTAAACAAACTGATAAAATAAAATCATGTACTTGTATAAACTTTCATTGTTTGTTGTTGCTCTTTGTTGCTTTAACATGAACTTTTAACATGAACACTGCTTTCCTGAAACAGGAAAGCAGAGACACATTTAGATGAAATCGGGGACAAAATCATTTCGTTTGAATCGTTTCAGGTATTGACCCGACCGGCGATCGTAGACATTAAAATACTGCCATGTGGGGTGCATTTTATTGAGATACATTGCCATGCCATTAAGTTTGTGGACATATTGCCACTTTTTAGGCTTTCCGCTCTCAAGGAAGACGATAATCGAATATTTGTTTTTGAGGTTAGACATTGTGACCTCCTTTCTTTGGAAGTCCAAAATTTCGCTCTTTTAATGCGTTTTCAACATCTTGCAGTTTATAGCGTACTTTGCCCACAATGCGATAGGATTTTAAAATCCCGTCTTTGGTGTAGCGGTGAAGAGTTGGCAGCGAGATTTTGAGAAATTTCGCCACTTCGGCACGGGTTAGATACTTGTCGCTGGGAACAGTTGATAACTTGGTTTGCTTTTTCGTTGTTTCTTCTTGAATTGAAAAATCAAATCCGTTAATACTACCGCCCAATAAATCGAGGTTTTGTTTACTTTCCAATAATTTGGAAACTGTTTTGAAAATGTCTTCCTGAAATTCTTCACGGGTAAGACCAGATAAAATAATTTGAGAACTCATAAGCATAAAGTTTATGTTGTAAATACTAAAAAATTATGCTGCAAAGTTCGATACAGAAAGGGGGTGTAGTAGACAGGGTGTAGTACTACTATTTTTTTACCTGATGTTTAATTATTTCTTTTTCAACTTGTTTGGCAAATGATTCATATCCAATTTTTTCAAAAAGAGACTTAATTTCTTTAAGGTTTGCTCTTTTTTTAGACTTTTCGAGTTCTGAGAAATATTGACGGGTTGTTTCTTTATCTCTTCCGGTAATGGCTTGAAAAAGCAATGCTCTTTTTGTGTTGTTTAAGTTTTTTCCAATCCCCATATAATCTAAAATCAACATTTGTTCAATATGGGTAAATTCTTTTAATGTTTGTTCTTTGGATGGATTTAATTTGTCTGTCAGATATAATTCATATTCAGCCCAAGTTTGGCCGTTTAATTCTTTTATCAGAATTGAGGGGTGATATACTTTTTCTTTTAAATCTAATCCTATGTTATAAAACAAATAGTTTTCATATGATTGACAACAGTAGGATTCTTTAATTTGTACGGGTGCAAAAATATTTTTTATTCCGGTTATGGAATTGGGTTTTTCAGCTTTTGATTTTACACGTTGTATCTCTTCAGTTACAAATTTTATTTTATTGTCTACAGGATTAAGTCGGTGATTAAATTCGTTTATTAAATTATCTATGTTCAGAAAAACATTCGGCTTTTTTTCTTTAATCATATCAATCAAATAATTGTTTATTTCTTCTGTTTCTTGTGCAGTTTTCGGAACGATAACAAAAGGACTTATCCAGTCGTCTGATTCTATTTGTTCAAATGAATTATAATACTCAATTTTTAGTTTAGTTTGCCAAAAATCAAATTTATCGGAGAGCTTATTTAATGTTTTAAATTCAGATAATAATCTTGTAATTTCTTCTTGTGTTTTCATTGTTTGAAAAATGGGTGATTAAGTAATTTATTTGCGTTTTCTTCTTGTGATATTTTGATATAAAGCAGAAATGATTTTTCCGACCGATGCCCGGTAATTTTCATTATTGAAATAGTGGGAATATCCAATAGATACATATTTGTGGCAAATGATCGACGGGCAGTGTGAACCGTCACTAATTGCCATTTCTCAAACACTTCTGTTTGTTTCTCCCCACCCTTAGTTATTGAAACAGATATTTTATCATTCAGACCAGCGATTTTTGCAATATCCTTTAAATAGTCATTCATTTTCTGATTACTTATAACAGAGGGAATTTCATTATTATATTTTTGTACAATTTCTTTTACTGTCTTATGTAATGGGATAACAACATACTCGCCCGTTTTCTCTGTCTTGACTTTTAATTGCGTACCATTGTTGATGAAATTGGTTACAGATATTTGTGCTAAATCTGAAAAACGTAATCCAGTATAACAACCAATAATAAATAAATCTCTTACTTTTTCAAGCTTTATATTTGTCGATAAATCTAATTGATTCAATATTTGGATTTCATCTAAATTTAAATAAATTTTATCTGTAGTTTCAGTTACTTTTTTAAATCGTTTGCTTTTATATTCAATGTTATTTGTTAATCTTCGGTCGAATGCTTCATTCATAAAAACTTTAATATGCTTAATATATCCCCCAATTGTATTTTCAGCATATCCCCTATCCCGTAAATAATTTACAAAGTTCTCGTAGAAATCTAAATTTATATCTTCAAATGATATATCTTTTTTAATATGGCCGCTAAATTCTTTTAATACCCTGAATGTCTGTTTGTAGTGAACTATTGTTCCGGCCTTCTTGGTTGAATTTTTTATTAGGTCATCAATAAAGCCAAAAAATGTTGTTAAATTTGTGACCGATTGTTTATTTGCTAATGTAGCATTTAAATTTTCTTTAAGCAGTTGGGGTGTTGGTGTAATATTATCATTTACAAGCTTTCGATAAATATTATTAATTGATGTCTCAATATTGTTCAACATTGAATTAAATTCAACATATTCGGGGAATGTTTTTGTTTCTTTTACTCTTTGCTTTTGAAAATTCCAATACTTTGGATTTACTTTTTGACCAAAAGAATACTTTAACCGCTGATTGTTGAAATTGTAAAAAAGATAGATTAATGTATCTTCTTTAGAATTGGGCTCTTTGAGTGTAAATCTTGCTTGTGCCATAGGACTATTAATTTTGTGCAAATATAATAGTTTTTCTTATGGGGGACTATAGAGGGGACATAATTTTTTAATTTGGTGATATTTTACGATATTTCACGAAACACAAAAACATACACATATAGCTGATTTATAGTTACATTAAAGTATAATTAGTAATATGACACGTCAAAAAACATATTCCCAGCGGGGTCACAAATCAATCAAACATCTGTCCTGCGTTATTACTCAACTGCACCATCTGATCGTACTCTTCGGGACTTAAATCGAGGAAGTAGAATTGTTGCGGGTTCATGACTTTACCGCGAAGATGAACTTCATAATGTAAATGAGGTCCGGTTGATTTACCTGTATTACCAACAGTACCTATCACATCTCCTCGATTTACCTTTTGCCCTACTCTCACCCGGATTTGATGCATGTGGCCGTACAATGTTTTATAGCCGAAACCATGATTAATTTCAACCGTATTACCGTAACCCTGCCGCCATCCAGCCAAACGCACAGTGCCATTGCCGGTAGCATAAATCTCAGTCCCAATAGGTGCTGTAAAGTCCATCCCTTCGTGAAACCGCCTGGTTCTGTAAACCGGATCGATGCGCCAACCGAAACCAGAAGCAGTACGCGTCAAATCTTTATTAAGAATAGGTTGAATGGCCGGAATATGTTTCAGCATTTCTTCCTGGTTACTGGCCAGTTTTACCAGTTCGTCGTAGGATTTCGACTGAATATACAATTGCTTCTTTAACTCATTGTATTTTTGGGTCGTGGAGACTGCAATTTCCGAATTGGTCATCGACAATAGCTGCCGGTAATATTCAGCATTCCCGGCGGTTGATTTACGAATGGAATAAGGAATAGGATCAGCCTGAAAAATAACACGATAGAGATTATCATCCCGCTGTTGTAGATCTGATAGAATTTCACTCATCTCATCCATGTTCCGTTCGAGCAGTTTATATTGCGCATGAAGCCTGTTCTTTTCCTGAATAAGCTGCACCTCTTCCGGAGAACTTACCAATGAAACAAAAATGAAGAAGAACACCACTCCCAACGATACACCTGAAAACAAATGAATCAATAAGCGCTTCAACTTAAAAAGCAGGGTATTGTCTGTTTCTTCGTAACTCAGGGTTTCAGGGTTGAAGTAATATTTCTTCTTCGCCATGTTTTTTAGCTCTATTTTAAACTTTTATCGTACAACTTGGTGCAAAAGTAATAAAATTGAAGTATTTTTGCAGTCCTTATAAGGGGATTTTACCATTTATTAAAAGATTAAAAAACTTCTGATGGCTAAAATCCTCTTATACAATTGTAAACTGTAAATGATTAAATAGTAAATATAAATGACCTCACAAGAAATTCGTCAATCATTTCTCGATTTTTTTGCATCGAAAAACCACAAAATTGTACCTTCGGCTCCTATGGTTATCAAAGACGATCCGACTTTGATGTTTACTAATGCCGGGATGAATCAGTTCAAAAATATCATACTCGGGAATGATCCGATCAAATATCCCAGGGTTGCCGACTCACAAAAATGTCTGCGGGTAAGCGGGAAACACAACGACCTGGAAGAGGTTGGCCACGACACTTACCACCACACCATGTTCGAAATGCTTGGTAACTGGTCGTTTGGTGATTATTTTAAGAAAGAAGCCATCGAATGGGCATGGGAATACCTGACAGAAGTACTCAAATTAGACAAGGAACGTTTATATGTCACTGTATTTGAAGGTTCTCCATCCGAAGGACTTTCGCGTGATGATGAAGCCGCTGAAATCTGGTCACAGTTTCTGCCGGCAGAACGCATCATCAATGGCAATAAAAAAGACAACTTCTGGGAAATGGGCGATACCGGTCCTTGCGGACCTTGTTCCGAAATCCACATTGACATCCGCGATGATGCCGAAAGAGCCAGAGTCGACGGACTAACCCTCGTGAATGGCAGTCACCCGCAGGTGATTGAAATATGGAATAACGTATTCATGCAATACAACCGCAAAGCCGACGGATCATTAGAAGGACTTCCTGCTAAAGTAATCGACACTGGTATGGGGTTTGAGCGTCTTTGTATGGCCATCCAGGGCAAAAAATCAAACTATGATACCGATATTTTCCAGCCCATCATACATGCAATAGGTAAAATTTGTGATATTGCGTACGGACAAAATGAAAAAACCGATGTGGCCATGCGTGTTATTGCCGACCATATCCGCACGATTGCTTTCTCTATTACCGACGGACAGCTTCCTTCCAATGCAAAGGCAGGTTATGTAATTCGCAGGATTTTACGTCGTGCCGTTCGCTATGGCTACACCTTCCTCAATCAGCGCAGCGCGTTTATGTACAAACTCACCGATGCACTGTGTGAAGTAATGGGAACAGCTTATCCGGAACTGATTACACAAAAAACACTTATCGAGAAGGTAATCAAAGAAGAAGAAGACTCCTTCCTCAGAACATTGGAGACCGGTATCCGGCTGCTCGACAAAGTGATGGATGAAGCTAAAAAATCAGGTAAAACAACCATTTCCGGTAAAGATGCTTTCACCCTTTACGACACCTTTGGATTCCCGCTTGATTTAACAGAATTAATTCTCAGGGAAAATAACTTCACTGTTAACATCAACGATTTCAATGCTGAAATGCAGCAACAAAAAGAACGTGCCCGCAATGCAGCAGCGGTAGAAACCGGCGACTGGGTAACGGTTCGTGAAGGTGACAGTAATTTCGTGGGCTATGATTACACTTCTTACGATACAGAAATTCTGCGGTACAGGAAAGTAAAACAGAAAAACCAGGAATACTATCAGCTTGTGCTCTCCAACACGCCGTTTTATGCTGAAATGGGGGGACAGGTAGGTGATAGCGGAGTATTGACCTCTGGGTCAGAAACCATTGAAATTCTTGATACAAAAAAAGAAAATAACTTAGCTGTCCACATCTCAACTAAACTACCGGCTGATGTAACAGGAGGTTTTACCGCCAGTATCAACCTGGAAAAACGCAGGGCAACCGAAAGCAATCACTCGGCAACCCACTTGTTGCACGAGGCATTGCGCGAAGTACTCGGCACACACGTAGAACAAAAAGGTTCTTATGTGAGTCCCGAAAGCTTGCGTTTCGACTTCTCCCATTTCCAGAAGATGACCAAAGAGGAGATTCGTGCAGTAGAACGCATTGCAAATCGCAAAATCAGGGAAAATCACCCGTTGCATGAAATGCGTGAAACACCGATTGCAGAAGCACAGGCTATGGGTGCCATGGCTTTGTTCGGAGAGAAATACGGTGAAGTGGTTCGCGTAATTCAGTTTGGCACATCTACCGAACTCTGCGGGGGAACCCATGTGGATTCAACCGGCCGGATCGGTATGGTCCGCATCATCTCCGAAAGTTCTATTGCTGCCGGCATCCGGCGTATTGAGGCCATTTCAGGAGAAGCTGTAGAGTTGCTGCTGGACACACAACAGGATATCTTATCAGAAGTCAGGGACATTCTGCACAATACCCCGGATATTCTGACAGCCATCCGCAAGCAAACGGAAGAAAATACAGAACTGAAAAAACAAATCGAAGGTTTCAATCAGGAAAAGATCATGCAGCTGCGTGATGACTTATTACAAAAAGCAACAGAAGTAAACAATATCAAAATAGTACGTTACGAAGGTTCACTTACAGCCGATCAGGCCAAAACACTGGCTTTCCAAATTAGAAACATCCAAAATAACAATTTGTGTGTTGTTGCTGGTTGTGTAAATGAAGGAAAACCTTCATTAACCATACTGTTAAGTGACGATCTGGTAGCTAAAGGACTGAATGCTGTCAATATCGCCCGCGAAGCAGCCAAAGAAATCCAGGGAGGCGGTGGCGGTCAACCCTTCTTTGCCTCAGCAGGAGGGAAAAATCCGGCAGGAATCAAACAGGCCATTGCAAAGGCATTGTCATTGGTAAGGTAAAAAAAACACGGATATGTTTAAAACAGTAGAGACAGGGTATGCCCTGTCTCTACGTTTTTTAAAACCAACGCCAACGTATTAATTCGACGTCAACGCATATTTTTGAAAATTATCCGTTAAAATTTATATCTTACACCCAGTGCGATACCATCGTATCCAAAATGAGTTCCGGGAATCAGATAGAAAGTCGGACGCCAGTCGAGTGACAACTGAATAGGGATATTGAAATTATACTCAATACCCAACTGCCCGAGTACACCAAGTCCCAAACCATTGTTGATACCAAGTGCACCACCGACACCGGCATACCAGTTAAATCCGGTAGCCAAAGCAGACAGATCCCATACCCATTGGTAAGCTCCATTCAGGTAAACACCACCATAAGCCCATGACCCGAATCCAAGATCAAGTTCAAGTCTGTTGGCACTACCTAAAGCGTGTTGATAAGAAATTTCCCCTCCGTTACCAAAACGGATACCAATAGCATTTCCATCTACCTGTGCATTTGTTACGCTTGCAAACCCGATTGCAAGAACTGCAATTAAAAACATTTTTTTCATAACATGTAATTTTAAATTAATAATTAGAGATATATTTGATTTTAAAAATGCCGTTTTTAATCGTGCCAATCGCCATTCGCTCTGATTAATTCAACCAATTTGTCGACGGCTTCATTTTCATCGATATTTCTTTCAAGAATTTCTTTCTTCTTGTACAAACTCACCTTTCCGCGACCTGCACCCACATAACCGTAGTCAGCATCCGCCATTTCACCCGGACCGTTAACGATACAACCCATAATGGCGATCTTGAGTCCTTTCAGATGTGATGTTGATGCTTTCACCCGGGCTATGACCGTTTGCAGGTTAAACATGGTGCGACCGCAACTGGGGCAAGAAATATATTCTGTTTTGGTTACGCGCACCCGACAGGCCTGTAATATACCGAAAGCAACCGCATTCAGCTGCTCCACACCAATTGATTTCAGCGATTTCTCTTCGTCTTTTTCAAGAAAAATACCATCACCAAAGCCATCAAGGAACAAAACGCCTAAATCTGCAGCAGACTGAATCTGCAAGGAGGCTAAATCATCAACAACATACTTCCGGCAAAGAATTACCGGATTCAGCAATTGATTATTCAGCAGAGTGTGGAAGAAAGCACGCATTTCACCCACCTGATTCCGGTGATCTGAACTCAGTAAAACAATGGTATTGCGTTCTTTTTTCAAACAATTCAGGATTTTCTCATTCAAATCCGGATAACTGAGCCGGAGAAATTTTGCTTCAGTTTTATCCTGAATTAACTGATCTGTTTCATCAGCAGCAAAAACCGGATAAACAGCACCTGTCTGACTAAACACCTGATTTTCTTTCAATAAATAATCGGGAATCGTCGTAAATCCCCCATCCTTATTCATCAAAACCACAGGCACCTGATCGCCACCGATATTCAGAATTTGATTTGTTTTTCTTCTGTTATATTCAAATACAGTAAATTCAGGAGAAACTGTTGCATTAATTTCGGGATGACCATTTTTCCGGGTAATGTGATCAACAAGTTGCCTTGCCACCGGGATTTCAGCTTCTGGCTCCTCACTCAGTGAAACGCGGATTGTATCTCCAATGCCATCGTGTAACAAGGCCCCTATTCCTACGGCGGACTTAATCCGGCCATCCTCCCCGTCACCGGCCTCTGTAACCCCGAGATGCAAGGGATAATGCATATCAAGCTTTCCCATTTCCGACACAAGAAGCCGAACAGCATGTACCATTGACAGTGTATTCGAGGCTTTCATAGAAATCACAACATCGTGAAAGTCCTCCTCGCGACAAACCTGTAAGAACTCCAGACATGACTCTACCATTCCCCGGGGTGTATCACCCCAGCGGTTCATCATCCTTTCACTCAACGAGCCATGGTTTACACCTATTCTGACTGCCCTCCCATGCGCTTTACAGATATCCAGTAATTGTTTAAAACGGACTTTAATTTTTTCATATTCAGCCTGATATTCTTCTTCCGTATAATCAGGAGAATCTCTTCTTACTAATCCAATAAAATTACCCGGATTGACACGCACCTTCTCAACATATTGAGCAGCCACATCTGCAGCATTGGCATTGAAATGAATATCGGCCACTAAAGGAACGTCAAAGCCCTGATTGAATAAAGCTTCCCGTATGTTTTTCAGGTTTTCGGCCTCGCGTGTACCTTGTGCCGTAAAACGTACAATTTCGCCTCCGGCCTGTACGATCCGGACACATTGCGCTACTGAATTTCCGGTGTCATTGGTGTCAGTATTGGCCATTGACTGTACCCTGATCGGCTCCCGCCCCCCAAGGAATACTTTGCCAACTCTGACTGTATCTGATTTTCTTCTTTTGTAGTTAAATTGATTGTACATGCTTATATTTATTTCTTCATCATCCTGACAGAGTCAGGTGCTAATTTAATTCTTTTTTTGTAATGTTCAATAAAAATGTTAGGCTCTGACCTTTCTGTAAAAAACGGTTCATCTTTATCAAAATCAATTTGTGTAGCATCAAACACCAACCCGGGAACGCCGTTTTCTTCTATGGGGAGATAGGTTTTATCCTGTTTATCCCTTTTCTCCATGATCCAGTCAAACATAATACTCGGTTCATAAACCGAATAAGGAACATAGTCCACATTCGCTTCTCCCTCTCCTATATACCAACTATCCGTCTTTCTGATCGTGGAGTATTTCACCTTTTTCCCTTTGTTGAATTTACCTCCAATCAACTTCATGGGTATGTTTACATTCAACTCCCATTCCTTTATATGTTCATCCGGTAACAAATTTACCAAATCCAATAACGCCATTCCAAAAGCCGAACATCCGGCTCCTTCCTGATGGTACCTCGGCCAGAAAGCTCCTCCATAAAAATCAGAAGGGGCATAATGTTCGTTCATTTTAGCTGAGTATTCTGTAACAAAATCCAGCATGCGTTTTGCGGCCGACTTGCTGACTTTATATCTGATAAAAGCCAGTTTATTTCTTTTTGCATACACATCCAGTTTATGCCTGAGCTCTTCATGCGACTCAATTCTCCCCTGCAAAGCCGCCCCCATAATTGCGTATCCGACTTTATGTTTAAAAATTAAATCCAACTTCTCTTTCAATTCTCCGGAGGTCTGCGCTATCAATAAAGTATCAGGAAGTAATGATGTATTAAACCCGACAGCAACATGCCCCAGTAAATAATTATCTTTCACTCCAATGGTTTTGATATAGCATTTTCGCATGGTTTTATACAATGCCGAAGGGCTTTCCCAACTCAACGGATGTAAAGTAGGCATCACGTAAACTGTAAATTCATGTATATCATCGTTCTTTCTTTCCGGATCAACTGCAACTACATCCATCAATAATAAAACCCCAAAAGCAATTAAAACTGCAAACCTAAGAAAATGACCCATAAAGACTGAAAACTTAATAACCTTGTTAAAGTTCGTAAAAATAAACAATTTTAATTACATGACACAAACGGATTCATTTTTTTATTTGAATAATTTTGATGGCTTTTCGCTTGTCTCTGTTTATCAACAATAATAGTAGCACTTATGTTTATCAAGATTGAACGAAGAACTAAAAAACTTCACTTTTCAGCACATTTTTTCACTTTTAATAAGAAAAAAGCATTAACTTTGCATCGTTTTTAAAAATGTATATTTATGCGTTTTCGACCAAAACTATTTGAAGTATTTAAAAATTATTCGAAAGAACTTTTTTATAAAGATCTGATGGCCGGCATCATTGTCGGCATAGTAGCTCTACCTCTTGCTATTGCATTCGGCATTGCATCCGGCGTTTCTCCAGAACAGGGACTTTTCACGGCAATTATCGCCGGTTTTATCATCTCATTTCTAGGAGGGAGTAAGGTCCAGATCGGAGGACCAACCGGTGCATTTATTGTAATTGTATACGGAATTGTACAGGAATTTGGTATAACCGGACTCGCGGTTGCTACTATCATAGCAGGGGTCATGCTGGTTGCCATGGGGTTACTAAAGTTAGGTGTTGTCATCAAGTTTATCCCCTACCCCATCATTGTTGGATTTACGAGTGGTATCGCGTTAACCATATTCGCCACGCAAATAAAGGATTTATTCGGCCTGAGCATAGATAAAGT
>JACDJB010001427.1_pt1 | contig 19278 bp, 32 predicted proteins | sample 7454121 | NCBI WGS metagenome assembly JACDJB01 (sample SAMN14253290, study PRJNA609438) | sludge metagenome | isolation source: sludge after 25d culture with pyrite | collected 2018-12-20 | reverse complement strand
GCCCGTCTGCGTGTCCGTGATCCGGTAGTCGTAGGTTCCGATCGCCTGGTAGCGCCAGAGCGTGACGTTGCTGTCGTCGACCGCGACCTGGTCGCTGATCAGGTAGTTCGTCGACGCGTAGAAATCGGTTTCGTCCTGACGGACCGTCCCCGACGCTTCCTCGACGCGCGAGATCAGGTTGAACGTGATCGCCCCGCGCTGGTACTGCCACGACCACGCGCGCGCGCCGCCGGTCGTCACGCTGACCCGAGGCAGGAGCGTCCCCGAGTACGCGCTCGCGACGGGCGCGACGACCGCCGAGCACGGGGAGACGTCGTCCTTGTCGACCCAGAGATCCAGCGTCGGCGACCAAGACCAGACGCGCGTCTCGTGATCCTGACGTCCGTACACTAGGATCTCATCTCCGCGCGAGTCGATCACGTCGACCACGTCGGCGATCGCGTCGAGCCCGTACACACCGCGCGGGATCAACCCGTAGCCCTTCCTCTTCGTCAACGCGCCCTGCCGGTCCGGCACCAAGTTGTCGACCGTCGACCACTTCCCAGGCGCAAGAACGCGCTCGTCTACCTGCTGTGCGAGGCCGCCAGCGAGAGACAGTTCGAGGTCTTGGCGCGCGAGAGGCATCAGAAGATCACCAGATCGATCTCAGACGTTGCAACCCCGATGTTCCGAAGCGTCAGGTAGGCCGCATCCTTCGCGATCTCGTAGACCTGTTGCGGCCCGTTCCGCGCGCCCGACACGATCCAGCCGCGCGGGACGCGCCCGAGTCGGTGCGCGATCTGCTTGTCCTGCGGCGCATTGTCGAACACCACCGTCAGCCGCGACGCGCCGTTCAGCACGTTCGCGACGGCGAGCGCCGTATCGGTCGCCGCAGCCTCGCTCGGAGCGTCGAGCGACAGTCGGCGGATCGCCCTCGCCGGGGGCGCGCCGGTCACCCTCGATGCTCCATGAGCGTTCCACGCTCAGGCAGGATCGGTGATACCCACGAGTCGGTGCTAACCACCGCACCGCTTCTCGCGACGACGGTGCGCACATGGAAGCTTCGACCAAGCAAAATGCGGAGACGATCCGCCCAAGAGAAGACACTAACGCTCGTCAATTCGATCAGTTCTTTTTCCATGGTCTCTCCACGCGTCACGGGAACCTCGAGGGCCAGCGACCGACACGGTACCGCGCGACGCTGCGCCGCTCGGTCTGCCAGTCCTGCGCGCGTTCCGGGTGCATCCGATCGATGCTCCCAGCGAGCGCGCGGATCCTGCCTTCGACCTGCGCTCGCTGCGACATCGCGAAACCAGGATCGCTTTCCTGCTTCGCCAGCATCTTCGCCACGCAATCCCAGATGATCCACTCTTCCCACCCGTTGACGCCGTCGTAATAGACATCGTCGTTGGTGTCGTCGGCGCGGACACACGACGGGATGTAGTGAATCCGAAGCGTGAAAGCCTGATTCGGCACCGGGAGCAGCCGCAACCGCCGCACGGGCAACGTCGGCGCCCCGCCGGGGATGCTCTGCGTCCCCGTGAGCGAGTAGCGCGTCTGCCACGGGAGGTAACCACCCGTGAGCGAGAGTTGTAGGAGGTACGCTTCCTCGCTCGTATTGAAATCCGGGACCGGGAACACGATCTGGCTGAACGTCCCAAAGAGCCCGGTCAGCTGGTAGAAATCTTGGGGGAGGGACAGGTACTCACTCCCGACGACGACCGGACCCCCAACCTCGGCTTGAAAATACGGCTTGCCGAGGTTGAGGATCAACAGATCGTACAGTGCGCGCGCCGACTCGTCGGCCATCAGCTTGAGTTCGGGCTGTTCCACGAACCGACCCGTCACCGGGTAGGGTCCGAGTTCCATGCCGGAACGTTCGCGGATGCGTTCGATGAGCCAGGAGCGCGCTACCGCTGTCATTCCTCGTCTTCCTCCATCTCACAGCACGCGCGCCAGTCCGCCAGCGCCTCGGCCGCGGCCTCGACGTCGACGTTCTCGCGCTTCACTCCGAACGCCTCGGCGAGCCTGTAGATCGCCTCGTGCTCGTCGCTGACGTCGTCCTCGCTGGGGTCGGGCTTCTTGCCCTTCCCCAGTTCGATCACGAGCGCGCCCATTCCGTTTTTCACGAGTCCCTCACGAGCATGAACAGGTTGAACCCCTGCCCCTGCACGAGGTCCACGGGGGCGCCGAGCGCGTCGTACACGCGCACGTCGATCTCGTTCGACGGCGCGCTCGTGAACGGGTCGAAAAACACGTCGAACAGCGGGAGACCGTCGGTGTTCAGCTTGATGATCCCGAGCGCGCGCGTCTGCTCGTTCAGGAACCCGGACACCGCGAACTTGTAGATCCCGACGCCGGTGCGACCGATGAACGGGAAGATGTCCGTGCGCGGCGTCAGGATCCCAGGCTGCGCCGGGAGCGCGTCGGCCTGGATCACGGAGACGGTGTGGACCGCCTGCCTGCTCTGCGTCGACTTGAGCTCGTAGGCGATGATCGCTTTCGGGCGCGTAACCATGTGATCACCATGTTGTCGAAGGGCCGACGACAGAGCAGGTTCGCGTAGCAGCCGATCCGGCCCTCGTACGCGTCCTCGTCGGACACGCGCAAGATCTGGCCGACCTTGTCGAAGTCGAGGAAGTCGGGAACCTTCGCGGTGCTCCGGAGCTCCCACGACGAGAGCGTGAGGAGGTACCCCGTTCCCTGGGGACACCACGGATCGGCGAACACCTTGATCGTCTTCCCCATCGGGGTCGTGATCATCACGCCTTCGTACCCGATGTCCGCGACGTACCCCTTCGATCCGACGGCCTTCCCGGTCGCGACGCGCGGCTCACGGATCCGGTTCGTGAGCGCGTTCACCAGCGTCTGCATGTCGACCGGCGACATGAAGAGCGTGTCGAACTTCAACGCGCCCTGCTGCATCGCCGAGCCCACCGCGTTGTTGATCGTCTCCTCGATCGGCGCGCCGCCGCCGACGAAGCGCTTGCCCGCGAGACGCGTCGGATCCGTCGAGCGAACCACGCCGTTGAACGGCGTGGCGAGGCCCGCGGTCGACGCCGGGATCCAGTCCTTCAGGCCCTGAATCTTCAGATCGTAGTCGCCGTCCGTGAACAGGAAGTTGCCCGCGACGAGCGCCGGGATCTGAGCGACCCAGCCCGCGCCGTCGGTCGTCAGGATCCCGGCCTCGCGGTCGATCCCGGTGATCGTCGCCGTGCCCGCGAGCACGACGCCGCCGCCGTCCGTCGCCGACGCCTGGAGTTCCATGTTCACGTCGAACATGCACGCGTCCGTGGGCGACACGAGCTGCAGCGTGTTCGGCGTGGGGAACGACGCGACGACACCGCGCGAACCCGAACCGGAGCGGAACAGGTTGCCCGCCACGTCGTTGCTGAAGTTCTCGATCGCGCCGTTGATCGTGGCCGTGATTTCGTCGAGAAACGCGCCCTTGCCGGTCGAGGCGGCGAGCACCTCACCCTCGAGCGCGAAGCGCCCGTAATTGCGCCGACGCAGGATCACGAAGTCGTTGTAGGTGTTCGCGCCGCTGTTCGTGCCAGCCTTCACGAAGTTGGCCGAGCGTCCCTGCCCGTTCGCGTTCTGCACCGCGTACGTGTAGTTCTTGCCCTCGAATTTGAGCGTTTTCGGGACCATGCCGAAGAACGGCCGATCGGTGTACCCGAGGACTTCCAGCATGTCCGCGTACACGATCTTGAGGTTGTTCTGTACTGCTGCGATGTCGATCGTTGCCATGGTAAATCACCAGCTCCCATCAGTTCCCGGAATCGGGCGTTCATCTCTTGCAACGTCCTCGGCGCCGGACGCGACGCACCACGCGCCGCTGTCGCACTGCCGTTGACGGGCTTCGCTACCGCGGGCTTCTCCGGTGCCCGCTCCGTTGGCGCAAACCGCCGCGAGTACTTCGCACCGATCGCGTCCAGAATCTCTTGATTGGAAGCCGCCCGGCGCTGGCCGTCGGCCTTCAGCTTCGCGTTGATCCGCGCCGCCATGCGGTACCCCTGCGCCAACAATTCGCGCTCCGTGAGCAACGGTTCGCCGTCGTCGTCATCGGCCTTCAATAGCGCGCCGATCACCGCGTGTCGCTTCCCCTCGTCGGTGAACTCGCTCTCTTGCTGCGCCTGGTGCGCGCGCATCTGCGCGCTCCGGTGCTCCTCGGCCTGACGCTCGCGCTTCGCGAGCTCTTCCTCGACGATCGCACGCTGGCGAGCCTCGGGCGTGTCGGCCTCGAGCGTCGCCTTCGACAGCGCCGCGATGTCGATATCGGCGAGTCGCGCGCGCTCGAGCGGATCGGCGTTCCTGAGACTCTCCGCGTACGCCTCCAGCTGCGACAACCGCTCGAGCTTCGCCGACAGTTCGGCCTCTTTCGCCTCGGCGGCCTGTAGCCGCTTCTTCGCGTTGATCGCGTCGCGCTCGGCCTTCCGCGCGAGCGCGCGCTGACGCGGCGCCGGGGGCTCGGCCGGCGTTTCGGGCGCCGCCTCGGTCGTTTCGGTTTCGGTCGCCTCGGCCTCGAGCGCTGCCGCTTCGGGCGCCGCTTCGGTCGTCGTGGTCACTGCCTCGTCACTCATTGCATCACCTCGGTGGCGGGAGGCGCCTCGGGTTGTGGGACCGGCGGCCCTGACGCCTCCCCCTGCAGGGCCACGGTCTGATCGATGAACTCACGCAGCAACGCGAGCTCTTCGCTGTTCACGTCCTCGCCGTCGCGGCGCAGCTGCTGGTACCAACGCACGCCCTGTCGCAGACAGATCGCGAGATCGAGTGTGGAATCCGGCACCGCCGCAACGCGATCGTCAAGCATCGTCTCGATCACGAGATCGACGGCGTCGCGCGCGGCCGTGAGCCCCTCGGCCGCGAGGTCCGGCATATCGAGTAGCCGCTGAATCGACGCCGCGTCGAGCCCGAGCGCGTCGGCCATGCCGCTGCTGACGAGCTCCTGGACGCTCTCCAGGCGCCCCGCGACCGTCGTCGGTAGCAGGCTCGCCGGGAGCACCTGCAGAACGAACGGCTTCGACAGCTTCACGCGGCGCCAGTCGATCTCGCTGACGGATCCATTCTTGACGCTCGTCGCGGTGACGCTCTCGTCGGTGTCCTCGAGCGCGAGCATGATGATCTCGGCGAGATCGACGTGCCAATCCTCATACTCGCGAAGCTGCAGCACGAACCGCGAGTCGCTTTCGTTGATGTACGCGCGGAGCGCTTTCCCGCTGGCACCGTGGAGACCGGCCGGAAGCTGCGCCTGCGCCGCGAGCTGCGACACGCCGCAACGCTCGAATGCGCGCCGCGTCTGCGTGTCGATCCAATTGTACATCTCCGCATTGACAGTTTGGAAATTCGCAAACGTCGGGAGCGTGCCTTCGTATTCGAGGATCGAGCCCGCGACGTTGTTGATATGCTGTTTGTTGATCTTCGAGCCGCGCTCGACGAACACCCGGAACGTGCTCTGTCGGTGACACTCTCGGATGTTCAACAGTGTTTCGTTGATATCGACCTGCAACCCCTCGATCATCTCGGGGACGCCGACGCCGTACCAACCGGATTTCCCTCGGCGGTACCGCATCACGGCGAACGGGAATCGGTTGTGCTTCCACTCCTCGCGCGCGATCTCTCCGTTCTGTAGGCCGATCATTCTGACGCCGTCGCCAGCGTCCGGGCCGCTCGGCAGACGCCACGCCTCGACGACGAGGATCACGTCGGAGAGCGTCTGATCGTACACGGCCCAGTCGCCCGTCGGCGCGGGAGCCTGCGCGATCAGCGCCGCCGCGTCGGGCCATCTCGTCGCCGCGACCTCGCGATCGACGTACCGAACGCGGTACACGCAGCGCGGTTTCCGATCGTGCCCATCGATCTCGTCAACGAGCAGCTCCCACGGTCGAACGCGCTCGACGTGGACGCGGCCACCTTCGATCCAGGCGTACGCGATCCCGGTCCCGAACCCGATCGCGTCGTCGCAGACGTCGGGCGCGATGTCGGTATGCACGCGCGCGCCGTAGAACACTCCGTCCATGAACGCCCCGGCGCGCTCGGTCTGGCGCCGCTGGCGGTACGATCCGCCGGACGTGACGAACATCGGGCGGACCTGGCTCGAGGTGAGCCGCGAGTGCAGCGTTTCGCAGATCGTCTCGACGACGTTGATCGAGAGCGGCGTCCAGTCGTCGGCCCAGCGCTCAACGCCGCCGGCCTCGGTCATCCGGCCGGGGACGAGCTGCGTGACCGTGTGCGAGTCACGGAGCGAGAGCGCGTCTTCCCAGCGCCGACGACGCCACGCGAGCCGCGACGACACGGTCACGACGTCGGACCAGAGCGCCGTCGGTCCCGCGTGCTCGGCCCACCAATGCGTCACAGGCCGCCCCCCATCGGGAGCCTGATCCGACGCCCGGCGCCCGCCGCGAACCGCACGCGGTCGCGGTCCGCCTCGGCCTCGGCGATCTCTTCGGCCTCGGTCCGAGCGACGACGGCGAGCGGCGTGTGCACACGCAGCGGCGGGATCGTCAGGTCGAGCGTCAGACCGTCTAGCGTCGCGCGCCCCGCGCCGACGGCGCGCATCGCGTCGGCGAGATCGCGAACACGTTTACCGATCCGAGTCGACACAAATCAACCATAGCGGGAATCCATCGCAGGCATAGCGAAATCCTATGTTGCCGATCGGCAACGCGGGCCATACGGTCGGCACATGGACGAACGACACGAAGAAGTGATCGCCGTCGCGGTCGAATCCGCGACGCTCGCGTGTGACCTGATCGCCGCCATCGCCCGCTTGGGCCAGGCTGCGATCCGCGAGGAGAACGGAGCCACGGCGCGGCTGTTCGACATCCGCGACGATCTACGCCGCGCGCTCGCTCGGGTGACGCCGTGACGAGCGCGGAGCGGGCCGAGATCCTGTTCCAACATGGTCTTGAGGTTGTCGACGTTGCAATCAACCTCGGCGCGCTCGACACATGCGCGAACTGGGGCGCGCGTTGCGCCGACGACAAGAAGGCGATCGGGCGTGAAATCGATGCCGCTGTCGCCGAGGCGCTTGCTGCACGCTGGATCCCGGTGACGGAGCGGTTGCCGGACCACCGCCGCGACGTGCTCGTCTCGATCGCTAAGACGGAATGGCGGTCCGCCGCTACGTCGTTCGGGTGGTATTCGCCGTCGCGGGGGGCATGGGTCTTTCGCGGCGAGCCCATCTACGACGTCGTGGCCTGGCAGCCGCTTCCCGCGCCATGGGTGACGCCGTGAGGGCGTTCGCCGTGTACGCGATCCGGTCGACGACGCGCCTCGGTTCGCGCGTCACGATCGCACACGCCCTGACGCCGCTCGACACCGACGACGACCCGTGCGAGCTCCTCGCGCGATCTCGAAAACTCCCCGGCCGGATCGTCGTGATCCGCACCTCGGACGGGGCTCGGATCGCGGCGCGGCTCGCGTCGCCGGGGGATCGACCGTGAGCAACGGCCACGTATGGCGCACGCCTCCCGGTTGCGTCGTGTGCGTCCGTTGCGGTTCGATCGCGTGGGTATGGCGCCCCCGGCGCGTCGTTCGCTCGCGCGGCGACGGCAACACGACCCCGCGCCTCGAGCGGTGCCGCGGGGTCCGACCGTGAGCCGCCGCGCTGCCCCCGTGCCAGCGACGGCGCTCTACGAGACACCGGCCGGCGTCGTCGCCGCGCTGGCACCGCTGCTCCCGTGCGTCGGCACGATGATCGACCTCGGCGCTGGCAACGGTCGGATCGTCGACGGGATGCAGCTACACGGCGTCGCTCGCGCTGCCGTCGCGTGCGAGCCGGACACGACGCGCGCGGGGTCGCGCGCGGGGTCGCGTGCGGTCGATCGCGCGTGCTGACCTGGCGCGACGTGCGGGGCCGAACGTGAGTTGCGTTACGATCGCGCTCGGCGCAGAGGAGATCGCGGAACGAGTGATCGCCTGTCGACGTCGCACGGCTCCCGACGTCGGCGGCGCGCGCCAAACACACGCCGGAGTTACCTCGACGCCCACGGCATCGCAGGGTTTACCCTCGCGCGTTTCAGCCCTGGCAACTCCGCCTCCTCGGCCTCCTCGGCGTCCTGCTTCGCTCGCTCGTCGTCGGCCGGTGGGGCGTCGCGGAGACTCGACAACCCCAGCACGATCGCCGGCACGTAATCCGCGTGTCGCGGACCTCGGCGCTGGTACTCCACGCGCGCTCGACCTCCGGAACCGAGCACGCGCTGCACGTCTTGCATGTCGGCGAGCAGCTCGGGCACGGGCGGGAGCGCGACCTCGTCGGCCTCGAGCCGTTTCTTCAGCCAGAGGTGACTCGACATCGCGCTCTTCTCCGTCGTCGTGTGCAGCGTCAGTGCGAGCCCGTGACGCCGTGCCAGCGCCGCGGTGCTCGCGTACCCGTACTGATCCGTCAGGACCACGGTTGTATTGTATGGCGCGAGCCAGCGCGCGAGCTCGGCGAGCACCTCGTCGGGGTCCAGATCGGAACCACGGGGAACCCACTCGCGCGCCGCTACGATCTCGTATCGCTCGGGTCCGCGCGTCGCGACCACGGCTGTCCACGGGTTCACGCGGGACGCCGGGTCCATCGCTGCCACGTATCGCCGGTGTGGGACCGGGGGCGCGACGGGGTGCCGTGACGCGCGCTCGACCGCCGCGGTGCTAAACAGCGTCGTCGCGGCGTCAACGAACTGCCCCAACACCTCGCGGGACGCAGATTCGTAGTCCTCGGCCAGCGCGCGCGCGACGCGCTCGGGCGTCCAGTACTTCGGGTTCAACGCGGCGCTGCTCGCGTGAACCACGACCCAGCCGGGCGCCGTCGTCCGCCATGTATCGTGCAACAGCCCTTTCGCCGCGAACGGCGAGCTGATCAACCAAATCTGCGCCCCCGGCACGACGCGGTGCCTCACGGCGTCGAGCTGCGCCCGGTCCGTCACCGCCGCCGTACTGCTCGTCTCGAAGAACGCCCCCTCGTCCAGAACCACGCTCGTCAGCCACCGGGACCGGAGCGTCAGACCTCCCTTCCCCGCGGCGACCACGCGGAGCTCGACGCGTCGGCCGTCGCTCGGTCGTCGCAGCGTCAGCCGGGACGCCTTCGGCTCGCCGACGAGCAGCGCTCGGACTGAGGGGTGCCCCTCGACCAACTCACGCAGCGCTCGGTACGTCTCGGCTGCTGAGTCCGCGTGCGGCGCCACGATCAGCCCGGCCGCCGTCTCATCGGGTCGCAGGCTCGACAGATCCGCGCGCAGCGCCCCGGCGACCGCGGCACACGCCGCCATCGTCGTTTTCCCGCCTCGGATCCCGGCGACCACGCATATCTGTCGCGCGGCGACCCCGAGGCGTTCCCGCGTTCGCAGCACCGCGCCCCCTCGCTCCGCTGTCCGTACGCCGTCGTCGGTCGCGTGGTCGATCGGGACCCCGTCCGCCGCGTCCACGATCAGACTCTGCCCCGCGCTGAGCTCGAGCCCGAGCCCCTCCGTGATCAGCTGCCGCAACGTCCCGTCTAGCGTCGTCTCCGTGGGCTCGACGCGGCGGCGCTTCGTCGTTTTTCGCGGCTTTTCGGGTGGGTCCGGGTGGGTCCGGGGTGGGTCCACCGGGGGGGCCTCGGGGGCGGGGGCGTGCTCGACGGGCGGCAGCAACGGACGCCAGCGCGCTCTCACCAGCATCAGGATCCGGCCTGCCTGCCGCTCGTCCAGGCCGTACCGCGCGCCGACCGCGGCCTGGGTCGGATACGCCCCGTTCGCCCGTGACTCGGCCGCGAGCTGGTCGGCGATCTCGGCGGGCGTCACGTCCACTCCGCTGCGACAGCCCAGAACGTGACCTCGTGCTCTCGCGCCGTGCTCGCGTAGGGCGCATCGACGAACGCCTCGTAACACCGCGCCAGCGTCCGATACGGCTCGCCCCAGCCGGGACACCGACACACGCCGACGACCCCGCGCCAGGGTCGCCCGTCGGGCCCCTCGCGACGCGGCAACCCGCCCCAGACGTGCCCGCTCACTCGGCCTCGATTCTGATCTCGCCGTTGACCCCAGGAACCGCCAGCGCCGAGCGCAACTCGAGCCAGCGACGCACGCTCACCGCCATCGCGACCGTGTCCGCCGTGATCGCCGGGCAGACCTCGCTCGACAGCACCGAGCGGACGCGCGCGCACGTCGGGGGCATCGGGACGACCGGGGGCCGCAGTTCGCCGTTCCGTCGCCAGAAATACCGCGCGCACGCACGACAGCACCGACGACTCGAGCGCCGCTGGTTCCCGCACGGGCAGTGCGTGCCCGGTCGCGCCGCTCCAAGCGGTCGCAGGTTCACCTCCATGGGAGCCTCCCGCGCGCGAGCACGCGCAGCCGGCGCAGCCTCGGGCCGCTGAGCTCGCGGTGCTTCCTGCTCGCGTTGCACCCGCGACACGACCCGACCAGGTTCGTCGTCGCGTCGTCGCCGCCCAGCGCCCGCGGCACGACGTGATCGATCTCCGTCGCCTCGGACCCACAATGCGCGCACCGTCCGCCCCCGCGGAGCAACACGCGATCCGCGACCCGATCGCCGAGCCGCTTCCTCACGCTCTCACGCCTCGGACGCTTCGCCCATTCCGCGCGCGTCATCCGTATCCATCTCGGCACCCGAGTAGCCGCGCGTATGCCTCCCACGGATCGACAGGGATCGGGCGTCCGTCCGCGTCGAGCTCTGCCCACTCCTCGCTGGCATCAAGCATGGTCGTATCCATCTCGGCACCCGAGTAGCCGCGCGTATGCGGCCCGAACGGTGCCCATCCTCTGAGGGTGCCCGCCCAGTACAGACCGTCGGACACGCGTCGAATCACGTAACGTTTCATCGGTTCCCCTTTCATTCTGACGGCACGCTCGGAGCGCCGCGTTTGCCGACCAGCGGCGCTCGGGCGTCGACAGCGCCTCGGCGATCTTCGCGTAGCTCGCGCCCTCGGCCCGGAGCGCTCGAGCTCGCGCGGCCTCCTCCGGCGTCGTCACCGGCGGTCGCCCGAGCCGCGTCCCGTTCGCCCGAACGTGCCTCAGCGCCGCACGCGTGCGCTCCCCGATCGCCTCGCGCTCCCATTGCGCGACAGCCCCGAGCATGTTCAGGACCATCCGACCCGCGGCGCTGCTCGTGTCGATCGACTCGGAGATCGACACGATCCCGACGCTCGTCTCGACCAGATGCGCCAGATCGCGGACGCTTCGGGTCAGCCGATCCAGCCGAGTCACCAGGATCGCATCCGCCTCGCCAGCTCGGATAGACGCCAGCGCGCGCGCCAGAGCGGGCCTGTCCAGGTCTCGCGCGCTCCGGGCCGCGTCAACCTCGGTCCGGACGACCGAATGCCCGCCAGCGACCGCGTAGGCGGCACAGCGGGCCTCCTGGTCGGCGAGCGACACGCCGTCGTCGGCCTGTCGGTCCGTCGAGACGCGGGCGTAGGCGATCAGCCGCACGATGACTCCAGGGCAGAGACAATGCGCTGGTGAGCACGCGTCCGCGACGCAACCGGCACGCTCAGCGCAAACGACAGGGCGTCCTTCGCCGAACCAAACGAAACAACCGTCCAGCCCGCTTCGCCGCGCCCCATGACCATGCGGCCCGCATCGAACGACAACAGGAAGGGGACCTCGAATCGCGCGGTGGCTGTGTTCGTCATGTCCTATCTATACGTCCTGCCGAGCATTACGTCAAGCGTCTCGTGTCGTTTTTTTTCTGTAATGTTTTTGACACGCCTGGCGAGCTCGCCGCGTGACGTATACACCCGTTAGCGTCACGGGACCGCGTTACTGCGTCAACATACACCGTGCGCCAGTGTGCTCCGTTTGCACACATGTCGGACGCTTCGCGCGAGCTCGTTTTCGACCTATCCGGAGCCGGGTAACAATCCTAACGCCCCTGCGTGGTCCCTCAGCGAAATCATTGAACTTTTTTTCGGCAGCTTTTTGGCCTCTCCCGATTCCACCCATCGTTTTCAGCCTATTTTTCACCAGATTTCCTGTGGTCCCCGGCCTCGGGGCCCCGGGGGCCCCCCGAGCGTGGTCCCCGAGCGTGGTCCCCCCAAAAGGGGGGGGGACCACACGGGAACACACACGCTGTGGTCCCCGGACCACGCGGGACCACGCAGGGACCACGCGGACCACAAGCGCACACCATCATACAAGCGACCACACGACGGACCCCTTAAGACCCGTCTCCGACTTGATGATTCCATCCGCCGCGAGCCTCCGAATCAACGCAGCGCGTCGAGAACGTTTGCCCGTGATGCCTCGTTTCGAGCCGTCGACGATCTCCCGGACGTTGAGGGCGCCGTGTGTCTGCAGGGCCCGGAGGATCGATTCTTCGCAGGCGCGATCGGCGGCATCGCTCCGGTCACCCACCGCTCGAGCCGCGGTCTCCTCGGGGGATTCGTAGGTCCAGGAGATCGCCCCGGCCTCGCCGTCGACCAGCCTGCAGCGCACGGGCTCAGCCCTGCCGCCCCTCGACGATTTGCCCGGCTCGACGATGAGACCGCCCCCCGAGTCCTCGCCCAGCGTGCGGAGGTGCCAGGTCGTGTCGCAGGCGTCGACCAGGGCCGAGGATCCCCGGAGCCGAAGCACGGTGTCGCGGGAACCCTGGGTTGGGGGTTTGCCCTCGTGGTGAATCACCAGGACCGTCGCGCCCGTGGCGTCGCTCACGCCCAGGAGAACGTCGAGGTACCGCCGGGCGTCGCTGGAGTTCTCATCGATGCCAGGCATCGCGGCGCGCAGGGAATCGATGACGACGAGGACCGCCCCCGTCCCCCGGATCGTGTCGATGAGCCTGGCCGCGAAGTCGGCGTCGGTCATAGCGAGCGCGCCGAGGTGATGCCTGGATGAGACGTGAAGCTGCGCCTCCGCTATCGACTGCCCGCGGCCGCGCGCGAGGCGTTGGTAGCGGTCGATCAGAGATGGGTGGGACATCTCGTAGTTGAGATGCAGCACGGCGCCGCGGTGGCCCACTGACCAGGCGCCGCCGAGGACGTCTCCGCGGCCGGCGACAGCGAGGGCGAGGTCACAGGCCAACCAAGTCTTGCCGGAGCCGCCGTAAGCCGCGAGGATCGCGGGGCGTCCGGGTGCGAGCTGCGCCGCAGGGACGAGCCACGGGATCGGCGGGACGGGAGCGGCGAGCTCGGCGCCGGTGACGCCGGGGATACGGCGGTCCGCCGAGGCGCGCGCCGTCAGGGCCCGGAGGGAATCGGTGTGTTCGGTGAGCCACGCGTCGAGGTCCGAGGCCGCGGCGACGGTGACGGCGTCCGAGGCGAGCTGAGCGGAGACGCGCCGGCGCGCCGCGGCGTCGCGGACCGCGGCGAGGTGCGGGGTGAGGTCCGAGACGGCCGGGATCGAGTCGCAGAGCGTACGGAGGTACGTCAGCGCCGGGCGCTGGTCCAGCGTCGGCGGGAGCGCCGCTGCGACGAGAGCGACGTCCGGGCCGTCGGGGGAGTCCGGAGCCGCGAGCGTCGCGCGGTAGACGGCGCGCAGCGTGGTCTGCTGGATGTCCGCCGGATCGAGCGAGCGGGCGCCCGGCTGGCCGGCGAGCGCGGCGACGACGACGACGGCCTCGGAGATCGTCACGATGATACCCCAGGAAGCTCGAGCTGCCCGCGACGAGACGAGACGGGTCGTAGGTGGAGCACGAATTTGTGTTTGGAAAACCGACCTGACAGAACGTACCCGAGCGCCGTCATCTCGGCGGCCGTGCGCGAGACGGGGCCGGATTTGCGCGAGACCTGACGACCGTGCCTGTCGATCCAGCGCGGCTCCGGTTTGGTACGACCGGCGTAGGTCCAGTTCGTGGCGCGGTAGATGGTCCCCGTGTGCCCCTGCGACTCGTCGGCGTACGTGACGAGGTGCGACCAGACGCCCTCTCGGCGCAGGATGCGCAGGCACGCGCCGATGATCATGCTCGCCACGTTCGCATTCGTTGCTTTGCACGAACTCACTTCCCGACCGCCTCTCCGATGCGACACGCGAGGCACCGATCGCAGTCGTCGTCATGGTCCTCCCAGTGGTGCGAGCACTCGCACTCGCAGCCGTTCCATTCGAGCAGCTTACGGACCGCGCGGAGACGCTCGTCCGCCTCCATCGAGTTGCGCTGATAGCTCTCGACAAGATTCAGGACGTTGTATTGCCCCTCTCCGGCGTCGTCGAACAGCTTGCGGAGGCGGTCGGCTTCGGCCACCTTCGCGGCCACATCGGGTGGCAATGGCAGCCCAGCGATTAGCCGCATTTGACCGATTCCGCGCTCTAGCTCGTCAACTCGACGCAACAGCTCCTTGAGCAGTCTGGCGGCGCGGGGTGCATGGATGCGTTTGTCGAACTCCCATTCAGAGGCCACCTGCCGAATTTCGTCGGTGCGCGACAGCGTCATCGGTCCCTCCTCAGCCCGAGAGCATCACCAACCGTGTGCTCACGCCCGGGCTGGTCAAAGCCTGCTGTCTTGCCTGCGATACGAGGGGGCGACTCAAGAGCCGACGCCAGCTCTTGGTATGCGTGCTCGGTCATGCTTTCCGCGACGCTGGACAGGCTGCGGCGCGCGGCTTCCACCATTCGCTCTGCCTCGCCAGCACGACCGATGAACTCCTCTGCTTCATCAAGCGCCGCGCTGACGCGCGATGCAACCGAGTCGAAGATCGGAAACCGCCCGTCCAGTGCGTCGAGCACCTCGCGGAGCCTCACATCCTCAGGCTTCGCCAGCTCCTCGGCGAGACTCTCGATGCGCAACGCCATCGACTCGACCTGACTGGCCAGCGAGGCGTTCTCGGAGCTGAGGTGGTCGCAATTTGAGCGCAGAACCTCGTTCTCGCGCACCAGCTCGCGGTTTCGCTCCTCCCAGTGCCGGTTGCAGCCCGGAGAAAGCCGGCACACGCCATCCTGGCCGCAGTCCTCGATCTCGCTGCGCTGCCGGATCTTCGGCAACGCGCCGCTGCACGTCGTCTGCTCGCGGTCGTAGTTGCGGACCATCCCGCAGCGCGAGCAGACGGACCAGCCCTCGCGCTCGTGCTTCGTCCACTCGTGTCCGGCGCTACTCATGCGGCACCGCCTTCGGCCCGCGCTCGACGGTCAGGCTGTTAACCGCGCGCTTCGTTCGCGCGGTGTAAAATTTCGGGTCGCGGAGTTTGTGAGCCAACCTGTGGGCCTCAGCCTTGTTCAGAGGGCTCTCTCCGAGGTGGGTTTTGGTCCAAGCACGGCGTCCGTCGAACACGTCAACGGCCCAACCTTGCCCGTCATCTCGCGGTCTTACGTGGATACAGAGTTTCATGGCTCGTTAAATTCTCCGGTTGTTAACTTCGCGGATTCAAACGAATCCCTTGGTGGGTTCGCCGGGCACCACGACGAGCCGCGACAGCGACAGCACGCGTTGCCAATCGGGCGACACGGATTCGGCGCAGACGCGCGTGGGCGGCATCCACAGCGCCGCGGCGACCATGCGCCCCGCACGGTACGCGCCGACGCTCAGGACCGACGTGTTAGCGGCGCCGCCCGCGTAATGGTGCGCGCGAACGAGCGCGACGGCCGCGGCGTGATCGCACCGTGCGATCGTGTACTCGGATCGTACGGCGTACGTCACGCCGCCCCGATGGCGTCGAGGGATGCGATCCGGTATTCGGCGTCGGCGAGCGTGTATTCGACCGCGAGCGGGCCGTCGGGGAGCACGGCGGCGACGGAGTCGGTGATCGATTCGCGACGGCCCGTGCCGAGGTCCGAGGTGAAGATCGCCGCGGCGAGCCACGCGGAGTCGCGGAACGCGAGCGCCAGCGTGACGAGCCGGTCCGCGTAGATCGCCGTCACGGAATGGATCCGGTAGGCGTCGATCGGAACGACGACGGCCGGCGCGGAGTCGATCGAGGCGTACACGACGGAGTCGGAGACGTAGAGGTGAAGGATCATCGGGAGGGATCTCGGAGTTGGGAGAGGATGATTCGGCCGATGGCCTCGGCGCACGCGGGGACCACGGCGTTGCCGAGGGCCGTCAGTCGAGCACGGTCCAGCCGGCGGGAAAGCCCATCAGGAGCTCGACGAACGCCGGGTTGAGGACCAGTCCAGGCGTCCCACCCGGGCCCGTCGCCTCGCCGCGGTGGCCAAGCGTGGCGTCCGTGAGCGTCGTGTTCGTGCCCTGCCCCGGATAGCCCAAGCGCCGCGAGCCGCCGGCGTCTGTCGCTGTCGCTGTCGGCCACAGGCGCGCGAGCGTCGAGAGACTCGGCCGGGGCGCCTGCCCCGTGCCCCTCTGCGTCCCGTAGTCGGTCGCAGTCGGAGTCGGCCAGATCAGGGCACGGCTCACCGACTGCGTGAGGCTCCGTTGCGCGCGCGCCGCTGACTCCGTGATCCCCGTGCGCTTCGCATCCGATGCCATCGGCGTGGCCCACGACGAAGATCCGTCGCCTGAGCTGCGGCGCCCCGACATCGGCGGCAGAAATCGCGAAGGCACGGGTTCGGTAGCCGCGAGTCCGCAGGTCGTGCCGCACACGGGACAACCACCGCCCAGCCCCCGACGCGACGTTCTCGACGACGACCCATTCGGGTGCGAGCTCGCCGACGATGCGATCGAACTCGATCCAGAGTCCGGAGCGGGTTCCGGGAGCGATGCCAGCGCCGCGACCGGCGCCGCTGACGTCCTGGCAGGGGAAGCCGCCGCAGATGAGTCGAACCATGGAAAGCTGAGCTGCGCCGACCGTGCGGACATCGTCGAACCTCTCTGCGTTGGGCCAGTGTTTTGCGAGCACGCGCTGACAGAACGGATCTCGCTCGACTTGCCACGCGACGGGCCACCCGAGCGCGCGCTCGAGCCCGAGCTCAAGACCGCCGATCCCCGCGAAGAGCGAGCCGATCATTGGAGAGCTCGCTGGAGTTGTGAGACGTAGAAATCGCGGTCCTCGAGCGCGCGGGCGAGTTCGATCTCGTCGCCGAACCGTTCGGCGTCGCGGACGCGCCGCGCGGAGAGATGGACGAGACGCCAGAACCGAAGAACTTCGCGCGCGTCGTTGGTCACGTGTTCGTCCCACGGACGATCGCGAGCGCGTCGTCGACGGAGCGCGCGACGCCACAGCGCCACCCGAGCGCGCGGTGCGCCGAGAGCCACGCGCGCTGCAGATCGGACACACGGCCAGACGGTGTTTTCACCTCGATTCCGAGGGCGATCGCGACGCCGTCGACGGTGACCGAACCCATCAGATCGGGCGACCCAGGCTGCCCGAACCGTTGGGGCGTCGACTCGCCGCGGATCGGCACCGCGACCGCGACGTGATTTCGCCAGAGGCGCACCGCGGGATCCCGCGTGCAGGCCCAGAGGATTTGATGCATCAGCTGAGTTTCGGTCATGCGTCGACCCTGTCCATCATCTTGACGAGCGCCGAACGCATGGCGTCGCCTGCTTCGGAAGGCGGATAGCTGCGAACCAATTTGATCAGTAGGTGCAGATCGTCGAGATGATCCGCGCGCGCCTTTCGCGTCGCCAGTTTCCGAATGATCGCGAAGCTCCCACTGAGCGCCCACCACGTCACGGCGCCAGCGAAAAACGAAATTGTCATGGCAACCAACGGACTCATGCTCTCGCCCTCTCCATCTGTTCGCGTGTCGGCCACGCTCCGGTTTTCCGCCAGAAAATCACCCGCGCCTGTGCCGGGTTCGGGAACCGGCGAACGAGCGCACGGAGGTATGCGCCGTGCTCCTCGCGAGCGACCGTCCGGACCTCGCCGAGCGCGCGGACGCTGACGCGTGACGGGGGAGGGGGCGGCGCGGCGGTCTGACACTCCGGGCAGACATCGCCACGGTAGACGTACCAGCATGCGCGACACGTACGCATCGCGAGCGCCGACGCTCGGGCGGACCCGGTGCGCCCCGCGAGCGACCATTCGCGATCGTCGTGCGGTAGACCGTGCGTGTGAACCACGCCTCGGAGATCGATCAGCATCGCGTGTTTTCCGGGCAGCGGGCGCAGCACGCGGCCGACGATCTGCAGGTACGTCGCGGCCGACGTGCAGCCGCGCGCGAGAATGCAGACCTCGGCCTCGGGGAGATCCGTCCCCTCCGTGAGAACGTACACGTTGATCAGCGCACGGAGCTCGCCGCGCCGGAACCGAGCGATCGCGTCCTCGCGTCCCGCGCTGTCGCCGGTGATCGCCGCCGCTGGTTCGGGCCACGACTCGGCGAGCGCGTGAGCCTCGGCGACGGTACGCACGAACACGACCGCCGAGCGTCCCGCCGCGTGTCGCGTGTACGCCGCCGCGGCATGATCGGCCAGCGTCGACGATGCCGAGTCGGGCGCGAGCACGCGGATCGGCGCGAGCAGCCCGCGCGCGAGGAGCTCGGACGGGCGCGCGGCGACGTACAGCGAGTCGTACACGTCGCCGAGGCCGACGCCGTCCGAGCGCGACGGCGTCGCGGTGAGGCCGACGTGAAACGCCTGGGGGTGTCGCGCGTAGAGGGCGCGGTACGTCGACGCGACAGCATGGTGTGCCTCGTCGGTGACGATCAGCTCGAGGCCGGGGATCTCGACGGAGCCGGCGTGTAGCGACTGCACGAGCGCGACGGTGACCGTTGCGTCGGCCGGGCCGTCGTAGGTGCCGGCGATCAGCGTGCGGACGCTGGCGGGGGCGCAGCGCGCCGCGAGGTCGCGGACGATCTCGGCGCGATGCACGAGCACGAGCGAGCGCGCACGCCGCGCGAGGTGCGCGATCACGTGACCCTTCCCCGCGCCCGTGGGCGCGACGACGAGCAGCGAGCGCTCACCGCTGACGATCGCACGGTCGACCGCGCGCACCGCCGCGAGCTGGTAGTCACGGAGCGCGATCACCGCCAAGGCGCCCACGGAAGGATCGTCACGCCGGGGGCGCCGTAGAGCATGATCGTGGGGACCGGCTCGCCAGCGATCGCAGGCTGGACGACGACGGGCAGACCACGACCGACGGCGAAACCGGCCTCGAACGCTGCGCCACACCGACCGCGCGTGTTGCCCGTGATCCAGTGCAGCGCCGAGGCGCGATCGATCTCGGCGAGGCAGCGGCGCGCGATCCTCGCCTGCGCCTCGAGCGTCAGCGTCTGCTCGAGTTCGATCGTCGCGTCGGTCTCGTGCCACGTCGAAACAACGGGTTCACGCAGCGACGCGGCCAGGCGCCGCACGAGATCACGATTTGGAAGAGCTGACGCGAGGTAGATCATGGTCGGTCCAGTAGGCGAGAGGGATGTCGGTAAGCAGCCGGATCTCGATCGCGTCACGGAGCGACGGTCGGCGACGGCCCGTCAGCCATCGCCAGACCGTCACCCGGTGCCACCGAGCCGACAGCGTGCGGATCTGCTCGGCGGTCGGGCGCATAAGCCGGAGCCGTAGCCG
>JACDJB010001426.1_pt1 | contig 19302 bp, 22 predicted proteins | sample 7454121 | NCBI WGS metagenome assembly JACDJB01 (sample SAMN14253290, study PRJNA609438) | sludge metagenome | isolation source: sludge after 25d culture with pyrite | collected 2018-12-20 | reverse complement strand
CGATTCGGCACCGACACGCGAGCCTTTCTGGTGGACATGGGTGCCAAGCACCTGACGCAACGCCGCGTGCAACAAATGGGTGGCGGAGTGATTCAGACGAATGCTGTGACGACGTTCGACATCGATTTGAGCATCAGCCACGTCGCCGAGCGCAATGCGCCCCTCGATCACCTCACCTAGGTGCAGGAAATTCGCACCCTGCTTCTGGGTATCGGTCACCACAAAACGCCCACCTGCCGTGGTGATGACGCCGGTGTCGCCCACCTGGCCGCCGGACTCGGCATAAAAAGGCGTGTGATCCAGCACCAGCGCGCCCGACTGCCCGGCCTCGAGCACGTCGGTCTGCTCGCCATCGTGCACGATCGCAATCACTGCGCCCTGTGCCTTGTCCTGCGTATAGCCTTCAAAACAGGTTGGTGTTTCGATTTCCAGCACGTGAGTTTGCTGGGCGAACTGGCTGGCGGCCCGTGATTGCGCCCGCCGCTCAGCCATCGCATGCTCAAAGCCGGACTCATCCAGAACCAGCCCACGTTCGCGGGCAATGTCTGCAGTCAAATCGAAAGGGAAACCGTGGGTGTCATACAGTTTGAACACAACCTCGCCTGGAATGGTACCCCCGGGCGCCATGCCGGCCAGTTCCGTTTCCAGAACCTGCATCCCGGATGCCAAGGTCTGCAGGAACCGTTCCTCTTCCTGGCGCAGCACACGCTCCACTTCGGCCTGAGCATCTGCCAATTCGGGATAAGCCGCCCCCATCACCTCAACCAGAGGCGCAACCAGACGGTAGAAAAACGGCTCGTTCACACCGAGCTTGTGCCCGTGACGCGCGGCCCGGCGGATGATTCGACGCAGAACGTAGTCACGCCCCTCATTGCCGGGACGAACGCCATCGACAATCAAAAAGGCGCAGGATCGAATGTGATCTGCCAGCACTTTCAGGGAACTCGACTTCTGGTCGGCTGCACCCGTCACGGCCTGCGCCGCGGCAATCAGATGCCGGAAGATATCGATGTCGTAATTACTGTGTCCGCCCTGCAGAATCGCGGCCAGACGTTCGATACCCATGCCGGTATCCACGGATGGTTTCGGCAAGGGATGAAGTTGACCATCGACCGTCCGATCGTATTGCATGAACACGATGTTCCAGATTTCGATAAAGCGGTCACCGTCTTCATCGGCCGAACCCGGTGGGCCGCCGGGGATATGCGCGCCATGGTCATAGAAAATTTCGGTGCATGGTCCGCACGGGCCGGTATCACCCATCTGCCAGAAATTATCGGAACCTCCGCTGGGCTTGTCGCCGATCCGCAGGACCTTTTCTTCCGGCAAACCGATTTCATCACGCCAAATGGCATAGGCCTCGTCATCGGTTTGATACACCGTCACCAGCAGGCGATCGGCAGGCAGCTTCAGCACCTGGGTGAGAAAATCCCAGCCATAGCGAATGGCCTCGGGCTTGAAATAATCCCCGAAGCTGAAATTACCCAGCATCTCGAAGAATGTGTGATGCCGCGCGGTATAACCCACATTTTCGAGATCGTTGTGCTTACCACCGGCGCGCACGCAACGCTGACAGGAGACAGCGCGCGGGTTAGCCCGATGTTCCAGCCCGAGGAACGCATCCTTGAACTGGACCATACCCGCATTCGTGAACAACAGGGTGGGGTCATGAGCCGGGATAAGTGAGGAAGACGGCACAATCTCGTGCCCTCGCTGGTGAAAAAAATCCAGGAAGGCAGTGCGCAACTCAGCAGTGGTTTTCATCATAAATGTCACGAAATCAAAAAGTAAAACGATATTGAGCGCGAGTGTAACGGAAAGCAGTGATAAGTCGATGACCCAGAGCGACGGTAACTGCGAAAACAGCAGTGATCAGAAAGCATCATCCATGCCCTCGGCATCACGCCATTGCCCACTGGCCACTCGCGATTGCTCGGGCGTAAAACCCCGCGACAGAAGATGTCGATAACGGCGTAACTTTTCATCATGCCCATCGGGAGCAGCATGATAATGCCGGTGGATCTGTCTTTGCGCACAGGCCAACCAATCGATATCGGCTTCATCCAGCACGGCCTGAATCAGTGCACGCGCAACCCCGCGCTGACCGAGTTCGGCACGGATGGATTCACGCCCGTAGCCGCGCTCGACCCTCATGCGGACATAAGCCTCTGCATAACGGGCATCCGACTGCCAGCCCTGTTCGGCCAATCGGCTGATCACATCGTCGATGACACGGGGATCAAAACCACGCTGCGAGAGTTTTCGCTGCAATTCGAACGCACTATGCTCACGGCGGGCCAGCAGGCCCACCGCGACCTTCTCGATTTGAGATGCGTCGGCTTTATCCTCTTGCGCCTTCGCCTGCCAATGCCAAGCCAAAACGTGACCGCTGGGTTATTCTTCGAACGCTGATACGGACTCGTCATCCTCAGAAGCACGCACCGCCGCTTTGCCCGTCGAAGCCCGCATCGAGGCCCGCAACTTGGCTTCAATGTCATCAGCCAATTCGGGATGCTCGACAAAATACTGCCGGGCGTTGTCCTTGCCCTGCCCCAGACGGATATCACCGCAGGAATACCACGCACCCGCTTTCTGGATCAGGCCGTGCGTGGTGGCCATATCGATCAACTCCATCAGGCGGGAAATGCCTTCTCCGTAGAGAATGTCCACATCAACCACCTTGAATGGCGGGGCCATTTTATTTTTCACGACCTTGATCCGGGTTTGGTTCCCGATGATCTCTTCGCCCTTCTTGACCGCCCCGACGCGACGGATGTCCAGGCGAACGGAAGCGTAGAATTTCAAGGCATTGCCGCCGGTTGTCGTCTCGGGGCTACCGTAACTGACGCCGATCTTCATCCGGATCTGGTTGATGAAGATGACCATGCAGTTCGTGCGTTTGATGTTGCCCGTCAACTTGCGCAGGGCCTGACTCATCAGACGCGCCTGCAAACCGACGTGGGCATCGCCCATCTCGCCTTCAATCTCGGCCTTGGGCACCAAGGCGGCGACGGAATCGATCACAACCACATCGACCGCACCGGAACGCACCAGCATATCGGCGATTTCCAGTGCCTGCTCGCCCGTATCCGGCTGGCTGACCAGCAGATCATCGACATTGACCCCCAGGTTTTGCGCATAAGTCGGATCCAGAGCGTGCTCCGCATCCACGAAAGCACATACGCCGCCGGTTTTTTGCGCCTGGGCAATCACCTGCAACGTCAGTGTGGTTTTACCAGAAGACTCCGGGCCATAGATTTCGACCACCCGTCCACGCGGCAGGCCGCCGATCCCGAGCGCCGCATCCAGTGCGATCGAGCCGGTGCTGATCACAGGCACGTCGACGCCCACTGTGTCGTTCATCCGCATCACGGCACCTTTACCGAACTGTCGCTCGATCTGGCTTAATGCAGCCGTCAGCGCTTTCTTACGATTTTCGTCCATGGGGGATACCTATTTATTGGTTTGCTTTACAAAGACTAAGAAAAAACAAGGAGGCGACTGAAGACGAGTCTATGTTCAACCCATCACATCAGCCATTCGGCGAAGCGCCTCATCCAACGCCTCCATGCTGGTGGCATAGCTCAGGCGGATATGGCCAGAAGCGCCGAACGCAGTCCCCGGCACCACCGCCACGCCGGCCTTCTCGAGCAACATTTCGCTCAAGGCCACGTCATCCTTCAAGCCCAAACGGGTGATCACCGCACTCACATCAGGGAAACTGTAAAATGCCCCTTGGCTCGGCAGGCAGACCACATCGGGAATCGCATTGAGTCGATCGACCACGAAATCATGCCGGGTCCGGAACGAGTGGACCATAGCCCGGATTTCGGACTGATCGCCCTCGATGGCTGCCTGAGCCGCTACCTGAGCGATCGAGCACGCACCGGAAGTACTTTGCGACTGGATCACCTTCATCGCCTTGATGATGTCGGCAGGACCCGCCGCATAGCCGATCCGCCACCCCGTCATTGCATAAGCCTTGCTTACTCCGTTCAGCACGACTGTCCGCGCCTTCAGGTCGGGCGCAACCATGGCGATGTTCGAAAAGGGCTCATCCGCCCAGAGGATTTTTTCGTACATGTCGTCGGTCGCGATCAGCAGTTTGGGATGCGCGCGCAGCACTTCGGCCATGGCAGCCCAGTCTTCCCGCGTATACGCCACACCGGTCGGATTGGAGGGACTGTTCAGCATGACAATCCGGGTCTTGTCGGTAATCGCTGACTCCAGCTGGGCAGGCGAAACCTTGAACCCCTGATTCTGCCCGGCGAGCACAATGACCGGCTCACCGCCAGCCAACAGCACCATATCCGGGTAGGAAACCCAGTAAGGCGCCACGATGATGACCTCGTCCCCCGGATTCAGCAGGGCCTGAAACAGATTGTAGATGCTTTGCTTGCCACCTGTGGACACAATGATTTCGTTCGGCGCGTAGTCCAACCCCTGATCATCACGCAGACGCTTGGCGATGGCTTGACGCAGACTCAATATCCCCTCGACTGCGGTATAGCGGGTAAAACCCGCATTGATTGCATCGATGGCGGCCGCGCGAATCGGCTCCGGGGTATCGAAATCCGGCTCACCGGCCCCGAGACTGATAATGTCGCGCCCCTCGGCCTTCAATTCGGCTGCTTTCGCGGTAACAGCCAATGTCGGTGAGGGACGTACGCGGCGAACCCGGTCTGAAAAGATCATGATCGCAAAAAGCTCCTGAACAACGATCGCCTAAACAAATGCGGTGCAACCAAGCACAAATCATGGTTGTCCGAAGTAAATCAAATGACCCGACATTCTAACGAAATCGGGGTTATTGGGATAGCGCCCCGGTCTGAATAACTGTCCGATCTCGCACCCGGCGAAACTCGAACAGACAAACGGCCGCAGCTACCGAGACGTTCAGGCTCTCGACGGGAGCGCGCATGGGAATGTAGATCAACTGATCGCAACTTTCCTGTGTCAGACGACGCAGCCCTTCCCCTTCGCTCCCCATGACCAGCGCGACCGGTTCGGCAGCGAAATCCGACTCATACAAGCTGACCATGCCGCCACCTGCCGCACCAACAACCCAGATCTGGCGGGATTTGAGATCGGCCAGCGTACGCGCAAGGTTCGTTACCTGGATGAACGGCAAGCGCTCAGCGGCGCCGGAGGCCGCCTTGCGCGCGGTTGGCGTCAGACCGACGGCGCGATCCTTTGGTGAAATGACGGCATGAACGCCCGCAGCCTCGGCGCTGCGCAGGCAGGCACCCAGGTTGTGCGGATCAGTCACGCCATCGAGAATCAGCAAGAATGCGGGCTCGTCCAGATTGTCGAGCAACGCGAACAAATCATGCTCGTTGCCCGCAGGCTTGGGCTGATAGCGCGCCAGTACGCCTTGGTGGCGCGCCAACTCCCGATCGGCACGCACGCGGTCGGCGAAAACCTTCTCGGGGGCCTCCTCGATGGATACGCCGCGCGACTCGGCGAGCACACGCAGTTGCTGCACCCGCTTATCCTGTCGCCCTTGTTCGAAAATAACCGACAACACGCGTTCCGGATCGTGTTGAAGGGCCGCTTCGACGGCATGAAAACCACTAAGCCACTGCGTGGAAGATGCGCTTTTGCGTTCGGCCATTATTTGCGCGATTCTTCGGCAGCACCGGACTCAGACTCGGGAGCAGACGGGGTATCCGACCCGTCACCATCTGAATCGGCTTGTTCATCATCGCTACCCGCAGGTGCATCACCAGCAGGCTTTTTACGACGACGACGGCGTGGTTTGCGTTTCTTCTTGGCTGCATCATCCTCATCGGCTTCATGATCGTCCCGAGCTTCATCCCGGGCATCGCTCTTCGTTTCCGACAAAGCTTCATCGTCATCCGGCAGGACAAAATCGATTTTCCGTTCATCCAGGTCGACCCGAGCCACACGCACGGTAATGGGATCGTTCAGTGCGTACACGCGCCCCGAACGTTCGCCGCGCAACGAAAGCGTCACCGGATCGAAGTGATAGTAGTCCTTGGTCAAGGCGGTGATGTGCAACAAGCCTTCGACAAAGAAATCCTTGAGCTCGACGAACAGGCCGAAGCCCAGAACAGAAGCCACGCGCCCTTCGAACACCTCGCCCACCTTGTCGAGCATGAACTCGCACTTGAGCCAATCCGTCGCATCCCGCGTCGCTTCATCTGCACGGCGTTCGTTGTTAGAGCAATGCTCACCGATGATGACCATTTCATCATGCGTGTACGGGAAGCGATCCGGGGCACCCGTACGGAGCAAGTGCCGGATGGCGCGGTGCACCATTAAATCGGGATAGCGCCGGATCGGGGAGGTGAAATGGGCATAGAATTCATGCGCCAGACCAAAGTGCCCCAGATTGTCTGGTGAGTACACCGCCTGTTTCAAGGAACGGAGAATCATGGTCTGAATCGTCAGAAAATCCGGACGACCCTGCACCCGAGACAGCAAGTCATTGAAGTCTTTGGGGCTTGGTTGATCACCGCCGCCCAAACTCAAACCCTTTTCGGCCAGCATGGCGCGCAGATCGGTGATTTTTTCTGCCGTGGGGCGATCATGCACACGATAAAGTGCCGGGATTTTATGATCGGCGACGAAACGACCAGCCGCGACATTGGCCGCGATCATGCATTCTTCGATGATCTTGTGCGCGTCGTTGCGCTCGTAGGGCACGATGGCTTCGATCTTGCGGCCTTCGCCGAAGACGATCTTGGTTTCGACGGTATCAAAATCGATCGCGCCACGACGTTCACGCGCCGCACGCAGCACCTTGTACAGGCGATGAAGTGTTTCCAGCGGTTCGAGCACATGGGCATGAGCCGCGCGCGCCTCAGCATCCTGATCGATCAGCACCTTGGCAACGGTGTCGTAGGTCAGACGCGCAGCGGACTTCATCACCCCTTCGAAGAAGCGGAATTTGGCGATCTGCCCGTCATTGTTGATCAACATATCGGCACAGAGACACAGGCGATCGACATCTGGGTTCAGCGAACACAAACCGTTTGACAGCACCTCCGGGAGCATGGGGAGCACGCGCCCGGGAAAGTAAACGGACGTCGCGCGATTGAAACCCTCGCGGTCCAAGGCAGAGCCAACGTTCACGTAATGACTGACATCGGCAATCGCCACCAGCAACCGGAAACCATCCGGCGTTGTCTGACAGAACACCGCATCGTCGAAATCCTTGGAATCGGCGCCATCGATGGTGACCAGTGGCATATGGCGCAAGTCGACCCGCCCTGACTTGTGGCTTTCCTCGACTTCGGGATTCAAACCATCGATGGCAGCCAGAACTTCTTGTGGCCACTCGTGAGGAATACCGTGGGAGTTGATGGCGACGTCGATTTCCATGCCGGGCGACATGTGATCACCCAACACTTCAACAACCTTGCCGACGGGCTTGTGGCGCAACGTAGGCTGCTCGACCAATGCAACCCGCACGATCTGACCGTCGCGCGCGCCCATCAGATCGGTCATCGGTACAAGAATATCCTGAGTGATCCGCGCATGATCGGGAACCACAAAGGCGATACCCGCCTCCAGCACCAGACGGCCGACAATCTCGGCATTGGCCCGCTCGATCACCTCGACCAGATTCCCTTCGCGGCGTCCACGACGGTCGAGCCCGGTCACCTGCACGACGGCACGGTCGCCGTTGAGCAGCGCACGCATCACGCGGGGCGACAGGAACACATCGTCGCCGCCATCATCCGGCACAAGAAAACCGAAGCCATCACGATGACCCAACACGCGACCGCGCACCAACTCGGCATGAGTGACCGGCACGTAACCGCCGCGACGATTACGGATGACCTGTCCATCACGCTCCATCGCGCGCATGCGGCGACTCAAGCCTTCGATCCGCTCATCATCACCATCGTATCCCAGAAGGCTGATCAATCGATTCAGCGTCAGAGGGCCGTCGTGCTCCGCGAGCAACTGCAAAATGAATTCCCGGCTCGCCACCGGATTCTCGTATTTTTCAGCCTCTAGGGCCGCTTGGGGATCTGATACCGTCTCTTGGGACATGGAAACCTTAATCTGTAAAAACATAAAAAATGAGCCTGCGCCACATTACCAGGCGACAAACCCGCGAATAAACCCATTTATTCGATTCAATTTAACATGATAATCCATTTCACCGGATACCCGATGCCCAATCCTCTATACTTCGCATCTTATGCAGGACACCAGATTCACTTTAGTCACCGATTATCAACCTGCCGGCGATCAACCGGCGGCCATAGCTCGACTCGTCGAGGGCCTTCAGGATGGACTCGCGCAGCAAACCCTTCTGGGCGTCACCGGCTCAGGGAAAACCTTCACGATCGCGAATGTCATCGACCGGCTGCAACGCCCGGCACTTGTGTTGGCACCGAACAAAACGCTGGCCGCCCAACTCTATGGCGAGCTGAAAGGATTTTTCCCGAATAACGCGGTTGAATATTTCGTCTCTTACTACGATTACTATCAGCCGGAAGCCTACGTGCCCGCATCGGACACATTCATCGAGAAAGATGCCTCGGTCAACGAGCATATCGAGCAGATGCGGCTCTCTGCAACCAAGGCACTATTGGAACGCCGGGATGTCATCATCGTCGCAACGGTTTCCTCCATCTACGGCCTCGGCGACCCGGATGCTTACCTGAAGATGATTTTGCATCTGGTTCGCGGAGAAAAGGCGGATCAGCGTCAGATACTGCGCCGGCTGGCCGAGATGCAATACACCCGCAATGATATGGAATTTCGCCGCGGCACTTATCGCGTGCGCGGCGATGTGATCGATATCCACCCGTCCGAATCCGACGACGAAGGCGTTCGCGTCGAACTGTTTGATGACGAAATCGAGCAGATTTCCTTGTTCGACCCGCTCACCGGCGCCATTCGGCGTCGGCTGCCTCGCTTCACCATCTACCCGTCCTCGCACTATGTCACGCCGCGTGAACGGATTCTGGCTGCCGTCGAATCCATCAAGGATGAACTGGCGCAGCAACTGGAACACCTGAATGCAGAGAACAAACTGGTCGAGGCCCAACGACTCGCGCAACGCACACGCTTCGACATCGAAATGATGTACGAGCTGGGGTACTGCAATGGCATTGAAAACTACTCACGTTACCTGTCCGGACGTCAACCCGGGGAACCGCCGCCTTGCCTCTACGACTACCTCCCACCTGATGCCTTGCTGATTATCGACGAATCTCATGTCACCGTCCCCCAGCTCGGGGCGATGTATAAGGGGGATCGTTCCCGCAAGGAAACCCTGGTCAATTTCGGTTTCCGGCTTCCATCCGCGCTCGATAACCGCCCATTGAAATTCGATGAGTTCGAACGAATGATGCCGCAGACCATTCATGTATCAGCCACGCCCGGGCCGTATGAGGGCAGCCATTCGGCGCAAGTTGTCGAACAGGTAGTCCGACCCACCGGTCTGGTCGATCCGGAAATTGAAATACGACCCGTTGCAAGTCAGGTCGACGATGTGCTCTCGGAGATTCGCGACCGTGCCACGCGCCGCGAACGGGTACTGATTACAACACTGACGAAACGGATGGCAGAAGATCTTGCCGATTATCTGGCAGAACATGATGTGCGCGTTCGCTACCTCCATTCCGATGTCGATACGGTCGAGCGCGTCGAGATTATCCGCGACCTGAGGCTGGGGATTTTTGATGCACTTATCGGCATTAACCTGCTACGCGAAGGTCTGGATATCCCAGAAGTCTCACTCGTCGCCATTTTCGATGCCGACAAGGAAGGCTTCCTGCGATCAGAGCGATCATTGATTCAAACCATCGGTCGCGCCGCCAGAAATCTTCACGGCAAGGCCATTTTGTATGCAGACCGAATCACGGATGCCATGCGCAAGGCGATCGATGAGACCGACCGAAGGCGGGCCAAGCAGATCCAGCACAATCTGGAACAAGGCATCACGCCCAAAGGAATCGATAAACGAGTAGATGACATTCTGCAGTCAGGCGACTACAAGATTCCCGGCTCTCGCGGCGCAAGCCAGAGGAGCAGGAGAATGGCGCAGGTGGCAGAAACAGAGAGTGATTTCAGCGTCACCATGAGTTCCGAGCAAATCTTGAAGCAAATCAAGGAACGTGAAGCCAAAATGTATCGGCTAGCCAAGGATCTGGAATTCGAAGCGGCCGCACGCATCCGTGATGAAATTCATCGGTTACAAGAACAACTGATTGCTGCCGACGCAAAATAAAAACAATCACGAACACAAAAAACCCGGCCTCGGCCGGGTCATCATTCAAACGGACCCACTTATCCTTGACTCACTGATATCCCTGACTCAGTGATCATTTGGATGGTGCAGGCACTGCTTGCTCGGAGCTCTGCATCTTCATGGCTTTCTCTTGCAAGTCACGCATGTGCTTTTCTTTGGCGTCCAACTCTTTGAACATGTCCTTGGCCTTCGGATCAACTTTGATCATGGCCGCGCGCACATCGTTGCGAAGTTTCTCGGACTGCTTCTGGATTTTGGGATCCTGGAATGCCTTGGCCTGACGCTGTTCGAACTCCTGCTGACCTTCACGGAATTTCTGAATTTCCTTCGCCCGCTCCGGGTCATTCTCCTTCATACCCTGAATTTTGGTCACCTGCGCCTTCAACTCATCGTATTTGGACTGAGCGTCGAAATTCTTGTCGGACATCGCGTTCTTGATCGAGTCTCGAAGACCATCGCGCTGCTTGCCGAGCTTGGGGTTCTTCTTGTAAGCCTCCGCCTCAATACCCTGAAGCTTCTGCTCAAGCGCGCCTATCTCCTGACGGGTTTGCTGGAAGTCTTTCATCAGCGCCATTTGTTCTGGAGACAATGTAGGCATCGCAGGCTGTGCAGCTTGACCCGCAGGCGGCGTATCTGCTGCGTAGGCGCCGACTGTCATCAACCCCAGAACGACGCCAAGGGCCAGAGCAGAATGACGAATACCGCGGAATTTATTGGAAACAGACATGAATATCCTCATCAATAATGAAACGAATGATACAAACCACAAGAGTCTGACAAAGGCCGCCCAAAATAACAACCGAGAAAGCAAAAAAAACCGGCTTAAAGCCGGTTTTCAACAAGTCAACCCGAGATGAAGTTACTCAGTGGCAGCCGCAGTTTCGCTGCGTTGCACAAACTCAACGTACGCCATAGGCGCGTTATCGCCAGCACGATTACCACACTTGAGAATACGCACATAACCACCTGCACGTGCTTTAAAGCGCGGGCCAAGGTCTGAAAACAACTTACCGACGACTTCCTTGTTGCGGGTCTGAGCAAAAGCCAGACGACGCGCGTGCACGGAGTCATCCTTTGCCAGAGTAATCAAAGGTTCTGCGAAACGACGCAGTTCCTTTGCCTTCGGCAAAGTAGTTTTGATCAACTCATGTTCAATCAATGAGTTGGTTAAAGAACGCATCAGCGCATTACGCTGTGCAGAGTTACGGCCGAGTTGACGACCAGAAAGACGGTGACGCATGTCAAATACCCCAAAAAATTCAAATCGCCTTAAATCTTCGACTCAGCGAGATTCAAAAGCTCTGCAGGTGGCCAGTTCTCGAGACGTTGACCCAGAGACAAACCCTGTTTGGCCAGCACGTCCTTGATTTCAGTCAGCGATTTCTTGCCCAGATTCGGCGTTTTCAACAACTCGATTTCGGTACGCTGAATGAGATCACCGATGTAATAAATGTTCTCGGCTTTCAAGCAGTTCGCCGAACGAACAGTCAATTCCAGATCATCAACCGGACGCAGCAGGACAGGATCAACCGTAGGTGCCTGTTCAATGACCGGCTCTACTTTTTCAGCCTTGAGATCTACGAAGACCGACAACTGATCCACCAGAATCCCAGCCGCTTGACGAATGGCATCTTCGGCAGAAATGGAGCCGTTGGTTTCGATATCAAGAACCAGTGAATCAAGGTCGGTACGCTGCTCGACACGCGCACGTTCTACCGAGTAGGAGACGCGACGCAATGGAGAAAAGGAAGCATCGACCAGCAGACGACCAATCTGACCACCCGCCTCTTCACGACGCGCACTGGCAGGAACGTAACCTTTACCACGAGTGACCTTGAAGGTCATGACCAGGCTGCCCTGATCATTCAATGTGGCAATGTGATGCTCGGGATTGATGATTTCAACAGCGTGATCGGCCTTGATATCGGCGGCAGTTATCGCTCCAGCACCTGTTTTCTTGATACTCAGCACGGCTTCATCGCGACCATGCAGGATGACCGAAAGGCCTTTTAGATTAAGCAGAATTTCCAGCACGTCCTCATGTACACCTTCAATAGTAGTGTACTCGTGAACAACGCCTTCGATTTCCGCTTCGGTTACGGCAACGCCCGGGATGGAAGAAAGAAGAATACGACGAAGCGCATTACCAAGTGTATAACCGAAGCCACGCTCAAGCGGCTCCAGCACGACACGGGCCCGCGTCGCGTCCAGAACCTGAACATCGACCAGTCGTGGCTTAAGCAGTTCGGTAGAACCCAATTGCATGACAAACCCCCGTTAATTACTTGGAATACAATTCGACAACGAGCGATTCGTTGATTTCGGCCGGCAACTCATCGCGAGAAGGAGCCGATTTGAATACGCCTTCCATCTTCGCTGCGTCGACAGAAATCCACGACACGTCAGGTCGTTGGGCGGCAATTTCAAGAGAATCCTTGATGCGCTGTTGCTTACGTGAAGATTCACGAACAGCAACAACGTCGTTAGCAGCCACTTGATAAGAAGCGATGTTGACCACTTCGCCGTTGACGGTAATGGCGCGGTGAGAAACCAGCTGGCGTGATTCCGAACGCGTAGAACCGAAGCCCATGCGATAAACCACGTTATCCAGACGGCATTCGAGCAATTGCAGCAGGTTTTCACCAGTAGAACCCTTCAGCTGTGCCGCTTTCTTGAAATAGTTGGCGAACTGGCGCTCGAGCACACCGTAAATACGACGCAGCTTCTGCTTCTCACGGAGCTGAACGCCATAATCAGAAACCTTCTGCTTACGTGCCGCACCGTGTTGACCGGGCGCGCGATCATGATGACATTTGTCTTCGTGTGAACGTACACCGGATTTGAGGAAAAGGTCAGTGCCTTCACGGCGACTTAACTTACATTTAGGACCAAGATAACGAGCCATAATCTAATACCTCTCAGACACGACGCTTTTTGGGCGGACGGCAACCATTGTGGGGAATCGGAGTGACATCAGTGATGACGCCAACTTTGAAACCGACCGAATTCAACGCACGGATGGTTGACTCGCGACCAGGGCCCGGGCCTTTGATCTCGACATCAATGTTCTTTACGCCATAAGCCTTGGCCGCTTCGCCCGCCCGCTCGGCAGCAACCTGTGCAGCAAAGGGTGTCGACTTGCGCGAACCACGGAAACCGGAACCACCCGATGTGGCCCAGCTCAGGGCATTGCCTTGACGATCGGTAATCGTCACGATCGTGTTATTGAAGGACGCGTGGACATGAGCCACAGCATCAGTGACCACGCGCTTGATTTTCTTGCGCGCGGGGGCATTAGATTTAGCCATTTAGTAATCCTACTCTCGTAAATCGAAGAATATTAAGCCTGATTAGCGCTTAACCAGGCGACGCGGACCCTTGCGAGTCCGTGCATTTGTCCGTGTGCGCTGTCCACGGAGTGGCAGGCCGCGACGATGCCGCAACCCACGATAACAACCCAGATCCATCAAACGTTTGATGTTCATGGAGACATCACGTCGAAGGTCACCTTCGACGACAAATTTGGCCACTTCAGCGCGCAAGGCCTCAACTTCAGACTCTGACAAGTCACGAACCTTACGGCTCGGCTCGACACCAGAAGCCTGGCAAATTGCCTGCGCACGCGTAGTGCCAATGCCATAAATAGATGTGAGTGCAATAACTACATGTTTTTGCACCGGAATATTAATTCCCGCGATACGTGCCATCGAAGATCACCTTAAAAAATGAGCGCGAAACTATAAAACAAAAAGAAGACGGAATCAATACAATGCGCCCGTATTCTTATAATCCAGACTTGAAGTGTGCTTTACGCACCAAGCTATCGTACTGGTGGGAAACCAGATGAGATTGAACCTGGGCCATGAAGTCCATCAGAACAACCACGATAATCAACAGAGAAGTGCCGCCGAAGTAGAAAGGCACATTCCAATACAGAATCAGGAACTCAGGCAGCAAACAGACCGCCGTGATATACAGAGCACCCCAGAAAGTTAAGCGCGTGAGCACCTTATCGATGTAACGAGCAGTATGTTCGCCAGGGCGAATACCGGGTACGAACGCGCCTGAACGCTTGAGGTTATCCGCTGTCTCGCGCGAGTTAAAAACTAATGCTGTGTAGAAAAAGCAGAAGAAAATAATCGCAGCCGCGTACAAACCAACGTACAGGGGCTGACCGGGAGACAGAGCAGTAGAAAGGTTACGCAGCCAGGCCATGTTCTCCTGCTGCCCCAACCAGTTACCCAGTGTTGCCGGAAAGAGAATGATACTGGAAGCAAAAATGGGCGGAATCACACCGGCCATATTGAGCTTCAGTGGCAGATGGGAAGACTGCTGACCCGACATTCCTCGCCCTTGCTGACGGCGTGCGTAGTTGACGGTAATGCGACGCTGACCACGCTCGACGAACACAACAAAAGCGGTCACAGCAACAATCAATACAGCAAGAATCAGCAAGGTAATCACACCAAGTTCACCGGTACGCACCAACTCGGCTGTACCACCAATAGCGGTAGGCAAGCCGGCCACAATACCAGCGAAGATGATCAATGAGATACCATTGCCGACACCACGTTCCGTGATCTGTTCACCGAGCCACACCAGTAGCATGGTACCGGTGAGCAGAGTCATGGTAGCGACGAACAAAAAGCCGAATCCCGGCGTATACACCAGACTCTGCCCGCCGACTGACTGCCCCTGCAGAGCGATGGAAACGCCCAAAGCCTGGACCAGACCAAGAGCCAAGGTGCCGTAACGGGTGTACTGCGTGATCTTTCTGCGACCGGCCTCGCCTTCTTTCTTGATCCGCTCAAGCGACGGCAGAACCGATGAAAGCAATTGCACGATAATCGAGGCTGAAATGTAGGGCATCACCCCCAGCGCGAACAGAGACATCCGCGACAAGGCGCCACCGGAAAACATGTTCATCATGCCCAGAATGCCGCCGGAGTGCTGCGTAAACAATGTACGCATCACATTGACGTCAATACCAGGCAAGGGAATGAACGTGCCGATTCGATAGACAACCAGCACCATAATCACAAAGAAAATGCGCTGACGGAGCTCGGTCAACCGACCGGCCCCCGCCAAACTTGCTACACCGGCATTTGATAGCGCCACGGGTTACTCCGCTTTTCCACCGGCTGCAACAATAGCGCTCAATGCGCCCTTGCTGACTCGAATGCCCTGAACCTGAACCGGCTTGGTCACTTCACCGGAAAGCATGATTTTAACGAAGCGAACATCGTTTCGAATCAGGCCAGCGGCTTTCAAAGTTTCAAGAGAAACTACGCCATCAAGCTTATTGAGTTCAGAGGTACGGATCTCGGCAGACGCCAGAGCGCGCAGCGAACGGAATCCCATCTTGGGCAGACGACGCTGGATCGGCATCTGACCGCCTTCAAAACCTGTCTTGTGGAAGCCACCGGAACGGGACTTCTGCCCCTTGTGACCGCGACCTGCAGTCTTGCCCAGACCAGAGCCGACGCCGCGACCAACGCGGGTGCGGTTTTTGTGACTGCCGTCAGCTGGCGATAGAGTATTCAGACGCATTACTTGGACTCCTGAACTTCGAGCAGATACTCGACTTTGTTGATCATGCCGCGATTCTCTGGCGTATCCATGACTTCAACTTCATGATTCATCCGACGCAAACCGAGACCTTTCACACACGCTTTGTGCGTGGCCAAACGCCCGATGGTTGAACGAATCAATTTAATACGAATCATTGACGGCTTGCTCATGACGCACTCCCAACAATCTCTTCTAAACGTTTGCCACGCTTGGAAGCGATCATTTCAGGTGAATTGATTGACTGCAGACCGTTTACGGTAGCGCGAATCACGTTCATGTGGTTACGGGTGCCAATGCATTTGGCCAGGACGTTACGCACACCAACGGCCTCGAATACGGCACGCATCGCACCACCGGCAATAACACCGGTACCTTCGGAGGCTGGCTTCATGAACACCTGAGCGGCGCCATGATTACCAATTGTCGAGTAATACAGCGTACCGTCACGCAAAGGCACATCGACCATATTGCGCTTCGCGCGGTCCATAGCCTTCTGGATGGCAGCCGGCACTTCTTTCGCCTTACCGTAGCCGAAACCAACACGACCCTCACCATCGCCAACAACCGTCAGCGCAGTGAATGAAAAAATACGACCACCTTTGACGACCTTGGCAACCCGGTTCACAGCCACGAGTTTCTCGATCAAGCCATCGGTCGCAACTTCGTTAGAATTTCTACTCATTGCATAACCTCTTAGAATTGCAGACCGGCTTCACGAGCGGATTCGGCCAATGCCTTGATCCGGCCATGGAAAATGAATCCAGAACGGTCAAATGCGACGTTTGTAATGCCTTTGGCCAAGGCAGCCTTCGCAACTGTCTCACCGACACGCTTGGCAGCTTCGATGTTGCCGCCGTGCTTACCCGCTTCGAGAACACCCGGGTGCAACGTTGAGGAAGAAGCAACAACGGTCGCGCCATCAGGGGCGAAGATCTGAGCATAGGTATGCTGCGCTGTACGGTAAACCGTCAGCCGATGAACACCCAACCGGACGATTTTGGCACGTGTGCGGCGCGCGCGACGCAGACGATTTTGTGATTTTTCGTTCATAGCTAACCCTTATTTCTTCTTCGCTTCCTTACGGAAGATGACTTCATCGTGGTACTTCACGCCCTTGCCCTTATAAGGCTCTGGCGGACGATAACCACGGATATTGGAAGCCACTTGACCAACCTTTTGACGATCTGCACCACGGATAATAATTTCCGTTTGTGAGGGCGTTTCAATGGTGATACCCGCGGGGATAGCGAAGTTGATTGGATGAGAAAAACCCAGTGCAAGATTCAGAACATTGCCCTGAACCTGCGCACGGTAACCCACACCAACCAGCTGCAACTTCATTTCGAAACCGGCTGTTACGCCCTGAATATTGTTGTTTGCCAAGGCACGCATGGTGCCCGCCAGAGCAATGTACTGCTCAGACTCAGGCTCAAAACGCAGTTCGTTAGCCGCCATATTGACATTGACTGATTTGTGCAATGTCAGTTCAAGCTGACCTTTCGGGCCCTTGAATGAGATTACTTGACCATTTAGTTTAACCTCGACACCTTTGGGAATGGCGACGGGCTTTTTAGCAACACGACTCATGATTCACTCCCAATTAAGATACGAGGCAAATAACTTCACCACCGATGTTTTGCCGACGCGCTTCGCGATCAGGCATCACACCCTGTGATGTAGAAAGAATAGCCACCCCCAGACCACCGATAACGGTAGGCAGTTCGTCCGCGTTCTTGTAAACACGGAAGCCCGGCTTGGAGACACGCTTGATCATGTCAATAACCGGTTTGCCCTGAAAATATTTCAGCGCAATAGACAAGGTTGGCTTGCTGTCGCTCGAAACCTGGAAGTCACCGATATAACCTTCTTCTTTCAGAACTTTGGCAATTGCTTGCTTGAACTTGGATGAAGGCATGCTAACGCTCGGCTTGCGAGCATTCTGAGCGTTACGGATACGGGTCAGCATGTCGGAAATTGGATCACTCATACTCATAATGTCACCTCATTACCAACTTGCTTTGCGCAGGCCTGGAATCTCACCAGACATCGCCAATTGACGGAGCTTGTTCCGACCGAGCGCGAACTTGCGGTAAACACCCTTCGGGCGACCCGTGATCGTGCAACGCCGAACCTGGCGGCACACGGAAGAGTCACGCGGCAACTTGCTCAATGCAGCCGAAGCTTGCATTTTCGCATCGAAATCCGCGTTTTGATCATTCAGAACGGCACGCAATTGCACCCGCTTAGCTTGGTAGCGGGCGGAGAGCTTTTTACGCTGCTCTTCCCGATTCAACATACTTTTTTTAGCCATTTAAAACTCCCTTACCGGCGGAATGGGAAACCGAAGCATTCGAGCAGTGCCCGAGCCTGGTCATCATTTTGAGCGGTAGTCGTGATCGTGATATCCATCCCGCGAATTTGATCGATTTTATCGTAATCAATTTCTGGGAAAATAATTTGCTCTTTCACGCCCATGCTGTAATTGCCACGACCATCAAACGACTTGGGATTGAGGCCACGGAAATCACGTATGCGCGGAATAGAGATCTGGATCAACCGATCGAAGAATTCGTACATCGTACTTCCTCTCAGGGTCACCTTGACGCCCAACGGCATCCCTTCGCGCAGCTTGAAGCCGGCAATCGACTTACGTGCATAAGTCACAACGGGCTTTTGGCCCGAAATTGCTGCCATTTCTTCCACTGCACTGTCGATTACTTTCTTGTCACGCGCCGAGTCACCCAGGCCCATGTTCAAAGTAATCTTGGTCAGCTTCGGAACGGCCATGACATTATCGATACCCAGCTTTTCTTTAAGCTCAGGCAGATAAGTACTGGAGTATAATTCCTGAAGACGAGCCATTCTAATTCAACCTATTTTGTGTCAACGACTTCGCCGTTGGATTTAAAAAAACGAACTTTCGTGCCGTCTTCAAGTTTCTTGAAGCCAACCCGGTCACCTTTTTCGGAGGCGGGATTAAACAGCATTACGTTAGAAATATCAATGGATTTCTCCATTTCGATAATTCCGCCCGTCTGACCCAGCATCGGGTTGGGCTTCATATGCTTTTTAACCTTGTTGATATTTTCGACGACAACGCGGGCGCCATCATCGATCACGCGCAGCACTGTGCCGCGACGACCTTTATCTTTACCTGCGATGACAACTACTTCATCACCTTGTCGAATTCTACGCATGGCGATATCCTCAAATCACTTCTGGCGCAAGCGACACAATCTTCATGAACTTGTCGCCACGCAGTTCGCGGGTGACAGGGCCAAAGATACGCGTGCCGATTGGCTCGAGTTTAGCGTTTAACAAAACAGCAGCATTGCCATCGAAACGGATCAGTGAACCATCCGCACGACGAACGCCTTTAGCGGTGCGCACAACAACGGCGTTGTAAACGTCACCCTTTTTGACACGACCGCGTGGGATAGCATATTTAATGGACACCTTGATGATGTCACCGATACCCGCATAGCGACGATGTG
>JACDJB010001424.1_pt1 | contig 19309 bp, 17 predicted proteins | sample 7454121 | NCBI WGS metagenome assembly JACDJB01 (sample SAMN14253290, study PRJNA609438) | sludge metagenome | isolation source: sludge after 25d culture with pyrite | collected 2018-12-20 | reverse complement strand
GTGTCGGCCACCCTGGGCGAGGACTCACTGCGAGCGGGCCTGATCTCGGGCCTCATCGGGCTGTTCCTGACCGTCATCTTCATGATCGGCTACTACCGCCTGCTCGGCGTCGTGGCCATCGCCAGCCTCGTCCTGGAGTTCGCCCTGGTCTGGGCGCTCATCTCCTATCTCGGCGAGTCCCGGGGCTTGGCCCTGACCTTGGCCGGGGTCACGGGCCTCATCGTCTCCATCGGCATCTCGGTGGACTCCAACGTGGTGTTCTACGAGCACCTCAAGGAGGACGTCCGCAACGGCCGCACCTTCCGCAGCACGGTGGACCGTTCCTTCGACTCGTCGTTCTCCACGATCATCAAGGCCGACGTCGCCTCCCTCATCGGCGCCGTCCTCCTCTACTACCTCTCGGTCGGCCCGGTCCGCGGCTTCGCCCTCCTCCTCGGGATCTCCACGGTCGTCGACATCATCGCCTCGTGGTTCTTCATCCGCCCCGCCGTCCTGATCCTGGCCCGCAGCCCCCGCTTGCGGGCCCGGAACGCGGTCTTCGGCATGCCCCACATGGAGGACGCGCAATGAGCGGCGGAGCCGATCGGCGGGCCGAACAGGCCCGCAAGCCGATGAGCCGTCAGGCGAAGAGGCATCAACGATGAGCGACATCGACGAGGCGGTCGAGCCCGTGGCCGATCAGCACGGCGCCATCCGCCGCAACCTCCGGGCCGTCTACCAGAGCACCAACGACTTCAACTTCGTCAAGACCTTCCGCTGGGGCCTGCTCATCGCCCTGCTGGTGTCGGTGATCTCGATCATCAGCCTGTTCGCCAACGGGCTCAACCTCGGCATCGACTTCGAGGGCGGCAGCGTCTGGGAGGTGCCCAGCGACGGGGCGTCGGTCGAGGACGCCCGGGTCGTGATGACCGAGCTGGACGCCGGCAACGCCAAGATCCAGCTCGTCACCAACGCGGACGGGACCGAGGTCCTGCGCATCCAGGCCGACATCACCGTCGACAGCGAGAGCCGGGCGGTGACCCAGGCGCTGGCCGAGTTCGGCGGGGTGACCACCGAGGACGTCAGCGTCACCACGGTCGGACCGTCCTGGGGCGAGGAGATCACCAACCAGGCCCGCCAGGCGCTCGTCTACTTCTTCATCGCCATCATGCTGTACATCAGCATCCGGCTGGAGTGGAAGATGGCCATCGGGGCCATCGTGTCGATGGCCCACGACCTGCTCCTGAGCGTCGGGGTGTACTCGGTGTTCCAGATCGAGGTGACGCCGGCGACGGTGATCTCCTTCCTCACCATCCTCGGCTACTCGCTGTACGACACGATCGTCGTGTTCGACCGCGCCTTGGAGAACAGCGCGCGTCAGGTGAGCAAGGTGCCGTACCGGGTCATCATGAACCGGACGCTCAACCAGACCCTGATGCGCTCGGTGAACACCACCATCGCCACGATCCTGCCGATCATCTCGATGCTGCTGGTCGGGGCATTGGCGCTCGGGGCCGAGACCCTCGAGCAGTTCGCCCTGGCCCTGTTGATCGGCCTCACCTCCGGTGCCTACTCCTCGCTCTTCGTCGCCGCCCCGATCGTGAGCTGGCTCAAGGAGCGGGAGCCCAAGTGGGCCTACACCGGCGAGGCCGGGCTCCCGGCCGACGCCCGCAGCCATCCGATCCTGCCCCGGGCGGCCCGGCGCACCGCCGTCGGCGGCCCCGTGGCACCGGCCCCCACACCGGCCGGCGCCATCCCGCCCCGTCCCCGGAAGTCCAAGAAGCGCAACTAGCCCGGCGAACCGCCGCAGCGCGGCGAGGACCGGGTTCGCCGGAAACCGGGGGTCAGCGCGCCGTCCGGCGCTCCTGGAAGCCCTTCCCGAAGGGGAGGTGCGTGGCGGTAGATTCGACAGATGACCGATGCCGCGTGGCTCACCGAGCTGGTGCGTGACATCCCCGACTTCCCCGAGCCGGGGATCATGTTCCGCGACATCACCCCGCTGCTGGGGGACGTCGACGCCTTCCGCTTCGTGGTCGACGCCCTGGCCGACGAGTTCGCGGGGGAGACCATCGACCGGGTGCTGGGCATCGAGGCCCGCGGGTTCCTCCTGGCGGCCCCCATCGCCTACCGGCTGGGCGCCGGGCTCGTCCCCGTGCGCAAGACCGGCAAGCTGCCCCACGACACCCACAGCGAGAGCTACCAGCTGGAGTACGGCGACGACGCCCTCGAGCTGCACACCGACGCCATGAGCCACGGCGAGTCCTGCCTGGTCGTCGACGACGTCCTGGCCACCGGCGGCACGGCGTCGGCCACCGGCCGCCTCGTCGAGATGCTCGGCGGACGCCTCGCCGGTTACAGCTTCCTCATCGAGCTCGACGCCCTCGAAGGCCGTAGCCGGCTCGGCGACGACCACGTCCACTCCCTCATCCACTACTGACCCATGGCGTCCACCGTCGACCGTGTCCTGCCCTGGCGGCGGGCCGACCTCACCCCCGACGAGGAGGTGGCCCATGTCGTGGACGCCTTCCGGGAGCACCACCCGCGGGCCAGCGGCGACCTCGTGGTCCGGGCCTACCGGCGCGCCGCGGAGGCCCACGAGGGCCAACAGCGCAAGTCCGGTGACCCCTACATCTCCCACCCCGTCGCCGTGGCCAAGGTCACCGCGGACCTGGGGCTGGACGACACGACGATCGCCGCCGCCCTGCTCCACGACGCCGTCGAGGACACCCGAGTGGCCCTCGAGGACCTCGAGGAGGAGTTCGGCGCCGAGGTGGCGGCGATCGTCGACGGCGTCACCAAGCTGGAGCGGCTCGAGTTCGAGTCCCGCGAGGCCCAGCAGGCGGCGACCATGCGCAAGATGCTGGTGGCCATGGCCGACGACCTGCGGGTCCTCATGGTCAAGCTGGCCGATCGCCTGCACAACATGCGCACGCTGGCGGCGATGCCGAACGAGAAGCAGGTGCGCATCGCCCAGGAGACCCTCGACATCTACGCCCCGCTGGCCCACCGCCTCGGCGTCCAGGAGGTCAAGCAGCAACTGGAGGACCTCGCCTTCGCCGCCCTGCACCCGAAGCGCTTCGCCGAGGTCGACCACCTCGTCGACGCCCGGGCCCCGGAACGGGACCTCTACCTGACCCAGGTCGAGGGCGAGGTCACCGAGCGGCTGGCCGAGGTGCGGGTGAAGGCCGATGTCACCGGCCGCCCGAAGCACCTCTGGAGCATCTACGAGAAGATGGTCCGCGGTCGCCCCTTCGACGACATCCTCGACCTGGTCGGCATCCGGGTGATCGTGGGCTCGGTCAAGGACTGCTACGCCGCCCTCGGCTGCATCCACGGCATGTGGCAGCCGGTGCCGGGCCGGTTCAAGGACTACATCGCCCTGCCCAAGTTCAACCTCTACCAGTCCCTGCACACCACGGTCATGGGCCCGGGGGGCAAGGCCGTCGAGTTCCAGATCCGCACCCAGGAGATGCACCAGCGGGCCGAACTGGGGGTGGCGGCCCACTGGGCTTACAAGGAGAAGTCGCCCGCCGACGACATCGTCTGGCTGAACAAGATCCTGGACTGGCAGTCCGAGACCTCGGACCCGACCCAGTTCATGGCCAACCTCAAGGGCGACCTCGAGGACAACGAGGTCTACGTGTTCACCCCCAAGGGTGACGTGATCATCCTCCCCGACGGGGCCACGCCGCTGGACTTCGCCTACGCGATCCACACCGAGGTCGGCCACGCCTGCATCGGCGCCCGCATCGACGGCCGCCTGGTGCCGTTGGACTCGGCCCTGAAGTCGGGGGCGACGGTGGAGATCATCGCCTCCAAGGTCGAGAACCCCGGGCCCTCCCGGGACTGGCTGAACATCGTGGTCACCCCCCGCGCCCAGAACCGGATCCGTCAGTGGTTCTCCCGGGAACGGCGGGGCGACGCCATCGAGACCGGGCGCGACGAGGTCATCAAGGCCATGCGCCACGACGGCCTGCCCATGGGCTCCGACGTCCTGGAGGGGGTGGCCGAGGACCTCAACTACGTCGACCTCGACGCTCTGTTCGCCGCCGTCGGCGAGCGCCACGTCTCGGCCCAGTCGGTCGCCACGCGCATCGCCCGCATGCTCTCGGGCGACGACCCCGAGCGCGAGGAGCAGCTCTCCACCGGGTTGACCACGCCCCGGCGCCCCCGGCGCTCGGCCAGCCAGCCCGCCCGGGTCCACGTGGAGGGCCAGGAGCAGATGCTGGTCCGCCTGTCGCGCTGCTGCACCCCGGTGCCCGGCGACGAGATCATGGGCTTCATCACCCGGGGCCGGGGCGTGACCGTGCACCGCACCGACTGCACCAACGCCGTCGCCCTCGTCCGGGAGCAGACCGAGCGGGTCATCGACGTCGAGTGGGACGCCGACAGCCGGGGCACCTTCGTGGCCTCGCTGGTGGTCGAGGCCCTCGACCGTGAATGGCTCCTGCGGGACGTGTCCGCCGCGCTCTCGGACCACCGCCTCAACATCCTCCACTCCGAGACCCGCACTGGCGGCGACCGGATGTGCCGCATGCAGTTCGACGTCGAGTTGGGTGACCCCACCCAGCTCGACTCGCTGGTCAGCACCCTCAAGGGCATCGACTGCGTGTTCGACGCCTACCGGGTCCTGCCCGGCTCCACCAAGTAGGGAACATGGCTGCCACCTTCAAGGCCCCCACGGGCACGCGCGACACGCTGCCGCCCGAGTCCCGACGTTGGGAGGCGCTCGTGGCCGCCTTCGCCGGATCCGCCGGCCGCGCCGGCTTCGGCCTCCTCCAGAGCCCCACCTTCGAGGACCTCGGGGTCTTCGAGCGGGTGGGCGAGGGCACCGACATCGTCACCAAGGAGATGTACGACTTCGAGGACAAGGGCGGCCGGCGCATCGCCCTGCGCCCCGAGGGCACGGCCCCGGTGGTGCGGGCCTACCTCGAGCACCACCCGACCGACCCCTGGAAGGTCTGGTACGCCGCGCCCACGTTCCGCTACGAGCGCCCCCAGGCCGGCCGGTACCGCCAGCACCACCAGTTGGGGGTCGAGGTCCTGGGCTCGGTGGACGCCGACGTCGACGTCGAGGTCATCGCCCTGGCCTGGGACTTCCTGACCGAGATCGGCCTGCGGCGGGTCAACCTGCTGGTCAACTCCATGGGTGAGCCCGAGGACCGGGTCCGCTACGCCGGCGTGCTCCAGGCCTTCTTCCGGGAGCACCTCGACGCCATCGCCGAGGAGGACCGCGAGAAGGTCGACCACCACCCACTGCGGGTCCTCGATTCGAAGCGGCCGGCCACCGCGGCGGTCGTGGCCGGCGCCCCGGGTCCCGCCGAGCACCTCTCCGAGGGGGCCACCGCCCACTTCGAACGGGTCCAGGCCGGGCTGGGTGCCCTCGGCATCCCGTTCACCATCGAGCCCCGCCTGGTCCGAGGCCTCGACTACTACACCCGGACCACCTTCGAGCTGCAGGCGGAGGCCCTCGACGCCGCGCAGAACGCCGTCGGCGGCGGCGGCCGCTACGACGGCCTGGCCGAGGCCCTGGGCGGCCCGTCCACCCCGGGCATCGGCTTCGGCATGGGCATCGAACGCCTGCTGTTGGCCGCGGATGCCGAAGGGGTCTGGCCCGAGCCGGTCTCCCGGGTCGAGGTCTTCGTGGTCGACGTCACCGGGGGCGACATCGCCCGGGACCTGACCAGTCGGCTCCGCCGCGCCGGTCTGGGGGCGGACCGGGGCTTCGACGGTCGCTCCATGAAGTCCCAGATGAAGGCCGCGGACCGCAGCGGGGCCCGCTTCGCCGCCATCGTGGGCGAGGACGAGGCCGCGACGGGGGCGGTCACGCTCCGGGACCTGCGCTCGGACCGCCCCCAGGAACAGGTCGCCATCGGGGACCTGGCCGACACCATTCGACAACTGACGAACGAGAACGACTGATGAGCGTCGAAGACGATCGGCGGGCCGAAGAGGCCCGCAAACCGATGAGCCGTCAGGCGAAGAGGCATGAACCATGAGCGCTGTAGGCATGCGAAGCGACTGGTGTGGGGAGCTGACCCGCGCCGACGAGGGCCGGGAGGTCGTGCTGTGCGGGTGGGTGGCCACCCGCCGGGAGCACGGCGGGCACCTGGCCTTCGTGGACGTGCGGGACCGCACCGGGGTGATCCAGTGCGTCGTGCCCGGCGCGGACGACCTCCGCAGCGAGTACGTGGTGAAGGTGACCGGCACGGTGCGCATCCGGCCCGAGGGCACGACGAACCCCGAACTGGCCACAGGCGAGGTCGAGGTGGGGGACTGCACCGTGGCGGTGCTGGCCACCGCCGACGCCCTGCCGTTCCCGATCAGTGACCGCATCGACGCCGACGAGTCCCTGCGCCTGCGTCACCGGTACCTGGACCTGCGCCGCACCCGTCTGCAGACCAACCTCGGCGTCCGGGCCAAGGTCAACCTGGCCCTGCGCAACGCCATGGCCGGCCAGGGCTTCACCGAGATCGAGACGCCGATGCTCATCGCCTCGACCCCCGAAGGAGCCCGGGACTTCGTCGTGCCGTCCCGCCTCCACCCGGGCGAGTTCTACGCCCTGCCCCAGAGCCCGCAGCTGTTCAAGCAGCTGTGCATGGTCGGCGGGATGGAGCGCTACTTCCAGGTCGCCCGCTGCATGCGGGACGAAGACCTGCGCGCCGACCGCCAGTTCGAGTTCACCCAGCTGGACCTCGAGGCCAGCTTCGTCAGCGAGGCCGACGTCCGGGGCTTCACCGAGGTGGCGGTGTCCGCCGCGGTCGAGGCCGTCACCGGTGAGCCGCCGCTGACCTTCGGCTCGATCACCTGGCTCGACGCCATGGAGCGCTTCGGCAGCGACAAGCCCGACCTTCGCTTCGGCATGGAGCTGGTCGAGCTGACCGAGGTGTTCGGGGCCACCGAGTTCAAGGCCTTCCAGGCCCCGTGCGTGAAGGGCATCCGGGTCCCGGGCGGCGCCGAGAAGACCCGGCGGGAGCTCGACGCCCTCGTCGAGATGGCGCAGTCGGTCGGGGCCAAGGGCCTCGTGTGGATGAAGGTCGACGGGCCGGGTGAGGTCACCTCACCGGTGGCCAAGTTCCTGAGCGAGACCGAGATCGGCGGGATCGTCGGCGCCCTGGAGGGCGAAGCCGGGGACCTCCTGTTGCTGGTGGCCGACGAGCGCCGCGCGGTCCGTCACGTCCTCGGGATCCTGCGCACCCAGCTGGGTGGCCTCCCGGTCAACGAGGGCGGCCTGCACTTCCTGTGGGTCGTGGACTTCCCGCTCTTCGAGGCCCTGGGCGACGACGGGCTGCCGATCTCGGCCCACCACCCGTTCACGATGCCCCACGCCGACGACCTGCACCTGCTCGACGTCGGGGGCGAGGCGCTGCTCGACGTGCGGGCCCAGGCCTACGACCTCACGCTCAACGGCTGGGAGCTGGGCTCGGGCAGCGTCCGGATCCACCAGCCCGATGTGCAGCGCCGGATCTTCGAGTTGCTCGGCATCGACGAGGCGACCGCCAACGAGCGCTTCGGCTTCCTGCTGGAGGCCTTCCGCTTCGGGGCGCCTCCACACGCCGGCTTCGCCTTCGGCATCGACCGGCTCGCCGCGGTACTGGCGGGCGAGGAGAACATCCGGGAGGTCATCGCCTTCCCCAAGACCCAGTCCGGCGCCGATCCCCTCACGGGGGCCCCGTCGGCCATCGCCGACCGCCACCTCACCGAGCTCGGCCTGCGGATGCTGCCTCCCAAGGCCTGATCCCCCGCCTCGGACTCAGCCCAGGGAGATCTCGACCACCACGCTCTCGTCGCGGGCGGTGGGGTGGGTGAGGTGTTTGCCATCCGGGCCCGGCGGGCGGATCGTGAGCCGCAGCCCGGTGGCGCCGCGGGTGGCCAGGACCTCGTGGTCGCTGATGGGGTGCACGACGTAACCGAGCCGCTCGACCTCGTCGGCCAGTGCGGTGCCGACGTCGGCGGCCTCGTGGCCGGTCGTGGACAGGGTGATGTGGTCGGTGGCCAGGCGGTCCAGTACCAAGGGCACCAGGTCACACGGCATCCGGATGCCCACGAGAGCGTCGGCGACCCCGGCGGCCGGGGCGCTGCGGCCAGTGGGCCGGTCGATGATCGGGGCGATCGGGTCATCGAAGCCCGGAGGGGGCACGGGCGGGGTCGGGGCCGACGGAGCGGCCGCGCCCACGGTGGCGGGGACGGGAGCGGGTACGTCGGCCTCCACGTCGGCATCGGTGTGCGGGATCACCTCCTCACCGTTGATCGAGGGGTCCGCACGGTGACCGGCCGCCGCCAACCGGACCGCGGCGCGCTTGGTGGCGCGGCGGCGCAGGAAGACGATGATCGACACCAGGACCCAGGCCCAGAAGAGGACAGCCAGAACGGGCGGCATGTTCCTCTTGTCGGCAGCCCGGGCCTCCACCGTGAGCGCGGTTGTAGGACTGATCCAGGTTCTGGAGGCTCCAGTGGCGCGCGCCCGTGCGCACCACAGCCTCCAGAACAGTGGGGGGATCGCGGCCCTAGCCTCGGCTCCATGGCCGATGACCTCTTCGCCTCCGCGGCCGACGAACGCTTGGCGCGACGGGCGCCGTTGGCGGCCCGGATGCGGCCCAGCCGCCTGGAGGACGTGGTCGGCCAGGAGCACCTGCTCGGCCCGGGGATGCCGCTGCGCACCCTCATCGAGAGCGATCGACTCAGCTCGGTCATCCTCTGGGGGCCGCCCGGCACGGGCAAGACCACCCTGGCCCGGCTGATCGCGGGCAAGACCACGTCGGCCTTCGAAGCCCTCTCCGCGGTGTCGGCGAGCGTGAAGGACGTCCGGGAGGTGCTGGCCAAGGCCCGGCAGCGCCTGGGGGAGCGGGACCAGCGGACGATCCTCTTCCTCGACGAGGTCCATCGCTTCAACAAGGCCCAGCAGGACGCCCTGCTTCCCGGTGTCGAAGACGGGCTCCTCACCCTCATCGGGGCCACGACCGAGAACCCGTACTTCGAGGTCAACGCCCCGCTCCTCTCGCGCTCGACGTTGTTCCGCCTGGAGCCCCTCGGGCCCGAGGCCGTCCGGACCCTGATCGAGCGCGGTCTGGACGAGGAGGGGGCGACGGCGGACGACGATGCCGTGGATCACCTCGTGGCCCAGGTCGGCGGCGACGGTCGCCAGGTCCTGACCGCCCTGGAGGTCGCCGTCGCCCTGGCCGACACCGGCGTCGGCACCCCGCACGTCGCACTGGCCCACGTCGAGGCGGCGCTGAACGCCAAGGCCCTCCGCTACGGCGAGGACGAGCACTACGACGTCATCAGTGCCTTCATCAAGAGCATCCGGGGCTCGGACCCCGACGCCGCCCTCTACTGGCTGGCCCTGATGATCGAGTCGGGCGAGGACGCCCGCTTCATCGCCCGCCGCCTGGTCATCTCCGCCTCCGAGGACATCGGCCTGGCCGACTCGATGGGCCTGCTCGTGGCCAACGCCGCGGCGCAGGCGGTGGAGTTCGTGGGCTTCCCCGAGGCCCGCATCGCCCTGGCCCACGCCACCGTGTACCTGGCGACGGCCCCGAAGTCGAACCGCTCGTACGCGGCGTTCGGCAAGGCCCTGGCCGACGTCCAGGAGCAGCCCCGGGGCGAGGTGCCCCTCCACCTGCGGGGGACGGGCTACCGGGGCGCGGCATCCCTCGGTCACGGGGAGGGCTACGACTACCCTCACGACGACCCCCGGGGTTGGGTGGACCAGGAGTACCGACCACCCGGGCTCGCGGGTCGGCGCTACTACGAACCCTCGACCCACGGTGCCGAGCGCCGGGTGGCCGAGCGGATGGCCGAACGCACCGCACGCCCGACCGAAGAGGACGCCGATGAGCGGTAACGAGGTCGCTGCCCTGGTCGTGGCCGTCGCCGCCACCCTCGCCCTCGTCGGCCTGCTGGCCGTCGTGGTCCTCCTCGTGGGAGCCGTGCGGGAGCTGCGGATCACCGTCACCGAGCTGCGGGTCGAGACCCAGGCCGTGGTCGAGGAGCTGCACGAGGCGGTCCGGGGCACCAACGCCGAGCTGGAGCGGATCGACAACGTCCTCCACGCGGCCGAGTCGGTCACCGACACCCTGGACTCCGCGTCCCGTCTGGCCTACCTGACCATGGGCAGCCCGGTGGTGAAGGGCCTCGCCGCGGCCACCGGGGCCAACCAGGCCTACCGCCGCTTCCGGGGCGTCCGGAGGGCCTCCCGATGATCAAGCGCCTCGTCTGGCTGCTGATCGGCTTCGCCGTCGGGGTGACCATCGTCCTGCGCACCCAGCGCTCTCTCCGGGAGCGGGGCACGCGGCTGAAGCCGGAGCGGATCGCCTCGGACCTGGCCCAGGCCCTCCGGGACCTCGGGACCGACCTGCGCAAGGCGATGGAGGAGGGGCGCACGGCGATGGCCGGGCGGGAGGCCGAGCTGCGGGAGCAGCTGGACGTCCGGACCGGCGCCGAACCCTGACCGTCGCGACCGTGGACCCCCCGTAGGCTGGGGCGGACCATGGACGCCAATGAGCTGCGCAAGGCCTTCACCGGGTTCTTCTCCGAACGCGACCACACGGTGGTGCCCTCGGCCAGCCTGATCCCGCACGACAAGACCCTGCTGTTCACCGTGGCCGGCATGGTCCCGTTCAAGCCCTACTTCGTGGGCGAGGAGCCCGCCCCGTGGCCCCGGGCCGTCACCGTCCAGAAGTGCGTCCGGGCGGGCGGCAAGCACAACGACCTCGACGAGATCGGTCGCACCAAGCGCCACCTCACGTTCTTCGAGATGATGGGGAACTTCAGCTTCGGGGACTACTTCAAGGAGCGGGCCATCCCGCTGGCCTGGGAGTTCGTCACCGAGGTCCTGAAGCTCGACGCCGACCGTCTCTGGATCACCGTCCACACCACCGACGACGAGGCCGAGGCCCTCTGGCGCGACGTCGTCGGCGTGCCCGCCGAGCGCATCCAGCGCCTCGACGAGGACAACTTCTGGCAGATGGCCGACACCGGCCCCTGCGGTCCCTGCTCGGAGATCTTCTACGACCTCGGCGACGAGTTCGGCGAGGGCGGGGGACCGGCCCATGGCGGCGAGGAGCGCTTCGTCGAGATCTGGAACCTCGTGTTCATGCAGTACGAGCAGCACGAGGACGGCTCCCGCGAGCCACTGCCCAAACCCAGCATCGACACCGGCGCGGGCCTCGAACGCATCCTCACGGTGCTCCAAGGCGTCGACTCGATCTTCCACACCGACGAGTTCCGTCGGCTCATCGCCAAGGCGGGGGAGCTGACCGGCGTCGCCTACGGGGCCGACGAGCGCACCGACGTGTCGCTGCGGATCCTGGCCGACCACGCCCGGGCCATGACGTTCCTGGTCAACGACGGCGTCATCCCCAGCAACGAGGAGCGGGGCTACGTCCTGCGCCGCATCATCCGTCGGGCCGTGCGCCACGCCTACCTGCTCGGGGTCGAGGACGTGGTCACCCCGGCGATGGTGGACGAGGTCGTGGTCCTCATGGCCGGCGACTACCCGGAGCTCACCGAGAGCCACACGGTGGTGCGCCAGACCATCGAGCGAGAGGAGGCCCGCTTCCGGGAGACCCTGCGCACGGGCTCGGCCATCCTCGACACGGCCCTGGACAAGCTCGAGCCCGGTCAAGCGCTGGCCGGCGACGTGGCCTTCCAGCTCCACGACACCTACGGCTTCCCACTGGAGGTGACCCAGGAGATCGTGGCCGAACAGGGCGTCGAGGTCGACCAGGCCGGCTTCGACGCGGCCATGGCCGAGCAGCGCAAGCGGGCCAAGGACGCCCAGCGCAAGGTCGGGGCCGCGACCGACCTCACCGGCTTCCAGGAGGTGTTGGAGGCCCACGGCCCGACCGACTTCGTCGGCCGGCACCAGAACGAGGCCACCGGAACGGTGCTGGCGGTCCTGGCCATCGAGGGCACCGAGGAGGTCGCCATCGTGCTGGACCGCACGCCCTTCTACGCCGAGTCCGGCGGCCAGGTGGGCGACACCGGCACCATCGAGACCGAGACCGGCCGGGCCGAGGTGCTCGACACCGACTACGGGGTGCCCGAGGTCCACCGTCACCGGGCCCGCGTCGTCGAGGGTGAGATCACCGCGGGCCAGGAGGCCCGGGCCGCCATCGACGGCGACCGCCGCGACGCCATCCGCCGCAACCACACCGCCACCCACGTCCTACACTGGGCCCTGCGCGAGGTGCTGGGGGACCACGTGAAGCAGCAGGGCTCACTGGTGGCGCCGGACCGCCTGCGCTTCGACTTCAGCCACTTCGAGCCGGTGACCGCCGAGCAGATCGCCCGCATCGAGGACCTGGCCAACGCCGACATCCTGGCCAACCCGCCCGTGCGCCACTTCGAGACCAGCAAGGCCGAGGCCGAGGAACTGGGCGCCATCGCCTTCTTCGGGGACAAGTACGGCGACGTGGTCCGGGTGCTCGAGGCCGGACCCCACTCCACCGAGCTCTGCGGCGGCACGCACGTGACCGCCCTCGGCGACATCGGACCTCTGAAGATCGTCACCGAGGGCTCGATCGGCTCCAACCTGCGCCGGATGGAGGCGGTGACCGGCTTCAACACGGTGGCCCGCCTGCGTCGGGACGAGGCGCTGCTGGCCGGGGCCGCGGATCGTCTCGGGGTCGCCCCCGAGGAGGTCGTGGTCGGCATCGACAAGCGCCTGGAGGAGCTCAAGGCCCTCCGTGACGAGGTCAAGGCCCTCAAGCGCCAGACCGCGACCGGCCAGGCCGGCTCGCTGGCCGGGACGGCCGTGGACGGCGTCGTGGTGGCCCGGGTCGACGGCCTGGACCGCGACGGCCTCCGGGACCTCGCGGTGGCCGTGCGCGACGCCGACGGCGTCCGCGCCGTCGTGGTCATCGGCGAGCCCGAGGGCGGGGGCGTGGGCCTGGTCGCGACCGTCAGCCCGGACAGCGGGCTGAACGCCGGCGAGCTCATCGCTGACGCGGCGAAGACCGTCGGCGGCGGGGGCGGCAAGTCCCCCGATCTCGCCGTGGCCGGGGGTCGGGACCCGTCCAAGATCGACGAGGCCCTCGACCAGGCCCGGGCCGCCGCCGGCATCGCTTGAGGGCCGTCGGCGTCGACCTGGGCGACGCCCGGATCGGCATCGCCCTCTCCGACAGCGGCGGGACGGTGGCCACGCCCTGGACGAAGGTGGATCGCTGCGGTGACGAGCCCCAGGACCACCGGCGCATCGCCGCGCTGGTCGAGGAGGCCGAGGCCGAGTGCGTGGTGGTCGGCCTCCCGCTGTCCCTCGACGGCTCGATCGGCCCGGCGGCCGAGAAGGCCCTGGCCGAGACCGAGCGCCTGCGCGCCGTGCTCCCGGTGCCGGTGGAGACCTACGATGAGCGCCTCACCACCGTGACCGCCGAGCGGGTGCTGCGCGAGCAGGGGGTGACGGGGCGTCGCCGCCGCCAGGTCGTGGACCAGGTGGCCGCCTCCGTCCTCCTCCAAGCCTGGCTCGACGCCCGCTCCAGCGCCCCTCTCGAGGACGATGACGGACACCACTGACGACTCCCCGCCGCCGGCGTACGCCCAGGACGAGCCGACCACGGCCGCGCCGGTTGACGAGGCGCCTCCGCGGTGGGACGAGCCCCTCACCCGTCGGGAGGCCCGGGCCCTGGCCGGTCCCCGCCACCGCCGCTGGCCTGCGGTGCTGGCCTCCTTCGCCCTGCTCGCGGTCGTCGGGATCGGGGCTGCGGGGTTCTACGTCTCCCGGCAGATCGACCCCCCCGGTGAGGCCGGCGCCGAGGTCGAGGTCATCATCCCCGAGGGGACCGGCACCCAGGCGATCGCCGATCAGCTCGCGGCCGCCGGGGTCATCACCGACGCCCGCATCTTCACCGCCTACCTGAAGGTCACCGGCGACGGGAACTGGCTGGCCGGGCGCTACCTGCTGCGGGAGGACTCTTCCTTCGACGAGGCCATCGCCGTCCTCGACGCCGGTCCGGGGGAGATCCCCTATGACCAGGTGACGGTGCCCGAGGGCTACACCGTGTTCGCCAACGCGGGCCTGCCCGCTCCCGGGACCGTCGTCCAGCGCCTGGTCGACCCCGACAACGGCATCCCCCGCCTCAACCAGCAGCGGATCATGGAGCTGCTCCTCGGCGGCACCGTTCGCTCCCAGTTCCAGCCCCAGGGGGTGAACAACCTCGAGGGGTTCCTGTTCCCCGACACCTACCGCCTCGAGGAGGACGAGGGGGCGCCGGCGATCGTCAACCAGATGGTCCAGCGCTTCGACCAGATCGCCACCGAGGCCGGCATCGGCGACGCCACCGGCCGGATCAACCAGGCCACGGGCGGCGCTGTCCAGATCACGCCGTATCAGGCGGTCATCGTCGCCTCCCTCATCGAGCGGGAGGCCGCCGTCCCCGAGGAGCGGGCCAAGATGGCCCGGGTCATCTACAACCGCCTGGCCCAGGGCATCCCGCTCGGCATCGACGCCTCCCTCAACTACGCGTTGGGCCATCCCGCGACGACCGAGAGCGATCTGGCCACCGACTCGCCCTACAACCTCCGGGAGGTGGCCGGCCTGCCGCCCACGCCGATCTCGGTGCCCGGGCGGGCGTCGCTGCAGGCCGCGGTGGCCCCGGCGGCGGGGGAGTGGCTGTACTACGTGCTGGCCGACGAGGCGGGGCATCACACCTTCACCAACACCTACGACGAGTTCCTGGAGGCGAAGGCCCGCTGCCAGGAGGCCGGGCTCTGTTGACGGTGACCGGGGCCACCCGCGTGGGCGCCGTGATCGGCGACCCGGTGGCCCATTCACTCTCGCCGATCATCCACAACGCCGCGTTCGCCGCCACCGGGTTCGACGCCACCTTCGTCGCCCTCCCGGTGCGTCCAGCCGACCTCGGCGCCGCCATCGCCGGTGTGCGGGCCCTCGACCTCCTCGGGCTGTCGGTGACCATGCCGCACAAGGCGGCGGTGATCAGCCACCTCGACGACGTCCGCCACGAGGCCGCCGCCCTGAGCGCGGTGAACTGTGTGGTCCGTGATGGCGGTCGGCTGGTGGGCACCAACACCGACGGCGCCGGCTTCGTGGACGCCCTGACCGCGGCGTCGGTGGACCTCGTCGGCACCCGCGTCCTCGTGCTGGGTGCGGGGGGTGCCGCCCGAGCCGTGGTGCGGGCCTTGGTCGATGCCGGGGTGGCCGAGGTCGGCGTGGCCAACCGCACGACCGAGAAGGCCGAGGCCGCGGTGCTCCTCGGGGGCCGCGACGCCCGGGTCGCCGAGGTCGACGACGCCCCCGACTACGACGTGATCGTCAACGCCACCTCGGTGGGGATGGGTGTCGCCGCGGCGGCCGCCGTCGTCCCGCTGCCGGCTGACCGGCTCCGCGACGGCCATGTGGTGGTCGACCTGGTCTATGAGCCGGTCGAGACCGGATTGCTGGCGGCGGCGCGGGCCGTGGGGGCCCAGGCGGTGGACGGCGTGGGGATGCTGGTGCACCAGGCGGCCCATGCGTTCACGCTGTGGACCGGGTTGCCGGCCCCCGTGGCGGTCATGGACGGGGCGGCCCGAGAGGCTCTACAGCCGAAAACCTGAACTCCAGACGGGCACCGGCCGATGGTGAAGGAGCACAGATCCATCCGGAGGAAGAGGTCCCGTGGCGCTACAGGGCACGATCGACACGTTCGAGCTCACCGAAGTCGTCCGGCTGCTCGCAGCCGGCAGCAAGACCGGTGTGCTCCGACTCGAGGGCAGTCGCGGTTCTGGTCGCGTCTGGGTGAAGAAGGGCAAGGTGACGGCCATCGAGGTCGACCATGCCCCCCGCACCGGTGGCCACGCCGAGGCCATGTTCGAGCTCCTCCGCTTCGAGGACGGGTCCTTCACCTTCGCCAGCGGTGGCGAAGCCGATCCCGAGGGCGAGCCGACCGAGCTCGAGGAGATCCTGGGTGCGGCCGAGGGGCAGCTCGCCGAGTGGCGGGAGATCGAGCGGGTGGTGCCCACCACCCGGGCCCACGTGAGCCTGCGCCCCGAGCTCAAGCGGGGCGACGTGGTGCTGGACAAGCAGCGTTGGCGCCTCGTCGCGGCCATCGGCGGCGGGATCACCGTCGCCACCCTCGGCGAGGTCATGGACCTGGGCGAGCTCCCCGTCAGTCGGGCCGTCAAGGAGCTGATCGAGCTCGGCGTGGTCGACCTCGACGCCACCCGGGTCGACGAGCCCGTCATCGCTCCGGTCGAGATCGTGGTGCCCGAGCCCGAGCCGGTGTTCGAGCCGGTCATCGAGCCCGAGGCGATCATCGAGGAGCCCGCGCCGGTCTTCATCGAGACCGAGCCCGTCCTGGCGGGGCCCGCCGAGGACGACTCGGCCCGCTCGACGCTGGACGACTTCGCCGCCGGCTTCGGTCTCAGCGACCCGCCCGTCCACGAGGCCGCCCCGGCCGACGACGGCGCCTTCGGCTCCGACGGCGGTTTCGCCGGCTTCGGTGTCGAGGCCCAGAGCAACGGCCACGGGGAGTCCGACAACGGCGTCTCCGGCTACGACCCGCTCGGTGACTTCTCCCTCGACGCCCCGTTCGGTTCGCCGGCGGGGTCCGAGCCCGAGGTCGATGCCTACCAGGAGGCCCCCAGCCCCTTCCTCGGCGCCGGCAACGACGCCGCTGAGGTGGCTCGGCAGCTCTCCAACCTGAGCCCGGCCGCCGCCCGAGCGGTCGCGGCGGCGGCCAAGGCCACGACCGACGAGGAGCGGGAGGCCGCTCTGGCCGCGGTCACCCAGGAGGGCGACGAGCCCATCGACCGCGAGCTCCTGCTCCGGTTCCTGGCTTCGGTCAAGTCCTAGCCGTACATTCAGCCGAATGGACGCCGCCGTCGTCGTTGGAGCCGCCGTCCTCGGCGTGCTCGTCAGCCCCTACCTCCTGCGCCTCGTGGTGCGGGTACCGGCCATGGCCACCGTGGGCTACGTCAGCGACGAGGACCCCACGATCACCCCCAGGACCCGGGAGCGGGCCGTGCGGGTCCTCACCCCCCTCGCCTTCGCCCTGATGGCGTGGCGCTGGGAGGCCACGACGGTCCTGGTGCCGTTCCTGTTCCTGGCCGCCGTGCTGGTGGTCGTCTCCCTGATCGACCTGGAGCACTACCGGATCCCGGACAAGATCGTCTTCCCCGCCCTGGGGATCTCCGCCGGGCTCATCGCCTTCGTGTCGGTCCTCGAGGGCTTCGACACGGTCTTCCTGCGCAACGCGGTGATCGGCTCGGTGGCCTACTTCACCCTGCTGCTGGTGCCTCACCTGATCTACCCCAGGGGCATGGGCTTCGGCGACGTGAAGCTGGCCCTGCTGATGGGCCTCTACCTGGGCTGGATCTACGCCGACCCGTTCCGCTCGATCGCCCTGATCATGTGGGCCCTGGTCCTCGGCAGCCTGCTGGGTGTCCTCGCCGGAGTCGGCTTCGCCCTCATCCGGGGCCGCCGGGCCGAGTTCCCCTTCGGCCCCGCCCTCGCCCTCGGCTGCCTCCTCGCCATCACCTTCAGCGACGCCCTCGTGAGCTGACCCGCCGACAAGACCAGGGTCCGGGGACACCTCGGCCCGTATCGTGGGTGGGTGCTCCGGTACCTGACCGCTGGTGAGTCCCACGGCAAGGCCCTCGTCGTGGTGATCGAGGGGCTGCCCGCCGGGCTGCCGATCCTGGAGGAGGACCTCCAGACCGAGCTGGCCCGCCGCCGCCTGGGCTTCGGCCGAGGCCCCCGGATGCGCTTCGAACAGGACGAGCTGCAGCTGCTGACCGGCATCCGCCACGGGCGCACGCTGGGCTCGCCGGTCGCCATCGAGATCGGCAACTCGGAGTGGGAGCGGAAGTGGACCGAGGAGATGTCCCCGGCCCCGGGGGAGACCGCCACGCCGCTGACCCAGCCGCGGCCGGGTCACGCCGACCTGGCCGGCATGCAGAAGTACGGGTTCACCGACGCCCGCGACGTGCTGGAGCGGGCCTCGGCCCGCGAGACCGCGGCCCGGGTCGCGGTCGGCGCCATCGCCAAGCTGCTCCTGTCGCACATCGGCGTGTCGGTCCTGTCCCACGTGGTGCGCATCGGCGCCGCCGCGTCGTCCGGTCTCCGCCCGGGCGTGGACGACCGGGAGCGGGTCGACGCCTCCGAGGTCCGCTGCGTCGACACCGAGGCCGAGACGGCCATGGTCGACGCCATCAAGGCCGCCGCGAAGGACGGCGACAGCCTGGGCGGGACCGTGGAGGTCCTCGGCTTCGGTGTGCCCGTCGGCCTCGGCAGCCACGTCCACTGGGACCGCAAGCTGGACGCCCAGTTGGCGCAGGCCCTGATGAGCATCCAGGCGGTCAAGGGCGTGGCCATCGGTGACGGCTTCGAGGTCGCCGCCCAGCGGGGGAGTGAGGCCCATGATCCCATCGCCTGGGACGAGGACGCCGGGGAGTACCAGCGGGAGTCGGACAAGGCGGGTGGCATCGAGGGCGGCATCTCCACGGGTGGACTGCTCGTGGCCCAGGTGGCCATGAAGCCCCTGGCCACGCTCAACCGCCCGACGCTGAAGACCGTCGACACCGAGACCAAGGAGGAGACGGTCTCCTTCAAGGAGCGCACCGATGTCACCGCCGTGCCGGCCATGGGGGTGGTGGCGGAGACCATGACCGCTCTGGTCCTCGCCCAGGAGGCCACTCGCAAGTTCGGCGGCGACTCGCTGGACGAGTTCGTGGCCAATGCCAACGCCTACCTGGCGTCGGTCCGCAAGCGGGCGTTGGGAGAGAGCTGATGGGTGCGGTTGCCAAGCACGTGGTGCTGGTCGGGATGATGGGCGCGGGCAAGAGCGCGGTGGGCCGCCGGGTGGCGGCGCGCCTGGTGCGGCCGTTCAGCGACAGCGACACCGTGGTCGAGGATCGGATCGGTCGCACCGTGGGCGAGATCTGGCGCACCGACGGGGAGGCCACGTTCCGCCAGTTCGAGGCCGAGGCCCTGCAGTCGGCCCTGGCCGACCCCACGCCGTCGGTCATCGCCGCCGCGGGGGGGACCGTGATCGACGCCGGGAACCGGGCGGCGCTGGAAGGCGACGACAACGTCGTCATCTGGCTGCGGGCCGACCCGTCGGTCCTGCTCGGCCGGGTGGCCCACGGTGACCACCGCCCGTTGCTCGACGACGATCCCGAGGGCGTGCTGGCCCGCCTGCACGAAGAGCGCATCGAGCTCTACGCCGCGGTGGCCGACGTGATCATCGACGTGGACGAGCTGGACATCGACCAGGTGGCGGCCCGCGTGCTCGAGGAGATCGCCGGGTGATCCGGGTCCCCGTCGCCCTCGAGGACCAGCCCTACGAGGTGCTGGTCGGGGCCGGGGCCCGTCATCGTCTGCTGGAGGTGCTGC
>JACDJB010001422.1_pt1 | contig 19318 bp, 15 predicted proteins | sample 7454121 | NCBI WGS metagenome assembly JACDJB01 (sample SAMN14253290, study PRJNA609438) | sludge metagenome | isolation source: sludge after 25d culture with pyrite | collected 2018-12-20 | reverse complement strand
GTCCAGATCGGCCACAACGTCGTTATCGGCCGCAATTGTGTCGTGGTCAGCCAGAGCGGAATTGCCGGAAGTTCCATTCTCGGAGACGGCGTCGTGCTCGCCGCCCGGATCGGCGTCAGCGATCACGCCGTCATCGGCGACGGCGCGCAGATTGCGGCCCGGAGCAGCGTCGTGGGCGAAGTGCCTGCCGGCGCACGCTGGGGTGGTTCGCCCGCCAAGCCGATCAAGCAGTTCTTCCGGGAATTGTTCGAGGTCGAGCGTCTTGGCCGCGAAGGCAGTGCGAAATTGAAATCGAAGCCGTCCGGTTCGGGCGACGAGGAACAGAGATAATGGACGAGAAGGCGCCAATCACCATTGAGGCGGTGGATATCGGGCAGATCCTCAAGACGCTGCCGCATCGCTATCCCATGCTGCTGATCGACCGCGTGATCGACATCCGCAAGGACTTCAGCGGCATCGGAATCAAGAACGTCTCGGCCAACGAACCGGTGTTCCAGGGGCATTTTCCGAACCGGCCGATTTATCCGGGCGTGCTGATGATCGAAGGCATGGCGCAGACGGCCGGGGTGATCGGCATGCTGTCGACCGAAACCGACCGTCCGACGGCGGTGTATTTCCTCACCATCGACAAGTGCAAGTTTCGCAAGCCCACAGGGCCGGGCAACATCATCGAGTATCACATGCGGCTGGTGACACGGCGGCGGGACATGTGGTGGTTTCACGGTGACGCCAAGGTCAACGGTGAAATCGTCGCCCAGGCCGATGTCGGGGCCATGCTCGCCGACTGACCGTCTTGTCATCGTGCGTAACAATTGATGACCACACCGTCACGCCTTCGTTTCGGATGGGGCGCGGACTGCATTATAAGATGGCATATCGTCTGCGCGGCCGGCTGCGGCTGAACGAAACGCATGCGGACAAGAGGAATTGATGAGCAAGATTGATTCAACGGCGCGGATTGAAGATGGAGCCATCATTGGCGGCGGCGTGACCATCGGTCCATATTGTGTCATCGGACCGAACGTGACGATTGGAGCAGACTGCGTGTTGCAGGCCCATGTCAGCATCAGCGGTCACACCGCGCTGGGCGCGGGCTGCAAGGTGTTTCCGTTCGCTTCGCTCGGCGGCGCGCCTCAGGATCTTGGTTATCGCGACGAGCCGACCACGCTGGAGATCGGCGAGGGCTGCATCATCCGCGAAAGTGTGACCATGAATGTCGGGACCGTGAAAGGTGGCGGCAAGACCCGCGTAGGCAAGAACGGTTTCTTCATGGCGTACTCGCATGTCGGTCACGACTGCGTCGTCGGTGACAACGTGATCTTCGCCAACAGCGCGACCCTCGGAGGACATTGCGAAATCGGCGACTTCGTCTATTTCGGCGGCCTCTCGGCGGCACATCAGTTCGTCCGGATCGGCGCGCAGGCCATGATCGGCGGGGTATCGGGACTGCGCGGCGACGTGATTCCCTATGGGCTGGTCAGCGGCCAGTTCGCGCGCCTTGAGGGGTTGAATGTTGTGGGCATGCGCCGCCGCCGCTTCACCCATCAGCGATTGCAACTCGTCCGGGAGTTTTACCAGAAGCTGTTTCACAGCCCTGGAATTTTCGCGGAACGGCTCGCGGCTGTGCAGCCGATGGCATCGGCGGACCCGGCCATCGCTGAAATTCTCGCGTTCATCGCGGCCGGCGACAAACTGCCGCTGTGTATGGCCTATAACAAATCAGACCGCTTGCAGGTCGAGTAGGAGCGCTATGGCGGCGGGCGCGGACTCTTCGCCGGCAGTCGGCATCATTGCAGGAGCCGGAGTGCTGCCGTTTTCGGTGGCGGAATTGCTTCAAGCCCGGGGCCGCGCGGCATTTCTGTTCGCGATCCGCGGCTTCTGCGATCCCGTGCGCGTCGCGCATTATCCTCATCACTGGGTTGCGCTCGGTCAGGTCGGCAGGCTGACGCGCCTGCTGCGCGCCGAGGGGTGCGGTGATGTTGTGTTCATCGGCGGACTGGTTCGGCCGGCCCTCTCCGAAATCCGTCTTGATCTCGGTACGTTACGCGCCATTCCGGCGATTGCAAAAGCGCTGCGTGGTGGTGACGATCACCTTCTGACCGGTATCGGCCGCATTTTTGAGCGGCATGGTTTTCGTCTTGTCGGCATCCAGGATGTCGCGCCTGAACTTCTCATGCCGGAAGGCAGCATCACACGTCTTGCGCCCGATGCGGATGCACTTGCCGACATCGCGAAGGGACGCGATCTGATGCGCGCGATCAGCCCGTTCGACGTCGGCCAGGCGGCGGTGGTCATCGACGGCCACGTCGTCGCGGTTGAGGATATCGAGGGCACCGATCAGCTTCTGGCGCGGGTGGCGCGGTTGCGGACGGAGAAGAGAATTCGCGCCAAGCCAGGACGCGGCGTTCTGGTGAAGACGCCGAAGGTGCAGCAGGATTTGCGGTTCGATCTGCCGACGCTCGGGCCGAAGACCATCGACGGCATCGTTGCTGCCGGACTGGCCGGCATCGGCATCGTCGCAGGCCGCACGCTTGTGGCCGAAGCCGATGTGATGACGGCGAAAGCCGACGCCGCCGGACTGTTCGTCACGGGATTGCCGCTGTGAGCGGCGGAAAAGCCCTGCAGGGGCCGAAGGTCTTTGTGATTGCCGCGGAGGAGTCCGGAGATCGGCTCGGTGCCGGGCTGATCAGGGCCTTGCGCGAAAAGCTCGGGCCTCAAGCGACGTTCTCCGGCATCGGCGGCAGCCATATGGCGGAGCAGGGGCTGGTATCCCTGTTTCCGACCGAACAACTGGCGATTATCGGCATCGTGGCCATCCCCAAGCGTCTGCCGATGATCCTGCGGCGGATTCGGGAGGCGACTGACGCGGTTCTCGCGGCGAAGCCTGACGTGCTGGTGATTATCGACAGTCCGGATTTCACGCATCGCGTGGCGCGGCGGGTTCGTGCACGCGATCCTTTGATTCCGATTGTCGACTATGTATCGCCGACAGTCTGGGTCTGGCGGCCGGGCCGTGCCCGCAAGATGCGCGCGTATGTCGATCGCCTGCTCGCGGTTCTGCCGTTCGAGCCGGAGGTTCATCGCAAGCTCGGCGGTCCACCGTGCAGCTATGTCGGTCATCCGTTGCTGGATGATCTCGGCGCATTGAGGCCGGATGCGGATGAGCAGGCACGGCGCGGAGCGCAGCCGCCCGTGTTGCTGGTGCTGCCGGGAAGCCGGCGCAGCGAGATCAGGCGCAACATGGCGATCTTTGGCGAGACGCTTCGGCTGTTGCGGGAACAGGGCGTGGCGTTCGAGCCGGTATTGCCGACCGTGCCGCATCTGGCCGAAACGGTTCGCGCGGCTGCTGCAAGCTGGCCTGTGCGGCCAACCATCGTCGCCGGTGAATCGGACAAGAAAGCCGCCTTCCGCGTGGCGCGCGCCGCGCTCGCCAAGTCAGGCACCGTGACGCTGGAACTGGCGCTGGCAGGCGTGCCGATGGTGACGGCCTATCGGGTCACTGAGCTGGAAGCCTTCATCGCGCGCCGCGTGATCCAGACCTCGTCGATTATTCTCCCAAATCTCATCCTCGGCGAGAATGTGATTCCGGAATTCCTGCAGCAGGATTTCACGGCTGAAAATCTCGCGCCGGCCTTGCGTGATGTCCTTGCCGACACGCCGCCGCGGCAGCGCCAGGTCGAGGCGTTTGCGAAGCTCGAGCAGATCATGTCCACCGGCGGCAGGAAGCCAAGCGCGCTTGCTGCCGACGGTGTGATCGCGGCACTGCGTTGAAGGTTGCTGTCGTCATCCTGAGGTGCGAGCTCTTGCGAGCCTCGAAGGATGAAGCGTCATGAAACGCCGCCGCCCTTCGAGGCCTCCGCTTCGCTACGGCACCTCAGGGTGACGGCACGTCGTGCTCACGGGGGTATCGGAAGGCTCAAACAAAAAGGCCGGTGCGAGACACCGGCCTTTTGTTAGGTCATGACGGCTGCGAAGTTACTTACGCTCGCCGATCCCGACGTAGTCGCGGCTGGTCGAACCGGAGTAGAGCTGGCGCGGGCGGCCGATCTTCTGCTGCGGATCCTGAATCATTTCGCTCCACTGGCTGATCCAGCCCACGGTGCGGGCGACGGCGAACAGCACGGTGAACATCGAGGTCGGGAAGCCCATCGCCTTCAGGGTGATGCCCGAATAGAAGTCGACATTCGGATAGAGCTTGCGCTGGACGAAGTATTCGTCGCTGAGGGCGATCTTCTCCAGTTCCATGGCGACCTGCAGCAGCGGATCGTTCTGGTGACCGGTTTCCTTCAACACCTTGTGGCACATCTGCTGCATGATCTTCGCGCGCGGATCGTAGTTCTTGTACACGCGGTGACCGAAGCCCATGAGGCGCACGTTGGAGTTCTTATCCTTCACCTTGGCGATGAATTCCGGAATTTTGTCCACGGTGCCGATCTCGGCCAGCATCTGCAGTGCCGCCTCGTTTGCGCCGCCATGCGCCGGTCCCCACAGGCAGGCGATGCCGGCAGCGATACAGGCGAACGGGTTGGCGCCCGACGAACCGGCGATGCGGACCGTCGAGGTCGATGCGTTCTGCTCGTGGTCGGCGTGCAGGATGAAAATCTTGTCCAGCGCTTCCGCCATCACCGGATTCACCTTGTACTCTTCACAAGGCACGCTGAAGCACATCTGCAGAAAGTTCGCAGCGTAATCGAGCGAGTTCTTCGGATAAACGAACGGCTGGCCGACATTGTACTTGTAGGCCATCGCGGCGAGCGTCGGCACCTTGGCGATCATGCGCATCGACGCGATCATGCGCTGCTGCGGATCGTTGATGTCGGTGGAGTCGTTGTAGAAGGCGGCGAGGGCGCCGACCGAGGCGACCATGACGGCCATCGGATGCGCATCGCGGCGGAAGCCCTGGAAGAAGCGGGCCATCTGCTCGTGGACCATCGTGTGACGGGTCACGCGGTTGTCGAAGTCTTCCTTCTGGGCCTTGTTCGGCAGTTCGCCATACAGCAGCAGGTAGCAGGTCTCGAGGAAGTCGCCCTTTTCGGCGAGCTGTTCGATCGGGTAGCCGCGATACAGCAGAATGCCTTCGTCGCCATCAATGTAGGTAATCTTGGATTCGCAACTGCCGGTCGACGTAAACCCCGGATCGTAGGTGAACATCCCGGTCTGGGCGTAGAGCTTGCTGATGTCGATCACGTCCGGACCGACCGTGCCGGTCAGGACCGGGAAATCGACGGTCTTTCCTTCAACCGTCAGCGTCGCTTTCTTGGTGTTGGTCTTTGCATCCATCGTAAAGTCCCCAGTGTTGCGCAGGGCAAGCGAGGCTTACGAACGCCATATAGCGAGGTAAGCGCATTATTCCAGAAGTGTGGCCCAAATGGGTAGCTTATTGCCGTGTGCGCTGCAAGATCAGCCAGGTACCTCTAAAGTTTGGGCAGCTCTGCAGTGGTAGATCGTTCGCAAGCCTCCGTTTTTCGCTTTCGTGGCGTTCAGGATGCCACCGCCTGATCCTGCAGCCGATCCAGACAGGTTTGCCTGCCGAGAACTGCCAAAACATCGAAAATTCCGGGCGAAGTTGTCCGGCCGGTCAGGGCCACGCGCAGCGGTTGCGCAATGGCGCCCAGCTTCAGGTTTCTGGCTTCTGCAAAGGTCCGCATGGCCGCCTCGGCGTTCGATGCCGACCACGGATCGACCGCTTCCAGAGCGGAGCGCAGTTCCCCGATCAATTTACGTGTCTCGGGCGTCAGCACGGCTGCCGCCTTCGGTTCGAGCGCGAGCGGGCGGTCCGCGAAGATGAAGTTCGCGCTGTCGATCAGTTCGACGATGGTCTTCGCGCGCTCTTTCAGGCCGGGCATCGCCGCCAGCAATTGCGCGCGGGTGGCATCGTTGAGCTTGGCGCGAATGGACGCACCGCTCGGATCGAACTGAAGCACGTCCTCGAACGCTGCCAGCAGCGTCCTGTCGTCGGAGCTGCGGATGTAATGGCCGTTGATATTTTCGAGCTTGGCGAAATCGAAGCGCGCAGCGGAGCGACCGATGGCCGGCAGGTCGAATTCCCGGATCATCTCCTCGGTGGAGAAGATTTCCTGGTCGCCATGGCTCCAGCCGAGACGGACAAGGTAGTTCCGCAGCGCCGCCGGGAGATACCCGCGCTCGCGATAGGCCTCGACACCAAGTGCGCCATGGCGCTTGGATAGCTTTGAGCCGTCCGGCCCGTGGATCAGCGGAATGTGCGCCATCACCGGCACTCGCCAGCCCATCGCGTCGTAGATGTGCTTCTGGCGCGCGGCGTTGATGAGGTGGTCGTCGCCGCGAATGACATGAGTCACGTCCATATCGTGATCGTCCACCACCACGGCGAGCATATAGGTGGGATTACCGTCGGAACGCAGCAGCACAAGGTCGTCGAGATTTTCGTTCTGCCAGACCACGCGGCCCTGAACCTGATCCTCGATCACGGTCTCTCCGGTCTGCGGTGCGCGAAGCCGGATGACGGGCTTCACGCCGGCAGGGGCTTCCGAGGGGTCGCGGTCGCGCCAGCGGCCGTCGTAGCGGATCGCGCGGCCCTCGGCCTTGGCGGCCTCGCGCATCTGCGCCAGTTCCTCGGCGCTGGCGTAGCAGCGATAGGCCTTCCCGTCGGCAAGCAACTGCTCGGCGACTTCGCGATGCCGCGCGGCACGGGCGAACTGATAGACGGTCTGGTCGTCCCACTGGATGCCGAGCCATTCGAGGCCTTCGAGGATGGCCTTGATTGCCGCATCGGTCGAGCGTTCACGGTCGGTGTCCTCGATCCGCAGCAGCATCTTGCCGCCATGCTTGCGTGCAAAAAGCCAGTTGAACAGCGCGGTCCGCGCGCCGCCGATATGAAGGAAGCCGGTCGGGGACGGCGCAAAACGGGTAACAACGGGTTCGGTCATGTCGGGTGGTCGGTCCGTCTCGGGGATTAATTACCGGCGGGCGTTTATCACACCGTTTGCGCACTGTCCCGGCATCCCGCAGGCAAATGGCTCGGCAAGGTCAAAAGTTCGTTTTCACCTGCTTTTGAGCCGGGCAGCCATCCCTGACGGCACTTGCCAGCCACTTGGCGCGGCCTTCCGGATTTGGCACATAGGACCCAAATTCAAGGGGTACAAATGTCTGACGAATCGTCCGCCGCGGGCCGTGATTTCATCCGCGATATTGTTGCCGAGGATCTGGCTTCGGGGCGGGAAAAAGGCGTGGTGACGCGCTTTCCGCCTGAGCCGAACGGCTATCTGCATCTCGGCCATGCCAAGTCGATCTGCCTGAATTTCGGGATCGCGGAAGAATTCGGCGGCCGCTGCCATCTGCGTTTCGACGACACCAATCCGACCAAGGAAGAGCAGGAATATATCGACGCGATCCAGCGCGACGTCCGCTGGCTCGGCTACGACTGGGGCAAGCATCTCCATTTCGCCTCCGACTATTTCGAGCAGCTTTATGCCTGGGCGCAGCATCTGATCCGCGAAGGCAAGGCCTATGTCGACGACCAGACCCAGGAAGAAATCCGCCTGACCCGCGGAACCCTGACCGAGCCCGGCCAGAACAGTCCGTTCCGCGACCGGTCGGTGGCGGAAAACCTCGACCTGTTCGCGCGGATGAGGGCGGGCGAATTTCCGAACGGCGCCCGCGTGCTGCGGGCGAAGATCGACATGTCGTCGGGCAACATCAACCTGCGCGATCCGGTGCTTTATCGCATTCTCCATGCGCATCATCCGCGCACCGGCGACGCCTGGAAAATCTATCCGAGCTACGATTTCGCACACGGCCAGTCCGACGCGCTCGAACACATCACGCACTCGATCTGCACGCTGGAATTCGCCGATCACCGGCCGCTCTATGACTGGTGCATCGACAACCTTCCGGTGCCCTCGCGTCCACATCAGTATGAGTTCGCGCGGCTCAACGTCACGCACACGCTGCTCTCCAAGCGCGTGCTCACCGAGCTGGTGCGCGGCGGACATGTGAGCGGCTGGGACGATCCGCGTATGCCGACGCTGGCGGGTCTGCAGCGGCGCGGCATTCCGGCGGAGGCGCTGCGCGAGTTCGTCAAGCGCATCGGCGTCGCCAAGGCCAACAGCACCGTCGACCTCGGCATGTTCGATTTCGTGGTACGCGAGGTGCTGAACAAGACCGCGCCGCGCCGCATGGCCGTGCTCAATCCGCTCAAGGTCGTGATCGAGAATTATCCGGAAGGGCAGAGCGAGACGCTGGAAGCTGTTAATCATCCGGACGATCCGGCGCAGGGTTCGCGCCAGATCCCGTTCGGCCGCGAGCTTTATATCGAGCGCGACGACTTCATGGAAAATCCACCGAAGAAGTTCTTTCGCATGGCCCCTGGCCGCGAGGTGCGGCTGCGTTACGGCTATTTCATCACCTGCCGCGACGTGATCAAGAACACGGCGGGCGAAGTGGTTGAACTGCGCTGCACCTACGATCCGGCAACACGCGGCGGCAACGCGCCCGACGGGCGCAAGGTCAAGGCGACGATTCACTGGGTCAGCGCTGCGGAAGCCGTGCCGGCCGAAGTGCGGCTCTACAACGTGCTGTTTAATACTCCGCAGCCGGAAGCCGCGAACTTCGCAGAGCAAATCAATCCGCAGTCGCTGGAGACTGTCACCGCCATGCTGGAGCCTGCGCTGGCGAGCGATAATTTCGCAGGCGCGGTGCAATTCGAGCGGCAGGGCTACTTTGTCCGCGACAAGGACTCCGCACCCGGCAAGCCGGTGTTCAACCGGACCGTCGGCCTGCGCGACAGCTACGCCAAGGTGGCGGGCGAGGGGTGAAAATCTCGCAGATTTGAGCGACTACTCCCTGTCGTCATGGCCGGGCTTGTCCCGGCCATCCACGACCTTAATGGCTATCAAAGAAAGACGTGGATCACCGGGACAAGCCCGGTGATGACATCTTTGCGTTGCGAACATTCCGCATCTGTTCTCCTGTTCGCGGCGACATGCTCTCAGCTAGCATTGTGTCAAGCGATGCCGGAGCGATGCGATGGCGGGCGGGGGCGAGAAGCAGCAGCGATTCCGGGCGGGGCGGGCTATCGGCCGAGTTATTTCTTGGCCGCCGCGCAGCGCCGTGCCTGCCGCCGCTGGCCTCACGGAAAGCCTGTCGTCATTTCTCATCGCAAAAGCCCGAGGTTGGGCCGCCGCCGAAGCCGGACCCGGCCGGCTGTTGCCATGGGTACCTGTTGCGTTCGGCGCGGGTATCGCGGTCTATTTCGCTGCCGAGCGAGAGCCGGTCGCGTGGGTTGCAGCAATCGCAGCTACCGCGCTTTGCTTAGCTGCGTTTGCCGCGCGCAGAAGCAGGATTTTTCCTCTCGCTGTGATGCTGGCGGCACTGGCGACAGGTTTCGCGGCGGCAACGCTGAAAACCGCGCGCGTCGCCCATGGCGTGCTCGCGCGGCCGATGTTTTCCGTCACTATGAAAGGCTTTGTCGAAACGCGTGACGAGCGCGAGCGCACCGACCGCTTCGTGCTGCGCGTCGAAGACATGGAGTCTGCGCGCGGCGGTCAGAAACTGGAGCGTGTACGGCTCTCGGTGAAGAAGGGAACCGCGCCCGCGGTCGGCAGCTTTGTCGAACTCAAGGCGCGGCTTTTGCCGCCGCTCTCGCCGCTGCGTCCGGGCAGCTACGATTTCGGACGCGATATGTACTTTCAGGGCATCGGCGCATCCGGCTTTGTCATGGGCGCAATCAAAACGGTGGAGGCGCCGCGCAGCGGCGGCCTGTACCTGCGCTATGCCGCTGTGATGCAGGGCATGCGCGATGCGATTGACGCACGGATTCGCAGCGTCGTCTCCGGTGACAATCGTGCCATCGCCACCGCGCTTCTGACCGGACGGCGCGACGCGATTTCCGCGCCCGTCAACGATGCGATGTTCATTTCAGGACTGGGGCACGTTCTGTCGATTTCCGGGTATCATATGGCGGTGGTGGCGGGCGTCGTGTTCTTTGGCGTGCGTGCGCTGCTCGCGCTGTTTCCTGCGCTGACGGTGACATTCCCGATCAAGAAATGGTCGGCGGCGGCGGCGCTTGTGGCGGCAGCTTTCTATCTGCTGCTGTCAGGCGCGGAGGTGGCGACGCAGCGATCATTCTTCATGACCGCGGTGGTGCTGATCGCGGTGATGGTGGACCGCAGGGCGATCACCTTCCGGACGCTGGCGGTCGCCGCGATGATCGTGCTGCTGATCGCGCCGGAAGCGCTGGTGCATCCGAGTTTCCAGATGTCCTTCGCGGCGACCCTCGGTCTCGTCGCGCTGGTTCAGATCGGGATGCCGAACCTGTTTGCATCGCCGGACAATTCGCAGGTGGCGCGCGCGGCGCTGTGGGGCGGGCGCGAGATTGCGATGTTGGCGCTGGCTTCGCTCATCGCCGGATTCGCGACCATGCCGTATGCGGCGTTTCACTTTCATCGCGTGACGCCATATGGCGTGCTGGCCAATCTCGCGGCCATGCCGGTGGTGTCGGCACTGGTGATGCCCGCAGGTTTGATGGGAATACTCGCGATGCCGTTCGGGCTCGACGGCGTGTTCTGGCGGCTGATGGATATCGGCATCGGCTGGATGGTGGCGGTCTCGCAATGGGTCGCGGCGCTTCCCGGCGCCATCGGACAGATCGCATTGTTCGGCACCGGGCCGCTCGCGGCGATGAGCGCGGGCATCATCGCACTCGCTCTCTTCCGGACGCCGCTGCGCTGGATGGGTGCCGGCTTGATGGCGCTGGCAACGGTCTGGGCGCTCACGACACCGCAGCCGGACGTACTTGTCGCCGCTGACGGTCATACGGTCGCTGTGCGCGGCAAGGACGGACGGCTGCGTCTAATGCGCTCCGGGAAGGATGCATTCCAGTCACGGGAATGGCTCGCGGCCGATGCCGACGGGCGCAAGCCGAACGATGCGTCGCTGACCGAGGGCGTGGCCTGCGACAATGCCGGATGCGTGGTGCCGGGGGCGGACGGCTCGCTTGTGGCCCTGACATTGAAGCCCAAAGCATTCGCGGATGATTGCACCCGGGCGGCGATCATTGTGACGCTGCGTCAGGCTCCGGCGGATTGTGCAGCCATGGTGCTGGATCAGGAGATGCTGCGTGTCCAAGGGACGCTGGCCCTGCGCAGGACGTCGAATGGCTATACGATCACCGCGAACAGGCCGCGCGGAGTGGACCGTCCATGGGCACCTGCGAACCGGGACGATGAAACAAGGACATCAGCGGGCTTGCATAATCGTCCTGCGCAGCCGGTCGATGCCACTCCGGCGGAGAGCGACCTCCAGCCGGACGATTGATCTCTCTTCGTCATTCCGGACAGGCCGCGCGGCGGGCTGATCCGGAATCCAGCAAAGACCTGCGAAACAGGTTCTGGATTCCGGGTTCGCCCGCGGAAGCGCGCGCCCCGGAATGACCAAATTAATCCTAGTACTTCCGGACCAGCCCGATCAGCTTGCCCTGAATACGCACGCGGTTGGGCGGCAGGATGCGGACTTCATAGGCTGCGTTGGCCGGCTCCAGTGCGATGGACGCGCCGCGGCGGCGGAAACGCTTCAGGGTCGCTTCTTCCTCGTCGATCAGCGCGACAACGATATCGCCGGTGTCGGCGGTTTCGTTACGCTGGATCAGCACAGTGTCGCCGTCGAGAATGCCAGCTTCCATCATGGAATCGCCGCGCACTTCGAGCGCGTAATGTTCGCCCGAGCCGAGCATGTCGGGCGGCACGCTGATGGTGTGGCTGCGGGTCTGCAGCGCCTCGATCGGCGTACCGGCCGCGATCCGGCCCATGACCGGGACGGCGACTGGGAAACTCGCATCCTCGTCGGGGCCGAGGGAGGGCGCAGAGCGAACCTTGCCAAGATTGCCTTCAATGACGCTGGGGGTGAAACCGCGCCGCGATCCGCCCGGATTGGCGCTTGTCTCCGGGAGCTTGATGACCTCAATGGCCCGGGCGCGATTGGCGAGCCTGCGGATGAAGCCGCGTTCCTCCAGGGCCGTAATCAGCCGATGGATACCCGACTTGGACCGCAGGTCGAGTGCATCTTTCATCTCGTCGAAGGAAGGCGGCACACCAGCTTCCTTGAGCCGCTCGTTGATGAAGCGGAGAAGCTCGTATTGTTTGCGTGTCAGCATGTCTAAGTGGGCCCCGATCCCTCGCTTGAGCGCCGCGCCCGATCCGGGTCCCCGGCCTGAAGAACGAAGGCCGGGACAGGGATTCAGGAAACGCGAGTCACTCGAAACAAATCATGAACGAACACTATCTGTTCCATATGTGTTCCGCAACCCCTTAATTTCCCGTCAACGCGGTCAGCCGAGGATTCGGTCAATCCGGCAGCCGCAGGATCGTGCAGAGTGAGCCAGCGGCTGCGGCCGGGGCGAACGGCGGGCGGATGATCAGCGCATCGGCGGCGGCGAGATTGGCGACAAGCGAACTGTCCTGCGCATTCACCGGGGTTGCCACCGGCAGGCCGTCCGCTCCGCTTGCGAGGCGTGCGCGCAGATAATCCTGCCGCTGGTCGTTGGCCGGCATGGCGCGTCCGAGCACGGCCTTCTCAAGCGGATGATCCACGACGGTCCGGCCCGAAAGCGCACGGATCAGCGGCACAAGGAACAGGAAGGCGCAGACATAGGAGGACACCGGATTTCCCGGCAGGCCGAGCACGCGCATCGGCCCGAGCTTGCCATGCATCATCGGCTTGCCGGGGCGAAGCGCGATCTTCCAGAAGGCCATGTCGACGCCTTCGGCCATGAGCGCGGTCTGAACGAGATCATGGTCGCCGACCGATGCGCCGCCGGTGGTGACCAGCACGTCCGCGCCGCTGTCGCGCGCGCGGCGGATTCCGTCCGTAGTGGATTCAAGAGTGTCGCGCGCGATGCCGAGATCAATGACCTCGGCACTTTCGCTTTCGACCAGCGCGCTCAACGAGAAGATGTTGCTGTAGACGATCTGGCCGGGAGCGAGTGCCGACCCCGGCGCCATCAGTTCGTCGCCGGTGGCGAGGATCGCGACGCGCGGACGGCGGTGCACCGGCAATTGCGGATGGTTCATGCCCGCAGCCAGCGCAAGCGCACGATCGTTCAGCCGTGTGCCGCGCGGCAGCAGCACGTCGCCTTGCTTGAAGTCGATGCCGGCGGCGCGGATGTTCTTTCCAGCCGCGATGGTTTCATTGACGATCACGATGTCATCGTCGCGTGCGGTGTCTTCCTGGATCACCACGGCATCGGCGCCGTCCGGGATGAGGCCGCCGGTGAAGATGCGTGCGGCCTGTCCCGTTCCGATGGTGCTGCTGAACGGGCGGCCGGCGGCGACTTCACCGATCACTGTGAGGCGAGCTCCCGTGACAGCATCTGCCGCGCGCACGGCGTAGCCGTCCATCGCGGACATGGCCGCGGGAGGCTGCGTGCGCAGCGCCGCGATGTCGCGGGAAAGCGTGCGATGATGGGCGCCAGTGAGGGCAACGGTTTCCTCCGGCAGCGCAGCGGCGTCCTTGAGGACGGCGGCATAGGCGTCTGCGACCGGCATCAGCGCCATCGTCCGATCCTCAGTATTCAGCCAGATAGTGACCGGACTTTCCGCCCTTCTTCTCGACCAGACGGATTCCTTCGATCTGAATGCCGCGCTCCACGGCCTTCACCATGTCGTAGATGGTGAGGCATGCGACGGACACCGCCGTCAGCGCTTCCATCTCGACCCCGGTGGGGCCCTTGACCTTCACCGTCGCGCGGACGCGGCAACCCGGCAGCTTCTTGTCCGGCGTGATATCGAGCGTGACTTTCGAGAGCGCCAGCGGATGACAAAGCGGAATCAGTTCGGACGTGCGCTTCGCCGCCATGATGCCTGCGACCCGGGCTGTGCCGAGCACGTCGCCCTTGGCGGCGTTGCCCTTGACGATGAGATCGAGTGTCTTGCGGGTCATCACCACATGGCCTTCGGCCACCGCGACACGCTCGGTGTCCGGCTTGGCCGAGACATCGACCATCCGGGCTTCGCCTCTGGCGTCGATATGGGTGAGCTGTTTTCCCTGTTTCGCCATTTCAGTCGTCCCCGCGAAGGCGGGGACCCATATCCCCTAAATCATCGGTTGAATGTCTGGAGGGGCGACCGGCCATCATCATACAGGGCGGTGGTTGTGGGTCCCCGCCTGCGCCGGGACGACTCGTGAAGAGTTCTCGCGCGCGAGCAGGGTGCGTGTCGCGGCGGTCACATCGGCCTGCCGCATCAGGCTTTCGCCGACGAGGAACGTGTTCATGCCGACGCGCGCCAGACGTGCGAGATCGTCGGGCGCGAAGATGCCGCTTTCGCCAACGCTGATGCGATCCTTCGGGATCAGCGGCGCGAGGTCTTCGCTGGTCTTGAGCGTGACCTCGAAGGTGCGCAGGTTGCGGTTGTTGACGCCGAGCAGCGGCGATTTCAGTCTCAACGCGCGGTCGAGTTCCTCGCGGTTATGGACTTCGAGCAGCACGTCCATGCCATGCGCGAAGGCGGCGTCCTCGATATCCTTCGCCGCCGTATCGTCGAGCGCGGCCATGATGATGAGGATGCAGTCCGCGCCATGGGCGCGGGCTTCCGCGACCTGATAGGTGTCGTACATGAAATCCTTGCGCAGCACCGGCAGCGACACCGCAGCGCGTGCAGCGGTCATGAACGCCAGCGAACCCTGGAACGAGGGCGTGTCGGTCAGCACCGAAAGACAGGCCGCGCCGCCGGCCTCATAGGCTTTCGCCAGCGCCGGCGGATCGAAGTCGGCGCGGATCAGCCCCTTGGAGGGAGACGCCTTCTTGATCTCGGCTATCAGCGCGTAATCGCCATTGGCGTGTTTTGCGCGAATGGCCTTGGCGAAGCCACGCGGCACCGGCGCCGCCTTGGCGCGCGCTTCAATCTCGCTCAGCGGGACCGCGCGCTTTGCTGACGCGATTTCCTCGCGCTTGTAGGTTTCGATCTTGTCGAGAATGTCTGCCAAGGGTCGTTCTTCCTCAAGCATTGGAGACGGCGACGAGGCGCGTCAGCCGGTCCGTCGCAGCCCCAGTGTCCAGTGCCTTGGTGCCGAGCGCAACGCCTTCCTTCAGGTCCTTCGCCTTGCCGGCGACCACCAGCGCCGCGGCGGCATTGATCAATGCGACGTGGCGGTAGGCATTCTGCTTGCCGTCGAGCACCTCGCGCAACGCATTCGCGTTGGCCTGTGCATCGCCGCCCTTGAGTTCGGCTGCGGTGGCGCGCGGCAGTCCGGCGTCCTCCGGCGTGACGTCGAAGGTGCGGATGTTGCCGTTCTCAAGCGCCGCGACGTGGGTCGGGCCGGTGAGGGTGATTTCGTCGAGGCCGTCCGAGCCATGCACGACCCAGACGGATTCCGCGCCGAGATTCTTCAGCACCTGCGCCAGCGGCTCCACCCAGTGCTTGGAGAACACGCCGACCATCTGCCGTTTCACGCCGGCGGGATTGGACAGCGGTCCGAGCAGGTTGAAGATGGTGCGGGTGGCAAGCTCGACCCGGGTCGGGCCGACATTCTTCATCGCCGGATGATGGGTAGGCGCGAACATGAAGCCGATGCCGGCCTCGGCGATGCAGCGGCCCACGCCTTCCGGGGTGATGTTGATGTTGACGCCGAGAGCGGCGAGGGCATCGGCGGCGCCCGATTTCGACGACAGCGCGCGGTTGCCATGTTTGGCGACCGGAACGCCGGTGCCGGCGAGAATGAAGGAGGCGCAGGTCGAGACGTTGACCGACCCCGATCCGTCGCCGCCGGTGCCGACGATATCGACAGCATCTGCGGGAGCCTTCACCGTCAGCATCTTGGAGCGCATGGCCAAGACCGCGCCGGTGATTTCATCGACGGTTTCGCCGCGAACGCGCAGGCCCATCAGGAGCGCGCCCATCTGTGAGGGTGTCGCTTCGCCGGACATCACGCGGTCGAACGCCGATGCGGCTTCGTCGCGCGACAGGGCCGCGCCGGTGGCGATCTTTCCGATAATGGCTTTCAGGTCGTCCATATCACTGAGCCGAGGCAGCGCCGGTCGCCACGGCGAAGGCGTTCTGGTTGATGCTGACGCCGATGTCGGTTTCGAGCTTGGCGATGTAGGCGCCGAGTTGCTCCTCCATCTCCGCGCGGCGCAGGTTTTCAGTCAGCTTCTTCACATCCTCGGACGCGAGATCGACAGGCGGCACGGCGATATCGGTCACCTTGAACACAATCCATTCCGTCGCGCCGTTGCCCTCGGTCTGGCCGACGCCATCCTTCGGCGTGCGGAATGCAGCGGCGACGAGGCGCTCCGGGACGTCCTTGGCATCGCTGTCGCGCTTGAACAGCTTCGCGGTTTCGACCTTCACACCGGCCGCGGCGGCTTCGGCGTCGAGGGTTGCTCCCTTTTCGATCTTGCCGACCATTTCTGCGGCCTTCGTGCGCAGGCGGGCCGCAATCTGCTCTTCCTTCCAGCGGGCCTCAACCTGATCCTTCACTTCATCCAGCGAACGGTCACGCGACGGTGTCACGCCCAGCACGTCGAACCACAATTCGCCGCCGTTGTACTGCACCGGCTCGTTCTCGACGCCGATATTGCTGGCGAAAGCAGGGGATACGACATCCACGCCCTGCGGCAGGCCGGTCACGGGCTTGCCATCCGGTCCACGGCCGGAGCGGTCGACGGCCTCGATGGTGGTTGCCTTCAGCCCGAGCTTCTGGGCGGCCTCGGCGATGTTCGCGCCGCCGCCGCGCTCGTCCTCGATCTTGTTGCGCAGGTCCTGCATCTGGGTGCGGGCGCGATCGAGCGCCATTTCGCGCTTGATCGCCGGCGCGACGCTCTCGAACGACGGGTTGGTGCCGGGCTCGACCTTGGTGACCTTCAGCAGGGCCGTGGTCAGCGCGCCCTTGACCGGTTCGCTGACCGTGTTCGGCGCCAGCGCAAAAGCGGCATTTGCGAGCGCGCTGTCGCCGATGGAGGATTTGGCGACCGTGCCGAGGTCGATGTCGGCGGTGGTCAGCTTGCGTTCCCTGGCGATGTCCTCGAAGGACGTTCCGGCCTTGATGCGTTCGCTCGCGGCCTTCGCCTCGTCAGCGTTCGGGAACGGGATCTGCAGCACCTGACGGCGCTCAGGCGTCGCGTAGCGTTCGCGGCGCTGCTCAAACACCTTCTTTGCATCGTCATCCGAAATGGTGATCGACTTGGCGAACTCGTCCGGCGTCAACGCCAGCATCGCGATCTTGCGATATTCCGGCGCGCGGAAAAGCTGCTTGCGGTCCTCGAAATAGGTGGCGAGCGCTTCGGGCGAGGGCGGGTCGATCGTCCCGGCCTGCGCGGTGGTGAGCCTCACGTAGCTGGCGGAACGCTGTTCGTTCTGGAAACGGACCAGTGCCTCGATCTGGGTCTTCGGCGGCTCGAGTCCGGCCACGATCGTGCCGGTCAACTGGCGGCGCAACGCGACCTTGCGCTGCTCGGCAATGTAACGCTGCTCGGTGTAGCCGGCCTGACGGATGAGCTGGACAAACCGCTCATGCTCGAACCTGCCATCGAGGCCCTTGAAGTTCGGGTCGTTCTGGATGGCGCGCACGATATCGGCGTCGGACTGCCCAAGGCCCATGTTGCGTACCGTCTCGTCCACGGCGGCGTCCGCAATGACGTCCTGCAGCACCTGGCGGTCGAGACCGAACTGGCGCGCCTGCTCGGCGGTCAGCGGACGGCCGAAGCGGCGGCTGATCTGCTGCAGCCGGTCGGTGAACAGGTTGCGGAATTGCTCGGTGGTGATCTCGGTGCTGCCGATCCTGGCCAGCGAGGACTGCCCGAAGCCCTTGAAAATGTCGGCGATGCCCCAGATGCCGAAACTGATGATCAGCACGCCGAACAGGACGGACATAACCGTCTTGCCGAGCCAATTCGATGAGGCTTTACGCATTCCTCGGAGCATGGGTCCAACTTGATGTTCGGGGGGTGGGGCGGTTCGCCACGGAGGCGTTACCGCGTTGTTTCGCCAACATATAAAGGGGCGCCGGTTCCCTAGCAACCTTGCAGACGGCGGCGCATCGGCGCGGTTAACGGCAGGATATGGAAAACCCGGAACCTGGGCGTGAAAAACAGGCTTGGAACTGGCGTCTCCGGGACGCCTCTGCTAGCGCAAATCACCCCATCCAGATGTGAGATGAAGAATGACCGACACGCGCCGTCCGCTGATTGCGGGGAACTGGAAGATGAACGGCCTCAAGGCCTCGGCGAACGAACTGGCCGCTATCGGGCAGGGCGCGGAAAGGGTCTGGCGCAAGGCCGATCTGCTGATCTGTCCGCCTGCGACGCTGCTGTTCACCTCTGCTGCTATTGTGATCGGATCGAAAGTTGCCATTGGCGCGCAGGACTGTCATCCGGCGGCCTCCGGCGCACACACTGGCGATCTTTCGGCGGAAATGCTGGCGGACGCGGGCGCGACCGCGATCATTGTCGGCCATTCCGAACGGCGCACCGATCATCACGAAACCGACGCATTGGTCCGCGCCAAGGCCGAGGCGGCGTGGCGCGCCGGCCTCGTCGCCATCGTCTGCGTGGGTGAGACGCAGGCCGAGCGCGATGCCGGGAAAGCCCTCGATGTGGTCGGTCTTCAGCTTGCCGGTTCGGTGCCCGACGGGGCAACGGCCGCCAATCTGGTCGTCGCCTATGAGCCGGTCTGGGCGATCGGAACCGGACGGACGCCGACCGCCAAGGATGTCGAGGAAGTCCATGGGTTTATCCGTGATCGGCTCAAAGATCGGTTCAGCGGCGAGGGGGCAGCGGTCCGGATTCTCTACGGAGGATCGGTCAAACCCGCGAACGCGGCCGAACTGATGGCGGTTGCCAATGTCGACGGTGCCCTGGTGGGGGGCGCCAGCCTGAAAGCGGTTGATTTCCTTGCGATTGCGGCGGCCTGTCCCTAAATCCCGGGTGACTGAGAACGACCTGTGCAGGGGTGGCAATCACCCCTGCAATCGTGTACAGACCGCGCAACTTCAACCCCCGCAAGCGCGTCTAGCCCGGCTGCCCGGAGCGACCGTTTGTGACGGAAGGTAACGATGCAGACCGTCATTATCGTCATTCATCTCATGCTCGTGCTCGGCCTGATCGGCGTCGTTCTGCTGCAGCGTTCCGAAGGCGGTGGCCTCGGGATCGGCGGCGGTGGCGGAGGCGGCTTCATGTCCAGCCGCGGCACGACCAACCTGCTAACCCGCACCACCGCGATCCTTGCGACAGGATTTTTCATCACCAGCCTGTTCCTGTCGTGGTTGGCCAACTACGAGCGCAAGCCGTCCTCGATCATCAACTCGACCAGCCCGGCACCGATCTCGCAGCCGGGCAGCGCGCCGCAGC
>JACDJB010001421.1_pt1 | contig 19321 bp, 24 predicted proteins | sample 7454121 | NCBI WGS metagenome assembly JACDJB01 (sample SAMN14253290, study PRJNA609438) | sludge metagenome | isolation source: sludge after 25d culture with pyrite | collected 2018-12-20 | reverse complement strand
CGATGATCGAATCTCCGCTCGGTGTGCTGTCGGCGCAGGAGATCGCCGCGACGGCGCGCGAAGGCGACCGCCGGCTGGGCGGATTTGTGATGGGTCCGAATGACATCGCGCGCGAAACGCGGATGCGGATGCTGCCGGGCCGCGCGGCGATGCTGCCGCTGTTCACGCACTGCATCCTTGCCGCGCGGGCGGCGGGGATCGAAATTCTCGATGGTCCCTATAACGACATCGCGGACGTTGCCGGGTTTGCGAAGGAGTGCGCGCAGGGCCGCGACATGGGGTTCGACGGCAAGACGCTGATTCATCCGGGGCAGATTGATGCGGCGAACGCGGCCTATACGCCGCCCGCCGAGGAGATCGCCCGTGCCCGCAAGATCATGGGCGTGTTCGATCTGCCGGAGAACGCCAGCAAGGGCGTGGTGCAGCTCGACGGCCAGATGGTCGAGCGGCTGCATGTCGAAATGGCCAAGCGCACCATTGCGATTGCCGATGCGATCGCGGCGCTGAAGGCGGGGTGAAGTTAGAAATTTACGCTGGATTTTTCATTGGGTCGTCCCCGCGAAGGCGGGGACGACACCGTCTGTTGGCAGCGACAGTTTCAAATAGCGAGTAGGGAACGAGCCGTTACAGCCACGGACGCTCGGCTTGTTCCTTCGCCTCGAACACGTCGATCGACTTGCCCTTCTGCATGGTGAGGCCGATGTCGTCGAGGCCGTTCAGCATGCAGTGCTTGCGGAACGGGTCGATCTCGAACTTGATCGCGCCGCCGTCAGGGCCGCGGATCTCCTGCTTCTCCAGATCAATGGTCAGCGTGGCGTTGGAGCCGCGGTCGGCGTCGTCGAACAGCTTGTCGAGTTCTTCGTGGCTGACGCGGATCGGCAGAATGCCGTTCTTGAAACAGTTGTTGTAGAAAATGTCGCCGAACGAGGTCGAGATGATGCAGCGGATGCCGAAGTCGCCGAGCGCCCACGGCGCATGCTCGCGGCTGGAGCCGCAGCCGAAATTGTCGCCGGCGACAAGAATCTTGGCCTTGCGATAGGACGGTTTGTTGAGAACGAAATCAGGGTTCTCGCTGCCGTCGTCCTTGTAGCGCTGTTCGGAAAACAATCCCTTGCCGAGGCCGGTGCGCTTGATGGTCTTGAGATACTGCTTCGGGATGATCATGTCGGTGTCGACATTGATGATCTTCAGCGGCGCGGCGACGCCTTCGAGGGTCGTAAACTTGTCCATGATGTTCCCGTGAACCGGCTACAGTTTGAGGTGTTCTAAATATATCATCAGTGCCGTCAAGGCTATGCGCTGAGGGAGGACACATCATGAACGCCATGCGCCGATGGCTGTCCGCAGGGCTGATCGCCGCCGCCGGAGGGGCGGTTCTGGCGGCACCCGGCGAGGCCCGCGCCGGGATGTGGTGCATCCGCGATATCGGCAGCGACCGGCCGGTTTGCGTGTTTCCGACCGCGCGGGATTGCACGTCGGCTGCGGTGATCCGTGGCGGCATCTGCGAACGCGAGCCGCTGGCGCCCCGCAAGCCCGAAACCCGCGTCAGGTGACGCTGGCCTCGATGGCCTCCATGTCATCGTCGGACAGGCCGAAATGGTGTCCGATCTCGTGCACAAGGACATGGGTGATGATGTGGCCCAATGTTTCGTCGTGCTCGGCCCAGTAGTCGAGGATCGGGCGGCGGTACAGCCAGACCATGTTCGGCATCGGCGCGATGTCGCCGCTCGACTGGAACGGCAGGCCGACGCCCTGAAACAGCCCGAGCAGGTCGAACTCGCTTTCCGCCTTCAGTTCCTCAAGCACCTCGTCGGTGGGGAAATCGTCGATCTGGATGATGACGCCCGCGCACAGGTCGCGGAAGTGCTTTGGCAGCCGCGCGAAGGCCTCATGCGCGATGACTTCGATGTCGGCGAGGGTGGGGGATTTCGCGGTCGGCCACATCCGGTCTATTTAGAGGGCCGGATCGTCCCCGTCGAGGCGGTTGACGCGCGGGCTTCAATCGGAGACGTTGCCGCCCATCGACGGACACGACGAACGGACAGCGCATGACGACGCGGGCAGGGACTTTTGCCATTCTCACGGGCCTTGTTGCGGGCCTGGCCGTTCTGGCTGCGCCGCAGGCCGCGCAGGCCGAGCCTGCAAGTCATCAGTCCGCGGGCCAACAGGCCGCCCGCCACGGATTGACCGCCGAGGAATTCTCCGCGCAAAGCCGCGAGACGCTTCGCCGCTCTCCGCGTCGCATCCGCATCTATCGCGGCTCGACCTATCCGGGTCCGAATTCCAAGCGCGTCTGCAATGCGCATTACGAACAGGAATACCGTCCAAGCGGGACGGTGATCGTGCCACGCATGAACTGCTACTGGAGCGGCTAGCAGCCGCTTCCCTATTCTGATGCGTCTGTCGGCCGTCGAGTCGAAAGCGTGTTCATCAACATGAATATCGGGCGCGCGGGTGGTATTGATTGCCGCCGCCGCGATGCCGCGGTTGTGACCGGAATCGGTTAAATCCACGCGTCATGATCTTGCTGCAAATCCTCGGTCATCCTTATTCTGGGTAAAGGCCGTGAAGGCCTTGCTCGTATCGTCTTCATTAAGGCTAACGACGAACGGGTGAACGGAAGCCCGGGATGCGCGTTATCTTCAACGTGTCGAGCCACGATCGGAGGAGAACTGCAATGAGAAAGTTTGTGGGAGCCGCGGCGGCCGCTGCCGCTCTTTCATTGGCCGGCTGGATATCGCTCGCGCCCGCGAGCGCGGCGTCGCCCGATGCAACAATCTCGCGCGATGCACGTCCGGCACAGGCCCAGACGACCGATATCAGCGCGCGGCGCCGTTATTATCGGCGCTACGGTTACTACGGCCCGCGTTATTACCGGCCGTATTATCGTCCCTACTACCGCTCTTACTACCGTCCCTACTACCGTCCCTACTATCGCCCTTACCGTCCGTATTACGGCTATGGATACGGCTATCCCTATTATCGCTCGTACTACCGGCCGGCGTATTACCGGCCCTATCCGTATTATGGATACGGCTATGGCGGCCCGCGCTTCTATGGCCCGGGCTTCAGCTTCGGGTTCGGCTGGTAAGAGCAAAGCTCGCATCAAGAAAAACAGGCGCTCGAAAGAGCGCCTGTTTTTTTATTCGACCGCTATCGAGCGTGTGTCGATCAGTTCGAGCGCCACTCGCGGATATCGACGAAATGTCCGGCAATCGCGGCCGCCGCGGCCATCGCCGGCGACACAAGATGGGTGCGGCCCTTGAAGCCCTGACGGCCTTCAAAGTTGCGATTCGAGGTCGAGGCGCAGCGCTCTTCCGGCGAGAGCTTGTCGGGGTTCATCGCAAGGCACATCGAGCAGCCCGGCTCGCGCCATTCGAATCCGGCCTTGATGAAAATCTTGTCGAGGCCCTCGGCCTCGGCCTGCTCCTTCACAAGACCCGAACCAGGCACAATCATCGCGTTGACGTTGGCGTTGACATGATGACCCGCGACGACCTTCGCAGCGGCGCGAAGATCCTCAATACGGCCGTTGGTGCAGGAGCCGATGAAGATGCGGTCGAGCTTGATGTCGGTGATCCTGGTGCCGGCCTTGAGTCCCATGTAAGCCAGCGCGCGCTCCTTCGACAGGCGCTTGGCTTCGTCCGCGATCTTCTCCGGGTCCGGCACGACGCCGGTGATGGAGATCACGTCCTCGGGCGAGGTGCCCCAGGTGACGATCGGCGGCAGCTTGGCGGCGTCGAGGCGAATCTCGTGATCGAAGTGCGCGCCCTCATCGGTGCGCAGCGTGTCCCAGTAGCGGATGCCGGCATCCCATGCCGCGCCCGTCGGCGCCATCGGGCGGCCCTTGAGGAATTCATAGGCCTTCTCGTCCGGGGCGATCAGGCCGGCGCGCGCGCCGCCCTCGATCGACATGTTGCAGACCGTCATGCGGCCTTCCATCGAGAGCGAGCGGATTGCGTCGCCGGCGTATTCGAGCACATAGCCGGTGCCGCCCGCGGTGCCGATCTCGCCGATGATGGCCAGAATGATATCCTTCGCGGTCACGCCGTCCGGCAGTTTGCCGTCGACGGTGGCGCGCATGTTCTTCGCCTTCTTCTGGATCAGCGTTTGCGTGGCGAGCACATGCTCGACCTCGGAGGTGCCGATGCCATGCGCCAGCGCGCCGAACGCGCCGTGCGTCGAGGTGTGGCTGTCGCCGCAAACGATGGTGGTGCCCGGCAGCGTGAAGCCCTGCTCGGGGCCGATCACATGCACGATGCCCTGACGCTTGTCGTATTCGTTGAAATACTCGACGCCGAACTCACGCGCGTTCTCGGCGAGCGTCGCGATCTGCTCGGCGCTCTCCGGATCGGGATTGGGCTTGGAGCGGTCGGTGGTCGGCACGTTGTGATCGACAACGGCGAGTGTCTTCTTCGGCGCGCGGACCTTGCGGCCGGAGGTGCGCAGTCCCTCGAAGGCCTGCGGCGAGGTGACTTCATGGACAAGATGGCGGTCAATATAGAGCAGGCAGGTGCCGTCCGGCTGCTCGTCCACCAGATGATCGTTCCAGATCTTGTCGTACAGAGTCGTCGCTTTGGCCATGTTCGTCGTCCGATTTACCTGCCCGGATGGGTGTTTGGGGCCCTTGGCCACCACAGGCGGCCTTTTTACTCGCTTAACCTGCAGGGGGAAAGTATTCTGATGTCCTGAATCCGAAGTTCGCTGGAGGCTGCAGGGTGTTCAGAAGCGAACTTCGGATTCAAAAGGACATCAGCAATTATAAATACTGGTGTGGTTTTGGTTCGCAAGTCCGCAAAACGACCCTGCTGCGGAGGAGATGCGGACTTGCGAGCCACCACACCAGCCAGATAATAGCTTACGCAGGATCGCACAATGACTGCACGCCCGCCGGTTGCGCCCTATCTGACCGTTTCGCCTGCCGCCGGTGCGATTGCCTTCTACACCGCCGCCTTCGATGCCAAGCAGAAGGCGCTGATGCCCGCCCTCGACGGGCTGCGCATCCTGCACTGTGAACTCGAGATCAACGGCGGCTCGCTGTTTCTCTCCGATGCGTTTCCGGAATTCGGCACGGCGCGTTCGCCGCTGCCCGGGGAGATGGTCACCATGTCCGTCAGCCTCGAATTCGCCACCGGCGAGCAGGTCGACGAGATATTCTCACGCGCGACGAAACTCGGCGCCAAGGGCGAAGTCGCGCCGACCTATTCGTTCTGGGGCACGCGCACGGCGATCGTACGCGACCCGTTCGGCCACCGCTGGATCATGAACGGGCCGGTGGCGCAGTCGAAATAGCACCCAAGAAAAAAGCGCGGACGAACCGCGCTTTTCCCGAACTCCAGTGGTGCCTTGCGATTACGCGCCCGAAGCGGCCTTCAGTGTTTCTTTTTCGCGGTTGTCCTGCTTCTCGACGATGCGCGCCGACTTGCCGCGCAGACCGCGCAGATAATACAGCTTGGCGCGGCGCACCTTGCCGCGGCGCACGAGCTTGATCGAGTCGATCATCGGCGAGTAGATCGGGAACACGCGCTCCACGCCTTCGCCGTAGGAAATCTTGCGGACGGTGAAGCACTCGTGGATGCCGCCGCCGTTGCGGCCGATGCAAACGCCTTCATAGGCCTGCACGCGCGAACGCTCGCCTTCGACGACCTTCACGTTGACGATCACGGTGTCGCCCGGTCCGAAATCCGGAATGGTCTTTCCGGCGGAAAGTTTCTCGAGCTGCTCCTTGTCGAGCTCCTGAATGATGTTCATCGCAAAACTCCATCGGCGGCGCGCCCGGAAGGGGCTGCGCGGAAATTCGTATCCAGCATCTGGGCGGATTGGGCGGTCGTATACGCCAAAGCCGTCCGGTTGTCACCCTTTTGTCGTGTCTTTTCGCGGGCCCGAAGCGATGTTTTGGCTGATTTTCGCGGCCCAGAGATCCGGCCGCCGGGCCCGGGTCAGGGCCTCGGCCTCCGCCCGCCGCCAGGCCTCCACTTTGGCATGGTCGCCTGACACCAGCACATCCGGGATGGTCCGGCCCTCGAATTCCTGGGGACGAGTATACTGGGGGTATTCAAGTAGTCCATCCGAGAAACTCTCATCGGTCCCGGAACTTAGCTTGCCCATGACCCCCGGCAGAAGGCGCACGCAGGCGTCTATCAGGGCGAGGGCGGCGATTTCCCCGCCCGAGAGGACATAATCCCCCATGGATGTTTCCTCGAGCCCACGGGCCTCGATAACGCGCTGGTCGATCCCCTCGAACCGTCCGCAGACGATCAGGGGACCGGGACCGTCGGCGAGTTCCCTGACCCGTTGCTGGGTCAGGGGCGTGCCACGGGGGCTCATCAGCAGGCGCGGGCGCTCGGGCGCCACATCAGCCGCGTCAATCGCCGCCGCGAGCACGTCGGCGCGCAGCACCATGCCGGGGCCACCGCCCGCCGGGGTGTCGTCGACGCTGCGGTGTTTGTCGGTGGCGGCGTTGCGGATGTCCCGCGCCTCGAGCGACCACACGCCGGATGCGAGCGCGCGTCCCGCAAGGCTGATGCCGAGCGGGCCGGGAAACATCTCCGGAAACAGCGTGAGCACGGTCGCGCGCCACATGGGTCGGGTATCCCGGTTCAGCTAATCGGCGTCCTGCGGAGAATCGCCGTCGATCTCTTGCGGCCTGACGATCACCACATGGCCGCCCGCAAGATCGACCGTGGGCACGACCTCGTTGCTGAATGGCAGCAGCCATGTCGCGCCCTGCACCGGTGCGATTTCGATAATGTCGCCCGCGCCGAAATTATGGATCGCGAGCACCTTGCCGATCTCGGCGCCCGCGGGGTCGAGCGCGCGCAGCCCGATCAGGTCGGCGTGATAGTATTCGCCTTCTTCGGTCTCGGGCAGCTTGTCGCGATCAATGTAGAGTTCAAGGCCGTTGATGCGCTCGGCATCCTCGCGGGTGGCGACGCCCTTGATGACCGCGACCAGATGATCCTTGGCGATCCGGGCGCGCACCACTTCAAACTGGCGCGCGCCATCTTTGGTCGAGAGCGGTCCGTAGTCGATCACCGCCATCGGATCTTCGGTGAATGGCCACAGCCTCACCTCGCCGCGCACACCGTGCGCGGCGCCGACTTTCGCAACGCAGATTCGCGCCGCCGTCTTCATTCAGGCATCAAGCCTTGGCTGCCTCGGCAGCGGCGGCCTTGCGCTCCTTGCGCGGCACGGCCTTCTCCGGATTGTTGCGCGCTTCGCGCTTCTTGACGCCGGCGGCGTCGAGGAAACGCATCACGCGGTCCGACGGCTGCGCGCCCTTGGCGAGCCAGGCCTTCACCTTCTCCATGTCGAGCTTGAGGCGCAGTTCGTTGTCCTTCGGGAGCAGCGGGTTGAAGTAGCCGAGGCGTTCGATGAAGCGGCCGTCACGCGGGAAACGCGAGTCGGCGACGACGACGTGATAGACCGGACGCTTCTTGGTGCCTGCGCGCGCGAGGCGGATAACGACTGACATGTATTTCTCCGTTGGTGTGTTTGAATGTCGTGAAAACTGTTTCGGCTATTTCTTCTTGCCCAGTCCCGGAAAGCCTCCGAGACCCGGCAGTGTCGGTTTTCCAAGCCCCGGCAGGCCAGTTCCTGGAAGATTTGGAAAGTCTTTCGGCAGCGAGGGCGCGCCTTGCGGAATCCCGCCGGGCATTTTCGCCGCGAGCTCCTTCATGGCTTCGGCCGACGGCATGCCGCTTCCGCCAAAGCCCATCGCCTGTGCCATGCCCGCGAGCGGGCCGCGCTGTTTGCCAGTCAACGCATTCTTGCCCATGGCCTTCATCATGTCGGCCATGTTCCGGTGCATCTTGAGCAGCTTGTTGAGTTCTTCGACTTTCAAGCCTGCGCCTGCGGCGATGCGTTTCTTGCGGCTGGCCTTGAGAATGTCGGGGTTCTTGCGCTCTTCGCGCGTCATGGAATCGATCAGGGCGACCTGACGCTTGACGACCTTGTCGTCGAGATTGGCGGCGGCGATCTGGTTCTTCATCTTGGCGATGCCGGGCATCATGCCCAAGAGGCCGCCAAGGCCGCCCATGTTCTGCATCTGCTGGAGCTGATCGCGCAGATCGACAAGATCGAACTTGCCCTTGCGCATCTTCTCGGCGACGCGCGCGGCCTTTTCCGCGTCGATATGCGCGGCTGCCTTTTCGACAAGGGAGACGACGTCGCCCATGCCGAGAATGCGGCCCGCGATGCGCGAGGGATAAAAGTCTTCCAGCGCATCGGTCTTTTCGCCGGTGCCGATCAGCTTGATCGGCTTGCCGGTGACGGCGCGCATGGAGAGCGCGGCGCCGCCACGGCCGTCGCCGTCAACGCGGGTGAGCGCGATGCCGGTAAGGCCGACACGCTGATCGAACGCGCGCGCCAGATTGACGGCGTCCTGACCGGTCAGCGAGTCGGCGACCAGCAGGATTTCATGCGGCTTCGCGGCGGCTTTCACCTCCGCCGCTTCCGTCATCATTTCTTCGTCGAGGGTGGTGCGGCCTGCGGTATCGAGCAGCACGATGTCGTAGCCGCCGAGCTTGCCGGCCTGCAGCGCACGCTGCGCGATCTGCACCGGCTGCTGGCCTGCGACGATGGGCAGTGTCTCGATGGAGAGATCGCGGCCAAGCACGGCAAGCTGTTCCTGCGCGGCCGGGCGATAGACGTCGAGCGACGCCATCAGAACTTTCTTCTTGTCGCGCTGGGTGAAGCGGCGCGCCAGCTTCGCGGTGGTGGTCGTCTTACCGGAGCCCTGCAGGCCGACCATCATGATCGCGACAGGTGCCGGCGCATTGAGGTCGATGAGTTGATCTTCGGAGCCGAGGGTCGCCACCAGTTCGTCGTGAACGATCTTCACGACCATCTGGCCCGGCGTCACCGACTTGACCACGGTGGCGCCGATCGCCTGCTCGCGTACCTTCTCGGTGAACGAGCGCACGACTTCGAGCGCGACGTCGGCCTCAAGCAGGGCGCGACGGATTTCGCGCATGGCGGCATCGACATCGGCTTCGGACAGCGCGCCGCGCCCGGTCAGACGGTCGAGGATGCCTCCAAGTCGTTCCGACAGATTGTCGAACATCGCGGCCTTACCTGTTGCTCCCGAAGGAGATGAAATTCCAAACACGACTGCGCCCGAGGGCGCACAGCGCTGTCGGGCGTTGACCTCCGGCATCGGGTGCCGGGCGGCTGGTCGAAAAGAAACTCTTTCCGAGAAGTGCCGGGGTTAAACCCCTCCAGGCCCGAAAAGTCAAGAAAGGACGGAAAAACGCTGATTCCGGGGCGGGTTGCACCGAGGCCCGGAGGAACCTAACTGATGGCCACAGGCCGTTTTGGCCGATTGAGGCCCATGAAAGTCACCCGACGCCGCCTTTTTGGTCTGATTGCCGGCGCGGCCGCCACCGTGGGCCTGCCATCCGTCTGGATTTCCCGCATGAAAACCTATGCCGGCCCGCCGTCCGATCATTTCGACGGAACCTATTTCTTTGACCCCGATGGGTCCCCGCCCAAGAAGCTCTGGGAAGTGCTGCGCTGGCAGCTCACCAAGCAGGCCGCCAAATGGCCGGAATGGGCCCCAAGCCCCTATGCCGATACGCCGCCGCCGCAGGTCAATGGCAACAAGGTGCGGTTTTGCTATGTCGGCCACGCGAGCTGGCTGATCCAGACGGCGGGCCTCAACATCCTGGTCGATCCGGTGTGGTCGGAACGAGCCTCGCCGGTGGCTTTCGCGGGCCCGAAGCGCGTCAACGATCCCGGCATCGCCTTCGACAAACTGCCGGCGATTGACGTGGTGCTGGTTTCGCACGGGCATTACGACCACCTCGATGCGCGGACGCTGTCGAAGCTCGCCGCAAAATTTTCGCCGCGCGTGATCACGCCGCTCGGCAACGACGTCACCATGATGTCGAACGACGCGGCGATCCGCGCCGAAGCGTTCGATTGGCACCATCGCGTCGAGATCGGCAACGATGTCGCTGTGACGCTGGTACCGACGCGGCACTGGACCGCACGCGGCCTGTTCGACCGCAACAAGGCGCTCTGGGCCAGTTTTGTGCTGGAGACGCCGGCCGGAAAACTCTATCTCGTCGGCGATTCCGGCTACGGCACCGGCGTTCATTTCCGCCGGGTCCGCGAGGCGCATGGGCCGATTCGCGCGGCGATCCTGCCGATCGGCGCCTACGAGCCGCGCTGGTTCATGCGCGACCAGCACATGAATCCCGAAGATGCGGTGAAGGCGCTGGCCGATTGCGGAGCCGAGATGGCGCTGGCGCATCATCACGGCACGTTTCAACTGACCGATGAAGCCATCGACGCGCCGGTCAACGATCTGGCGACCGCGCTGGACGCAGCCGGTGTTGCGCGCGAAAAGTTTCTCGCGCTCAAGCCCGGTCAGGTGTTCGAGATTTGAAAGGAGGCCTCATGGTGAGGAGCGCGTCTTCGCGCGTCTCGAACCATGAGCGGCAGAACCTCATCCTTCGAGACGCAGCCAAGCGGCTGCTCCTCAGGATGAGGTTGGAGCCCTTGGTGGACCTGTCTTACTGCGCCTTTTGTTTCAGCTCGTAAGACACGCTGACGGAGACGCGCAGTGTCTCTTCGCCCTGAGCAACCGGTGCAGCCGCTGCATCCATCCGCACGGCCATCTTGCGGTAAGGCACCGGCCCCGGCGCCGCTTCTTCCGAAATGCTGACCGGCGCGCCGAGCGTGATGTTCGCGGCCTTCGCATAGATTTCCGCCTTGCGCCGCGCATCGGCGATGGCTTCGGCGCGCGCGTCGTCAAGCAGCTTCGAGGCCTTCGACACCGCGAAACTGATGCCGCTGATTTCGTTGGCGCCTGCGCCCACCAGTACGTCGATGGTATCGGCGACCTTGGTGATGTCGCGAATGGTGACGGTGACGCGGTTGCTGGCCCGATAGCCGGTGATCTGGAACGGCGCGTTGGGATTGCGTCCCGGCACGCTCTGCGGCGACAGCGACAGGCGGGAGGTCTGGATGTCCTTCTCGGCGAGGCCGGAATTCTTCAGCGCCTGCAGGACGCCCGCCATCGCCTTGTTGTTGGCTTCGGAAGCCTCCCGCGCGGTCTTGGCTTCGGTCGTCACGCCGCTGTCGATCTGCGCCAGATCGGGCGGCACCGAGATCGAGGCTTCGCCGGTCACCGACACCGTCGGCTGCAGCGTTTGTGCGGACGCGGTTGAAGCCATGGCGGCGATAAGGGTCGCTGCAAGAGCGGTGCGGACGCGCATTTTAAAAACTCCAGTTTCTATTCGAGCAATTGTTCTACTTCAGCGGCACGAACACATTGATGACGAGCTTGTCTTCCGTCGTGGTCAGCGGATCGGTGACATATTCCTCGATGAACGTATCCTTGGCTTCCTGCTTCTTCTCGTCGAGATGGTTGGTGATCGCTTCATAGGTGTTGTCCATGTTGTCGTATGAGCCGCGATGGACGAACTTCAGGGTCGGACCTTCGGGCGATGTGCCGATGGTCATTCCGCGCGCGAGGTTTTTCGGCTCCTGATCGACGGGAATTTCGGCCTGATAGGTGAAGCCGGCATCGTCGGTCGAGGTGTAGACGATCAGGGACGATCCCGCAGGCTTGATGCCTTGCTTGTCGAGGAAACCCGACAGGGTTTTCAGCGATCCCACCAGGGTCTCGAAGGCATTGTCCCAGGTCGCGCTGCCCTTGAGGATCAAGACCTTCTTGGCGGTCAGGGTCTGTTCCTCGCCGAAGGGATCGGCCCTCTGCGCATTCGGGGAGGCTGGCGATGCGGCAGGTGCAGGCGCAGCGGGGGTCTCAGCCGGAGAAGCTGGCGGTGTCGCGGGAGCCTGTGCCGCCGGTGGCGTTGCCGGAGTGGCTGGCGTCGCGGTTGAAGCGGAAGGTGCGGGCGCTGGCGGTGTCGCGGGAGGCGGAGACGCGGCGGGCGGGGCCTGAACCGGCGTCGTGCCGGGGCCGGTATTCGACCCCATAGGCATTTTGAACCAGACCGCGGCCGCGATGACCAGCGCCATGGCGACAAGGACGGCAACGCGGCTATTACTCATTCGGCGGGTCTCCGGAGGCGGGCGCAGGGGTTCGGTGCGGCCAATCCACTTTACCACGAACCGCTGTGAACTGGCATGCGGTCCAAACGCGGCAATCGCGAGGCAGCGGCGCTCTGGTCAAGTTGCCTGGCATTCGCCATATAACGGGGATCATGAGCACGCTCGCCAACCACAGCTTCGCCAAGATGAACGGGATCGGAAACGAGATCGTCGTTCTCGACCTGCGCGATTCGGCCGCAACCGTCTCGCCTAGCGAGGCGCGCGCCATTGCCGCGCCGTCAGGCATCCCGTACGACCAGTTGATGGTGCTGCATCCGCCGCGGGTACAGGGCACCAGCGCCTTCATCCAGATATACAACAATGACGGCTCCGAAGCCGCTGCCTGCGGCAACGGGATGCGCTGTGTGGCGCGGCAGGTGTTCGAGGAAACCGGCAAGAGCGCGCTGAGCTTCGAGACGCGGGCGGGCCTTCTGAACTGCTGGCAGGGGCCGTCGCCCGGGCTTTACACCGTGGACATGGGCGCGCCGAAGTTCGGCTGGAAGGACATCCCGCTGGCGGAGGAATTCCGCGACACCCGCTATATCGAATTGCAGATCGGCCCGATCGACGCGCCGATCCTGCATTCGCCATCGGTGGTCAGCATGGGCAACCCGCATGCGATTTTCTGGGTCGACGATATTCACGCCTACGATCTCGAGAAGTTCGGGCCGCTGCTGGAAAATCACCCGATCTTCCCGGAGCGCGCCAACATCACGCTCGCCCATGTGGCTGACCGCCAGCACATCGTCATGCGCACATGGGAGCGCGGCGCGGGCCTCACCAAGGCCTGCGGCTCTGCGGCCTGCGCCACGGCGGTGGCGGCGGCACGGCTGAAGCGGACCGGGCGTACCGTGCATATGACATTGCCCGGCGGCGAACTCACCATCGAATGGCGCGCCGAGGACGATCATGTCCTGATGACCGGCCCGGCTGCGTTCGAGTTTGAAGGCCGTTTCGATCCGGCGCTGTTCAATCACGTGGCCTGACATGGCCGTCGATGTCGTCACCTTCGGTTGCCGGCTGAACAGCTTCGAGTCGGACGTGATCCGGCGCGAGGCGGAGGGCGCCGGACTTCAGGACACCATCGTCGTCAACACCTGCGCCGTCACCAACGAGGCCGTCGCGCAGGCGCGTCAGACCATCCGCAAGCTGCGCCGCGAGCGGCCCGGCGCACGCATTGTCGTCACCGGCTGCGCGGCGCAGACCCAGACCGACATGTTTGCGCAGATGAGCGAAGTCGATCGCGTGCTCGGCAACGACGACAAGATGCGCAGCGATGCATGGCGCAACACCCGCCTCGCTTTTGGGGGCGGCGGTGAGAAAATCGCTGTCTCGGACATCATGGCGGTGCGGGAAATGGCGCCGCATCTGGCCGCGGGTTTCCAGAGCGGGCTGCCGCGTGTGTTCGTGCAGGTGCAGAACGGCTGCGATCATCGCTGCACGTTCTGCATTATCCCTTATGGCCGCGGCAATTCGCGCTCGGTCGCGATGGGGGCGGTGGTCGATCAGGTGCGTGCGCTGACCGAAGCAGGCCATGCCGAGATTGTGCTGACCGGCGTCGATCTCACGAGTTACGGCGGCGATTTGCCGGGTGCGCCGACGCTGGGAATGCTGACAAAGCAAATTCTCAAGCATGTGCCCGAGCTGAGACGATTGCGGATTTCCTCGATTGATTCGATCGAAGCGGATCGCGATTTGCTCGATGTCATCGCGACCGATGAGCGGCTGATGCCGCATCTGCATCTGTCGCTGCAGGCGGGCGATGACATGATCCTCAAGCGCATGAAGCGGCGGCATTCGCGCGCCGATGCGATCGCGTTCTGCAAGCAGGTGCGGCGGCTGCGGCCGGATATCGCATTCGGCGCGGATATCATCGCGGGTTTTCCGACCGAGACCGAAGAAATGTTCGCGCGCTCGCAGGATCTGGTCGACGATTGCGATCTGACCTTCCTGCACGTGTTTCCGTATTCCCCGCGTCCCGGCACGCCCGCGGCGCGGATGCCGCAGGTCGATGGCCGTGTCATCAAGGATCGCGCGCGGCGTTTGCGCGCAAACGGTCAGGCCGCGCTGCAAAGGCGGCTGTCGTCGGATGCGGGAACGACGCGGAGTGTGCTGATCGAAAGCGCGACGCAGGGACGCACCGAACATTTTGTTCCGGTTGCTGTCGCGGGCGGCATTCCTGGTGCCGTGCATGCTTTGCAAATCACCGGCCATGATGGTGAGCGCTTGCTCACATAAGAATACGTGTCAGCAGACGTTTTTCTGTTGTCTTCAATTTACACCGCAGTTGATGTAATGAAGTAAGCATGTCTCAAGGCTGCACTCGCAAAAGCGCGGGATAACTTTCCTGCCAGCCGCCTTCGTGGTTTCTGCAAGACCGAATTCCGCCCGAGGAGAAAATTTCATGTCGCTCGATTCCGATGTGATCGTTGATCGCCGCCGCATTCGCCGCAAGCTCACCTTCTGGCGTGTGGTTGCCGCGCTGGGTGTGATCGCCGCCGTTGTTGCGGCCGGTGTGCTGGCATCGCCGTCGGCGCGCACCGCCATTACGGGCTCGAACGCGATTGCACGGGTGAAGATCGACGGCCTGATCCGGAGCGATCAGGCGCGGGTCGAGGCGCTGGAGCGGCTTGAAAAGTCCTCGGCCGCCGCCGTGATCGTTCACATCAATTCGCCGGGCGGCACCACGGCGGGCTCCGAGCAGCTCTTCGACGCGCTGACGCGCCTCAAGGCCAAGAAACCGATGGTCGTGGTGGTGGAAGGCCTCGCCGCATCGGGCGGATATATCGCGGCGCTGGCATCGGACCAGATCATCGCGCAACAGACATCGCTGGTGGGTTCGATCGGTGTGCTGTTCCAGATTCCGAATGTGTCCGACTTGCTCAAGACCGTCGGCGTCAAGGTCGAGGAAGTCAAATCATCGCCGCTCAAGGCCGCGCCGAACGGCTATGAGCCAACCAGTCCGGAGGCGCGTGCCGCGCTCGACTCGCTGGTGAAGGATTCCTACGCCTGGTTTCGCGGGCTGGTGAAGGATCGCCGCGGCATGGATGACGCGACATTGCAGACCGTGGCGGATGGCCGCGTGTTCACCGGCCGTCAGGCGGTGGGCCTCAAACTGATCGACCAGTTGGGCGACGAGAAGACCGCTGTGGCGTGGCTCGTCGCGCAAAAGAAGGTCGGTGCGGACACGCCGGTGCGGGATTTCAAACTCGCCCCGCGCTTCGGGGACATGACCTTCCTGCGGGCGAGCGCGTCTGTTGCGCTCGATGCGATCGGTCTGGGAGCGCTTGCAAGGCAGATCGAGCGGTCCGGTGTCACGCAGGCGGTTGATCGGCTTGGACTCGATGGCATGCTCGCGCTCTGGCAACCGTCGCCTGCAAATTGAGCACGATGAATCCGGTTTCAGCGGTTCTTCACCGCATTGCGGTGAAGCGACCAACAATGGATTCCGGCGTTTGTCACGCGAATTAGCCTTGTCTCACGAGGAATTAGCGACTTGACAGTTCTAGGCTTTTTCAAGGAAATGTTAGTCGCACGTCACGGGCCCAGCACTCAATGATCAAATCCGAACTCGTTCAACGCATCGCCGAGCATAACCCGCATCTCTATCAGCGGGACGTCGAGAATATCGTGAACGCAATTCTCGATGAAATCGTTGCAGCGCTCGCACGCGGAGATCGCGTGGAACTCCGCGGTTTTGGCGCTTTTTCGGTGAAGCACCGGCCGGCGCGCGCGGGCCGCAATCCGCGCACCGGCGAGCACGTTCCCGTCGAGCAGAAGAGCGTGCCGTTCTTCAAGACCGGCAAGGAAATGCGCGAGCGGCTGAATCGCGAAGATGGAGCGGATACCGCGGCCGCGACCTGATCCGGCCGCTGTCGCCATTTTCAGCCTGCGGGTGCTCTGGATTTGCCGCGCGCTTTGTGAAGCACACAGCAACCGGGCCATCGCCTTCGCAATGAAAACAAGTCGCGAGGACGCACCATGCTCCGCAAGATTTTCAACGCCCTGGTGCTCCTGCCGCTGGCGATCCTGTTCGTGGTGTTCGCGGTTGCGAACCGTCATATCGTGACCCTGTCGTTCGACCCGTTCAATTCCAGCGATCCGGCGCTCGGTGTGTCGCTGCCGCTGTTTGTGGTGATCATCGCGGTCGCCATGTTCGGCGTGGTCGCCGGCGGCGTTGCCACCTGGTTCGGCCAGCGCCACTGGCGCCGCGCCGCCCGCCAGCAGGAGGCGGATGCGCGGCATGCCCGCGCCGAGCTGGCCGATTTGCGCGAGCAGACCCGGCTCGCCACGCGGTCCGAGGGGCAGGTTCCGGCGCTGATGCCCGGCCTGACCCCGCAATATCCGGCCATCGGGCGAGACAAGCACGGCGCGGCGTTGTAGAACCCGCCCGTCACCCCAAACCCACGGCCTGAGACGCAAGCGCCGGTCCGTGGCGGAGCACGCCAGAGACGATGTCGTTCGCAGTCAAAATTTGCGGCCTGTCCACGCGCGAGACCCTTGAGGTCGCGCTGGATGCGGGTGCCGACATGGTGGGCTTTGTGTTCTTCGAGGCCTCGCCCCGCCATGTGTCGCTGGGCACGGCCCGCGACCTCGGACGGCAGGTGAAAGGCCGTGCGCTCAAGGTGGCGCTGACGGTCGATGCCGACGACGCCACGCTGGAAAATTGCATCGAGGCGCTGCAGCCGGGACTGCTGCAGCTTCATGGCGACGAGAGCGTGGCGCGGATACGCGACATCAGGCAGAAGTTCGGCTTACCGGTGATGAAAGCCTTGCCGGTCGCGACCACGGACGATCTGACGGGTCTTCCCGGATACGCGGTCGTTGCCGACCGCATCCTGTTCGATGCGCGCGCGCCGAAGGATGCGACCCGCCCCGGCGGCCTTGGCGTGCCGTTCGACTGGCATCTGCTCGAGAACATCAGGCTGACGATCCCCTTCATGGTGGGCGGCGGACTCAATCCCGGCAATGTCGCCGAGGCGATCCGCGTCACCCGTGCCGGCGGTGTCGATGTCTCCTCCGGAGTCGAGAGCGCGCCGGGTGTGAAAGATCCCGACTTGATCCGCGCTTTCATTCGCGCCGCGCGCGAGGCGGACGATGCGATGACCCTTTCCAAGATTGCGAGCAGCGTATGAACTTGCCTCTCCCCAATTCCTTCCGCTCCGGCCCCGACGAGCGCGGACATTTCGGCATTTTCGGCGGACGATATGTCGCCGAAACCCTGATGCCGCTGATCCTCGATCTGGAAAAGGCCTATGCCGACGCCAAGGCCGACCCGGCGTTTCAAAAGGAAATGAACGGCTACCTGAAGGACTATGTCGGCCGTCCGTCGCCGCTGTATTTCGCGCAGCGCCTCACCGAACATCTCGGCGGCGCGAAGATTTACTTCAAGCGCGAGGAGCTGAACCACACCGGCTCGCACAAGGTGAACAACGTGCTCGGCCAGATCATGGTCGCGCGGCGCATGGGCAAGAAGCGCATCATCGCGGAAACCGGCGCGGGCCAGCATGGCGTCGCCACCGCGACGCTGTGCGCGCGCTTCGGTCTTGAATGCATCGTCTATATGGGCGCGGTCGATGTCGAGCGGCAGCAGCCGAACGTGATCCGCATGGAAATGCTGGGTGCGAAGGTGGTGCCGGTGCAGGTCGGTGCGCGCACGCTGAAGGACGCGATGAACGAGGCGATGCGCGACTGGGTGACCAATGTCGCGAACACATTCTACTGCATCGGCACGGTGGCGGGGCCGCATCCCTATCCGATGATGGTGCGCGACTTCCAGTCGATCATCGGCACCGAAACGCGCGCGCAGATGATGGAGGCCGAAGGCCGCCTGCCGGATTCGCTGGTCGCTTGCATCGGCGGCGGCTCCAACGCGATGGGCCTGTTTCATCCGTTCCTCGACGATCCAGGCGTTGAAATCTTCGGCGTCGAAGCCGCGGGCCATGGCCTGACCAATCTGCATGCCGCATCCATCGCTGGTGGGCGTCCCGGCGTGCTGCACGGCAATCGCACCTATCTCTTGATGGATGATGACGGCCAGATTCAGGAGGGCCATTCGATCTCGGCGGGCCTCGATTATCCCGGTATCGGCCCCGAACATTCCTGGCTGCACGAAACCGGCCGCGTGACCTATCTCTCCGCGACCGACGAGGAAGCGCTCGCCGCATTTCAGTTGCTGTCGCGGCTTGAAGGCATCATTCCCGCGCTGGAGCCTGCGCATGCCATCGCCAAGGTGATGGAGCTGGCGCCGAAACGGCCGAACGATCATCTGATGGTGGTGAATTTGTCAGGCCGCGGCGACAAGGACGTGCCGCAGGTCGGCGATATTCTGAAGGGCAAAAAGAAGTGACCACGCGCATCGACACACGTTTCGCCGAACTGAAGAAGGAAGGCCGCGCGGCCTTCGTCACCTTCGTGATGTGCGGCGATCCGGATCTCGTGACCTCGCTCGAGATCATCAAGGCGCTGCCGAAGGCAGGTGCGGACATCATCGAGCTTGGCATGCCGTTCACCGATCCGATGGCGGATGGTCCGGCGATTCAGGCGGCGGGTCTGCGCGCGCTGAAGGCCGGCGCCACGCTGAAGAAGACGCTGCAGGTGGTGCGCGATTTCCGAGCGGGCGATAACGCCACGCCGATTGTCCTGATGGGCTATTACAATCCGATCTACATCTATGGCGTCGACAAGTTTCTCACCGACGCGAAGGCCGCTGGCGTCGATGGTCTGATCATTGTCGATCTGCCGCCGGAAGAAGATACCGAGCTTTGCATTCCGGCGATGAAGGCCGGATTGAATTTCATCCGCCTCGCGACGCCGACCACGGATGACAAGCGCCTGCCAGCGGTGCTCGCGAACACATCGGGCTTTGTCTATTACGTCTCGATCACCGGCATCACCGGCTCCGCAAGTGCCGACACCGCGCAGGTGTCGGAGGCGGTGGCGCGGATCAAGCGCCATACCGGGTTGCCGGTATGCGTCGGGTTCGGCATCCGCACCCCGGAGGCGGCGCGCGGCATCGCACAGGCGGCGAACGGTGCCGTCGTCGGCTCCGCGCTGATTGATGTGCTTCGCGCATCGCTCGATTCCGAAGGCCGTGCCACGGCAAAGACGGTTCCCGCGGTGGCCGATCTTGCATCGGCGCTGGCGCAAGGCGTTCGCGGCGCGAAACAGGCGGCGGAATAGCTCTTTCTTGCCCTCTCCCCTTGTGGGAGAGGGTGCCGAACCGCATGTATGTGGTGAGGCGGGTGAGGGGTCGTGTCGG
>JACDJB010001420.1_pt1 | contig 19327 bp, 16 predicted proteins | sample 7454121 | NCBI WGS metagenome assembly JACDJB01 (sample SAMN14253290, study PRJNA609438) | sludge metagenome | isolation source: sludge after 25d culture with pyrite | collected 2018-12-20 | reverse complement strand
ATTATGGACAGAACATCCTTTACTTTTTCCTTCCGAAGGACTTATTTAGATTTACTGATGAATGCGATAAATAAAAGCAACGATTCGGAAAGCACAGCAAACTTCTTTTTTCATGATTTTAATACAAAGATTCATCATAAAATTGATGACAAAACATTTGTGTACCTAAGTGCCTACAATGGCAACGATAAATTAGAACAAACATCGGCAGAAATAAGAAACTTAGAAACCAACCATAATAAATCAATAGAGAAATGGGATTGGGGAAATACAATTATTTCAAGCAAACTAAGCAGGATACTTACCCCGAATCTTTTTTTCAGAACTACGCTTACCTATAATCAATATTTTTACAAAATGAATGCGGAAAATGAATATACCATCGGTGAAGAATGGAGTGCAGAAGAAGTGGCTACACAGAATTTTTCATTCTCTTCGGGCATCAAGGATTATTCTGTTTCAGGCGATTTTGAATACTTTCCTGTAACTGATCATACAGTTAAATTAGGAACAGCACTAACTTTTCACGATTTCAATCCCGAAGTAATATCTGTTTCCGTAAAAGCCGACACGATAAAAAGGAGCAACAATACGCCCAGGCATATCTATTCCAAAGAATTGGCATTTTATGCTGAAGATGATTGGGATGTTTCGAGAAAAATCAGGGTAAATATGGGTTTACGTTTTTCTCTGTTCAATGTCGATAAAAAATCCTATAAAGCCCTCGACCCGCGTTTGTCAGCACGTTTCCTTTTAACGGATAAAATATCGTTACAAGCCGGATATACAATGATGCAGCAATACGTTCATCTGCTTTCAAGCAACTCCATCATATTGCAAACCGATTTATGGGTTCCTGCAACCGGTATAATCAAACCGATGCAGTCGAATCAATATTCGCTTGGCATGTTCTGCGAATTACCCAATGCTTTTTCACTGTCAGTTGAATCATACTATAAAAAGATGCATAATCTGATAGAGTATAAGGATGGAGTTAATTATACCGGAGTGTCCTCAGGATGGGAAAATAAAGTAGAAGCAGGAAATGGACGAAGTTACGGTATAGAATTTTCGTTGGAGAAAAAAGCTGGAGATATTACAGGAACGGCTTCCTATACATGGTCGAAATCAGAACGTAGATTTGAAGAAATCAATTTCGGGGAATGGTTTCCATCGAAATATGACCACCGCCATGTTATAAACCTTTCTCTGAATTATCAGATAAACGAGAAATTTGACTTTACAGCTGTCTGGACATACCATTCCGGCACCAGAATCTCCTTACCACTGATGACGAATGTACACGTTGACCTTCCGGAAGCCGACAGGCATATTGACCTGATGGAATTAGACCATAGAAATAATTATAAAATGGATGATTATCACAGACTCGATTTAGGTATCAACTATACATTCCATAAGAAAAAGAACAGTTATTGTCAGCTGAATATCGGTGTTTATAATGCCTACAACCGGATGAACCCTTATAAAATAATCGTCGAGACAGATTTACATAAAAATGCAAAAGGGGAAAATGTTTATACCCGTAGTTTAAAGCAAATTACTCTGTTTCCAATAATTCCTTCGTTATCATTCTCCTATCATTTTTAAAATTATGAAAATCCGTCTGCTCTTAATTTTATTTTTAAGTATCATCTTATTATCCGGTTGCGAAAAAGATATTTCCTTCAGCGGAAAAGAGTTGCCTCCCAAAATGGTGGTCAACTCAATGATTAATGCAAAATCAGACACGAATCGGATAAAAATATCCGAAAGTGTTTTTGCCTTTGCCAATCAGCAAGCGGGTATTGTTGAAAATCCCGAAATACATTTATATATCAATGGGAGAGCATGTAATCAAATTTGGCAGGATTCAATTGCCGGAGTACACACCTACTACAAATTTGTATCTCAATTAAATGCCGGTGACAAAATTGAATTTTCGGCCCATACCCCACAACACGGAACAGTTAAGGGACACGACTATATACCAAGTAACAGCGTTGAAATAAAAAATATTGATTATTCATGGTTCTGGAAGGACAATTATCAATATCTCCGATTGTATGTTACAATCAAGGACAGTCCACTTGAACGGAATTTTTATCGGATAATTGCAAAATCAAATTCAGATATTGTACATCCTTCCATTCAAAAACCGCACGATAGTTGGACGTTACATGAGGTTTTTATAGATGATGAAATGCTTTTCAATGAACCTGCAGAAACAGAAGAAGGAGGTAAAGTTCCACATTTATATCGAATCTTTACCGATGATTTGTTTCAAGGCAAAGAATATACATTAAATGTATATATTCGTTTGGAGGATTTTACAATTTTTCCACATTACGATTATATCAGGCAGAGAGTTAAAGTGGAAATTCATTCTTTATCCGAAAAATTATATCGAAGTTTACGTTCGCAAGAATTAGCTTCAGGCACTATTGGCGATATTTTTTCAGAGCCGGTTAAAATCTACTCTAATATGCAAGGCGGTTACGGAATATTAGGAGCCTATACTACTACTGAGAAAGTAGTTCAGGTTGCTGAAAAAGGAGAATGAATCGAAGATGTTTCGATTCTACATCTGTCGCGCATACCTCCGTTTCTTCTTTTCCTTACGACGTGGTAACGGCATTTCCCCGCTGGTGCAGTTTTGTAAACCGTGCCTTGCTTTGCAAAAGCAAAAAACCTTATTTCTTTAAATTTCAGCCACATGGTACAGAAAAGAATAAAGTTATATTCCAGTTTGTTGACCTGGCATAAAGCAAGGCTTTACGTCAGCAAGACACAAATTATAAAACTTGTGCCGCCTTAGCGATATTTGCATCATCGGGTGGTTATGACTTTTTCAAAATTAACCTGCTCTGTTCCGGTATTTTCAGCAAAATGCCACTTTCGACATAAATCGGCTATCTTTGCCCGGCATCATCACAAAAACTGACAGTTTATGAATATCAGGGAAATAAAAACATTTCGCGGGGAAGAATATGACGCTGTGCTGAGCTTATTGCCCCGGTTGGGCGCTCATGTCAAACTGCCGTCGGAAGCTGACTACAAACAGATTTTGAACTCAGAAAACAGCCATCTCTTTTTGCTTGAAACAGAAAGCGGCGAAATTGCCGGAATGCTGACCATTGCAAAATATTTTGTGCCCACCGGAATGAAGGTGTGGATTGAAGATGTGGTTGTTGATGAGAAACATGCGGGCAAGGGCTATGGCAGGCAATTGATGCTTCATGCACTGGATTATGCAGAAAAATTCGGAGCGGTAAATGTGGAACTTACCTCGCGCCCGGCGCGCGTTGCCGCCAACAAATTGTATCAAAAACTGGGTTTCGACTTGCAGGAAACCAATAAATACAGATATACCATAAAAAAGGGATAGCTCACCAGCGCCCTTTTGCAATCAGTTTCAGATACCGGTCGCGTATCGCCTTTAAAATATCAACCGTAAGGTTTTCCCGGTAAATCCTGACCATGTCCTTAATTTTCTGTCCTTCATAAAAATAGGCGGTTGCCGCATCAAAAAAGAGCAGATTTTTTTCATACTTTACGGTTTTGGTTAACTCCTTAAAAGCCTTCCATTCAATCATGTGGGGGATCAGAAAATAGCCGTGGTGCGGTTGCGACTGGTCAACATACAGATCACTTCCCAACGGACCCAAATAGAAAAATTTCTCTAACTGAATAATACCGGATTCGTCAGTGAATTTCTTAGTTTTCCGTTTGAACTGAATTCCCAGATCGCGGTAGTGCTGCTGGATTGAGAGAATGTCGTTGTACTTGCTCAAATCCCTGACCCTGAGCATTTGAACGGTTTGGCTCAGAAGTGTTATCCTGCCTGTAACCACATCAATCGGGTGCCCGAACAGCTCCCAAACTTTCAGGGTAGCCCGCGTTATGGTTTCAAATGTGCAGGGTTCTTCAAGGATGAGATAGAGATACTGCGGCTTTTGTCCGGATACCATATCGCAATAATAACCTGAAAAGGGACCGACCGATTCCAAAACACACGAGTCGGGCATCAGGATGTTGTCGTCAATACATGCCAGCGGTTCTTCCTTTGTTAATCCGCCAAATCTTTCTTTGGTTTTTTCACTTTTCATAGTGGTATGATTTTGTTTATGAAATCACCCTCAATATATGAAATTTAAACCAAAATTTCAAGTTTCTTCTTTGGTAGATTGCCGAAGCAGTGTACCAATTTATGATGCAATTCAGCAAAATAACCGACAAATCCGGTGATTTCACCGGATTAAGGAAGAATTGCCGGCATTTCCGATAAAAATCAGAATGAAAAATCTATCCCGAACATGAAATGGCGTCCTGCCTGCGGAAAGTAACCATCAATTTTGTAGCGTTCCCCGCCTAAAAAGTAGGAATAGACCCACGCATTGCTTTCATACACTTCGTTAAAAAGATTATTCACCATGAAATGGAGCGAAATTTCATTAAAAAGTCCGGTCTTTACCGAATAGCCCACTTTCAGATTGTTGACAAACCATGGATTCAGACTGCGGCCTTTATCGGAAGTATTGTCGATGAACTGTCTGCCCACATGCGATGAAATGAACGCAAAATTCAGATTTTTTACCGGTTCGTATATAATCTGGCTGTTGGCTGTGGAACGGGGTGAAAAAGCAATATCAACCGTTCCCAGCTCAAATGCTTCCTGCCCGCCGGTATCCCAGTTATCAACATATTCCGTAAAATTTTTAATTTTATTCTGACTGAAACTGACGTTTGCCAACCAGTTCAGGTTTCTGAAAATCCTGAGCGCTGTCTGAATTTCCACTCCCCGGCGGAAACTTTCGTCAACATTCACCATGATTGGTCTTCCCGTATTGTTGATTTCGCCGGTGAGTATCAGCTGGTCTTTGTAGTCCATGGAGTAAAAACTGAGCGAACCCGAAAAGGCAGAAGACTTGAATTCGTAACCCAACTCCCAGTCATACAGCGTTTCATGTGTCGGTGGTTTCATCTGCGGGTCGGCATCTATGTAAGTTGAACGGTTAGGTTCGCGGCTGGCAACGGCATACGACAGATAGATGTTTTGATTGCCCGCCGGGGAATAGTAAATGCCGAATTTCGGGTTGAAAAAATGGTGCTTATGTTTTTGCGATACGTCATGTAAATCGTCATCAATTCCGCTCAGCAGGTAAGAAATTTTCCGGTATTGAAGGTCGGCAAACAGATTTATTTTCCCGGTTATGTGGTACTGCTCTTTGGCAAAAATATTAAAATCGGTTTTCAGTCCGTTGTTGAAATACCATTGGTGGTTATAGCCGGTATTGCCCGCAAACTCTGCCCAGATTACATTTCCGTAATGGTCGCCGTCATATCTGTTCCAGCCGCCGCCCAAAGTGAATGCGCTTTTCCGTTTGTCCCAATTCAGTGAGAAAACGCTTCCGTAAAAATGATTATCCAGCCATTTTCTTTGTATCAAATCGGTTCTTTTAACCTCTTCACCGTCAATAAAAATTGGCGGAATCTGATAGTCTTTCAGCTTTCTGCCCGCCTTGAAGCTTTCATAATGCCCGATTCCCCTGACATAAAAGCCGGAAATATTCAGATTGAGTCCGGAGCTGAATTTATGGGAAAAAAGCAGCTGATACTGGTCTTGTTGATATTGATCCACCTGATTTTCATAGGTGTATAGGTTGTATGTCCGGCTGTCGGAATCTAACATTTCCTGTGTCTCTTTTGCAGAGTAGTGCCCATGTTCTTCATAACGTTTCATCCCTTCCGTATCGTTGTTCAGCCGCACGGACGGAACTCCGTTCCACGCCTGATATGATGTTTCAATTCCCGAAAAAACATTCGCTTTCACAACGGTATTCCCTAAATAATACCCTCCCGAAATAAAGAACGATTTCAAATCGGAAAAAGCCCGGTCAACAAATCCGTCCGATGAAATTTTTGAAAGTCTGGCATCTAAGGTAAATTTTTCATTAATCAATCCGGTTCCGGCAGAAACCGTGTTTTTGAAAGTATTGAAAGTGCCGGCAGAAGTTTTATACTCTGCGTAGGGCTCTCTTCCCGGCGCATTGGTTTGCAGATTGATGGATGCGCCAAAAGCAGCTGCGCCGTTTGTTGAAGTGCCTACGCCGCGCTGAATCTGCACTTTTTCAAGCGATGAAGCCAGATCGGGCTGGTCAACAAAAAGGGTGCTGTGTGATTCGGCATCATTCAGCGGAATTCCGTTAATGGTAACATTAATCCGGTTGAGGTCGGTGCCGCGGATGCGAAAATTGGTGTATCCGATTCCTGCGCCGGCATCCGAAGTAACCACAAATGATGGTGAAAGCTGGAGCAGATAGGGAATATCCTGCCCCATATTTCGTGCAGCTAATTCCTCTTTGCTTAAATTGGTGAAAGTGAGCGGAGTTTTGTTTCCCGCAACTGTGGCAGAGATTATTATCTCATCCGTCATAATTACTGATGGCTGCAAATCCAGAACTAACTGCTGATTTACAGGCACATCTGTTTTCAGGATTTTTGTTTCAAATCCTATGAACGAAGCTCTGATTTCATACTCCCCCGGTTTCAGGTTTTTGAACTCAAAGCTGCCGTCGCTTCCCGACGATACGCCATAGTGCGTGTGCAGGATAACCACGCTGGCACCTGCCAGCGGTTCTCCGTTTCCGGTAATAACTCCCTTCAGACTGTGCTGTCCATACACAGCAACAGCCAGCAACTGCAAGAGCAGTAAAAAACTTAAACGTCTCATTTTTAGAAATTTTGGTTATTAAACTAACCAATGGAGTGGGACGAATCCCTTTTGCCCTCCCTTCGCCGGCATTATCCGGATCAGGTTCTGTGGGTATATTCTCAGCCTTTATTTTAAGGCACCCCCATTGCGAAATATCGCTACAAAATTAAGAATTTTTTTTGAGTCGGCGAAAGAGAGCGCACGATACGGGTGGGCGACACATCGGCGAAAACTGATAATTTTAAACAGAATTGAAGCAGAACTTACTGTTACTCCGTACTGTTCAGGAATTTTTCAAAAGCTTCCCGGTGTTCAGGTTTTAACCGGACCGGTTTCATAGTTTTGCTGTCAACGAAAAGTCCTTTTTGGTGGGCAGTGGCACACAGCTCCCTCTTTTCATTGTAAAACCGGAATTCCATAATCAGCGATGCGTTGTATATATGTGATATCCAAACTTCAATGAGTACCCTGTTTTGCAGAAACAGCGCTTTTTTGTATCGGATTTTTGTTTCGGTGAGTATGGGCAGAATTCTCTCTTTTTCAGCAATTTCAGTTACGGGAAGCCCGGTGGCTTCCAAAAGTTTTACCCTTCCGTTTTCCATCCAGGTGATGTAGTTGATATTGTTTACATGTCCCACAAAATCAATGTGGTATGTGTAAATTGTTTCTTCAAATGTTAATTTTTGCATTTTAACCATTTTTTGTTGCAGAAAACCCGGTTTTCAAAAAGAACCAAATTCCAGATCGGAGAATTTTCTTTTCTTTTCGATGAAGAATTTCCACATAATGCTTTTGGGATAAATTTCGGCATGTTGGGTAACAACCATCTCTTTGAGCAGCTTTTTTCTTTTTTTAGAAAGATTTCCCAGATTTCGGTAAAAAGATGCGTGTGCCCTCGCAACGGAAAAAAAGCTGTTAAATTGAAAACCCACTAAGAACTTCATTGCCGCAACGCCGTCCAGAATCAATCTTGCAAAAAATATCCGGTGAAAACGTTTTGGCGAAAGGTTTTTAAACAGCATGAACAGGTTATTCCTGAAATTGAGATAATCTTTTTGCGGATTGTTATAGGGTAAAGTTCCGCCGCCTAAATGAAAAACAACGCTATCGGGCTGATAGGCAATTTTGTAACCTCTGCTTTTGAGCCGCCAGCAAAGATCAATCTCCTCCATGTGTGCCCAGAAATCGCCATCGAAACCTCCGACATTTTTGAACGCATCAGCCTTGATGAACATGCAGGCTCCGCTTGCCCAAAAAATCGGGGTGGGGGTGTTGTATTGTCCTAAATCATGCTCCATACGGTTCAGGATTCTGCCACGGCAAAACGGATAGCCGAACATATCCGTAAAACCTCCGGCAGCGCCGGCATATTCAAACTGATGAGGCTTTTCGTAGCTCAGTATTTTGGGCTGAACCGCTATCAGTTTTTCATCTTTTTCAAGCATGGAAATGCAGGGAGAAAGCCAGTTTGGAGTCACTTCAACATCGGAATTCAGCAAAACGAAAAACTCAGCATCCACCTGTTTCAGCGCCTGATTATAACCTTCGGCAAAGCCGTAATTTTTTTTCAGTCTGATAATTTTTACTTCAGGAAACTTTTCGCTTAAAACTTTCAGGGAATTATCGGTGGAAGCATTGTCGGCAACAATTATTTCCGTATCCGGGAAATTTGAGTTGCGGATGACCGATGGCAGAAATTCACCGAAAAGTTTTTCTCCGTTCCAATTGAGTATAACAATGGCAATTTTGGGTTTTCCGGGCATAGAGAAAACTTACGAAATAAGCAGTTTAGCGATCATTCCTGCCAGATTTTCCTTGGGAAGCAATTCTAACGCCTTGGTTATTTTGTCAACCTTTTCCGGATCATCGGCGCGCATCAGATTTTCAATTTCGCGCATCTGTTTTCCTGTGAGTTCATCATCCAGCAGCTCCATGATTTTGAGTTGCTCCTTTTCCTCTTCGGGCAATCCAAGGCTCTCTAATTCGGTGATAATCGCTTCAAGAATCTCTTCAGCCTGTATTCTCACCGGATCCTTATCTTTCACTGAACCACCGGCATAGGTGTCGCGCAGGCTCCAGCTTGAATAGTCATAATGCAGGCTCTGAATCATTTTCAGTTTTGGGCTGTCCTTTCCGAAAATTCGCTCAAGAAAAATTTCGGTGCGGTTTTTCCATGCATCCAAATCGAACATTTTGTCATTCAAACGTTCGATCTGCTCTCTGAGTAGTGCAATCTCTTTTTTAGCCATTAGTGAATGTTTTTGTTTTGGTGCAATTTACGAAATAAGGTTGAATTTCTTTAAAAACCGAACCGGGAGCACAATATTATTATGCGTTTCCCAGATGTTTGTGCACGGTGGCATAGAACTCGTCAAAAAAGTTGCCGCTTGCGGCAATCAGTTCTCCGCCAAACAGCCAGTTTTCGCCCCCGTTGAAATCGGTGACTTTACCGCCTGCCTGTTTCAGAATGAAAATTCCCGCAGCCACATCCCATGCGTGAAGCCCATGCTCGTAAAAACCGTCAAAGCGACCCGCTGCCACATAGGAAATATCCACGGCTGCTGAGCCAAGCCGTCGCAAACCGCGCGTTCGTTCCATAAAATAGCGCATTGCGTTGATATACTCATCCACTTTGTCGAAATTGTAGTAGGGAAAACCGGTGCCAATCAGCGCATTCTCAATTTTTTGATTTTGAGAAACGGAAATTTCACTTCCGTTTAAAAAAGCGGGACTCCCTTTCCATGCATAAAACATTTCGCTCTGCCCGATTTCATAAACAACGCCAAGCGTGATCTCATTTTCATCCTGCAGGGCAATGCTCACCGAGTGGGGCGCAATGCCGTGAATGTAGTTTGTTGTTCCGTCAAGCGGATCAACAATCCATTTGAAGCGTTCGCCCGAACTGCCGGCTGTGCCTTCTTCGGTGATAAATCCGCTTTCGGGAATAATTTTTTTCAAGGCTTCCACAATTTTTACTTCCGCAGTTTTGTCAACATAAGTAACTAAACTGGCAGCGCTTTTCAGCTCCACATCCTTTGCAGAAAGCGTTTTTCGCTCATTTCTGATAAACTTTCCGGTTTCGCGTGCAATTTCCTGAACCTGAATGCAAATATCATGATAATCAAGTGTTTCCATTTTTTTCTTTTTCTATTCAAAATTTATTGTTACATGACCGTTCGGAAGAATGGTCTCTAAATTTACATCCCGCAGTTCATTGACCAGCTCCTCCCTGAAGGGTGTTTCCACACGGATATAGTTGTCGGTGAAGCCATGCATCACTTCGCCCGATTTCAGTGGTCTTTCAAACAGCACGGTATGTTTTGTTCCCAGATGTTTTTCATAAAAAGCCCTCAGCTTTTTTTCTGAAAGATTGATATATCTCTGCGTGCGATGCCTGCGTTCTTCAATGTCAACTTTCCAAGGAATTTTCAGCGCCTGGGTGCCACTTCTTTCCGAATAGGTGAATGCATGGAGCTGCGAAATTTCAAAGCTGTTGATAAAGTCGTAGGATTCCTGAAAATGCTCGTCCGTTTCACCATTTGTACCGGCAATAACATCAACGCCAATGAAGGCATGGGGAACCAGCTCGCGAATCCGGTTAATGCGTTTGGCAAACAGCCCGGTGGAATATTTTCGCTTCATCAGTGACAATATCTCATCGGACCCCGATTGCAGCGGAATATGAAAATGAGGCATAATCACTTTTGATGTGGCAACCAGCTCTATAATTTTGTCGTTAAGCAGGTTTGGTTCAATGGAACCCAAACGCAAACGGCGCAGTCCTTCCACATTTTCCAGCGCTTTGATGAGATCGAAGAAGTTTTCATCGGTTGATTTTCCGAAATCACCAATATTGACGCCCGTCAGCACCACTTCTTTAAAACCCCTCTCAACCGCTTTCCGTGCTTCGCCCACCGTGTTATAAATTGTGTCATTACGGCTTCTGCCCCGCGCATAGGGAATGGTGCAAAACGAACAGTAGTAATCGCATCCGTCCTGAATTTTCAGAAAGCTACGCGTTCTGTCGTCACGCGAAAATGCCTGGTGAAAACTTCTGATGTCGGCAAGCCGGGTAGTTTTAATATCGGTGAATTTATGCTTTTCAAGATTTCCCAGATAGGCGGGAATGTTAAATTTTTCCTGAGTTCCCAAAACCATGTCCACGCCTTCAATATTTCCGGCTTCGCCGGGTTTGAGCTGTGCATAGCAACCAACGACTATGACCATTGCATCGGGATTATTTCTTACAGCCTGGCGAATAATATTCCGGCTGGATTTATCGCCCTGATTAGTAACTGAACAGGTGTTAATCACATACACGTCTGCTTTTTCTTCAAATTCCACCCGTTCAAACCCCACATCTTTGAAAGTACCTGCAATGGCAGATGTTTCAGAGAAGTTGAGTTTGCATCCTAAAGTATAAAAAGCAGCTTTCTTCCCTTTGTAGTTCATTTAAAATCGTTCTAAATAAACTGCAAAAATAGGAAAAAGCTGCTGAACGCAAAAGGGTTAAAGCAGGTTGCTTGCCAGTTCTGCCAAAAAGCTGCGCTCGCCTTTCACCAGATTGATATGTGCAAAAAGGCTCTGATTACGCATTCGGTCGGTCATATAAGCCAGTCCGTTTGACTTCATATCAAGGTAGGGCGAGTCGATCTGCTGCAAATCTCCGGTGAAAACCATTTTTGTTCCTTCTCCCGCACGGGTGATGATGGTTTTCACTTCATGCGGCGTCAGGTTTTGCGCTTCATCAATGATGAAGAACGAGTTGGAGAGACTTCGCCCGCGGATATATGCCAGCGGTGTGATTATCAGTTTTTCCGTTTTTTGCAGCTCTTCGATTTTTATGTACTCCTGACTTCTGGGGTTAAGCGCATGTTTAATTACCGAAAGGTTGTCGAAAAGCGGCTGCATGTAGGGACTGATTTTATCTGATGCATCGCCGGGCAGAAATCCCAAATCACGGTTGCTGAGCGCAACAATCGGGCGGGCAAGCAAAATCTGATCGAAGTTTTTGTGCATTTCGATAGCTGCCGCAAGCGCTAACAGCGTTTTTCCGGTTCCGGCTTTTCCCGTGAGTGCAATAAGCTGAATGTCAGGGTTCGTCAAAACATCTAAGCTGAAAGTCTGCTCGGCATTGCGGGGCTTGATTCCGTAAGCCGGCTTTTTCTCCACTTTCATAATCAGATTGTTTTTTGCATCGTAGCGTGCCAGCACACTGGAGCTGTTTCCCTTGAGAATGAGACATTCGTTTGCATCGGGGGTAAACTCCAGATGCAGCTGTTCCGGTTCCATGGCACCTTGTTCATAAAGCCGGGCAATCAGCGAATCATCAAAATTATTGAATGTGCGGAGCGTTTTGTCCAGAACATTTTCATCGGTAACCTGGTCGGTTTTATAATCTTCTGCCGGAATACCCAACGATTTGGCTTTCATTCTCAGGTTGATATCCTTGCTGACAAAGATGGTCTTCCGCTTGGGATAGGATTTGAAAATATATTCCGCTATTGCCAGAATCCGGTGATCGGGAATATCTTCGCGGAATGACGCTTTCATCTCGTCAGAAAATGGTTTTCCGGTTTCAATGCGCAGTTTCCCTTTCCCTTTTCCTAAAGATTTTCCGCCGTTAAAGAGTTCATCACCAACAATTTCATCAAGAATCCGTACAAACTCCCTTGCCTGATAATTGAGCAGATGATTGCCCCTTTTGAATTTGTCCAATTCTTCCAATACGGTGATTGGCAGGATGATATCGTTATCCTTAAACTGATAAATACTGGTGTGGTCATGTAAAACAACATTCGTGTCAAGAACGAAAATTTTACTTTTGCTGGTTTTACTTAACATGTTATTAAAATTGAATTGGCGAAAAGTAGATAATTTATTGCATAATACGCATTGTTCTGCCGTTTTTTAATAAACTTGCACCTGTTAATAAATAGATTTTTTACAGATTGAATTATTCAGACACTCTCGATTTTTTATTTAACAGGCTGCCTGTTTTTCAGCGGATCGGACCTGCTGCCTATAAGGATAATTTGGACAATACGGTTCAATTGGACAACTTTTACGGGAATCCGCACCAAAAATTCAAGACGATTCATGTTGCCGGAACCAACGGTAAAGGTTCTGTTTCTCACATGATTGCCGCAGTTTTGCAGGCTGCCGGTTATCGCACCGGACTATACACATCACCGCATCTTAAAGATTTCAGGGAACGCATCCGTGTCAACGGGGAGATGATTACGGAAGAGCAGGTTTCGGAATGGGTCGAAGATTTCATTATTAACAATGGAATGTGGAATGTGGAGCCTTCCTTTTTTGAACTTACGGTTGCAATGGCTTTCGATTATTTTGCCCGGGAAGCTGTGGATGTTGCCGTAATAGAAGTGGGTTTGGGCGGAAGATTGGATTCCACCAACATCATTCAGCCCGAATTGTGCGTTATCACCAATATCGGAATGGATCACATCGATTTATTGGGCGATACTCCCGAATTGATTGCCGGAGAAAAAGCGGGAATAATCAAGGATGGCGTTCCGGTTGTGGTTGGTTCGGCTTTGCCGGAAACAAAGCATGTTTTTGAAGAAGCAGCAGCAATAAAGCTTGCTCCGCTCTTTTTTGCCGATCAGGAATATTCGGTGGTTTACGGAACAACTGACCTGAATGCGAACCAGTTGCTTCGCGTGAATAAAAAAGGAGAAAGATATTTTGACGAGTTAGTATTGGATTTAAAAGGTAAATATCAGTGGCTCAATGTGCCGACTGTTTTGAAGTCGGTTGATCTGCTCCGTGAAATGCAGTGGGAAATTTCCGATGAGCAGCTGTTTCATGCGTTAGCTAATGTGAGAAAGATGACCGGCTTGACAGGGCGCTGGCAGATTTTAGGATACAACCCTTTGCAGGTTTGCGACACCGGGCACAATGCCGAAGGAATGAAAGAGCTGGTTGAACAGATCAGTCAAACTCCGCACGACAGGCTGCACTTCGTTCTCGGACTGGTAAAAGATAAAAATCACAAAAATTTAATACGCCTTTTACCTGCAAATGCAGACTATTACTTCACAAAAGCCGACATTCCGCGTGCCATGGACGAAAATGAGCTTGCAGAACTTGCTGCTGAATTCGGACTGAAAGGCACAGTATATTCCACTGTTTCAAAAGCTTTTGAAGCAGCGCGCGAAAATGCGGGAGTAAATGACATGATTTTTATTGGCGGAAGTACGTTTGTTGTTGCAGAAATTTTGTGAAATTGTTTTGCAGAACCCGAAATAGGTTTTATCTTTGCAGCGCTTTTTACCAAAAATTGATGCGTTCTAAAAATATAACGGGAGCATAGCTCAGCTGGTTCAGAGCACCTGCCTTACAAGCAGGGGGTCACTGGTTCGAATCCAGTTGTTCCCACGTGATAGGAGAAAGGTCGTAGCAGTTTTTGTTACGACCTTTTTTAATAGAATATAGCCGAAAAATTTTGTTGAAAACTTTTTCAATGTTGGTTCGAGAAAAACAAATAATTTCAAAATAGGTTAATATTGGTTTAAACCGTGACCTTATTATTATTTTAAAATATATCTGATGAAAAATATCTTCCTGTTTATCCTTGTTTTTTTCAACTCTCTTTTGGTGTTTCCGGATGAAAACAGACCGGAAAAGGATGATAATCCGCAGGACACCGTGAAAGCTTATTATTTGGATGAAGTGGTTGTCAGCTCTTCGGTTAAGGAGACAAACAGGCTAAAAAGCCTGCCAACAGCGGTTTCTGTAATTTCGCCGGGACAGCTGAGCAACCAAAGGATTGAATCACTCCCCGGATTGAGCGGAATGATTCCCAACTTTTTTATTCCCACTTACGGTTCAAAAGTTTCCACTCCCGTCTATATCCGCGGAATTGGCGCACGGCTCGGTTCCCAGACGGTGAGCATGTATGTTGATAATGTTCCGAGTTTCAATCCGTCTGCTTTCGATTTTGAATTTCAGGATATTCAACGCGTGGAAATCCTGCGCGGTGCGCAGGGCACCCTTTACGGACGGAATGCCATTGGCGGCATTGTGAATGTTTATACGCTTTCGCCTTTGACCTATCAGGGGGTAAATGTGGTGGTGGGTGCCGGAAATCATGGACAGTTTTCTGTTAAAGGCGCTGTTTATGATAAGCTTAGCGATAACTTCGGGGTTTCCGTAACGGGTTATTACAAGAAAGATGACGGTTATTTCATCAATAATTTTACCGGAAAAAATGCGGATGCTTCTGAAAATGCCGGAACACGTGTGAAATTGGAGTGGGATATTTCTCCGGCGCTGACTGCAAAACTTTTCACGCACTATGATTATGCTTCCCAGGGAGCTTTTCCCTATATGCACGCAGATTCAACTGCGGTAAATTTCAATGAACCATCTTCCTATAAACGTCATTTGCTGACAAACGGATTGTCAATCAGGTATATGGGAGAGGGCTTCAGTATAAATTCAACCACCGGACATCAGTTTTTGAAGGACGATATGAGAATGGATCAGGACTATACGCCGCTATCTGTCTTTTCAATCCGCCAGCGGCAAAAGGAGTATTCAATCAGTCAGGAAATCACGGTAAAGTCTGAAAATCAACGAAATTACCAATGGGTGGTTGGCGCTTTTGGTTTTAGCAACAACCGGAATATTGACACTCCGGTGGCGCTGAAAGAAGATGCAGTGGGAGCTTTGCAGGCACAGCTTGATGCTTTGGCAAATAATCCGAACATACCGGTTGTCATCACTTATCTGAACAATCGTATCGACCTGCCGGGCATTTATGATAAACCTTCGCGCGGGCTGGCGTTATTTCACCAATCCACACTGAACCATCTGTTTGGAGTTCATGGTTTGTCGGCAACCGGCGGAATTCGTTTTGATTATGAACATACGGGAATTGATTTTTTCACCGAAAGTCAGGGCGCTGATGTTAACATTAGCTTTAAACAGCTTCCCATGCCGGATATGCAAGTAAACGGAGATACCACAATGCAGGACAGTTTCAGCAAAACCTACTGGGAGATTTTGCCAAAATTTGCCTTGAAATATCAGCCGGTGCAAACGGCTTTTGTCTATCTGTCGGCATCAAAGGGGTACAAAACAGGGGGTTACAATGAACAGGCATTTTCAAAGCTGCTTGAAAATTCACTGATGCAGTCACTGATGAAAAATGCGCTGAAAGGTATGCCGTCCATGCCCGGACCGGGAGGTTCAGGTGTGGCGTCAACTGAGCCGACTCTTGAAGAGCAGTTAGCTTACGACCCTGAGCTGAGCTGGACCTACGAGCTTGGCGGGAGATGCGAAATGTTTGACAGAAGATTGTCCGCCACATTTGCCCTGTTTTATACGCATGTTGACAGTATTCAGATTGTCAAACTGTTGGATACGGGAACAGCAGGGCGTATCGTTACCAATGCCGGGCAGTCTGTCAGCCAGGGAGCTGAACTGAGTCTCAGATACAACCCGACACAGAATTTCACGCTTTATGCTGAATATGGTTTTGCCGATGCGCGGTTTAAAAACTATCGTAACGAGGAGATTGATTATTCAGGCAACTATATTCCTTTTGCACCACAGCATACGCTCAGCAGCGGTGCGGGTTATGTATTTAATTTTACAAATGCCTCTTTTGTAAACAGACTGATTGTCAATGTTCAGCATACAGTTGCAGGCAAAATATACTGGATGGAAGACAACTCCGTTTACCAGCCATTTTACGGACAGACAAACGCAGGGATTACTGCCGAAAAGGGAGCTTTTGCACTGGAAGTCTGGGGTAAAAACATTTTCGACACCCAATACAACTCCTTCTATTTTGAGGTTTCTGACATGGTAACCCGCGCCACCAATCCGATTGTGCAGCGGGGATACCCCGTGCGTTTCGGTGTTTCTCTGAAATATGCATTAAGCCGCTGAGAACTTTTATCCTGTTTTCACGGATAACCGAAAATAACCGGTGTTTCAAAATCTGCTATATTTGCGGCATTCTAAAAAATGAAAAACATGAAGGCATACGTTTTCCCCGGACAGGGAGCGCAATATCCCGGAATGGGAAAAGATATTTTTGAAAACTCGGATTCAGCCCGGGAGTTGTTCGAAATAAGTAACCGGATACTCGGTTTCAGCATTACGGATATTATGTTTGAAGGTTCGGCAGATGATCTGAAACAGACAAAAGTTACCCAGCCGGCAATTTTTCTTCACTCTGTACTGCTGGCTCAAACGCTGAAGGATTTTCAACCCGATATGGTTGCGGGACATTCGTTAGGCGAATTTTCGGCACTGGTGGCTGCCGGCGCGCTCACTTTTGAAGAGGGACTGACTTTGGTCTCCAAACGCGCGGCAGCAATGCAGAAAGCCTGTGAAATTGAGCCGTCAACCATGGCTGCCATCGTTGGATTGGATGATGAAATTGTTGAGGAGGTTTGCATTTCCATTGATGATATTGTTGTTGCTGCCAACTACAACTGTCCGGGACAGCTTGTGATTTCGGGAAGCATTTCCGGCGTTGACAAAGCCTGTGCAATCCTCACCGAAAAGGGGGCAAAACGTGCTCTGAAACTTCCGGTGGGCGGCGCATTTCACTCGCCGCTTATGGAGCCGGCGCGCGAAGAGTTGGCTGCCGCCATTGAAGCTGCTTCGTTTAGCGTCCCGGTGTGCCCTGTTTATCAGAACGTTAATGCGCTTCCGGTTACGAGTCCTGCCGAGATTAAGAAAAATCTGATTGCCCAGCTGACAGCACCGGTGCGCTGGACACAAACCGTTCGGAATATGATTGCCGGCGGAGCAACATTATTTACAGAAATTGGACCCGGAAAAGTTTTGCAGGGGCTTGTGAAAAAGGTTGACCGGAATATGGAAACTTTCGGGATTGACAGGCTTGTGGAGTAGAATATTATTTTTTCTGCGGGGAAACTTCCCAAAAAAAGCTAACAACACTCATCACCCGACTGCTGCAAATCTTCATTTTCAATCTGAAACGTGGTGTGATTAATTTTAAAGCGCTGTTTCAGCTCTTCACGAAGGAATGTTATAAAGTTGTCGTCACTTCCGTCGGGGATTACCAGATGCGTTGTGAGTGCAACCTGCGTGGTGCTGATTGCCCAGATGTGTAGGTCATGCAGGCTTTCGACACCCGGCTGCGATTCGAGAAATTTTCTCACTTCTTCAACATTAATATGCTTTGGCACAGCATCTAACGCCAGATTCACTGATTCAGAAAAGAGATGCCACGTTCCCCAGAGGATGACGATAATAATTACAAAACTTGTTACGGGGTCGATCCAGTATTTTCCGGTCAGCAGAATGAGCAGTCCCGAGACCACCACGCCCAATGAAACGGCTGCATCAGCAATCATGTGCAAAAATGCGCCACGGATGTTCAAATCGTGCTTTTGCCCCTTAACAAACAGCAACGCTGTGAAAGTGTTAATTACCACGCCAATTGCGGCAACAATCATTATCTGCTTTCCTTCTGCCGGCTGCGGATTTTGCAGTTTCCCGATGGCGTCCCAGGCAATGGCTGCCACTGCGCCAAACAGCAGAATGGCATTCAGAATTGAAACTAAAATTGTGGTTTTCCTCAGTCCGTAGGTGTATTTTCCGTAGGGTCTGATTGTTGCCAGCCAGGCTGCTGCCCAGGCAAAAGCCAGCCCGAGCACATCGCTGGCGTTGTGTCCCGCATCTGCAAGCAGCGCCGATGAATTTGCCAAAAAGCCGAAAGTAATTTCAACGACAACAAAAATAATGTTCAGCCCGATTCCGATAGCAAATGCCCTGCCGTGTGTCATTGCATGTCCGTGTGAATGTGAATGTGCCAATTTTTTCTTCTTTTGTAAACGGTGCAAAATAAGCTAAATCATCGTTTTTAAAGAAATTTACGTTAAAGAATTTTTCTTTGAGCGCCATCAGAAAAGCATAATGAGCTGTAATTCAAAATTCAAACCCTATGGGTTTTTATTTCTTTTAACAGATTTTTAAACTAATGCTTGTTTGGAAGTCTTTTTTCAAAGTTCATTTATTCTCTGTAATTTTGCATAAATTTTCGGGCATGGGAAGGATTTTAGCCATAGATTACGGTAGAAAACGGGTTGGACTTGCAGTAACCGACATGAATCAAATTATTGCAACCAAACTCGCTACGGTTTCTGCGTCCAAAATCTGGGAGTTTTTGCACACCTATTTTCAAAACGAACAGGTAGATGAAGTGATTATCGGCTATCCCGTGCAAATGAACAACACGGCTTCCGAAGCTGTTGCCTACATTAATCCGTTCATCAAAAAGTTTCAGGAAAAGTATCCCGGAATTCCAATCATTCAGGTTGATGAGCGGTTTACGTCAAAAATGGCTTTTCAGGCTATGATTGACGGGGGTGTTAAGAAAATGGCAAGAAGAGACAAAAATTTAGTTGACGCCATCAGCGCAACCATTATGTTACAAAGTTATTTAGAACAAAAACGAAACAGAAAATGAAATATCCAATAACAGTATATGGCGACCCGATGTTGCGGAAAAAAGCACAGGAAATTGACGAAGACCACAAAGAATTGGCGGAAATCATCGACAATATGTGGGAAACCATGTATTATTCAGATGGGGTGGGGCTT
>JACDJB010001418.1_pt1 | contig 19346 bp, 17 predicted proteins | sample 7454121 | NCBI WGS metagenome assembly JACDJB01 (sample SAMN14253290, study PRJNA609438) | sludge metagenome | isolation source: sludge after 25d culture with pyrite | collected 2018-12-20 | reverse complement strand
GCTGCTGGGTGGTGTTCTGCAGCGCGAGCACCCACTTGCCCTGCGCGCCACGCTCGGTCGCCGTTTGCGCGGCGGCGGCCAGCGCGTCGTCGGGCAGGCCGGCCAGCCGCTCGCGATCGGCGATGACCGGCGCGGCAGCATTGGCAGCGGCCAGCAGGCGCGTATTGAACTGCGCCTCGAGCGTGGACTGGCGCTGGTTGAGCTCGCGAAGACGTGCCTTGCCGGCGTCGGGCAGCATCGCGCCACGCAGCACGAATTGCTGATGTACCACTTCGACCAGGCGCCGGGATTCCGGATCGAGCGGCAGCGAATTGCGGGCATCGTAGACCGTCCTTACGCGCGCAAAGAGCCTGGGATCGAGGTACTTGGCGTCCTCATGCGCGGCCAGGCGCGGCGCCTCCTTCTCGGCGAGCTCCTGCAGCGCCGGATTGGTGTTGGCTGCGGTGATGGCGTTGAATACGGCCATCACGCGATGCAGCAGTGCGCCGGATTTTTCCAGCGCGACGAAGGTGTTCTGGAAGTCCGGGGCGGCCGGATCGTTGGCGATGGCCGTCCATTCGGCGCGCTGCCGGCGCATGCCTTCCTCGATCGCCGGCTGGTAGTCGCCGTCCTTGATGCGGTCGAACGGCGGCGCCTGGAAGGGTAGCGGGCTCGGTTCGAAGAACGGGTTGGTGGTGGTCTCGCTCACGGCGGCGGCAGCAGGCGTCGTCTCAGGTGCAACGGGTTGTTGCGCGCAGCCTGCCAGTGCAAGCAGCGCCAGGATGATGACAGGGCGGGGACAGCGCATCACCGGCTTCCTCCCACAGGTGCGCCCGCACCCCGGCCGCGGGGGCAGGCCCGCGCGCGGGCACTGCCTCGCCATTCTTGCGCCGCGCGGCGGTCAGGGCAACCCGAGCTGTCCATTGCTGCGGCGTGACGTCCGTATGGGCACCGGCCGCCGCCGCCGGCAGCCAGGCGTGCACTGTGATGGTGAAGGCGCGCGGCCGTGGCGGAGCGCCGCCATCCCGCCAGCCACAGCACGGCAGTGATCCTCGCGCGTGCTGCGGCGTTCCGTGGCATGATCGGCCACGCGGTAGCGACATTGCCGGTTGTGCCGGCGCGGTCGCCAGCCGGAGGTCTGCTGCATGACCGGTATCGACGAAAGGGATCTGTTTGCGGCGGCCTATGCCGAGCTGCATCGGATTGCCCGGCGCGAGCGCCGACGCGCGCACAGCCCCGCCACGATCAACACCACCGCGCTCGTCCACGAGACCTGGTTCAAGCTGCGTCCGCGCATCGAAGCGGCCTGCCTGACCCGTGGTGCATTCCTCGCCATCGCTGCGCGTGCCATGCGCCAGGTGCTGGTCGACCACGCACGCAAGCTCAATGCGGAAAAGCGCCGCCACATGACGGTGACCCTCGGCCGGGCCGACACGGACGGTCCGGCCAGCGCGTCCCCGGTCGCGATGCTCGAGCTCGACAGCGCGCTGTGCCGGCTCGCCGACATCGATGCGCAACTCGCGCGCATCGTCGACCTGCACGTGTTTTCGGGACTCGAGTTCGCGGAGATCGCCGACCTCGAAGGGCTCTCGGAACGCAGCGTGTTCCGCCTCTGGCGCAACGCGCGGGTGTTCCTGCTCGATCAGCTCGCCGCATGAACACGCACCCTTCAGACTGGCCACAGCTGTTCGCGCTGTTCGAGCGGATCGTCGAGGCGCCGCCCGGTGAACGCGCCCGGTTGCTCGCGGAGGCGACCTTCGACCGGCCCGACCTGCGCGAACATCTGCAACGCCTGCTTGAGCTCGATGCATCCGGCGCCGATCCTGCCGCGCGCGTTGCGGATTGGCGCGCACTCTGGGCGGACACGCGCAGCGCCGCCGCGTTGCCGCAGCGCATCGGCGCCTGGCGGATCGTCCGCGAGCTGGGCGCAGGCGGCATGGGGCGGGTGTTTCTCGCCGAGCGTGCCGATGGCGAATACGAGCAACAGGTCGCCCTGAAGGTCATCGGCGGCGAGTTCACATCCGATGCCGCAGTCGCGCGCTTCCTTGCCGAACGGCGCATCCTCGCGCGGCTCGATCATCCGGGGATCGCCAGCCTCGTCGATGGCGGCGTCGGCGAAGACGCACGCCCCTGGTTCGCGATGCAATTCGTGGAAGGCGTCGAACTGCCGACCCACTGTCGACAGCATGCGCTCGGGCTGGAAGCACGTCTGCGCCTGATGATCGCCGTTTGCGAAGCCGTCGCCTACGCGCACCGCCAGCTCGTCGTGCATTGCGATCTGAAGCCTTCCAACGTCCTGGTCGACTGCAACGGCCAGCCGCGCCTGCTGGATTTCGGCATCGCGCGCCTCCTGGGCGCCGACGACGCACCGCACGCGACCCAGACCCGCGCACTGACTCCCGGCTACGCTGCGCCCGAGCAGCTTGCCGGAAAACCGGTCGGCGTCGCCACCGATGTCTACGCGCTTGGTGTGATGCTCCATGAACTGCTGGTTGGCGCCCGGCCGAGCGCATCGTGCGACGAACTTGCGGTGGCGTTCGCGGGCGCACGACAGCCCGTTGAAGCATTGCCGCCATCGCGTGCCGCAACCGCGAGCAGCCCGGTGCCGGCGCGTCGCCTGCGCGGCGACCTGGACCTGATCACGAGCAAGGCGCTGCGCCACGATGCGTCGCTGCGGTATGCGGACAGCGATGCCCTGGCCGAGGACCTGCGCCGGTATCTGTCGGGCTTTCCATTGCGCGCACAACGCGACAGCAAGGTCTTGCGCGCGCGCAAATTCATCGCGCGGCATCGCGTCGCGGTGACATTCGCTTCGCTCGCTGGCGTGGCACTGCTGGCAACGACGGTGTTTGCACTGCTGCAGATGCAGGTGGCGCGCGAGCAGACCGCGCACGCCGAGGCCGAGCGCAGGTTCCTGCTCAGCGTCTTCGACGCCACCCAGCCGCTGGCCGGCGCCAACGGCGTGTTGACCGAGCGTCATCTCGCCGAGCGCGCGGCCGAAGACCTGGACAAGGTCCTCGACGGCGATCAGCAAGCGCATATCGATGTTCTGGTCGCGATTGGTACCGTCTATCAGAAGCTCGGCCTCGCCACGCGCTCGCGCCCGCTGCTGACGCGCGCACTCGACATGCTTGGCCGCCAGGCGCCCGCAGCATCGGATCCACGGACCCTCCAGGCCCTGTTGGCGCTAGGGCGGGACGATTACGACCTCGACGACTACGCCAGCGCCGTTGCGCACCTGCAGCGCGCCGATGCGCTTGCGCAGGTCGAGCGCGTGCCGGCGGAACAACGCGCCACCATCCTGTACGAACTCGGCTCCAGTTTGAGCGCAAGTCACCAGTTCGATCAGGCCATGGCCAGCCTGGACCGCGCCGAACGCGTGGCCGCCGAGCATGGCGCCAATGCCAACCTGTTGCCGCACATCCGCATCGAACGCGCCGTGCTGTTGGAACGCATGGGCCGACTCGACGCGGCGATTGCCGAAGGCGAACGCGCCCTCGCCGCCGCACGCCGGCGCTATGGCGATGATGCCTCGGATACTGCCCACATGCTGACCACGCTGGGCGGCATGCTGGAGGTCGATGGGCAGCTCGATCGCGCCGAAACCCTCCTGCGCGCGGCGCTGGCCATCGAACTGCGCAGCGACGGCCAACAGCAACCGTCATCGGTCAGCAACCTGGCGGCCGTGCTGCAGGATCGGGCGCGTTACGACGAGTCCGAGTCCATGTACCGGCATGCCCTGCAACTGGCCAGCGAACGCTATGGACCGGACAGCGTCAAGGCGGCAGGGTACCGCCGCGACCTCGCGCTGGAACAGGTCGAAGCCGGTCACCTCGATGCGGCGCGGGCGAATCTGCAGCAGGTGTATGCCCGGTTCACCGCGGGCCATGCGCGCCGCATTGATCTGCTTGCGATCCGCGCCGCTCTCGCGCATGTCGAATTGTGCGCGCAGCACCGCGAGGTCGCCGCACGGCTGCTGGCCGGCATCCTGGCCGACGCCCCCGCGTCTGGCGCGGGCGCGGTACTGCGGGCGGTTCACATGGACCGCGCCCGCCTCGCGCTGGAAGCCGGAGACGCACATGCGGCACGGGTCGAACTGGCCGCTTCCGAAGCCGCGCCTGCCGCGACGCCGCTCACGACCGGCGAGCGTGTGCGGCTGGACCTGCTCGAAGGCGATGTTGCGAAGGCGAACGCGGATGCCGCCACGGCCAGCGCCTGCTATCGACGCGCCCTCGCCCTCGCGCGCGGCAGGCTCGATCCGCAGCATCCGCTTGCGATCCAGGCCATGGCGCGACTCGAACTCGATGTCGCAACGGCCCGCCTCCGCCGCTGAAGGGCAGTCCTGGCCCTGCGCGGTCGGCTGCCTGCCATGGGGTGCCGTTGGGCGACCTGCGGATCGCATGCGCCGGAAGACCCGGGTCAGACCTCACCAGGTCGGCGGCCGCGACAGGCGCCCGCGCGCATGGCGTGGCGATGCTCGCGAGAACCGATCCGATGATTGGCAAAGGCGGATGCGTGGCCATGCCCGATGCCCGCGTCTATTCCACCGGTGGCACGACGCCGTCGTAGCTGTCGCGGAAGATTTCATCCGAGGTTGTGAGGCGCCCGACCAGCCAGTCGTAATCGTTGCCCGGGTAAAGCAGCGAACGCTCGCCGGCCACGACGACATGCCCACGGTTGTCCAGCGCCAGCGCCGTTGCCCATTCGCGTTGGTGCAAGAACAAGCCTCCCAGGCCGTCAAGGCTCAGCGTCACCGAGCCGGCGCCGGTGTCGCCGAAGGACGTATCGCGGCTGAAGTCGTCGTTGAAGCGGATGACGCCGGCATCGGCGGGTTGATGGTTCGCATCGCTGGTGCCCGCGTAGCCGGTCACGAGCAGCTTGCCATTCGGCTCGTGCGCCATGCCGTAGATGCCGTTGAAGATGCCCGGGGTCGGCAACAGCTGGAAGAACGCAAACGAATCCTGGCGCGTGACGCTGCCGTTCAGTGCGACCTCGGCCAGCGCGTACAGGCTGGCGAGGCCCGGCGGGTTGCCCGGTGCGATGTAGTAGTTCTCGCCGCCCACGATGACGCCGTAACCAGGTCGCCCCACGGCGGCGCGGCAGATGTTGTCCCCCTCGCCGGTCCCGCCGACCGGGAAGTCGATGGTTGCATGGCCGCTGCCGTTGAAGAGGGTATAGGACTCGAACTTCGAGCCAGGGATGAACGGGTTGTGCGCGTAGGCCGCGATCGCGCAGTCGTGGTTGGCCAGGCCGTCGGCGTAGACGGTGTTGTTCGCACTGCCGACCAGATACAGGACGTCGATGGGGAGGACGCACTGGCCGGTGCAAACGCCATGCTGCAACACCATCGCGAAGACGCGGTCGTCGTGATCGGCGCCAAGATTGAACGCCTGCCAGTCCCAGTACTTGGCGTTGCCATTGTTTCCGGCCCACGCTTCGAGGAAGAAGTTCTCGTCGCTCTGGCCGCCCTGGATGCTGTGTCCGGCCGTGAGGATGGTTCCGTCGGTGTCGATGACCACGCTGCTGAACGCCGAATTGTTGCCGGCGATCACGTGGTTGCCCGATCCGCCGTTGTTGAACGCATTGTCCGGCGAGCCGTCCGCGTTGTAGCGGAACACCACGCCGCGCTCGCCGTGCGATGCGTCGGTGAGGTTTCCGGCGACCACGATCCTGCCATCGCCCTGCAGCGCGATGGCGCTCAAATAGCAGTCGTTCTCGCCGCTCGCGGGATTGAAGTTGACGACGATGCGGCCGTGTGCCACGCCGCCGAAGCCGCTGTCGAGCGTGCCGTCCGCGTTGAAGCGCGTCAGCACGCACGCGTTCTGGTCGACACCCAGATACGTGTTCCAGGAAAAGCCCGCGGCGAGGATCTTGCCGTCGACCTGCACCGCGGTGGCCGCGACGTAGTCGTTGTTGATGTACGGCGCGGCGCCACCCAGATTGATCCGGAACGTGAACAGTCCGGGCACGCCGAAGTACGGGGACGTGCCGAGGGGTGGGTCCAGGCTCGGATCCAGCGCGCCGTCCGCTGCCGATGCCGGCATCGCGCCCAGCGTGCAACCCAGCAGGCACGCATACACCAGAATCGCTTGTGACATGTGGAACCGCATGACCGCTACCCTCTGCGCGGGACGCATTGCCCCGGTTGCAGTAGGAATACGAAGAACCGTGCGCTCGACTGCCAGGGCGGCGCGCGATCTCACCGGCGCCACGCTGCGTGGCAGCAGTCGCGGAAGAACTCATCCGGGGTCGAGTGGCGGCGCCGTGCGCCAGGCGCAGTCTGCGTGGACGCGCCAGGCACAGGAGCGCGGGCCAGTCGCAAGGGTGTGGCCACGAATCCAGGGCCCGTGCGGTTGCCCAATCGCACCGTTGCGCGGCCAGACCGTCGCGTCGGTCCAGACTCGGGATCGCGACGCCACGCCCCTTGTCGCCACAGGGCGGATTGCCCGCGAAGTTCGCGCCGCCGCTCAGGCCATGCTCTGGATGCTGCGCACGATCCACACGCACTGGTGGATGCCGTAGGCGCTGGCGATGCCCAGGTGCACGCGGCGATTGCTGGTGGCACAGGCCACTGCGCAAAGCAGCAGTCCGAAGGGCGTTTCAACCAGCTCGTATGTGCGCCACAACTGCCAGTAGGCTTCGCCCTTGATATGGGTGTCGATGGCGTCAAGCACGAAGGTCGCGGCGAGCAGGCCGAAGAACCAGTAGCGGCGACGGATCAGGTAGGCCTCGTAGCCGCCGTACTCGTCGATGCTGTCCGGGAACAGCAGCGCGGCCAGCAGGTAGAGCAGGATGGTATAGACGATGATGAAGAGGAACAGGGCAAAGCTCCACGTCTCGATCCGCTTGAGGGCGAACTCCCACCACCAGAACATGATGAGGTCGAGCAGGATGCAGGCCGCCCACAGGAGGTGCGTGACGGAAAGCCGATAGCGCCCGGGATATTGCACCAGGCCGGCGAAGCCGGTCAGCAGTTTCGACACGCCCAGGCCCAGCACCATGCCCATCACGACGCGGATGTGCGTGAACAGGTCGGAATCGGGACTGGGGATCATCGTTCGCGCGCCTACGCCAGCGTCACCGGCAGCAGCCGCCACATCCAGTAGGCCTGGTAGCCGATGTGCACGAGCGCGAGGATCAGGTGGATGCGCGTGCGGGTGGTGGCGCAGGCAATGATGCACAAGGCGATTCCGAACGGAATCTGGATCACGAAGTCCACGCTCAGGTGGCTCCAGTAGTCCACGCCCTTGATCATGGTGTCGATCGTATCGAGCACGAACGTGGCGCCGAGCAGGCCGAAGAACCAGTAGCGGCGGCGCATCAGATAGGCTTCGTAGCCGCCGTATTCATCGATGCGTTCGGGAAACAGCAACGCGGCCATCAGGAACAGGGTGATGGTGTAGATGATCAGGAACAGGAAGGTGCCGAAGTTCCATTCCGGAAGCTTGGACAAGGCGAATTCCCACCACCAGAACAACACCAGTTCGATCAGGATCGAGCCGGCCCAGAGCAGGTGTACCACCGAAAGCCGGTAGCGGCCGGGGTGTTGCACCAGGCCGGCAAAGCCGGTCAGGAGCTTGGAGATGCCAAGGCCGACCACCATCCCCATGACGATGCGGATGTGTGGGAACAACCCGGCGGTGGTTTCGGCGGTCGTCATGCGGCGCGCGCTGCACCCGGCGTGGGCTGCCCGATCACGACAGGATGGGCAGACCCGCGCCTACAGGTCGCCATGCAGAACCTGCAAGGCAACCAGGGCGGCAAGACCGGCGGTTTCGGTGCGCAGGATGCGCGGGCCGAGATTGATGCCCCGGAATCCCGCCTGCGCCAGCCGGCTCCGGTCCTGCGGCGACAGACCGCCCTCAGGCCCGACCGCGAGAATCACCGACCCCGTGGCCATGACATCGCGGATGCGCGTGGTGGCTTCCGGATCCAGCGTGACTCGAACTCCGGTGTCCTCCGCGCCGGCCAATGCGGCCGCCCAGTCGGCGAGCCGGATCGGCGGGTGGATTTCAGGCAGCATGGTGCGCCCGCACTGCTCGCAGGCTGAAGCCAGCACGGCGTGCCAGTGGGCCATGCGGCGCGCTGCCCGCTCGGCGTCGAGCTTCACCTCGGTGCGTTCGGTGATCAGCGGAACGATGCGCGCGACGCCGAGTTCGGTTGCCTTCTGCAGGATCCAGTCCATCTTCTCGCCGCGCGCGATGCCCTGGCCGAGGGTGAGGCGCAGCGGGCTTTCGCGGTCGACGCCCGGGAGCGCCTCCAGTACCTGCGCGGTCACGCGGCGCCTGGCCAGCGAGGCGAGTTCTGCCGTGTATTCAAGGCCATCACCGCAGAACAGGCGCAGCGGACTGCCACGCTCCAGCCGCAGCACCCGCGCCAGGCGCTCTCCAGCCTGCAGCGGCAGTTCCACTTCCTGCCCGGGGGCAAGCGGCTGCGGCACATGGATGCGGGGAATGCGCAATCGGTGTCTCAATCGGGCATCGAAAGACGCCGCATTGTGCGCAAACATGTCGTTTCATGCCAGCGCCGGTCGTTGCTGGCACGACCGGCGAGCATCCGGAGGCCATGGATCGGCGCTACGCCGCCGACGGTTGGCGCCACTGGGGTTCCTGGCGTCGGCCACCCACGGTTGGCTTTCGCCGTCAGGATTCCCGCGGGGGCGGGTTCAGCGATAGAACAGGCGCGTTCCCTCGAGCACGGAACGCCCGTCCGCGGCAACCGCGAAGAAATAATCGTCGCCGACGTCGCCGGGCTGGGCGACGAACCACCCGGTCTTGTTCTCCGCGTAATAGGGCACGGCGAGGATGCAAACCTGTGCGTCTCCGAGCTGCTCGCGCAGGGCATCCGGGATGCGGTAGAAGCCCAGGGGCCATCCCGTCCAATCGGCAGTGTTTCCGCACAGGACATGAATGGGCGTCACCGGCGGACTCGGATCGTTCCATGCGTACGTGCCAAGGAACGAAAGCCATGACGACTGCATCGGCTCCCAGGACGACAACCAGTGCACGCCGCGCACCTTGACCTGAGGGCCGCCGATCCGCTCGCCGCGCTCGGTCACCACCCATGAGGCCGCAACCTGGGACGGGTCGTCCCAGCCGATGGTCGGATCATCCATCAGCGGCAGCCGCGCTTCCGGCGCGTCCGGCAACAACGCCTTCATGTGGGTGCCCCAGACCAGTGGTTCCATGGTGTGCGTTTCACCGCCATCGACGCGATAGCGGATGACGTTGCGCTGCACCACCGCAAGCTCCAACGTGCCGCGCGAGCCGGTCAGCTCCGGCGCCTCGGCGTCGCAATCGATGCAATTGCCGCTGGCATAGGTGAGAAGCTCGGCCTCAAGCTTCCAGTAGCCCGTGCCCTCGGCCGCACGCTCGGGAACCCCGCTGTAGAGGTACCAGGTGGCCGCACCCGAATCATCGTAACCGTAATAGACCCCGGCCCAGGTGCCACCCTGGTTTTCCAGCGTCATGCTGGAGCCGGGACGGTCCACGTCATACCAGAAGCCGCTGCGCGGACTCGGCCGTTCCGCCGCGGCAGGGCACACGGTGCAGAAGGGGTAGGGCGTCATCTCCTGCGCGCCGGCGGCGATAGGCAGGGTGAACGCGAGTGCCCCGAAGAGCGTGAGAATCGATCGTCCAGGGGTCATGATGAGTGCTCCTTTGCGTGTGAAATGTCGCTCAAGGTTGCATGCAGGTGCCGGGCCACACGTTCGCCACGTCTTGCGGACTAAAGCCGCTGCAACTTCCGCCCGTGCATGCCGTGGCGCGCAACCATGTGCTGCTCCCCACGTCGATGAAGGCATGCGTGTACGGGCCGACATAGATCAGGCTGGGTGCAGTGAATGCGGAATTGGTGGAGCCGTGCAGCTCGTATGCATCGGCGTTGGCGGAAGTCGCCCAGGACACGTCGTTGAGACCCATGCAGTGCTGCGAAACCACGTTGAGCCAGGCGGGACTGGCCGGCGGTGGCGGATCGACTCCCCACGCGGCAACGATGGGCATCTGGGTCGCGAGTGCCGCAGCCATGTTGCGCGAGGCGGTGCCGGTGGGTTGGCCCATGTAGGTCTTGAGCGGGTTTGACCAGCGCGGCAGACGCTTGGTGGTCTGCAAGGTCGGATCGGGTGGGTTGAAGTCGAATGGGCACTGGACATAGCCACCCATGACCGTCTGCCACGAGCAATCGCTGGCACGATGACCACGCGCGTAGTGTGGCGTTGCGGTGCCGCCGCTCTCGTGGTTGCCGCCCAGCACATGACCGATTTCATGAGGTGCGGTGAAGTCGCCGAGTGCATACGCATCCGTCGCCAACGCAAACGGCATACTGGAATTGAAGTTCTTGGCTACGCCGCCGATGCGGCCGCGGCCGGCCTCGCATTCGCTGAAATCAGGACGATTCGGCACAACCAACAGTGCGACGTCGGCGTGCGTCTGGGTCATCTGAAGATCGACGGCGGAAAAAATGCCTTGCCGGTTTGCCAGTTGGTTCAGCACGTCTACCCGGCACCGTGCGCCAAGGGTGGTGAAGTCATCGTTGACCAGTTGCACGCCAGCCAGCGACAGGCGGTTGCTGCTGGGCACGCCGCTCAGGCCAAGGCTCTGGTTGAACTCCGCCACGATGTTGCCGGCGAGCGTATTGATCTGCCCGGCGACCGCAGGCGAGTACAGCACCAGCACGCGGATCACGCCCTGGTTGGCACTGCTGCTGGTTGCGTTGTCCGGGTCGGGATCGCGCGGCGCCTCCGGGGGCAGCTGGCCAAGTACGGTCAGGGTGTGGGCCTTGCCCATGCCCTTGCTTTCGATCAGATACATCCAGCCCTGTGAATGGATGCGGCCCAGTGTCCCGGAGGGCCCGATGGTGATTGTTACCAGCGATCCTTCCTCGTCGCCCTCGATCCAGCCGGAATACGAGGTGTAGATGCCATCGATGTAGACCTGTTCGACGGTAGGCAGCTTGAGCACGACCGGCCCCTCCAGCAGGGGTAGCCAGGCACCAACGCGGGCGCCCGCCACGGGCATTGCGGGGCCGACTCGCCGGCGCCCCGGGCGACTGTCCGAAAGGAGGTATTTCGCATTGAACTCGATGTCGTAGAAGCCGAGCAGCGCATTGCCCCAGGCTTCTTCGCGGGCGGCATCCGGCTGCGCTTCCGTGAGGCCTTCGACGAGCATGGGTACGTCAGGCACCGGTGCCGCCGGTCCGCTGGCCATGACTGGTTCTGCGGTCGGTAGCAGGCCGGGATCGATCACCGAGATGCGTGCGTCAGCCGCACTTCCGTCCGCTTCGATCAGGTAGATGCGGCCGTCGGTGTGGATGCGACCGATCACGCCCTCCGGGCCGGACGTGAGCGCGACCAGCGAAGCCCCGTCGCCCTCCACGATGCCGGTACGGCTGAAACTGCCGTTGGATTCCTCGTACACCGCCTCCAGCCGCAGCACGCGTGTCTTCGCCAGCATCGGCAGGTCGGCCAAGATCCTCTGCGGGAGCTCAAGGCCCTGCTCACGCCGAGGGCGATCGAGCAGGGTGCGGTCGAGTTGAACCGACCAGGCGCCGAGCAGGCCACCTTGCCAGTGCGCGCGTCGCGGATCGTCCGTCGTGGACCGCTGCAGCGGCGCAGTGAACAGCCGCGCAGGAGCGGGTTCTGCTTCCGCAGTCTCGGTAGCGGGCAGGATTGGCCGACCCACCGCGGTGACTGCATCGTGCTCGGTGCGGTCGAAACGCTCCAAGGGGCGGTCGCTGCGCGCGTCGGCGAGGGCAGCGAAGGCGAGCAATCCAAGCGTGACGGCATGGATCGCGAAGCGGCTGTGCATGTCGATCCCCCTGGCGAATCCGGATGATCACGGATCACCGAAAAGGCCTGTGCTGATGCCAGGCTTCATGGCGCGGCGCATCAGCGCGGCGTGAAGGAAAGCCCAAACGACGGATTTTCCTGCCGATCCGGACTCTCCCCAATGGTGACCGGAAAGTCAAGGAAGGAACCCGCAGTCCGGCAGTGTGTTGTCCGGGTTCATTGGGCGGGAATCCCAGGCCGGGGCGGCCCGGCGCACCACGGCTTTCCGGCCGGCGCTTGCCTTCATCGCTCATTCGACCTGCCCTCGGCAGGCTGCGGGCATGCGTGCATTGACGAGACGATTGCAACACGGAGGCCGGATACGAATCGGCAGCTCCGGCTGGCGCTATCCGCCCTGGCGGGGCGTGTTCTATCCGCCCGACCTGGTGCAGCGGCGCGAACTCGAGTACGCCCCCGGCCGTTTCACCCGCATCGAGCTCAACGGATCCTTCTACTCGTTGCAGCGGCCCGAGAGCTGGCAGGCCTGGATCGCGCAGACGCCCCGCCGCTTCGTATTCGCGCCAAAGGGGCCGCGTTACATCATCCATCTGCGACGGAACAACGTGGCGCTGGTGATCGCCGATACCGCGGGGAAGTGGCCATACGTGGAAGATGTGACCGCGGACTGCATGTACCTGCGCCTGCACGGCGACAAGGCGCCCTATGCCAGCGGCTACTCGCCCGAAGCGCTCGACCGCTGGGCCGATCGCATCGGCGTCTGGAGCCGCGGCGGGGAGCCCGCGGACGCGCAGCGCGCCTCGTTGCAACCGGCGCGCAAACGCAAGACGCGCGATGTCTGCTGCTACTTCGACAACGACATCAAGGTGCACGCGCCGTTCGATGCCCAAGCGCTGGCGGAGCGGCTGGGCGCGCCGCCGGCGCCGCCGCGGGAATGAGCGGTGCCTGGTGCGCACCCGTGAACGGCCGAGCTGGATCGCTCCGGTTCCAGGAAAACCTCGAGGGGTGCCATCCCTGCGCCTGATATGATCCAGCGCCCGGCCAGCCGCTCGCGTCCCGCCATGCACCGCTTTTCCGAATCGCAAGTCCCCGATCACCCATCGCGGCTCCCGAAAGGCTTCACCCTCATCGAGATCCTGGTTGTCGTGGTCATCCTCGGCATCCTTGCCGCCATCGTGGTGCCACGCGTGCTCGAGCGCCCGGGCGAGGCGCGCGTCACGCGCGCGAAACAGGACATTGCCGGCATCGTCACCGCGCTCAGCCTCTACAAGCTCGACAATTTCGTCTACCCGTCCACCGATCAGGGGCTGGAGGCGCTGGTCACGAAGCCCTCGGGTCAGCCGGAAGCGCCGAACTGGAAGGGGCCCTACCTGGATCGCGTGCCCAGGGATCCCTGGAACCGGCCCTATCTTTACCAGCAGCCCGGCCAGCATGGCGCGATCGATGTCTATACCTACGGCGCCGATGGGCGTCCGGGCGGCGAAGGGGAGGCGGCGGACATCGGCAACTGGGAGTGAAGCGGGAGGCGACATCTCCGCAACCGGACCTCGTCAAGGCGACCCATGAATTGGTGGCGGCCCAGTAGTTCTCGCCAGGCCGGCTCCGACGCTGCGCGCTGGCGCGCGCGGCCCGGCGCCAGGCGTTTGCGCCTCATGGATCGCGATTGCCCGCCTGTGCATGGCTTCACGCTGATCGAGCTGCTGGTGGTGGTGGCCATCGTCGGCATCCTCGCCGCCGCGCTGGTGCTGGCAGTCGGTGATCACGGCGCGCGCAGGCTGGAGCAGGCGGCCGGCGGCTTCGCTGCCCTGGCTCGGCAGGCCTGCGACCAGGCCGTGCTGACTGGGCGCGACAGCGGCATCATCGTGCGTCCCGATGGTTATGCGTTCAGCCGCCTGGATGGCAGCGCCTGGCAGCCCTATGGCAGGGATGCTGTGTTGCGCGCGCGCGCCTGGCCGGAAGGTCTGCGCGTCGCACTCGAGCGCGGCGGCCAGGCTGTCGATCTGACCCAGGCGGATGCCGGCCGGCCGCAACTGGTCTGCTTCGCCTCGGGCGAGCTCACCCCCTTCGAACTCGTGCTGGCGCTTGGCGACGGCCCGCTGCGCTACCGTGTCGTCGGCAGCGAGGATGGCGAGCTGCAGGAGGGCAGCCTGCCGTGAACGTGGCGTTCAAGACTCGCCATGGGGAACCTAGCACCCGCCCGCGCGCCGCGTCGCATGGGCCGCGACGGGCCGGCGGGCAACGCCGTGGAGCGGACGGCATTTGCGGATGCCCGGCCCGGCTCCGAATACGTCCGTGCCACCAGCCGGGCTTCACCCTCATCGAAGTCCTGATCGCGCTGGCCGTGGTCGCGCTGGCCCTGCTGGCGCTGACCCGCACGGCCGGCCTGGCGGTGCAGGATTTCGACGCCTTGCGCGAGCGCACCCTGGCCGGCTGGATGGCCGCCAACGTGCTGACCGACACGCGCATCGCTGCCATTCCGCCGCCACTGGGCCGCAGCGACGGCCGGGCCGAACTGGGCGGGCACACCTGGCGCTGGACGCGCGAAGTCCTGGCCACCCGCAACGCCAGCATCCGGCGCATCGAGGTGCAGGTGTTTCTCGGAACTGCCGACCAGCCTTCGGCCAGCCTGACCGGCTTCGCCGGGGTGGCGCCGTGAGGCCGGAACCGGGAAGCGTGGGTCGGCACTGCGCGCTGCGTGCGCTGGACGCGACCCTCGTGCAGGGTCTGGATCGCGCGCAGCGCGGTCGCGCAGCGCGATCCTTGATGCGCGCTCGCCGATACCGCCCCACGCGCGGCTTCACCCTCATCGAGTTGCTGGTTGCGCTGGCGGTGTTCGCGGCGCTGGCGGCTGCGGCCTATGGTGGCCTGGCAGCGGTGGCGGACACGCGCGCGGCGCTGGCCCGCCAGCAGGATCGCTTCAGTGCCGTGACGCGCAGCATCGGGATCGTCGAACGCGACGTGCGCCAGGCCCTGTCGCGCTCGGTGCGCAGCCAATCCGGCGCGCTGCTGCCGGCCGTGGACGGGCGCGGTGACGCCCTGGAGCTGACCCGCCTCGGCTTTGCCAATCCGCGCGGGGAACCGCGCAGCAACCTGCAGCGGGTCAGCCTGGCCCTCGATGGCCGCACGTTGCGCCACGGGTCCTACGCCGTGCTCGACCGCGCACCGGGCACACTGCCGGCGACCAGCGTGCTGCTGGATGGCGTGCAACGCCTGCAGCTGCGTTATCTCGGCGACGATCACAGCTGGCGCGAGCGCTGGCCGCCGGACGGCGCCGCGCCCGACGCGCTGCCGCGCGCCATCGAACTGCGCCTGACGCTTAGCGACCTTGGCGAGCTGCGGCGCATCGTCGAACTGCCGGGATCCTGGCCGCCTCCGGCGGTGGCAGCGCCATGAAGGCCCGACCGCGCGGCGTTGCCCTGCTGGTGGCCCTGCTGGTCGTGGCGCTGGCAACGATCCTGGTGGCGACCCTGCTGACCCGCGGCGAACTGGCCTACGCGCGCACCCGCAATGCGCTGCGCGCCCAGCAGGCCGAAGCCTATGCGCTGGGCCTGGAGCTCTACGCCCAGCGCGTGCTGTTCGAAACCTGGGCGGAAGGGCCGGACACCCGCATGAGTCCGTGGACGGTACCGCTGCCGCCACAGCCGGTGCCCGGCGGTACCATCAGTGCCACGTTGCGTGACCTGGGTGGCTGCTTCAACCTCAACAACCTGGCGCCTGGCGTGGTGCAGCGGGACCAGTGGCGGCGCGTGTTCGAGGCGCTGCTGGTCGGGCAAGGCCTCGATCCGCGCGTGGCCGACGCCGTGGCAGGCTGGCTGGATCCGCAGGACCAGGCCGAGGCCAGCCACTATCTGGGCCTGCCGGTGCCCTATCGCCCGCGCCAGGGCCTGTTCGTGCATGTATCGGAGCTGCGCCTGGTGCGCGGCATCGACGGCGCGGCCTATGCCCGCCTGGCGCCGCACGTGTGCGCGCTGGCGCCGGGAACGCGCCTCAATGTCAACACCACCGACCTGGCGCTGCTGCAGGCGCTCGGGCTCGGGCGCAGCGATGCCGAGCGCGTCTGGCAGGGTGGGCAGGCGCAGTTTGGCGACGTGGCCGCGTTCCTGCAGGAAGCGCGCACTCCGGCGCTGGCGGCGCGCTCCGAACTGCTCACCACGCGCAGCGACTGGTTCCTCGCGCGCGGCGAAGTGGCCCTGGACGACATCCCGTTTACCTTCTTCAGCCTCATCGAGCGCGCCCAGGGTCGCGGCGTGCGCGTGCTCGAACGCAGCCGTGGCAGTGACGATGCCTGGGCCTTGTCCACGCCGCCCGCGGATGCGGACGCGTCGCGTCGCTGAGGCGTGGCGGCAGCGCATTCTCGACTACAATCGACGCGACCCGCCGGCCCATTCCTGCTGCACGATGCCCGATCGCCTGTTGCTGCGCCTCGCCACCGATGGCGGCCTGAGCTGGCTTTGCCAGCGCGATGGCCAGGGCGCGCCGTCGGCTGCGCACCGGGGTGTGCCGCCGACCCAGGTGGTGGCCTCGGCCGGCAGTGTCTGGGTGCTGGTGCCTGGTGAAGCGGTGCTGCTGACCAGTGCGCGGGTGGCGGCGCGCAGCCGCGCGCAGTTGTTGCAGGCACTGCCGTTCGCGATCGAGGACCAGCTGCTGGCGCCGGTGGAGGAACTCCACTTCGCCGCGTCGCGCAGCAGCGACGAGGAAACCGGCGTTGCCGCGGTCGCCCGCGCGACCTTGCACGGCTGGCTGGAGCAGTTGGCGGCGCGGGGCATCGAACCCGACGTGCTGCTGCCGGACACGCTGGCGCTGCCGCTCGCATCCGAGTGCGGGACCGCGCTGCTGGAAGATGACCGGGCCTGCGTGCGGCTCGGGCCCTGGTCGGCGCTGGCCTGCGGTCTCGCCGAACTGCCGGCCTGGCTGGCGCACAGCGCCGACCTGCCGGAAACGCTGGCCATCCATGACGCGCGCACGTCGGCGGTGCCCGTGCCGGCCCTGCCGGTGACGACGCAGGCCGAGCGCGTGCCCGATGCGCTGGCGTTTCTCGCCGGCGCGCTCGTGCAGGCGCCGATCAACCTGCTCGAAGGCGATTTCGCGCCGCGCCAGCGCCAGGCGCGGCAGTTGCGCGGCTGGCGCATCGCCGCCCTGCTGGCGGCCGCGGTCGTGGTGTTGGCGGTCTTCAATCTCGGCGTCGAGGTGCTGCAGCTTGCGCGCCAGTCGGCGAGTCTGGAAACCCGCGCCCAGGACGCCGTGCGCGCGGCCTTTCCCGAGCTCGATGCCAACCAGCTCGCGCGCCTCGCCCCGGAACAGTTGATGCGTGCGCGCATCGCGGGTTTGCGCGGGGGCGTCAGTACGGGAGGCCTCTTGCGCATGCTGGCCGACATCGCGCCGGTGCTGGGCACGGTGTCGCCGACGCGCATCCAGACGCGCAGCCTGGAATACCGCAACGGCACGCTGGAAGTGGGCCTGCGTGCGCCGGACGTGGTCGCGCTCGATCAGATCCGCGAACGCATGGCCCTGGTCCCCGGCCTCAAGGTCGAGGTGACCCAGGCCAATGCCGGCACGGATGGCATCGACGGACGCCTGCGCATCAGCGGGAGCGCGCCATGATGCGCCCATGGTGGAGCGGGCTGGCGGCCCGCGATCGGCGCATGCTGGCGATCGGCGCGCCGCTGGTCCTGCTGCTGCTGGGCTGGGCGCTGGTCTGGCACCCGCTGGCGCGCAAGCGCGTCGAGTTGATGCAGGATGTGCAGGCGCGCCAGGCCGAACTGGCCTACGTCGAACGCGGTGCGGGCGAGATCGCGCGCCTGCGCAGCGCCGGCCAGCGTTCGCGCGGCGATCGTGCCGGGCGTTCGCTGTTGGCGCTGGCCGATGCCAGCGCGCGCGACGCCGGCCTGGAAGCGGCCCTGCGACGGGTCGAGCCGGCCGGCACCCACGGCGTCAAGGTGGTGTTCGAGAATGCCCGTTTCGATGCCCTGGTGGACTGGGTCGAGGATCTCGCGCAGGGTTATGGTGTCGAGACCCGCGACCTGTCGGTGGATCGCGCCGATGGCGTGGGCATCGTCAACGCCCGTGTCACCCTGCAGGATGCCCCCCGCTGATGCTGCCTTCCGTTCGCCGTCGCCCTTGCATGCTCTCGCCATGAAGTTCCTGAAAGTTCTACTCGTCCTGTGCATCCTGGCCATCGTTGGCGCCGCCGTGCTGGCATGGCGCCTGCCCGCCGGCATCGCCTACGACCATGCCCGCGATCGCGTTGCCCCGGTAGTGTTGTCCGGCCTGCATGGCACCGTGTGGCAGGGCCGCGCCGATGACGCCAGCGTGCTGGGCCACGCGCTTGGCACGCTGGATTGGACGCTGCACAAGCGCCCGCTGCTGCACGGCCGGCTGGTCGCCGACGTGCGGCTGCAGGGCGCCGATCTGGAAGCCAGCGGCAGCGTCGAGCGCGCGCCCGGCGAGCTGGCCGTGCGCGGTGTTCATTTCCGCATGCCGGTTTCCCGGTTTGCGCCCGAGCGTCACGGCGATCCGGATGCCTGGCGCGGATCGCTCGATGGCACCATCGACGAGGCCCGCCTGCAGGGCGGCATGCTGACCGCCGCCCACGGCCAGGTGCGCTGGAGCCGCCCCGGCATTCCGGCGCTGCCCGAGCTGGCGTTGCCCGACCTGCTGGCCGATTTCGCCGCCCAGCCGGGCGGCAGCCTGGCGGGCACGGTGCGTGACGACGGTAGTGGACGCATCGCGGTCGATGGCCAGTTCAAGCTGCGCATCGGCCTGCTGGATGCCGACATCGTGCTGCGCGCACGCCCGGGCCATCCGCTGGCGGCACGCGCGCTTGAACGCATCGGCGAGCCGCAGGACGATGGATCGCGGCGCCTGGTGCTGCACGAGACCTGGCCGTGAGTGGCGCGCAGTCGGCCCTGTCCGCCGACTTCCTCGCCACGGCGCTCGCGGTCGCCCAACGCGCGGCCGACGCCGCCGAAGCGGTGATCGCCCCGCGTTACCAGGCGCAGGATTTCAGCGTCACCACCAAGGCCGACGCGACGCCGGTGACCGAAGCCGACCGTGAGGCGGAAGCGGCGATCAAGCGCGTCCTGCGCGCGCACTTTCCGGCCCACGCCTGCTACGGCGAGGAAGAAGGGCGCGAAGGCGAAGGCGAATTTCTCTGGCTGATCGACCCGATCGACGGCACCCGGGCCTTCGTGCGTGGCTATCCGTTCTTTTCGACCCAGATCGCGCTGATGCATGCAGGCCAACTGGTGCTCGGCGTCTCGGCTGCCGGCGCGTTCGGCGAGCGCGCGTGGGCGGTGCGCGGCGGTGGTGCCTGCCTGCGCGGGCACGATGGTCTGGCCAGGCGCGTGCAGGTGTCCGCGGCGGTGGATTTCGATCCGTGCAGCGCGGTATCGACCGGCAATCTGAAATCGCTGGCGGCGCATCCCGCCGGCTGGGCGACCCTGGCCCGCATCGTGCGCGAAACCGGCCGCATCCGCGGCTACGGCGATTTCCTCCATTACCACCTGCTCGCGCGCGGTGCGATCGACCTGGTGATCGAATCGGATCTCAACATCCTCGACATCGCCGCCCTGGCGGTGATCGTGCG
>JACDJB010001417.1_pt1 | contig 19350 bp, 22 predicted proteins | sample 7454121 | NCBI WGS metagenome assembly JACDJB01 (sample SAMN14253290, study PRJNA609438) | sludge metagenome | isolation source: sludge after 25d culture with pyrite | collected 2018-12-20 | reverse complement strand
TATAAATTATACTATAAAGAAAATAAATTTGGAATGATTATGGTCCTATTGAGTATATTGTCACATTTGCGAGAGGTGACGCCTATGATATAATATGCATTGTAGAATCCTTGTAGATGTCGAGCACATATTTAAGTGAAGTGAGGGTAATAGAATGAATGCTTTACTCGAGTGGACATTTTTTTTATGGATGATTATATTAGCGGGTTTGATTTTTATTGGTGGGTACTTTATGTTCCGAAAGTTTTTAAAAAGTATGCCTAAAGCAGATGGAAAATCTGTATTGGATTGGCAGGATTACTACATACAAAAAAGTCTCCCTCTATGGAATGAAGAAGGGAAACGTCTTTTAAATGAATTGGTTTCACCTGTTCCTGATCTCTTTCGTGAAACTGCTAAACGTACGATTGCAGGAAAGATTGCTGAGATAGCTTTAAATGAAGGAGCAGAAAAGATCGACCAGGATTTAATTATTAGGGGGTATATTATTGCAACTCCTAAACGTGATCATAAATGGTTAATCAAACATCTTACTACCAAAAATATTGATTTTAGTAAGTATAGCAGTTTAATGGAATAACATTATTTAGCAATCTCCATGTACTACTGCATGGAGTTTTATTTGAGATTAAACTATTGTAGAGAATAGGGGAAGCTAGATGACTTATCCAAAAGGATATATAAATTATCTTATATATTTTCATTGTTTACGGGACTACTTTGAATGTCATGAAGTTTTAGAAGATCATTGGAAACAAGATCAAGAAAAAAACCATATTTGGGTAGGTTTAATTCAACTGGCTGTTTCACTTTATCACTATCGTAGAGGAAACAATATTGGCGCTAAACGAATGTTGGAGACTGCTACGTTTAATATTCAAAAATATCCTGTAACGCATTTAGGAATAGACCAAAAAACCTTACTTTTGCAAATGGATGAAATTAATAAGCGATGTGAGTTAAACTTACCGTTCGAGGATATGAATCTTCCTATCATAGATATAGACTTATTAAAGCATTGTGAAGATCTTTGCGTTAATTCTAATATTGTTTGGGGTGCAGCCAGTGCAAATGATCCATACTTGATTCATAAACACAAATTACGTGATCGGACTGAAGTTATTTCAGAGCGAATAAATAGCTTAAAGAAAAGAAAATTGAATGATGTTTGATTAAACTATGATAAATGTAAGCTTATTTGGTTCCCATAATAATTCCATGACCTAAATGTGGGGCTGTTTTGATCATTAATTCATTATTTTTGAGTGAGAGTTCAAAGAAATCTGGATTTTGTAAGAGATCTTCATCAATAATTTGGTAAGGGTCTTCAATTTCCTCCTTATTTTTCTTAATCTCATTCTCTATACTTATGAAATTACTAATAGATACATTATTAAATCCAGCTTTTATGAATATTTCCTGCCATTGCATTGGAGATGGGACTACTAGTGCACCATATAGTTCTCTTATTTTGTTTCTTAATTCAATGGTAAGTTGCTTAAGTCCCATCATTTCGCGATCATAAATCCTGCCGCCATATTTCAAGACGCGTATATACTCAGAAATTGCCTTCTCCAGATCCACAAAAACGGTTACTGACTCCACGATAACTACATCGAAGCTTTTCTCTTTAAAAGGAAGGTTGCATACATCACCGACTAAGAATTCAATATTAACACTCTCATATGCCGCTCTTTTTTCGGCTTTTTTAATCATACCTTCGCGAATATCAACGGCAGTTACATCATGCCCCATTTTTGCGAGTGTAGTTGCAGTTCTACCTGTGCCGCATCCAACCTCTAGTATTTTTTGTTGAACAGTATGATCCAGTAGCTTAAGACAATCTAATGTGGCGTTAAATCCTCCAGGATGTGCACTGCCAAGCCCTAATTTTGTCAACATATCTTGGTAGTTCATTATAATCTCCCTTTACTTATATTTATTTAGAAATTATTTCCCTGTACAATTTAAACTGAAAAAAGTAACTGAGGGTGCTCAGTTACTTCATCCAAAACAACCTTTTACCACCAAAATAGAGAGAGGGCTAGTAATACGTACAATGGAAGAACAATTCCTGCTCCATACCACCATGCTGGTCCTCCGAAGCCATATCTATAACCGTATCCTCTTCCTCTGTAACCATATCCAAGACCAGTTTCTATTATGTCTAATTGAGTGGCATTTTTCTCTTCCGCTGTGACTATTTCCTTTTCTAAAGATTCATTTGAAACAGGAACTCCATGATAGGGAAGTGGTCGCAAGTGTATAGCTGTAGGAGTTACTTGTGATAAGATTCCATAGTGTCTACGTCCATCTCGACAGTAAGCCATTACAGGTCTGCCTTCAAATCGTCTTGCAAATTGATACGTAATCGACATTTTTATTTACCTCCTTTGCTCTGGATATATTTACCTGTGAATGAATCCGATTGAACCGATATTAATAATTACCATAAAAAGAAAGGTGACAAAGCTGCTAACGTAAAAAATGGGAAGAACCACCATCCGAATTGAACTGTTTCAAGTTCAAGGTCGGCACCTTTATCTGCTGTAGTAACATGTAATGCGTCGACATTAGACGAAACGGGGACAACTCCGCGACGCATTGGCTCTATAAAAACTCCCTCGCCATTAACATGGCGCATATAACCACAGCATCTTCTGCCATCGCGTAAATGCACCATTACTGGTTGCCCCATAAATCTCATGGCGTGTCGATGAGTTACAGGCATTTTTATTCCTCCTTTTGTAAATTATCACTAACATCATACGTGTAAACAAACGTCCAAGCTCTACACGTTAGCTGATTTTTGTGTAATTGGACTAGTGTCTATCGTAATTAAATGGGCTTATATTTGGACATTTCTATAGATGGGCAAGTTCCCATTTTAGGGTATGTGAAATAAATTGATAATGATTTAGTAGCAAAAGAGGTGAAGTGTTGGCTGTTATAAAAGCTAGATCAGAAGACATAAAGTTACTAGCTCGCCTGATGCGAGCAGAAGCTGAAGGAGAAGGTAAGCTAGGAATGCTAATGGTTGGGAACGTAGGAGTTAATCGAGTCCGTGCCGATTGTTTGGACTTCAAAAAAATCCGAACCTTACCCCAGATGGTTTATCAACGTCCTGGAGGATTTGAAGCAACAGTGAAGAACTATTTTTATCAGAAAGCTAGAGAAAGTGAAATTAGGCTAGCTCAAAAAGCAGTGAATGGAGAACGCTATCATCCAGCCAGCAATTCCTTATGGTTTTTTGAACCAGGGGGTGCATGTCCCGCTCAATGGTTTAATCAGTGGAATGTGGGACGATATAAGGCACATTGTTTTTTTGCACCATCAAGCAGTACCTGCCCTCAAGTCTTTTAATTCAAAATTACTTATAAAGGAGGTAAATAGGTGTACTACTATTATCCAGATTATATGCAAGTCAATTTACCCTATAGTGGGTTCATGCCTCAGCAGCAAGTGGGTCCTTTGCAACCATTTACGCCAACTGGACCGGTTCCTAGTCCGCCACCTGGCGCTATGGATGAAGAGTCGTATATTGAAAATATTCTACGACTAAATCGAGGTAAAATGGGAGTATTTTTCTTAACATATGAAAATAACTCACAGTGGAACGCTAAAGTTATTCGAGGAGTTATTGAAACCGCGGGTCGTGATCATATCATTGTGAGTGACCCACAAACAGGAAAAAGGTTTTTACTTTTGATGGTTAATTTAGATTATGTTGAATTTGATGAACCAATAAATTACTTTATGCCACACATAAGTCCTGATAAGGAGATCGTTACACGTTGATCCAAATAAATAATTAATAAAAAAACTTGGCAGCTCGCCAAGTTTTTTTATCTCTTTCTATAATGTTCGATACAAACCAATGACTTTACCTAAAATCGTTACTTCATGTAATATGATTGGTTCCATACTTGAATTTTCAGGTTGCAGACGGAAATGGTCCTTTTCTTTATAAAACCTCTTGACAGTTGCTTCATTATCATCGTTCATCGCAACTACTATGTCACCATTATTAGCAGTACTTTGTTGTCGGACCATTACATGATCGCCATCATAGATTCCAGCTTCAATCATACTATCTCCTTGAATTACTAACATGTATGTTTCGTCACTATTAGCCCAAGATGCTGGTAAAGGAAAATAATCCCCAACATGTTCAACAGCAGTTATCGGTTGGCCTGCCGTAACTTTTCCTAAGATAGGAATATGTACAACAGGTGGTACAAAATCTATGATGTTACTGTCTTCAAGAATTTCAATTGCTCTAGGCTTTGTTGGATCTCTGCGAATAAGTCCTTTTTTTTCTAATCGTTCTAAATGTCCATGTACAGTAGAACTAGAAGCTAGACCAACAGCTTCGCCAATCTCTCTAACAGACGGGGGATAACCTTTATCTTTAACTTCTTGTTTAATATAATCTAAAATCGCTCTTTGTCTACTTGATAGCTTCATGATATCCCTCCTCCCTAGTTCATAATATTTAAATGAATTATATCATTGTACTGGAAAAGACACAAACACAAGTTCCGAAACATTTGTTCGCAAATATAGTTGACTTCTAACAAATGTTTTGTTATCTTTTACATAGAACAAATGTTCGTATCGTTAGGAGGACTATTAATGAAAAAGACAGCACTTATAAGTTTAGGAATTATAATTTATCTTGCTTTTTTTACAGGTTTTGCACATGCTTCACTAAAGAAGGTGGATTCAAATATCGAAACATATGAACTCATCCAAGTTAAAAAGGGAGATACATTATGGGGAATAGCTGACCGCTATAATGAACAATTTGAAATATCCTTACTAAAGATGCTTGATCTTATCTATGAACATAATGATTTAGATAGTGCAACCATTCAACCAGGACAGATGTTAAAAATACCGATACGCTAATTACTACTTGGTCTTACTTGACTATCATTCATTTTCCGATATAGTAATAAAGGTAATCACTTCAATGGGTTTATTTTAGGAGGGGTACCTTGTGCTATCAGAGGATAAGATAGAGCGCATCAATCAATTAGCAAATAAAGCTAAAAGTGTAGGTTTAAATCATGAGGAAAAAGAAGAGCAGACAAAGCTGAGAAATGAATATATCCAATCTGTTCGTAACTCACTAAGAGCAAATTTAGAAACAATAACGATTGTTAAAGTAGACGATGAGGGAAACGAAATCGAAAGGACCTCTTTAAAAGATAAACGAAATAAACTTAATTAATATAAAAGGCATCGATACACGATGCCTTTTATATTTGCACTGTATGGTATAATAATAACCAGGAAATATAAAATACTTTGTATTTATTACTTGTTGAAAGGTTGATGAGGAATGAAGTATCGTAAACTTGGAAGAACGGGGTTAAAGGTTAGTGAAATTAGTTTGGGAAGCTGGCTTACATATGGTAATACTGTAGAATCGGACATCGCAACTCAAGTAATAGATAAAGCGTATGAATTAGGAATTAACTTTTTTGATACTTCCAATATTTATGCTAGGGGAGAAGCAGAAAAAGTAGTAGGAAATGCGTTACAAAAATATCCTCGTGAATCATATGTACTAGCTACAAAGGTTTTTTGGCCCATGGGGGATGGACCTAATGATCGAGGCTTATCTCGCAAACATGTATATGAACAGGCCAATGCTAGCTTAAAGAGACTTGGTGTAGATTATGTAGACATCTATTATTGCCATAGATTTGATCCAGAAACACCTATAGATGAAACATTACGTACTATCGAAGATTTAGTGCGACAAGGGAAGGTTCTTTATGTTGGTGTAAGTGAGTGGACCGCAGCACAGATTACAGATGCGCTCAGAGTAGCTGATCGCTACCTTCTTGATCGTATTGTCGTTAATCAACCGATGTACAATATGTTTAATCGTTATATAGAACCCGAAATAATTCCACTTAGCCAAAGAGAGGGGATAGGGCAGGTGGTCTTTTCACCACTAGCACAAGGCGTATTAACTGGTAAATATAAGTTGGGTGAACAATATCCAGAAGGAAGTCGTGCAAATGACCCACGAGTCAGTAGCTCTATGCAACGCTTTTTGGTTGAGGAGCAACTACAAAAAGTTGAAAAACTTAGTGGTATAGCAAATGAATTAGGCATTACTATGTCTCAATTGGCCATTTCTTGGATTTTACGTCAGGAAAATGTTGCTAGTGCAATAGTAGGAGCGACTCGCCCAGAGCAAATCATTGAGAATGCAAATGCTTCCGGAATTGAATTAAGCAGTGATGTGTTGGATAAAATTGAACAGATCATAGTTTAAAATATTTCTCTATATGGAGACTTGATAGGAAGGCTGCTATAAAATTCGGGAAACTGAAATCCAGCAACAAGATCATTCGAATAAACAAAAAGGATGCTAAATGCATCCTTTTTGTTTGACAAATATTTGGACAACACAAAAGGGGTACAGTAATTAATGTATAGTTGTTTCTTCTTTAAGCATACGAATAGGAACATCCTGTTCATTTTCGGGATTACTTAATGGATAAATCCTTGCCGTTTCTTCGGATTCATTAATATTTTGAATATAGATAGGCTCACCATGATATGTAACATTGATCGTTTCTGGTGATTCAATTATTTCTTTAGCTCTTTGCCTGTTCATAATTGATCTTCCTTTCATTTATGATTACAACTTTATTATTCTGAAATTTTGTTAAAGTATTCTCCAATAGGAAGAAAAGAGTACTAATAATTTAGTTAAACAATTAACGTCCGATAATATATATTATGTAACCTTATAAAAAAGCGAAGTGTACCAATAACTTTGGGGTCCAAGTTCCGATAAGATTCATTATCAGGTCCTTGGACCTTTAAACGTCCTGATAATATTCGGTACCGTCCCAATAACTTCATGGTTCGTCCCATAAATCCCATGGACGTTCCATAATCTTCGATGCCGTCCCGATAACTACATTTTTTGGAGGTCGTTGCTTATGTGCATCGTTTAATGATTACATTTTTACACTACTTAACATGTCGTACATTTTCTTAGGGGTACATATACCCCTCGCGTTCGAATAAAACGCCTTAAAAACGATTTTAGAAGGCCGTTTTAAATGCCTAATAACAAAATTTGGAGGTATGGTTATGGAACTAAGTCAAGCAATACGAAAGTTTTTAAATCACCAGAAATCAATGGGTATGGATCGAGCTTTTCCATATTGGGTCGATCTTGCACAATTCGATGCGTTCATCAATGGGTGTAACTGCTGCTATACGAGTAAGATTACAGATGCCACGCCGGACCAAGTACAGAAATTCTTAGAGTACATCTGGATTCAAGAAAATGGTAATGTGAAAAAAATCACAAAGGTGATGAAATCCCTAAACGATTTTGATCAGTATTGCCTAGAACATCGTTGGTTGACAGGCAGTATGATGAATGGTGTCACTTTACCAAACGGCCCTATTTCAACAGAGGTAAAACCGTTCCATTTAACATTCATCCCTCCCCTTCTCTTTTCCGCAATTATGGCGAAACTTCTTCGGGGTCCAGTCGCACTAAAACAACGTGTAATGTTGCTCATGTTAGCGATGACCGGTATGCGTATTGCGGAGCTTAAGAGTATTACGTGGGAGGATATCGACTTTGAAAAAAAGTCTATCACCGTAAAAGGAGTTAAGTCAGGTATGACACGGGTGTTACCTTTATTTTGCGATCTGAGTGATCATTTACAACAGTATAAACAGGAAACAAAGAATACGGCATCGGAAGAAGCTTTGATTTTTCCGAATGAGCACCTGGTGAAACTCACTCGTATATTTCGGAAATTCTTGAACGACCATGGGTTTATTAAGGGGTTAATATCTTTACGAACGCTTCGCTCCACATACGCGAACCTACTGTACCTTTCGCAAAAAGATCGATCGCAAATGATGTATATCTCTGCATTGATGGGTAAAGATGTTTCTCCTCATCTAAACCTTATAAAGGATATGCTTGGTTTCAAATCCAATCAACAGGATATCTAAATACTTCAATGGAGGAGCAAATGGAACTACGAAAAGCAGCTGATGAATTTCTCCTTTATTTAGGGATTGAAAGAAATCTTTCAAACAATACGATCCGTGGCTATGCGTATGACCTAAAAACGTTTATAACGTTCATTCGGAAAAATTATGAGTTGCTAAAAATGAATGAACTGGATGCTCTGATTACAAGGCGCTACATTCAGGACCAAGTCATCCATCATGCAACAAAACCGTTAACGCTGGCAAGAAGAATCTCGTGCTTAAAGTCATTCAGTAAGTACTGCATCAAGGAAAATTGGATCCAAAACGATTTTACAGCAAGCATTTTATCTCCAAAAGCGGATAAAAAGTTACCTGCTTATATGAAACTGGATGAACTTCGCAAACTGTTTGCTGTGCTTGAAAAAGACTCACGGCCATTCTCGCGAAGGAATGAAGTGTTATTTAAGCTATTAGCGACTTCTGGAATGCGCCGTCAAGAAATTGTGGACCTGAAATGGCAGCAGCTCGATCTTGAGAATGGCGTTCTACGCGTGTTTGGTAAAGGAAAAAAAGAACGGCTCATCCCGTTACACCCAACGGTAGAACCACTATTAAAAGAGTATAAGGAAAACTTACCGGAATCACGAATTCATGATGATGAGTATATGTTCTTGAATCGGCACAATCAACCAATTAACGCTCGAGGGTTACATCGGATCTTTAAAGAACTGTTAGAAATGGCCGGCCTCCCCTCTCACCGATTTAGTTTACATCACTTACGACACACGTTTGCAACACTATTGTTGCAAAATCAAAACGATCAGAAAGTGGATTTACGTACACTCCAGGAGCTCCTTGGACATGAGAGTTTATCTACCGTTCAAGTGTACACACATGTTGACTTTGAACAGAAACGAAAAGCTATAAAATCTCTTGATGTGGGATCCTAATTACAATCAGCTACCTTAATAGAGGTAGCTGGTCTTTTAACTTGGTTTGAAGTTTAGATCTTAAAGGTTTCTGGTAGTAAAATTCTATATATTGCTTCCTTTGTTAGGGATTCCGTAACGGAATTGGAATCAACGGTTACATATTCAACAATCGTCGCTTCAAGTGAGGCTAAGTGATTCCATATTGTCGTTAAACAATACTCATTTGTATTTATTTCGGAGTCATGCTGCAATCCGAGAAATGTTCTTACCTCACTAAGACTGGAGCTCCATCGATCATTAATAATGCAGCAAGGCTGATACGGAAATCATGTACAGTGATTGATTTTTCTTCATACCAACCTAGCATTGTATTTAAATAGTCACAAACTGATGGTAAAACCGTCTAGAGTACGATCCCCCATCTTTTCTCCGAAAAAGAGAATCACTAGACTGTAAACTTGTTCCTTAATGTATTCATGTAGCTTATTGAATAACATCGGTGGAATCGGAAATGATTCTACTTCTCCTCATTTTATAAAATGGTACTAATAATACTTTTTCTCCAAGATCAATGTGAATTATTGTAAGTTTCTGAGTTCTTCTAATCTCAGACCGGTAATCAGCATGAATTGTACAATTGGTGATTTATGATATTCCAGAGAGTTAATAAGGCTAATAATTTGAAACAATTCTTTTGGATGTATTTCTATAGTTCGGTATTTATCAAATTGATCGTCGTTGTTTCTCTTATCACTCATAATAATTTTTCACCTCATTTTTCTTTTTTTACTTGTTTTTGACTTAAGACCGTCGTTTGACAATTTAGGAGATAGAAAGACCATATTTTTTTTCAATTAGTTTGATAGCGAGTTCTGGTTTTATCTCCATGAGTCGTAATAAAAATTCGTCATGGTGATTTGTAGTGGTCGCATGTTGTTCTTCTTCGTTAAATTTTGTTGCCTCGTTGACTTGTATTGAATGTTGTAACGAAGAATTTAACTCTTCTTCAATAGAGTTAAAAGCATTTCGAAGTTTACTTATTTTCAAGTTGTTTGTCCGTATGTAGTGATCTAAATTATCTTTTTCGGATTGACCAAGTAGAAACTTGATGGAATCTCTTTCAATTCCTCTCTCACTAAGCAGAGTTGCAATACTAGCCCTAAATCCATGAGGTGTTATCCTTTCTTGATCGTTCCACTCTAGTTCCCTGCATATAAAATCCGTTACTCTATTGAGTTGTTTTGACTGTAGTGGGTGTCCTCTTAACCCGACTAGTAGAGTGTCATCTGGCTTTAAGTTATTCATCTGGATATGTGACTCTAATAAGTGTAACAGTTTAACGGGTAGTGGAATCAGTTGAGCTTTATGCTTACTGTTTATAAATTCAGGCTCATAAACGAGTACTCCTTTTTCTAATACTACGTTTTTTACTTTTAGGCTTGTAAGAGCGCTATTACGTAATCCAGTGAAAAACATCACTTTTACGGTAGCCTCAAGATCAATCCCACGTAATTTCAGATCTTCGAGAAATCTCCACAAGATTTTAAGGTTTTCTATATTGAGTATCTCCGAATGATGTCCCTTCTCCCCTATTGGTACCGCTGCTATTTTGAATGGATTACTATTTGCCAGGTTTAGTTCTTTATAAAACGAAAAAATACTTGATAATGCTGCAAGTCTCCTTTGTATAGTTGCAACAGCTATTCCTTCATTTTTTTGATCAGTAATCCACTTTTGAACAAGATGTAGTTTTGCATTACTTAAGGATGGCTCCTCATTATGTTTAATCATAAAAGTTTCATAAACATTTACATCTTTTTTATAACTTTCAATGGTCGTATTGCTCCAATAACGATATTTCAACATAGCGCAAAGAGCAGTACTAATGAAATCACTTGGGGTTATTTCGTTTTCGATTTGTATATGGTCTATATTGTAATTGACCGTATCTATTGATTTGTTGTACATTTACCGTTTTATTGACCTCCTCTTTCAATGGTTCATCATTTTCAAGTTTGACTTGCCAATTGCAAAGCATTTCATGTAATTTGTCGCGTATTTCTCGACCATGTGACATAAAAAAAACCTCCTTTAATAGGAGGTTTTCCATTATTTTTTGAGACGCTTATGTGGACTTATAAAAGTATGGCAAATGATGAAATCCAACTGGGAGACAAACAGGATTTTCATTTTTAATTACCAATGTGAAGTTCTTTTGTGTAGAAATTACGGTGTTAACATAACCAACCATGACGATATTGAATTCTGATAGTAGATTTAGAAGATCAATAAAGACTTGAATTTCTAGTCCTTTATTAAAGACTTCAATGACTATCCCCTTATTAAGCTCTTCTATCCGCAGAAAAAGTTCGACTGTAGGACTAATTTTAAGTGTTATTCCCCTAATGTCATGGGATATTTCATCTTCACCTTCAATAGTGTCTATTTCTTCAAATGCTAGATCAATTCCATCCACCGTTTTTTCTATAAGTTCAAATTGGTCATCACCTGCGCCATCTTTTATTTTGTCAATATCATAATCGTGATTATCATCTTCCCGTTTTAGTTTAGAGCGGAGAAATTCGATAAGTTCATCAGCTGTTAATTTTGAATCTGGTAGATGTTCAAAATGATCAGTTGACCATTCTTCATTACTAATATCCTCTTTCAAAAAATAATTAGGTGTTACACGTGCAATTACAGATAAAAAAGCAACTGTTTCGTACGGAACTGATCTTGGTCCATTTATTTTTCTTATCTTTACGCTCGAACTCTTTTTTGTATTTATTTTTAGCTTCCCTATTAATTTCCGCAGTTGATCTTTTACAAGACCATATTTTTCATTTAGTTCATTATGACTCATCCCAATTATTTCATATGTAAGTAAAAGCGAACACCGGTTATGAATTGTTAGCTTTTTAAATAAGGACGATAACTTATCCATTTCGAGCTGAAGAAAATATAGCTCTGGCCAAGCAATCGTATTCTTATTTTCACTATCTAAATTAATTGAGAAATATTCTTCTTCTGTAATTTCATCATTGAGAAATCTCAATGCTCTATTATGCGTATTAATAAGATCTTCTTTTTTAATCGTAGATCTTGGTTTTTTTCTCATTTACTCTCACCAAGATCATACTACAGCAATGTAAAATACTGACCCGTTCTGTACTTATATAAGTCCAGGTATCCATTTTAAAGATAGATGGAAAATATTATTTTTGACAATGATATTCAAGTAAGGTTTCACAATTGAATTTTTCTTGAATCAATATGATCTGTCTACATTTAAATATGTCTGAGTAAATGGGAGGTTGATACTTATTTAAAAATTTTAACATTAATCAAACCTCCTTTGTAACGAAATCGCTTTAGTTTAGTAAAGCGATTTGCGATTAATCGCAATAAATCGAATAAACATGGTAAACAATGGTATAAAACACAAAAAAAGCGTCAATAACTGAAATTGACCCTTCCCATTTACTCTATTCACATTCTTTTGACATGCACAAAATAAATACATCTCAGTCTTTTAACTTGCTCAACAAATGAGCTACATCCCATTCTTCAAACCTGCTCTTTAAAAGAGCATAAATAAAAATAATCCATAAAATTAATTTACCATAACTTTTTGATAATTTCAATAATAGGAGCGGTAAATATGTTACCTAAAAAAGCAGAGACAAGTTATTCATTAAGTAGTGAATATGAAAATTTGCTTAGTAAAGCAAATAAGTTCCCAGTATTAAAATCTTTTATAGTGGATAATGAATTTAGGAATATTAAAAATCTTTATTATGATGTAAAAAGTTTTTATGATTTTTATTCAAGTTCTCTTTCTTTACCGTTATCCGTAATTGAATTTCATCTTCAAAACATTGAACCTGATAATGTTTTAAATTATTGCTTATTTATGAAGTCCTTATATGAAAAAGGACAACTGAAACACTGCACTTATTCGAACCGAAAAAGTCACTTTTTCAATTTCCTACAATTTCTATGCGCTAACAGCATAGTATCGTCAATCAATACTGGGTATGTGAACGAAATGAGGTTACATTTTCAGGATACTTCTAAATCTACTCAATATGTAGATTTTCCTCATTATGTTCAGTTATTTGTTGACCACATATCTTTACATAAAGCATCAACAAAGATTGCACAAAGAAAAGCAATTGGTCTATTTAATAAACATTTAACGAATAAGTGCAATCTAGTACTCGATTGTTTAGAAAGCATCTCTACCTTTAATCACCAACATATTAAGTCATATGAAGATTTATTAATACAACGAGTAGAATTGAATGAGATACAAAAATCAACTGCAAACAAATATTTATTAGTTGTTAAGAATTTTGTCCGTTTCCTACATGAACGAAGAATCATTAATTGGAAATATGTTATTCCAGAAAATCTACGAGAGAACGCAAAACGATCTAATCCATACGTCCAGGAAATGGATTTCGTCGAGTTAATAAAAAGCATTAGAGAATCTTCGCGAAATAAAGAACGAGATACTGCAATTGCATATTTAATCTATTATCTTGGTTGTAGACCGATTGAAGTAAGCAATCTTACATTAGATGATTTATATTTATCGGAAAAGACTCTAATTCTTAAAAGTGTAAAGTCAGGTCAACGCAAAATGCAAATTCATGATAAAGTTGTCCAACGTCTAAAAGAATACTTAAAGAAAAGGGATAAGTATTTAAAAAAATCATCTACTAATACTCCTTATGTATTTATAACAATACACGGAAACCCAATAACGACTAACTGTATAAGCAGTATTTTTTATCAATATAATATAAAGTCGTTTAATCAAGTACGAATTAATGCCAAAAGCTTGAGACACAGATTCATTACAAAAGCATTAGACAACCGGAATGATTTTAATAGCGTTCGCGAAGCAGCTGGTCAAAAAGATCCAAGATCAACTATGCATTACTATCATCGTAGTAAAGAACGATTATTAGAAAATAGTCTTCCCTACAATCCAAGTCGAAGATATTTTAAGAGGTGATACTAAATGGAATTTGAAATAGTAAAGAAATATGACTTAATAGAATTATGTAATGATTTGAACATTCCTTTAGATCGTTTGATGAACCTAATCTCTGGATCGGATGAAATTTCTCAAATACAAAATAGTACTCCTTTACTTGCAATAAATGTAATTGATGAGTTTCTCGCTAACCTTTCAGAACTAGTAAAAAGGAATAAACGCTCACCAGCTACAAATAAAAGTTATAATTCTTTTTTACAGCAATTTAAAAAATATATTATTGAAAATCATCCTCATCTTTTAATTGATGAGTTAAATGAAGTGTTTCTTGATGAGTATTACTCAAAAAGAAATAAAGTTTTAAAACCACGGACCTTAAATAATCACATTGCAATTGTTAGAAGTTTATTATCGTATGCACACAATAAGTACAACACTAACAAGAGTTACAAAAATAAATTTAAGTTCCTTACATACGAACTACTCCCCCGTTATATACCCGAAGATCAAGTTGCTGAAGTGTTAGCCGCTGCTTTTCAGAGAACTCATGGTTATCGTTGGAGAGCCGTAGTATATTTCTTTCTAACTACTGGTTGCCGTTTAGACGAACTTATCAATTTACAGGTGCGGGATTTCAATATTAATGAAGGTTTTATATATATTCGAAAAGGAAAGCGAAATAAACAAAGATTAATTCCAATACAAGATGACCTTAAGGAAATGATCTTAGGTTACTTATCTATTACAGGTGTTAAACAATGGAGTTACGATTTTACTGGTTATCTTTTTGCTCAAGATTATGGGACTGAAAGAAAAAAACCATTAAGTTCACGAACTGTAGAGTATCAAATAGAAAGAATTCGTAAGAAATTGGGTTATGAAAACTACTTTACAGTACATTCACTACGACATACTTTTGCTGTCAGTTGTCTAAGGGAAGGCATGCGCATTGAAACTATATCTGAACTCTTAGGGCATTCAGATATTAATACAACTATGATTTACTTAAAACTATTTCCAAAAGATCTACGTGAAGAAATACAGGAACATTATCCTTTTCCTCATCCTAAATTGATTCAACCTCTGTTTGGAATGGGTGATAATCAATAATGGAAAACTTTATTAATCTAATTGAAAAATTTATTAATACAAGTAAAGTAACACTGCAAACGAAAGATCGACACCAAAAAAATATGAAAGATTTTTTAATCTACCTGTCTAAAAAGGTTAAACAAAATCCGGAGCAGATAAATCTTTTGAGGATATTTTTACTTAAAGATACAAGTGGACGGACAATTAAATTAGTTGATTTAATTGATGATTATTTTTTTAGTAATGACCAGAATGGCTATAGTTGGTTATTAAATAAAAGAAAAACATTAAGTAGTTTTTTTCAATTCTTAAATCGAAATTACAACTTCCCTAATTTAATGGAATATAGCCAATTCAACATTAAAGACTATAAACCTGAGCCAGTAGAAGTTAGGATACTTTCAAAACATGAGATCATTAAGTTCACACATTATGTAGTTAGGGATTCAAATTCTTTAGACCGCGACCTTTTGTTGTTTTCGCTTTTGTTGTCCACAGGATGTAGGATCTATGAGTTGTTACATCTTAAAGTGAGAGATATATCAGTTGATCAGAAAGGCATAAAAATATGGATGTCTAAAGTTAATAGAGAAAGATATGTACCTTTGATAGATGGGATGTGTGAAGTATTAATGGAGTTTTGTAAATATCATAATTTAAATGATGGAGACTATGTATTCTTTACTGATAACCATGAGAATTTAAAACTACCCGATGTTAGGAAGTTATTAAATTCTTATTTAAATAAAGCTGGTATTAAGCCTGTTAAGGTTCACTCTTTTCGCCATACATTTGCTACTTTAATGTATGAAGCAGGATGTAGTCCTTCAACTATTCAGCAAATGCTTGGACATAAAAATATTGCGACAACAATGAAATATATTCATCCGCATTATTCACGTAATGCCAATATTAAGATTCGTGAGACTGATGAGACATTAAAATTATTAGAGGAACTAATAAAATAATAGGAGGAACAATGACAACGTACGGAATTAAACGACCAATCGATCGGTTAGGGCGTATAGTCCTGCCTGCAGAAATAAGAAAGGATTTTAATCTCAAAGTAAATGACCAAGTAGAGGTATTTACTAAAGATAATTTCATCATGATGCGAAAAGCTAAAAATAATTGTGTGTTTTGTAATTCATCAGATTTATTACGTGAATTTGAAAAGAACTATATCTGTTCGATATGTATAAACGATATTAAAAAGTCTCTTTGAAAAGTAAGTTCCGATTACAATGATTATCGGATCATATATGAGAAAGCTGAATCAATAAATCAATCTTCTAGACGATCGTTTGATTCAGCTCCTTAGGTAAAGGCATAATAATTGTCTGTAATGGTTAATGAAGCATTAAAAATATTGGCATCCAATATCAGAATTTATTTGGTTAATTATTAATTGTTTTGCTAACTCTAATTTTTCTTTGGCCTCTTGTACAGCTGTGGATGCTCCTAATACCTTCTTCACTAGATTCTTTTGCCATTCTATATCGAATTCTCCATTGTTTTTCATTGGCACATAAAGTAAAAATTCCTTGATATGCTGGGGATAAATATGAACTTGTCCTGAAGAACCTGTTTGAAACATTTCACTTTGAGCAAGTCCTAATGGAGAATTTAAAAATAATGATACATATTCTGGAAGTACTCCATCAATTATATTACGCATTATAATAATATCAACAGCTGCCACTACCTTCAAATTATGTTTTTGAATACAACCAGCTCGACCTAGAGTACCTATTCCCGTGGTATTAATAACAACATCACCTTCTAAAAGTCGAGCTAAAGTATCTTCATAAGCATCTAAAGTTGTTTTATCACATTTATCTATGATTATTCCTTGTCCAAAGACATTTTTACTTTTTACTACATATACCTCTCCCTCATCATCGTATTCCGATGGTTGTGTTCCCTTATTAAATGATCTAAATATTGAACTTAATTTAATTGCCCCTTTTTTTAAGAGCAGCTCTTTGATTCTATTATATTTTGGTTGAAAGTGTTCTGCGTCTATTCTTCCCATTCGTTCAATATTTGAAGAATTTTCAATATAACATAATTCAGATGGAGTGTGAACTAAGTCATTCCATTCAAGGTGTTCAAGTAGTTCTTCCATTGCTTCCGGATAATAATTCCGTCCCTTTACTAGTAGTTTTTCTAAATCTTGTATAAGCGAATGAACCTCACTTAAGAGTTTTTCATTAGGTATAAACAACGGTGTATTTAAAATATCCGATGAGTTAACAGCAGGATACATACTTGCTTTTGAATATTTGTCTAACCAATCTTTAATAAATGGAAGCTTAAACCAAACGAATAAATAAGATCTCCACTTTTCATTTTTTGCAAGTAATGGAGCAAATCCAGAACTCGCGACGAAACCTCTAGAATTTATGGGAAGCAAACCAACATTTGATCTATTAGGCCTAACAGTAGAGACAAGTATTTCTCCCCCTTGCATTCTATATTTAGCTCTATCAGGTGTATTTTCTGCGTCTATTTCTTTGAATTTAGTTTCACCTGTAGTTAAATCAATATCCGATATTTCGATATAATTAAACTTATTAACGCGTCTTGGCTCAAACATATTAATAGACAAGTCAGCATAATGAGATACTTTGTTAGAACATATTTTTAATAGTTTAGCTTCTAACTCCCTAAAATAAGGACGATTAAATTCACTGTCCCAACGTTCAGAAACAAAAAGATCTTCTATAGGTACAATTGATATTTCAGACATTATAATCCTCCGATAGAAAAGAGAATCCTTGTTGCTTTCCCCAAGATATAAACGCTTCCGCAATCTCATATAAATCATGGTCAATTGCAGCGGGTCGTCCACTTTCTGTAATCGGCTTATTAAATTCGTCTAATAAATTTCCGAGTTGATCCGCTTTATAGATATATTTACCACTATTATCTTTTCCAGGTTTTATACTAGTAGCCATGAAAACATCGTAATCTTCGTGGTACTCTCCAGCAATGCCTCCCCATTTTTGAAGAAATACCACACTTGTTTTTGTACCAGTAAATGGTTTAAAGGTATTAACATGAAGGCCAACTACTGCAAGCAATTTTGCTCGTTTTGAAATATATTCACGTAACCCTTTAGTCCCTATATTATTTAAATTGCCTTGCGGTAGAACTATGGCCGTTCGTCCACCAGGTTTTAGCATATCTAAACAACGTTCTATGAATAGAATATCTCTATTCATTCCGGTTACAGTCTTTTTATTTTTTTTCTTACTTTCTGTTCCGGACAACTCCTCAGTCATTTCGTCTTCAAACTCTTCATCTTCATCTTCATCTTTAAGACTACCAGTAAGCGCTAACTCATATAAGTCATATTGAGCAAGTTGTGTCTTTCCCGTAATTTTTCCCGAAAAAGGTGGATTTGTTAGAACTAGATCAAAATCACCATCTCTTACATCTTTACTAAATTCACCAATTTTTGATGCAGCTATCGAGTTCTGCCATTGTCTCACATCCAAAGCGTTTACTCCAAAAACGTTAGCTTTCCCATCACCTGCAATAATCATCATTGTTTTAGCAACTTTCTTTAATCTATCATCAAAATCGACCGCGTAAATATATTCATTTGAATAACGGTAAATTTGGTCTTGAGTCCAATTATACTTTTCTTGTACATGCTTAATAGTATGGATTAAAAAACCTGCCGAACCACAAGATGGATCTATTACTTTCTCTCCATCTTCTGGATTTAACATTTTAATAGCCATCTTGATAACAGGTCTAGGAGTGAAATATTGACCTTTCTGCCCTTTTTGCTCAGGATTAACTAAGTACTCAAAAGCTGCATCTACTGCGTCTAAGTCGGTGCTAGAAAGAGAAAATGGTTCTAAGGCCGCAGCGCATAACTTTAAAGCTTCTCCTGTAAGTTTTAATACTTCACCATCATCAAAAATTTCATTCCAGTGTGGCCTCTTTTTAGCAGCTAAAAATAAATCATTGAAACGTTTGTAAATTTGATCAGGTGATCCTAATGGCACCCTAAAATCTACAGCGTCTGATGGTTTTCTTTTAGGTCTAAATTCATCATGCAGCTTCGCAAAAAAGAGTTTGAATAATTCATCGAAAGCATTAACACCAGCATTTGCTAGTGCATCATGCTCAAGCCGCTCAATTAAATCTCTCATATTAGTAATTGGTTTTAACTCAGCAAAGGTTAAAGGCTTTAATATATCATTTAAGTCCTCACCACTTTTTGGTATTCTACTAATATCTCTATATTTATAAGGTGCCTTTCGTGTTTCTGGATCTTCTTCTCTCAACTGAAAGCTATGATCATTGCCGTTT
>JACDJB010001415.1_pt1 | contig 19374 bp, 17 predicted proteins | sample 7454121 | NCBI WGS metagenome assembly JACDJB01 (sample SAMN14253290, study PRJNA609438) | sludge metagenome | isolation source: sludge after 25d culture with pyrite | collected 2018-12-20 | reverse complement strand
GACCGGAAGTGGCGTCGGGGATGCTGCAGAATCGGACGCGTCGACATGAGCTGTTGCGGTTGCGGTCTCCGGGGCCGGATGACGGGCTTCCATGACGTCCAATACCGCGCGCCCCTTGTCGGTGATACGCCACCCACCGTTCAGGCGCTCGATCAATCCTTGCGAAAAGATGTCCAGATCCGGAACGCGCGCAGCCAAGCGTTTGGTACGCTCGGACCAATCGCGGCCGCTGGTTGCCAAAATCGCCATGTCACGCTTCAGGTCGGCCATCACGGCGAAGCCGCCGGGATAGCTCACCAGGATCTTCAGGACCGTGACCTGGAAATTCACCCCCGCCTCTTGCGACTATCGCCACATGGTCGGTGCGTCTGAGAGAGCTTCGCGAGCGACCTCTTTGAGCCGGTCCGGCGAGGTGTGACCTCTGGTGGCTGCTTCGAGAATCTTCGAGGCGACATGCGTGCGGGCGCCTGTCTCGTGACGGGAAACGTTCTCGCAGACCTCGTCGAGGACCGCGCGCAAAAGCGCGGTGGTAGCGGCATCAAGCATGAGAGACCCCCAGCGGAAAATCTTACCTCAGGAAATCGCTTCGGTGTGGCGCTTAAACGGTCGATAAAATCCCGGGAATTCTAGTACCTCGGGCCGCGCCTTGCAACGACCGCCGAACTTGGGTTTCGCGGCGCCTCGACCAAGGGCAAGCGGAGGCTGACGAAATCGCCGAGACTTGGCCCCAAGAGGCGCCCTTTGGGTTAAGGGGGCCGTAGCCCCGCGGAGGCGAACAGGCGCAGCGGGTGCGCATACAGCCGGTGCATCGGTCCTGGCACTACAGCAGAATGGCCGCAGACCAACGGCCTGCGGCCCACCGGCGAGAAATATAAATCATGATGAAATACGCCAGCCCCGGTGCTGGGGGACTGTTAAGCACGTTTTCGATGCATTTTGGATTCCGTGACTCTACGGGAGTTCCGCCAGAGCGGGTGTGGCCGCGTCGCAGGGTCTAGCGATCACCGACGCGAGTTCAATTCCTTCTTAAGCTAACAAGCAATTTGCCTAAAGTCGGCGCGCCCCATTTAGCGAAATCGAAGCCGGGAGCGACCATCGTCGGGCGCTGATTTTTCAGTACTTTGATTTGGCGATCATCGCCGCAAGAAGCTTTGCCGACAAGAGACCCGAGAGCACCCTGATGCAGTCGGATTCGAGACTCTACAGCCTCCCGCGCTGGCGCATCACGCAATGGCTCGCCGACTGCGGCGCGGACGTGCCCGCGGACATTCGGGTCGCGCTGATCGGCAATCTGTACGGCACGCTGCCGGTCTTTATCGGCGGCATCCTGAATACCCTTCTGGTTGCTGCAGCCATTGCCGCGCGCTCGCCAACGCCGTTGTTCATCGCGTGGCTCGCGCTCGAGATTGCGATCTGCCTGACGCGGCTCACCGTACTAATGGTCGCTCGTCGCCGGGCGCTGAGGCATCACGCGACACCGACAGACGTCAATCTGGTGCTTTCGATTGCCTGGAGTGCCAGCGTCGGCTACGGGACATTGATTAGCCTTGCAATGGGCGACTGGGTGGCGGCAACGCTCGCCTGCGTGTCCGCCGGAGCCATGGTCGGCGGGATCTGTTTCCGCAATTTCAGTGCGCCGCGGCTCTGCGGCGCAATGATCGTGCTGAGTCTGGGCCCGACGATTCCGGGCGCCCTGATGGCGGGACAGCCCCTCATGCTGGTGCTCTTCTTCCAGATCCCGATGTATTTGGCGGCCATGACCATGGCCTGCTTCAAGCTGAACCGGATGCTGATCGCGACGATGCGCGCGGAGCGAGAGAACGATCGGCGCGCCCGACATGATGAGCTTACCGGGCTTGCCAATCGAGCGGGGCTCGTCGGCGCCCTCGAAGAGCGGCTGTCACGGCGGGGCGGCGGCGACGAGACGCTGGCTCTGCTCTATCTCGATCTGGACGACTTCAAGGTGGTCAACGATACGCACGGCCACGCCGGGGGCGACCGCCTCCTGCAGTGCGTCGCCGAGCGCATGCGGGGCGTTCTCCGCGAAGGTGACCTGCCGGCGCGCCTCGGCGGCGACGAATTTGTCGTGCTCGCCGTAGGCCGCACCGCGGAGCAAGCGACGACGTTTGGACGGCACCTGGTTGAGGCGATCGGAGTTCCTTATGATCTCGGCTGCGGCGCGCAGACGCGCGTCGGCGTGAGCGTCGGCATCGCGATGGCCCCCGGGCACGGGAACAGAGCGGCCGATCTGCTGCGGGCCGCCGACGCCGCGCTTTATCAGGCCAAGTTCGCCGGCGGAGCACGTTGTGAAGTTGCATCCGAAGACGACCTGACGAGGTTACGCCTGCTTCTCGCGCGAAATGCTGCCGAGCCGGTTCGCCAAAGCGCCGCTGCGTGACCAGTTGTCGACCGATCGGCGCACGTCCTCCCGTTGCAGTACGGTCTTCGAAGCTAGAAGCTCGTTAACCGCTCGGGCAGATGGTGAATGCGTGTTCGCCGACGAAAGGGGTCTGTCCATGGCTGAGGCTCCCGCTTGCTACTCGTGCAGCGTCACCAGGCTACTGCGATGTCTCGCCAGTGACGCCGGGTTACGAAATCCGATCATTCGAGTGCCCCAAATGCCGGACAGTCCTGCGACTGGTCTCCAAGTCTGACCCAGGTTCGCCTGAGGTGGCGGATTGATCGGCAGCGGATCGAGAGAAGAACTAAATTTCCGCTTCGCGCCGTTGCAGAAGGTCTTCGTACGAGCTTGTCTCTCCGCCTGTGGGCATTCCACGGCAACGTGTTGTCGAAAAACGCCGGTCATCCTAGAGCTACACTCAGCGGCTTGAAATCTGACTTTCATTAGCTTCTTTTGAATTGCGAGATTGCTGGGAAACGCGGCGTGCGTGTCGCTCGCAAGTGGCCAACCCGGCGCATCACAGGGAGGCGCTCGCAGATGCAGAGCCTGGACGACCTCGAACCCGAGCACGCGGCCTCCGTCTCCACACATGCGCTTCAGCTCATGGCCGAGTTGGCGGTGCCGGCAACACCCCCCAATTTTACCGTCTGGTTTGCTTACGTTCTGGGCCGCTCGGCGGCGTTGCGTAAGACCATCGATATCCTGCGCTCGAACGACCGCAAGTTCGACAAGGCTCTCAATCGCGAACTCTACGACACCTTCCTCAAGGCAACCGGTTCGGTGGGAGAGGTTGCCCAGACCATTTCGGGCGAGCTCGACGCAATCCTTGTCAATGTCCGAAACGACGTTTCAGGGGCGATCGCAGACAGTGCAGCGCATTCGGAGGAGTTGATCGAGGTTGGACGAACGCTTCGCACCGCGAATGACCCGCAACTTGTCCTGAAGCGGCTGGCCGACGAATTGACGAGAGCGACGGAACGTGCCTCTGCGCTGGAAGCAAAGCTCGTCGAAGCATCCGGCGAGCTTGACGGCCTTCGGACGTCGCTTGAGCAGGCGGAGCTCAGGTCGCGGACCGACGCCCTGACCGGGCTTGCTAATCGGGGGGCAATGGAAAGTTTTCTTCGCACGGCCCAAATCAATGCCATGGAGAGCGGCGATCCCTTGAGCGTATTCCTCATCGACGTCGATCATTTCAAGAAGTTCAACGACACCTACGGACATCAACTGGGCGACCAGGTCTTGCGACTGGTGGCAAAGTGCCTTCAAGAGGGCATCAGGGACGGCGACCTGGCAGCGCGCTACGGTGGAGAAGAACTGATCGGCATTCTGCCGGGAGCCCCGCTCGCAATTACGCAGGAGATCGCCGAAAGAGTCCGCACCAGAATTGCCAGCGCCAACGTCAAGAAGCGGGCGACGGGCGAGCTGATCGGCCAAGTGACGATTTCGGCGGGCGTTGCCCAATTCAAGCCCGGCGAGAGCTTCGAGGCGCTCATCGAGCGATGTGACCAGGCGCTCTATCGAGCGAAGCAATCGGGTCGAAACTGCACGATCGCCTCGGATGACTGATACGCCCTCGGCATAGCTGAAGCGAGATCTCTCGCTATCTTCGACCGCGAATGCCAGCCGATCGTCGAACAGCCCTACGCGCAGGGCTCGGCGCCAAGCATCTTGCCGAACGAACAGACCGCCGGCAGCCGCTTTCCCGCACGCCGGTCAACGCATCGCTCGCCGACACTGATTCGAGCAGGCGAGCGGCTCGCAGCTGCGCCAACTTGTTGTCGCCAGGCGGTGGTCGTGCGCTCTGACTGGTGACTTCCGCCGGGCGGCTCGTTTTCGCGATCGCCGCATCAAAGAAGCCCCGCCCGGCGAAGCCGGGCGGGGCTTGACTGAGCGTCTATCAGTCGGCGCTCTTGCGCGGCCGCGACCAGAGCAGCGTGTAGCCTTCGCCGCCTTCGTCATCGAACAGGTTGGCGTAAATCGGCGAGTTGAAGGAGGGGTCATCGAGCTTGAGCGAGAGGTAGTCGCGACCTTCCTCGGAGCGCTTCGACCATGCGGCACCGATTTCGGCTCGGCGCACGTACACGCGGTGGCTCGGAGCATTGTCGTTGGAGCGGTTGGGCTCGGCGACGATGCGGACGCCCTTGGCCTGCAGGCTCAGCGTGACGATCTCCCCCTGAAAATCGTTGCCGATCTTTTTGAACGAACCGATGGTAGCCATATCAATTCTCCTTGCGTTGTTTCGGACCGCGACCACCGCGGCCTCGATGGCGATGACCAGGCCGAATGACGATCGGCGACGCACCCGCTTGCGGGCCGAAGCAGCGCGGAGGACACCGGTGAGGCGACTTTCTTGTCTCGCGAGGAATGGGCGTCAGCCCAGGGGAAGAAAGTCGCATCAACGGCGTTGCGGCTCAGACGGTCGAGGCGCAGCCGGTCTTCGGCCAGATCAAGCCATCAAAGAGGCGAGGTGTTCGCACGCTGAACAACATTGAGAGGAGACGTGACTGCCGTCGGTCGTACGATACAAGAGGTCGGTTCGCTTTCAGGGGAGAAAGAGACAGCACACGCAGAAGGGACGAATCATTTGCCGGGCATAAGCGCACCTGCAAGCAGGCTCCGATCTAGCACGTAGGGCGCCGAGGCTTCGGGCGCATGATGATTGCGAAGCGCTGCGAGGAAGGCCCGCCTATCGGATCGACCGGAGATTACTCGCGTAACGACGAAGCAACAATCGATACGGAGGCGTAGGTTACACGCTGTTTGGGTCGCGGCCGCGAGCGCAATTGAGCACTCGTTCAAGCCCGCTCCGGTCTCGACGGGCGCATTTCTGTGGAGACAGCAACCGGCCATCGCACGGTGACGGCAATAGGCCGGCTGGATACAGACGGAGGGTCACGCGTGGTGGCGATGCTCGGCACAAAACGCGCGGTGATTTCTCGGAGACCGTTCTTGCCGTAGCAGTCCGGCATGCGGCGCTATGCGCCGCCGTCGCCAAATTTCCAGACCGGGATTCCGATCCGCCTCGCCTTGTCGGCGAGATTGTCCTGAATTCCCGTTCCTGGGAATACGATGACGCCGATCGGCATCATCGTCAGCATGAGATCGTTGCGCTTGAACGGTGCGGACTTGGCGTGCTTCGACCAATCCGGCTTGAATGCGACTTGCGGAACCTTGCGGTTCGTCGCCCATTTGGCCGCAATCAGCTCGGCGCCCTTCGGTGAGCCTCCATGCAACAGGACCATGTTGCTGTGCTTGGCGTGAACCTTGTCGAGGCGATCCCAGATCAGATGATGGTCATCGAAGTCGAGACCTCCGGTCAGTGCGACCTTGGGTCCGACTGGAACGAGCACCTCAGTCTCGGCGCGACGCTTTGCTGCAAGAAAGTCTCTGGAGTCGATCACCGCCGAAGTGACCGAGCGATGATCGATAACTGATCCAGATCGAGGGCGCCACAGCGATCCGGTGTGGGTTTCGAATTGTGCGATGGCTTGCTCGCGGAACAGCTCCATGCAATTGCGGCGTTCAATCAACGAAAGTCCTTCCGTGATGAGCCGCTCCAATTCGACCGACTGCACCTCAGAGCCATCCTGCTCACGTTGGCTCCTGCGTTGAGCCTGCTCGTTGTCGTCGAGCTGGCGCTCGATCCGGCCTGCGGCTCGATGGAACAGATTGACCGTCGACCAGAGCAGGTCTTCCAGGTCCGGCTCGATGCGGCTGTCGCTCAGGGTTGCCACGAAGGCATCGAAGATATCGGCAACGGCCGCTGTGATCGTCTTGGCTTCAGGAAGCGGCCTCGGATCAGGGTCGTCGTTGAACGGTCGATAGCCGTAGAGTTGCAATTCGGTCAGAACGTGATGAAGCGGTGATGAGCCGTGCTGCGGTTCGAATTCGGCGTCGTCACGATCGGTCATGGGATGAGGCCCTCCGTGGATCGGCCGCGACCATCGCGGCCTTCGTGGCGATCACTCAGGCGGCGGGCGGGCCGGACCAGAACCCGAAGCAACGCGGAGGGCCGCAGCGACAGCGGAGGATGGCAGGGGCGCGGCTATTTTGCTTCGCGATGCAAAGGCGGATTGACCGATCGCTCTTGATCTGCGCGGTGACCACCGCCGGCGGAAAATAGCCGCGATCCGGCCATTGCCGGTCCGGCCCGCTTGCCGTCCGATCGCCCTCTAGAAGGCCGGGGCGCGGCTGTCTCCGACGAGGTGGCCTCGTGCTCATCGGGCTGCCGACTTCGATTGCGAACCGCAGGCGCTTATGCCGTGGTCGCGACCGCTGACGGCAAGAAGCGGATGACGTCCTCTGGCGCAAGCTGAGTGCGCAACGCTATCCGGAGGTCATCGATGCGGAAGGTGCGCAGATCCTCGTTGAAATCGTCAAGCCGGGGCGATAGCAAGATCACCTCGATACCGGCGGCTCGGGCACGCTGGGCCAAGACGGTTGCAACCGCCTCTCCGGCTGCATCGGCGTCGCGAGCGATGTAAAGCCGGCGCAGGCTCGGAGGCAGCAGCATGGCCGCGAGATGGTTGGCCGATAGCGCTGATGCCATGGGCAGGGTCGGCAAGGCGCAGCGCAATGAGAGCATGGTTTCGATGCCCTCACCGGCGGCGATGACGTCATGGGTCATGCCAAATCGGACTGCGTTGCCGAGCAACAGACCCATCGCCCGGCGCGGCGTGTCGATCGGAGCCTTGCTCCGACCGGAAGGATCGAGCCAGGTGCGGTGGATGCCGGTGATGGCGCCGTCAAGCGTGGTGACGGCGGCGATCAGGGCCGGCCAGGTCTGCGTCGGGAGGCCGTCATCCGGCCTGTAATAGCAGTGCGGATGGAAACGAAGGCTTGAGGTCTCATGCAAGCCCGAAATGCCGCGCGTCCGGAGATATGTTTCGGCAAGCGTGCCATGAATGGGCTTTGACATGGCAAACAGGCGCCGAGCCGATTCCGACGAACCGATGGGAACGGGTGGGAACGGCGATTTAGACTCCACCTCGGTCTGCTGTAGACTGAGAAAACGCCGCGCTTCGGCAAGGACATCGCGGAATTCGACGAAGCCGCAGCTTTCTTTGATGACGTCGAGCAGATCGCCGTGTTCAGCGGTCGCGGCATCCGTCCACTTGCCGGCCGCTCCCTTACCCCCATGACGTGGGCGCAGCCGAACATACATGGAGCGGCCGCGCGTGTTGTGAACGTCGCCGACGACCCAATAGCGGCCAACGCGCCGCCCATTGGAAAGATAGTGCCGGCAGACGAGTTCAGCCCGCTCGGCCAGCCGGCGGGCGAGATCGGATACTTGGGCTGACATGACCATCCCACCAAAAAAAGAAGGCCCGCCGGTGCTGGCGGGCCTTCGAGACGACACTTGCTGCTTTGCTACTCGGCCGCGACAAGCGGCTCGTCTGTGAGAATTGCGTCATCTTCGGCCGCATGCTCTACATCGAGCATGGCCGCTCCGCATTCGCTCACTGGCGCGTCCTCGCCCGAAGCGGATGGCGAGATTGGGCCAGATTCAGACGCCGGTGATGTTACGCTGATGGCCCGGCCGGGCGTGCGCAGCGGCTCCGGAAGCCAGCCTGAACCGGCGAGGAGTTCTTGCGCCCTCTCCGCCATCTCGCCCTTCTTCAGGTGCTCGATGCGCTGAGCTGCGGTGTCTCCCTTGGCCTCGCGGACGGCCTGCAGGATGCGCGCCTTGGTCACCCGCCCGAGATAGTTGTCGATGGTCGGCGACCAGCCAGCGGCGGCAACATCGAGCCCGATTGCCTCGGCGAGGCGGTCGGCATGGCCCAGCGCACGCGGACGCCGATTCCAGGGCTCGTACACCGCATTGACACTGAGCGCGATGCAATGCGCAAACAAAGCATCGCGACTGTCCCGATCGAAGGTCGCGAGCGCGTCCCAGAGTTCGGCTGATTCACGCGGCAACTGCTCCGACCACTGTTGGTGCCTCTCGTCGACGGCCTTGGCGATAGCGGCATCGCCGAGGCCGGGCGCCTGACTGCCGAAGACGACGCTCTTGACGTCGATGTCGAGGCAGGATTCGGGCGTGTAGCGGTAGAACAGTTTCAGGCAGAGCGCATGCAGCGCGGCCAGGAACGCAATGTCCGGGTCTTGAGCCAGCGCATCGCGTAGGGCCAGCGTGCGAAAGGCCGTGAGCTCGGTCATCAAGCGATCCGGGATCGGCTTGATGCCCTCCTCTTGCTCGGGCTCCTCGGCAGTTGCCGAGGCGCCTGTCTGCCCCTCGGTCGCGTCTCCGGAGGCAGAGGTCGCCGCTGGGGTGGCACTCGGCTCGGCGTCAGCTTCTCCCTCCGCCTGCGGAATTGCAGGTTCATCCTCGGGACGGACATAGCCGCGCTCGATCCGCAGCGCACCTGACGCGTCGATGCTGACGAAGGCACCCGCGAGCGCGATCTCGTCAGGATCGTACTGGACCGGCCGCTCATCGAGTTCGGCAAGGGCCGTCTCGATCTCGCCAAGACGCTGATCGATCCCTTCGGGAAGGACGTCGACATCGGAATGCGCCTCCTCAAGACGTTCGTACTCGGCGCGCAGCGCTTCGGCCGCGGCGACCTCCTCGTCGGTCATGGCGACGGACTCGCCGGAGATGCGGCGCAGACCATAGATGTGGCCGTAGGGAAAATCGACCGCGACCTCGACCCATTTCCAGCCCTCGGAGCGGATGTTGTCCGCCTCGCGCTCCAGCTTCTGGGCAACAAGACGCTCAAGCAGCATTGGATCCTGCAACCAACCGCCGTCGTCCTGCTGGAAGAGGTCCCGCATAGTGTCGCCGCCGGCGGCCTCATAGGCCTCGATACCGACGAACTGGGCACGCTTGTCGGTGGCGGGCACGGCGCCCTCGGTGAGAAGGCGCCGGATGTAATAGGGTTCCTTGTTGTGGGAACGCTGCACAGCCTCCCACACCTGCTCCTGGTGCTCATGGTCCGGATTGACCGCAAACGCCATCAATTGATCGAGAGTCATGCCATCTTCGGCATAGACGTCGAGCAGACTTGGCGAGACGGCGGCGAGCCTGAGCCGTTGCTTCACTACCTGGACGCTGACGAAAAAGGCAGCAGCAACCTCCTCCTCGGTCATGCCCTTCTCCAGCAAATCGCGGAAGGCCCGGAACTGGTCGAGGGGGTGAAGCGGCGCTCTCTGGACGTTCTCGGCGAGCGAATCCTCCTCTGCGAGCCCATCGGTCCGGATGACACAGGGCACCGGCGCGTTGCGCGCGAGCCGCTTCTGCTTGACCAGAAGCTCGAGCGCGCGATAGCGCCGCCCGCCGGCCGGGATTTCGAACATGCCAGTTTCCGCACCGTCCTCGTCAAGAACCGGCCGGACGGTGAGACTCTGAAGCAGCGTGCGCCGCGCGATGTCCTGCGCGAGCTCCTCGATCGAGACGCCCGCCTTGACACGGCGGACATTGGACTGGCTCAGCACCAGCCGGTTGAAGGGAATATCGCGAGACTGGCTCAGGACGATCTTCCGAACAGATTTTGCCATTGAATTTTCTCCGCGACGAGCGGTGAGAAACCTCTCTCGACCTTCTGACCCGTCACGAAGCGGAGCGCCGCCCTCTGACTCTGAAGGGCGGCGCGAACCGGAGAAACCGCGAGCTGAGGTTCGTTACATGCGCACCACCGGGGTGAGGCGGTCGACCTCAGTTCACCCGATCGAGCAACTTTTTGGCCCTCGCCTCGAGGTCCAAGCGGGCGTCCTGGTGCGGCTTGTCGCGCGCCACGGCGGTGATGCCTTGGACGAAGTCGAAGATGCTCTCAGGCTTGCGACCCTCTTCGGCGAGCACCGTGTCGATGATCTTGCCGGTCTCCGACTTGCCGAATCCACGCTTGCGCAGAAACTCGGTGCGCTCCTCGTCCGTGCGCGCAACAATCCGCTCCCGCGCCGCCCTGATACCATTGACGAAGGGCGTCGGCGAGGAGTCAGCGAAGCGCGTGAGCGCGGGTGCCGCCTCGTGGGCGAACCGAGACGCGGCATATTTAGAGTGGCGGATCGTGATCTCCTCGAAATCCTCGACGCCCCAGAGATTCCGATTCTGGCAGACGGCGCGGAGATAGAAGCTCGCGATCCCAAGGGCCTTGGCACCGACCTCGGAGTTCCAGCAATAAAAGCCGCGAAAGTAGAGGTCGGGCGAGCCGTCAGGCAGCTTGCCCGCCTCGATGGGGTTGAGGTCGTCGACCAGGAACAGGAACACGTCCCGGTCGGAGGCGTACAGCGTGGTCGTGGCTTTCGTGACATCGACCCGCGGGTTGTAGATGCCGGTCGACCAGTCGAGCACGCCCGGCACTTTCCAGCGGGTGTCGCCGGTGCCGTTACCGGCGATGCGCTGCACGGCGGCGACGAGCTCTTGATCGAAGATGCGCCCATAGTCGGGGCTGGTGTCTGCGCGAAGTTCAGCACGTCCGTCCCCGACCTCGAGCGTCTTGATCAGCTCCGCGCGATTCGAGGTCAGTCCGTACTGCAAATTGATGGCCGCGAGTGGCGCCGGCAGTTGTCGCAAATAGGCGGATGGTGCGCCGACCATTGTAGCGAGCTGACCGAAGCTCCAGTGCGTCGGCGCAAGAGGCGCGGCCTCACCTGGCAGCATCAACGTCAGCCGCTCCGTATCCTCACGACTCGCCTCCACCCGTATCGCCGCGCTCTCCACCGTCCGGGTCCGGCTTCGCTCGGCACGGCCCCGTACGGCGGCGTGGAGGTCGGAGAGTGACAAGTAGCGCTCGTCCGCCGGCCGGGAAAACCACTCCGAAGCGACGCGGGCGACGCGCTCACCGCGGATCACATCCACCTTGTAGCCGCCACGCGCATCGCGAGCGGCATCCAGAACATTCAGTTGGGTCATGGGATATCTCCATGACGGGCGCCGCGAGACTCTCCTCTCGGCTCTCAACCCGTCACGGAAATTCCGGCCAAACTCTAACTCTGTGATGGCGCCCGGGAACATTCGGACGCGACCAATGGAACCTGGGCAGTTTCGAATCCCCATGCCATGGGAATTAGCCGAACGAAGGTGGAGGCACTCGCGGCACAACTTTACGAAAACGCAGCAAGAGCGCCGCTTGACGCGGCCTTCAGGCCTCGACGTCACCACTTACAAGATGGAGGAGCACAAGGACCGGCTGCTCGAAGTCACGGAGCGTGGAGACAACTGCAGATCCGGAGTCATCGCAGCCAGCTACGTGGAAAGCGCTGGCGCTCGCTGTCGCAAATGTATCGTGCGATCGCCATCAGCCTCTCAGTCACGCCGGAACGACCAGAACGCGATTGGTCCCCACTCGTCGATCCGGCTCGCTGAACTTGACGCGTCGAATGACGTCCTCGATGCAGCAGTTCACGGGGGCAGTCTCATATTCATCTCCTCGCGAGCCAACGATCAATCCGCGTCCGGGAAAGCTCTGGCCGTCGATCTCGAAGAATAGTCGATGTGTGAACAGTCCTTCTTCGTCGACGTACAGAATATCTCCGTCTGAAAATTCGGCAGCCAATTGGATGCAGCCGCCGATCGCACCTTGCAGCGACTCCAATCTGTTAGTGACCTCGATTACTTTTACGTTGCGGTGATATGGGTCGATCAGAATTGCGGGATAAGTCCGGGACTTGTGCGCAGCGCCTGGCTTGGCCGACGGGGTTGGTCGGCAGATGGGAGGCAGCCGTGGTACATTGAAGAACGTCGACCCGGGCGGAAGAAACTCATCAGCGTCCTGGAGTTCCTCTGCGGTCTTGATATCGACTTTTCGTAGATGATTTGCAAAGCCACGATCATACTCGCAAGCCGCATGCCAGGAGGTGACAACAGCGATTCGCTGAAGCGTCCGAGCGAGCTCAAGGGATGTCGTGCCGGCCGCTCGCAATAGATCCGCGCTTACCGGCTCTTGATTCGGCGGACCTCCTAGCGGCGGCAAAGTATCGGTAGCAAGGACCTCGTCGGGTGAACCCCACATCCAGGTCAGAATCCGACGGGAGAATTCACCAGGCGGCGACACGACCGCGAAGACGCGCGGCGCCCCGAGCTGTCCGTCGGGACTCGTCTGCGTCAAAAGCGCGATGGCGGACACCTCAAGAGTGTCACCAATCATCAATGCTTGGTCAACAAAGTCTAGATACACGGCAAGGTAGCCAGCATTAAACATCTCGGCTTTGCCGGCCATTTCTCCCGTAACCCGAAGCTTGGCTAGGCTGTCGAGCGCCTCTTTTCCGAATTGAAATGCCGCGACGTGTCGGTCACAATGCCCACCCTGATCGAGAAACCAGCGCGCGATCATTGCATCGAACTCGGTATTGATATCGACTCCGCCGGGAGACTGCGCACGAATGACGGCCGCCCGATTCGTGGTCGCTATCATAGCAAGCAGTGGGTTCTTCGCTTCGGGTGAGCCGCCCTGACCTCCGGCCCGGAGAGCGGCCGTCACTTCCCGGCCAGCATCCAACAAGAAACAGTCCAACCAAGTTGTCATTCTGCCTTCCTCAGATTGTTGGCAAACTGCCTATCCGACAAAGCCTCCGATCAAATGAAGCCAATACATCAATTTAAACCGATTGCAGTTGAGCAACACCGAGCTACAGATGCTGCGCATCCATGCATCTCCCTTGACCCGTACGATCGAGCGGCGATAGCAGCGGACGTCGTCCATCGCTCCTCGACGCTGGAACAGCGGGAGGGGCACGTTAGCGATCAGTCAACCAAAGAAATTGGCGAAGGAGGGGCGAATACCGCTAATTGAAGCGAGGCAGTCGCAATCCGTGACAGGCAAAGAAATCGTTTATTCGCCTAGTGTAGATCACAACGGAGCAAGCGAACGACTGCTTCGTCCGTCGAGAATCGGACATGGCAAAGCGGATTCGCCCGCCACGCGGAGTTTTCTTGATGGACAATTCTGGCGCCCCCTTGGTGAACGTATTCTTCGCGTATCAGCTTAGCTATATCCCGCGCGGGTACCGCAAAGTACGCACGTGCTGGTGTCCTGGAACGGCAACAACTGCGCTCCGAGCGGTGTCAAAATCGGTCATGAAGCCGGCTTTCAGGATCGAACGAGAGAGCGCAAGGGGTCGCTCGGTCACAGAGATATTTCGCCTCGATGGCGCGCTGTGGTGGCCGATCGTGTTTCGACCTCCGTTCTGGAACAAACAGTTCTTCTTTAACGGTTTAGAGAACGGCATCCCGGCAACTCTTGAAGCGGTCAGCATTGATGTGCTCTGGGCAGGGAAGGCCATTAATGAATTCGATCCCTTCTTCGTTGGACGAATTGTTGGGTCCACGGAGCAGGAAATGCGCACGATGGCTGAGCAGGCAGCACAACACCTGATAGTAGTTGATGACGACCACCTGTTCATCCGTGGCGGAGAACCAATCTGGGTTACACCTCGCGATCTCCAGGGCGCGCCTTCTCACCTGTTCGGAGAAATAGCGAACTCTGGTGCAGGATTCGGCTCGGCGCTGCCCCTCGATCCAGTTTCGCCAGCCAACGAGAACGGGCTCACTACATCGGACATAAATGCTGCAGCGATTGAAGGAAGAACTGATGGCATCCTAAGAACCGCAGTTCGCCATCCGATCTACGATATCCGGATACTCGAGGATCGCCCCCCGAAGTTTGATCCAATTGATTTTCAGATAAGAGCTTGCCTGCGAGAGTTATCCAGGCGAGTTGAACGGGCACTCAGCCGGCCGAAGTTATCGCAAGAAGTGCTTCGATCCGCAGTCGTCTTCACAGATATCAAGCAGTATATCGGCCATACGACGACCGAATGCGCAGCAACCTTGCGCGTTTTCCTGAACTGGTACCGCTATCTGCCGTTAAGGCAGGGCTATGAATTTCGCACGTCCTACGATCTTGTTCGCACATGCATCGCTGCCATCGAGGCGCGATGCCGCCGAGAGGGTATAGTTTCCCCATTCGAGCAATGGCGACTGGAGCCGGCTGATGATGATGTACTTTCTCTTCTCGAGCCGTAACGTCACAAACCTTAGAGAAATTTGCTAAACTCCGGTTGCCAGACATCGTTTCGAGGGCTTGTCAAGCCCACGACGTCGGGATGACCAACAGCAGATCTTCGCGAATTGTCCACGCTAGTTAACCGCGGACAGAAGCGATGCTCACCTGGTTAGACGAATTTACCGCTGATACCGGCCGCAATCTGCGCCTGGCGCTTGCAAACAGGGGCTCCGGCGTTACGGACAGCACGAGCGATTACCAGATCGTTCGAGAGATGACGACCGGGGCCGCCGATCGCTTGTTTGAGGCTGCTAAACTGGGCCTTCCCTGTGACGAGATATACGAATCGACTGCGGCGTTGTGGCCTTTCTTCCGCCGCCCGGACGAACTGAAGGGGGCCGGTCCCTACGCATGCGCAATCGGACCCGATCTCGCCACTCTCTTCGAAAATGCTGCTGCCTCACCTGAGGTCGTGCGCACGGCGGACCGGTTGCTCAAAGAGCACGTGACCGCTTATATCGACGTTGCGGACAAGGCTATCCGCCTCGGGCCTGCCCTGCATGTTAAGGCAGTCATCGTGGCGCGCATTCCGAGCGAAGCAGAGGACCGTGCACTGCAGCCTGGGGAGCGATGGGTACCTTCGGACACGGATCGCCTCCGCATCTTCGTGAAGCTTGGGCCGATCGGACGGGTCGCGCTCGGAACGATCAAGTGGACCTTGGGCCGCAAGCCGCTCGAGTGCGATCGGTTGGCGGCATCGTTCCTGGGCCAGTTTTCTGACGCGAATTTGGATCCGGATGATTTCACCGCCAAGATCGAGGGCCTGATCTGGCTTTCCCTGGCGTACTCGGTGGTGGCGGCGCCCCGAGCTCGCGAGGAATTGCGAACGGGGCCTGAGTCTTTCCGCTGCCGCATGGACAGGAGTGCGCGTCGGGGATGGAAGCGCTTTACGTTATTCAAAGTCGAACGTCTCAAGGCACCCGCCAACAAGTTCGGCAGGACTGGCGCCGAAGGAGCGGAAGGGTGGGAGCTTACCCGACGGATAGCCGTGACCGGTCACTTCAAGATGCAGCCCTGCGGAATCAGGTCCGAAGACCGTAAGCTGATCTTCGTCAGCGCGCACTATCGCGGACCGGTGGACGGAGCTCCGCTTCACAGGATTTCGAAAGCTAAGGCGCCGCCAATCGAAGGCGCTTAGGCGGCGCAAGGGCGCCCTTGTCCTGGAGCTTCATCTTTTGGCGGTTCCCAACAAACCGCTCCAGCATTCTTCGGACCTCAAGCACATTTGACGTCATTGCTTGAAAGACAGCCGAGTCCTGGCGCGGATTGCAGATGTAATGATCGAGCGGAAACTGTTCGTCGCGCATTGCGAGCACGGTAATCTTATCTACAAGAATCCGTTCGACGAGATCGACAGCCTTCTTGCTTTTGTTCTCGCAAAGATCGTGAACCGTGGGGACAACAATGGTCCCTTTACCTTGAATTCGGTTTATTAACTCTTCGAGTTTCGGCCGCGTCGCCGAGTTGATTTCATCGTGGACACCGTGGGTCCATGGATCGACGCCCATATTGAAGCCGTCCAGTATCAAGCCTGCACGATGCTGCTGCACGTCTGGTCTGGCCATATAGCCTAGAAACTTCGAGACGAGTGCGACGTCTTCCGCGCGCCTTGCCTTTCCCCGCTCCCCACTGGCCGTCGGGTCAATGTATCCGTACATCGGAAGTTTCGTTCCCACAGTCCCACTCCATTTTGCTCAGCCGACGGCAAAGTTTGCGCGACCTGTCAAGTCTACGTCGTGGGTTAGACGCGCCAGTTCCTGGTGTCTAGGCAGATACCTACCAGCTGCATCGGCGTCGCCCCCTCGACGTCTATGCCTCAAACAATCGAATCTGGAGCAAAAGCATGACGTCAAATTCGACGAAAATTGCGAAGATCGCGTTGAGCGCACCGCTGCGGGCGATCCTTATCGATCCGTTCCGCCGCGTCGTCCAGCTTCATAGCATCGACCACCGTTTGGCTTCGCTCCAAGCCGCAGTGGGGGGCAACATCGCATGGGGCACCGAACTCCAAACCGGCGACGTGCTCTACATCGATGACGAGGGCCTCTTGAAGCCCAATCCGGCTTTCTTCTCGCTGGGCAGGCGCTCCTTCGCAGGCCGCGGGCTCCTGGTCGGCCCCGAGCGTCCGCGCATGACGGACGTAGTGTCGACGGTCAAGGACATCGCAAAGAAGGTCCGCTTCGGCATCGCCGTCGATGTCGACAAGCTCCTGACGGCCAAGTGCATGACGTTCGAAACGGCGGAAGAGTTCTTCGAGTATCTGCGCCGGCAGCGCGACGAAGAGCTCGAGTAGGCCGCAAGCAGGAGAAATGATCATGGATTTCACCGAATCTGTCCAGCACACCTGTGACGGCGTCGATGCAGGCGACGTCGGTTCTGACGGCGACAACGCAGAAAACGTTGCTCAAGCAGCAAAACTGATGATCGCGGAAGCCGACCGCGCGGTTCAGTCCTGCAACGAGGTCTTGCGCGATCAGCTCGAGAAGGTTGGCCGGAAGGTTCCGACCGAGAAGACCGTGGCGGTGATCTACACCGCCTACTGCGCGATCGCTGCGACCAGCTCTCAGGCTCAGTTCTTGGCTGAGCGTCAGATCAAGGTCCACGGCAGCACGAAGAACGACTGTTATCCGATCTTTCGGGCGTTCACCCGGACCGCGCATCCCTGGTTGCGCGATCGGGTTTGCAAGTATGCGCAAGTCGCGGCTCTTGCGGTTCACGGGAAGGTGGCGCCCGCCGAGTTTCCCGACTGGCTGAAGCGCAACCCCGTCGAAAAGGCCTGCCGCGAGTACCGCCGCATCATGCGGGAGCGGAGCAAGTCGGAGCGCACCGAGCATCTGCAGAGTGTCTGGGAGTTCTTGGTCGATCCGAAGAAGGAGCCCGAGAAGGCGCCGATCGTCCCCGCCACGGCGATCACGCCGGGTTACGTGGGGTTGAAGCTGGCCGTGGTCGACTTCACCAACGACGGCAGCGGCAATTTTCGCGTGCTCGGAATCATGCCGCACGATGCCGACGCCGTCATGCGCATGGCACTGACGGTCGCGAACAAGGAAACGAAGATCTAGCCAAGTAAGGAGTACAGAAATGTCGACGATCGACCCGAACGACAACGTCGCCCCCGGCGCCGCCTTCATGGAGTCGGCAGCCATGGATCTGAAGGCAACGATGAGCTTCCTTGTGGACACCGCCGACATCGCGTCGAAGCTCGGCGTCATGTCGAGGCGCGCCGTGCAGCACACCGTCACGGTCGACGTGTTCAACCCGGATCTGACGGCCGCTTTCAAGCTGCCGCTCCATACGGTCATCGATCCGCCGGCCCTGGCGTCGAAGATCGTGAAGGCATCGCGTCGCGGCAAGCTCAGGCTGGAGGGGTTTCAGGTCGTGGACGGCTTCTTCACGCAGCCGCGCCTCGTCCTTCTGATCCGTCGCCGCGTCGTCGGCCAGCTCTACTGCTCGCGCGATGGTCAGAGCCTCCAGCTCGAATTTCGCGAGCGAACGGACGCGCGGGACATGGGCAACGCGGTGTTGGCCCTCGGCTGCCTCCCCTTCAACGTGCATACGCCGCTCGGCTCCGCGCCGGCTGACAGCATCCACTAGCCCTGATGCCGATGCCGATTGACGAGACCACAATGCGGCTTGACCGCGACTTGTTGCATCGCCGTCCGGAGCTGGCCGACGCCCTCCTCGACGGCCAGCATGGAACCATCCTTCATGAGGTCAGCCACTATACCGCGGCGAATGCCGACGGAATGATTAGGGGACACCTCATCATTCACGCGAGCTCCGCCCGCGCGGCCGCCGGTTTTGTGCCGGATGACAAGTCGGCAAAGCAGCTCGCGGCAGATCCGGCGCGGCGGGCTTTCGTCGCCTCTGCCGGCCTGCTGGCAGAACATCATTTCTGCGGAAAGACTAGACCGGCGCGTGCGCGAGCCGACATCGCCCCGTATCAGGTGGTGTTCGGCCTGGCCGCCGCCGACCTGATCATCGCTCGCTGGAAGCAAGACCACCTTGCGCGCATCGGCGCTCTTGCTAGCTGCATCCAGGCGAATTTCGATCGGTGCGTTCACTATTGTGACACCAACAGGTTCCTCATCGACGATCACCACGTGATCCCGAGCTGCATGTTGCAGTCACCTCGGTGGCGGGGCCTTCGTGCACGTCTGGATGAAGCGGTTTGGACCTACCCGCTGAGGGAGCGCCGCCGGGCACTGGAGGAATTCCTGGCGGCGAACGCCCGCTCCCGCACGATCCTGGTCCAGCTCTGAGCAGAAAATTCGAGTTCACCAAGGTCAAAATCTTCGTTCCCGAAATTTCTCGCCTCCTACCGGGCCATCATTGGGACTTCACAACAAACGGAGATCAAACGTGTCCGACACCGACCTGCGCATTCGCCTGGTGACCCTGAACGAGGCGCTCGAAGACCTCGGCCGCAACCCGCGGCCCTTCCTGCTGATCAACATCGAGCGGCATCCCCGCGGCATCCCGATGCCCAACAAGAGCCTGCTGGAGCGGCTTCGGGACGAGTGCGGCGATGACCTGCTGATCGTCCCGACCAAGCTGGCCGAGCTCAATGCCGTTCTTCCAGTCTGTCGGGACCGGGACAAGTTCATCGCCGGTGAATTCGTCCTGATGGAGGTGACGAAGCTGCACGAGACCTCCGAGCGTCCGCTCGGCGGACAGGACGTGACGGGGCTCGAAGAGTGCGCCCGTGACGGACTTTACGTGACCGTGGCGATGGTGACCGAGCGGCTGCGGGCCTGCGAGGATCATGAGGAAGGCCGCAAGATGGCGACGGAGACTCGGCGCGGCGAGATCTTCGAGACACTGCAGCCGCTGCTCGGGAACTTGTCGGCCAGGAACTGCTTCGATGCTGGTCAGAGGCGCATCGCGGCATGGTATCCGGGGCTGACCGCTTATCAGGCCATGAAGTCGGTCTACGTCGGCGTGCTGGAGCAGTTGCGCAACGGCGCCAAG
>JACDJB010001410.1_pt1 | contig 19437 bp, 9 predicted proteins | sample 7454121 | NCBI WGS metagenome assembly JACDJB01 (sample SAMN14253290, study PRJNA609438) | sludge metagenome | isolation source: sludge after 25d culture with pyrite | collected 2018-12-20 | reverse complement strand
TGCCCGAATCCGTTCAGGATATTCTCGACTATGCAGAATCAAAAAAGATAGGCTTGCTTGCTTATGTATTTCCTTCTCTCCCTTTCATGCAAAATCCTGAATGGACGGCATGGAGAACCACCAACGGTCAAAAGCCGGAAGGTTATACCACGGTTGACACGGGAATCAGATCCTTTCAGGATTGGCTGGTCGAAAAGATAATTGCTTTTTGCCAGGCAACGGGTGCCACAGGTGTTTCATTTGATCACTGGTGGATAGCCTATGAAAATAATCCGGGGGATACCGGCGTTCAGGTGTCCAGTAAGTATCAGCAATGGTATGGTTGCAGGAGAATAATGGAACAGCTTCGTGAAAAAAACCCCGATATCATCATTGATGGCCGTCAGCAATACCATCACTTTGGCACCTGGACATGGCTGGCGGGCACTTATCCGCATCCGATGATGTCGGATGAACAACCCGGGAGTTTCAATGCCATCCCCGATTTGAGTACCGACAGGGTAAACGGGGCCAGACAACGTTACGTAGCCTACCGGTTAATGACCCATGATTTTACACCCGTCGAAATTATGCCTGGATTTATTACCCATCAGACTCAACGGTTGGATGCTGAAGATAAATTGCACTGGGATCGATTTCGCGAAAACGACTGGGACTACCTGGGATGGAAGTACAATTTGATTTCATCTGTGGCTACCGCCCCGTTTAATCATGTGATCAATTATATTCCTGCCCGGAATAAAGCGGAATTTCATTCGTTTTCCGAAGAAGATAAGAAATTCTTCAATGAATGGCTCGACTTTACCGATGAAAAGGCAGAATATATGCAACATGTGAAGCCTATTATCGGGCAACCCATGGTGGGTCGTTGCGATGGCACCAGCGCGATAATGGGGAATAATGGATTCTTGTTCGTGTTCAATCCCAATTACAGGCCTCTTACAGCACAATTTACTTTGAATGAATCGATAGGTTTAACCCAAGGGGATAAGTTCATTCTCAAGGAAATCTATCCGGGTAATGGAATCATCATCCCCCAGGGTGTATTAAAATATGGCCAGGGTGTGGAATTACCCATGGACGGGATCACTGCAAAAGTTTTCAAATTAGAACCATGGACGGACTTAACTTCACCTTTGCTGATTAATACTGCAGGGGATTGTAATTTAAAGGCCGGGAAATTATCAATTACAGGAGTGAAAGGTGAAGTGGGATCAGAAAGGGAGATTTCTGTAATCTTACCCGAAAATGAGAAAGTAAAACAACTTTTTGTAAATGGACGGGAACTAAAATTTCAGCAGGTGGACAATAAAATTTCGACCAGTGTCCGCTTTAAAGGTAAATATTTTCCAAAGGCATACAGCCTGGTTCCATACAATCCACATTTCACAGAAAATAGTATCGAAACAAAGCTCCGTGTTCCCGATCGGATATTCCAACAAATGGGCCAACGAAAAAAGGATTGGCCAATTTCTTACAGTAAGGATGACAAAATTGCTCCATGGTTAGACCCTTCACGGCTGCTACTTTATATACAAATTGCCGAACCTTACAGGGATGTCCGGGTGGAAGAAACACGCGGCGAACATTCAAGGGTCAGAACCATACAAAAACCCATCCGGAAGGAGGAATACAAAGTCATCATTGATGGAGTTGATTATGAAATTCACGAAGCCTATAACGGGGTCTATCCCACGGTGGAAAGATCGAACCTCGGGGTGTTTGTCGATATCTCCTCTTTGTCGTCCGGTGCAGAACACCACATTAAGGTAAAGCTTCCGGATGGGCTTAAACCCGGTCAGTTTCAGGGAATCTTTATAGAACATGTGGAAAATGAATTTACAACAGATGTTAATAATTAAAATGCCGGTTATGCTTAAAAAATCAATCACATTATCACTTGTCTGTATGCTTTTACTGGCGTCTGCAAATACCCATGTGGAAGCACAAAAAGGGCAGAAGGCAAATATCAACATAGACCTGTCGAGGGAAGGCAATCCTGTGCCTCCGGGATTATATGGGATATTTATGGAGGAGATAAGTTACGCGTTCGATGGCGGTATCTATGCCGAACTGATCAGAAACCGAAGCTTTGAAGAGGGTCTGATACCTCCGGGAATGAAACTGGTAAAAAATGAAGATGGCAGTTTAAGGATGGAATTGGAGACATTACCCGCCGGTGTGCCCAAAGAGAGTTGGGAGATGCCCTGGCCCTGGAATGGAAATTGCGGCTGGGACCCGGATAGGGCATTAATTGGTTGGTCGTTTAGGAACAGCGATGATAATGCAGGTTCAATGGAACTTACAGGGCTCAACCCTTTGAACGCTGCCAATACTTTGTCGCTCCTGGTGAATGTAAACAGCCACCAGCAACAACAAAATCCACCAGCTCTTATCAACTCTGGATATTGGGGAATGAACATCAAGGAAGGAACAGGATATGATTTGAAATTCTATTTGAGACCCGGAACTTTCCAGGGTAAAATAATTGCTGCTCTGGAGGATGAAAATGAAAACACGATCGGTTCGGTAATTTTTGATAATATTTCTCCTTCTGATACCTGGGAAAAGTTTTCCAAAACCATTAAAGCAGAAGATTCTTCTCCAAAAGGCAGATTGTCACTTATTTTTATAGGTAGAGGTGCCCTTCAGATTGACTGGGTTTCCCTATTCCCCCCAACTTTTAAGAACAGGGAAAATGGACTAAGACCTGAGCTGGCGCAATATCTTGCAGAGCTTAAACCTGATTTTGTACGCTACCCGGGTGGTTGTTATGTTCAGGGGCTTTCCTGGGAGTCGGCCCCCGATTGGCGAAAAATGGTGTGTCCACCCGAGGATCGGCCCGGAAACTGGGGCTACTGGAAATACCGGTCTACGGACGGCTTTGGATACCACGAATTTCTTCAGTTTTGCGAAGACGTTGACGCGGATGCTATGTATGTTTCATTCGCCGGGATGACGGTCCACCCTGATAACAACTGGCCGTTGAACGATATTGATACCATAGTTCAACAAACTTTGGATGCCATTGAATACGCCCTGGGCCCAACCGATTCGCGATGGGGATCGGTCAGGGCTAAAATGGGCCATCCAAAACCGTTTCCTTTAAAGTATGTGGAAATCGGCAATGAACATCCTCCTGCTATTTATGGCGACTATTATGTTAAGTTTAGAGAGGCTATAAAAGCGAAATACCCGGAAATCACGGTAATTATGAGCATGTTTTGGAGTGGATTGAACCGGCCGGCCATTGAACGCGCCGGCAATGAAAATATCGACATGGTAGATGAACATGCTTACCGCGATGCCGACTGGATACGGACTAATTTCGATTATTTTGACAAATACGAACGTACGCCCTGGTCGATATATGTGGGAGAATATGCTTCGCATCATAGCAATGGCGACTTGTATGCCGGCCTTGGCGATGCGGTTTACCTGATGATGATGGAACGGAACGGAGACCTGGTTAAAATGGCCAGTTACGCGCCACTATTCGCAAATGTCAACGAAAAACACTGGGGTGTGAACCTCATAGAATTCGATGCCTCGCGGAGTTTTGCGCATGCATCCTATTACGTTCAAAAATTATTTAATGAATACCGTCCCGATGTAAATGTGGCAATTACATCGGAGTTATATCCCCCGCCGGATACAACCAAAGCCGGGATGTCAGGGAAAATTGAACTGGGAACTTTTTTCACCTCGGCCGGATATAAGCAAGATGGTAAAAGCCTTATCGTTAAGGCTGTGAATTATAATCCGCAGCCAATAGAAGCCTCCATAAAACTAAAAGGTGTAAAAAAAATGGGAAGTAAAGCTAAGCATATAATTATTAATTCAGATAATATCTATGATCAAAACACGCTCGATTATCCTTTAAAAATATTGCCTGAAACCCATATTTTAGACAACCCATCTATGGAATTCGAAATAATAATACCTCCCAATTCAGTGAACTTAATTGAAATCCCGGTAAGAAAAGAGCATGGTAAAGGAAATAAATTATAATAAGTATTAAAAATGAAAACTTCGTTATTTGCAATAGTAATAGTTTTTTTATCCCTCGTTTTTTTTCAGTGCTCAAAAGAGATGGCAGAGGAGATAAAACTTTCTGCACCCACCATTGATATGGTAAAAATAACTGGTGGCCCATGGTACGATGCTATGGAGTTGGAAAGAGAATACCTGCGTTCTCTTGATCCGGAACGCTTGCTTTTTCATTTTAAAAAAACTGCCGGGATAGAAACCAACGCCAAAGAATATGGGGGATGGGAGATGGAGTGGAGAGAATTGCGCGGGCATTCAATCGGGCACTATCTTTCAGCAATTTCACGAATGGGCCGGTTAACCAACGACAGCCTCCTTTTGGCCAGGTGCAACTATACCGTGCAGGAATTAGGTAAATGCCAGAAGCAGATGGGCACAGGCTATTTGAGCGCGTGGCCCGAAGAATACCTCGACCGGGTAGAAAACCTGAAAGAGGTTTGGGCGCCCTATTATACCATCCACAAAATTTTGGCCGGCTTATTGGATAGTTACCAATACTGTGACAACCGACTCGCATTGACCACTGCTTTAGATTTTGTCCATTATCTGCATTCCAGGACAGCCCCACTCGGCAAGGAATATTTTCAAAAAGTTCTCGACAAAACCGAACAGGGAGGATTGCCCGAAACGCTATGGAACTTATATGCTGTAACGGGTGATACCATCAGCAGCGATCTGGCGCAATATTTCTATCAGAAGACTTATTTCGATCCTTTGGAGCGTGGAAAAGAGAACCTGAAGGGGTGGCACTCCAATTCATTTATTCCGGCAGTGGTGGGGGTTGCCCGTGAATTTGAACTGACCGGTGATATCTCCAAAAAACGGATTTCGGAATTGTTCTGGAAGCAGGTAACCGGGGGAAGGTCTTTTGTAACCGGCGGCACCAGCAACGGGGAGCACTGGAACGCGGAACCCTACCACATGCATACCGAGCTGGGGCCGGGTGCGCACGAAAGTTGCTGTTCCTATAACATGATAAAACTCACCAGTCACTTGTGGAACTGGAGCAGGGATGTTAAATATCAGGAATATATGGAAAGAGCTTTGGTGAACGCCATTCTTCCCACCCAAAATCCTGTTACCGGGATGTCAATGTATTATACCTCCACCGCTCCCGGATATTATAAAACCTGGGGAACGCCCGATTCTGCATTTTGGTGTTGCACCGGTACGGGGATGGAGAACTTTTCGCGCATCGCAGAATATATTTATGACGTGAAGGATAACCGTTTATATCTGAATCAGTTTGTGTCGTCGGCACTTAATTATGAAAAAGAAGGCTTCCAATTGATTCAGGAAACCACATTGCCCGATGGAAATAACCTGAACATCAAAGTGATTTGTGAAAAACCCGTGAATCTGAAAATGGCCATCCGCATCCCTTCATGGACCGGCGATGATTATAAAATATATTTGAATGGTAAGCCTTTTGAGGCTAAGTCCGCTCCCGGATCCTACCTCTTTTTGGACAGGATATGGCACGATGGCGACAACATTGATATCTCATTTGTTCCCCACCTTTGGTATTCCCTTTTACCCCTGAACAATAAAAACGTAGCCTTTGGTTATGGCCCTCTTGTACTTTCAGCCGTGCACAAAGGAGAAGAGGTAGAGGAGAAATTAAGACATCGATATGGCCCCTATGACGGCACGCCTGTTGATGTTCCACCTATTCTATTCAATTCAGAAAACTTCTCCAAATACATTGAAGTGGTTGATGACGGTAATTTATTATTTAAGGTGAAGAGCCAGGAGGGGAAAGAAATTAACCTTATGCCCTTTTATAAAATAGTGGATGAACACTTTTCAATATATCTGCCAATTGACAGCCTTGAAAACAATATTAATATAAAAGAAGTTGACCCATCTGAGCATATTTAAACAAAGGATGATAATTATACGCCAATGGATATTAAACGTACCGGTCTGTTAATCGTGATTTCTTTTTTTCTTCTGGATTCGTGCAACCGAGCTGATGAAATTAGCATTGAGGATGTTCCCGAAAGAGGTTTTATGAGCAATCGTCCTGCTTCTTCGTGGGAGGAGGCGCTGGTTACCGGCAACGGAATAATGGGGGCCATGGTGATGGGTTTCCCTTATTCCGATACCATTATTGTGAATCACGCTGAATTGTACATGCCGCTTCACAAACCCCTAAAACCGGTGCCACAGGGTAAAAATCTGGAAAAAATACGTTCCATGATGCTCAATGGCCAATACGGTGAGGCCTCCCGGTTCGTTGTCGGATTATCTCATGAAAAAGGGTGGAAACATAAACGTTGGACGGATCCTTATATACCCGCGTTCAATATCACTATCGACATGGTGAAAGACTCTTTGAAGGATTATGCCAGAACAGTGAATTTCCAAACGGGCGAAGCAGAGGTTAAATGGACGGATTCAAAAGGTACTTTTTCCAGAAAGACCTTTGTGTCGAGAGAGGACAATCTCATCGTGACAAGCATAAGTAGCAATGGAGCTGTGATTGATTGCCGGATTGGAATCCAGGACAACCACACCATGAGCTGGTGGGGCAATATTGACCGCAGTTTGGGAGCGGAGATGGAAGAATCGAAGATTGATGTTACCGATAATCTGTTGACTTACAGTTGTAAATTCTCAAACCAATGGGAAGGATTGATTTCTGGTTATGAAGGCTTTTTAAATATTTATACGGATAAGGGAAAGCTGACCCATGATGGCCATTCGATTCATATTTCCGGTGGAAAGGAGATACTGCTCATCTCAGCGGTTTCACCTTATTTCCAGGATGAAGGTGGACGCCTGGATTCCCTTATCGGTCGATGGAATGATGTATCTTCCGATTACCATGAACTGTTAGCAAAACACAGTTCGATACATGGAGAAATATTTAACCGGTCCAGGCTCAGTATAGGGGGGAACGCGGAACGAAAAAAAGAACCTGTTGAAAAACTACTGGCAAAAAAAGCGGCAAAGCCCGACCCTTTCCTTATTGAGATGGAATATGATGCAGCCAGATACAATATCATTTCATCAACCGGGATTAACCCGCCGAATTTACAAGGGATATGGAGTGGTACACTCACTCCTCCCTGGTCGGCCGATTTCACGATGAACGGGAATGTGCCGGTGGCCGTTTCAAGTATGCTTCCCGCCAACATGCCCGAATTGTTGTTACCTCTCTTCAATCTTCTTGAGAGAAACATGGAAGATTTCCGGATGAATGCCAGGAAATTATTTAATTGTGAAGGCATCCATGTCCCCTCCCGGATGAGTTCTCATGGTTTAAACAATCATTTTGATGCTACCTGGCCCATGACTTTTTGGACGGGAGGGGCCGGATGGTATTCCATGTTTTATTATGATTATTATTTATTTACAGGCGATCTTAAGTTTTTGAAGGAAAGGGCACTGCCTTTTATGGAAGAGACCATGGCTTTTTACGACTGCTTTTTAAAGTTGGGGCCCAACGGGAAATACATTTTCAATCCATCCTATTCGCCTGAAAATAACCCGGCAAATAGCCCTTTTCAGGCTACCCTGAACGCAACCATGGATGTGATGATTGCCAAACAGTTTATACGGAATATCATGGCCACCTCAAAAATCCTTGGGGTAAATGAAAATAAAATCAGCTATTGGGAGGATATGCTTCAAAAAATGCCGGAATACGAGTTAAACGCCAAAGGCGAGTTGCGTGAATGGATATGGCCCGGGATTGAGGAAAACCATGAACATAGGCACGTTTCCCAGTTATATGCTCTATATGACCTTATGGACCGGGAGTTTATCAACAATCCTGAACTGATCGGAGGCGCACGCAAAGTGATTAACAAAAAAATGGATTTCCGGCGGGAAAATGAGGGTGGCGAAATGTCTTTTGGAATGGTGCAGCTTGCTTTTGCCGCCTCTATGATTGGTGAAGCAGAGATTTCCTATGATGTTCTGGGCTGGCTGACAAACAATTTTTGGTACAATAACATGGTGACCACCCATAATCCGGGGAATCTGTTTAACCTTGATCTGAGTGGAGGTTATCCTGCTGTTATAATCAAAATGTTAGTCTATTCCGAGCCTGGTCTTCTCTCTCTTTTTCCGGCACTCCCGGCTGAATTCTCCAAAGGGAGTATTGAAGGAATACTTGCCAGGGGAAATATTGAGATCAAAATGCTAAGTTGGGATAATAAACAGGTACAATTACAACTGGTTTCCAAAAAAAATCAGAACCTGCTTTTACAATTCCCGGTGGAAATAGAATCGTTGAAGGGAAATGCAGATAAAGTCGGACCGGGAAAAGATCTTCGCTCAAGACTATTAACGCTTAAGGAAGACAATTTAACAACAATAAGTGTGGTAATTAAAAAATAAAATTAATGATATGGGTAAATCAAAAAGAATGCTTAAAATAAGTCCGTTATTTTTTTTAACTCTTAATTTAAAGTTCAAAACAACTATGAAGACAATTATTAGTTTCTGTCTGTTTCTATTGTTTGTGCAGACTCATATTAGTACCGCACAGGATTATAACATTTCACCGGTACCTTTTAATAAGGTGCATTTAAATGATGATTTCTGGGCAAAGAGGATTAAAACCAACCGCGAAGTAACTATACCCATAGCCTTTTCTCATTGTGAGAAAACCGGACGGATCGATAATTTCAAAATCGCGGGAGGTCTGATGACCGGGGAGTTTAAGTCCGGGGCTCCTTTCGACGATTCGGATGTAAGCAAGATTATCGAGGGCGCCGCTTATTCTTTAAGCTCATTTCCCGACCCGGAACTCGAAGCTTATGTGGATTCGCTTATCTGGTTTATGGGCGAGGCACAGGAAGCGGATGGTTACCTTTACACCTATCGCACCATTATGGGAGATGATTCTCATCCCTGGATAGGCTCCAAACGATGGGAGAAAACGCACTTGTTGAGTCACGAATTGTATAACCTGGGGCACATGTATGAGGCCGGAGTAGCCTATTACCAGGCTACAGGTAAGCGTAACCTCTTGGATATAAGCCTGAAAAGTGCCGATCTTTTGTGCAGGGATTTTGGATGGGATGCTTTGGTTAGCTACCCCGGACACCAGGAGGTGGAAATTGGGTTGGTAAAACTGTACCGCACCACGGGTGAAAAGAAATACCTCGACCTGGCCAAATTCTTTCTCGATGCCCGTGCAAAATGCGCATGGGAAGGCAACACCTACGATCAAAGTCATATCCCTGTTGTTGAACAGGACGAAGCTGTTGGCCACTCCGTTCGCGCACTTTATATGTTCACGGCGATGGCCGATGTGGCCGCTCTCACTGGAGATAACTCCTACGTGAAAGCATCAGAGAAGTTATGGAACGATATTGTAATGACCAAATTATACATCACCGGGGGTGTTGGGGCTGCCGGCGGGCACGAGGGTTTTGGAGCCAAATACGAGCTGCCCAATGCTTCGGCTTACTGTGAAACCTGCGCGGCCGTGGCCAACGCGTTCTGGAACCATCGCTACTTTCTGATGGAAGGCGATTCAAAATACATCGATGTTCTCGAACGCTCCTTATATAACAATATTTTATCGGGAGTCTCGGTAACCGGCGATCATTTTTTCTATCCCAACCCGTTGGAGTCTGTGAACGGCACCAAGCGCAGCGAATGGTTTGGATGTGCCTGCTGCCCCTCGAATATAAGTCGGTTTATTCCTAATGTGCCGGGTTACATTTATGCCGTAAAGGATAATTCCGTTTTTGTTAATCTTTATATGGCAGGTGAGGCTGAGTTGCATGCCGGAGGTACGGATATAAAGCTGATGCAGTCGGGCAATATGCCGTGGGATGGCCATGTGGAGCTGGTAGTTGATCCTGTCGATAAATCGGAGTTTACAATAAAAATGCGTATTCCCGGATGGGCGCGGAATGAGGTTGTGCCCGGAAATGAACTTTATTGGTTTAAAGATAAGTCGAAGAAGGAAGCCGTTGTAAAGGTAAATGGAAAAACAGTTCCCGGTAAACTCGACAAAGGGTATGTGACCATAAAACGCCAATGGCACAAAGGCGATAGGATTACCCTTGACCTGCCCATGGAGATACGTCGGGTTGTGACGCACGAAAACGTGGAAGGCAACCGGGGCAAGGTTGCTTTGCAGCGGGGGCCCCTGGTCTATTGTTCCGAAGGAGTTGATTTCTCCGACCCTGCCATACTTGATCTGGTGCTGCCTGATAAATCAAGGTTACACGCGAAGATGGAAAGTAATGCTATGGGAAAGATGATGGTCATTAGCGGGAAGGCAAATCAAACGCAACGTCTGGAAGATGGAAGTGTGAAGCTGACCAACACAGTTGATTTCAAGGCAATTCCTTATTACGCCTGGGCGCATCGCGGACTTACCCCCATGATGATGTGGTACCCCACCAACAAAGATGTGTCAAAACCCAAACCGGCCCCCACCATTGCCAACTTGAGCAAAATTGATGGTTCCATAAATCATCGCGGCATCGAAGCAATCAGGGATCAGATTTTACCTGCCGGCTCCAATGACAGGAACTGCCAGTTTTTTCATTGGTGGCCTCATAACGATACAACCGAGTGGATCAGCTACACTTTTGATAAACCTTATACCATCAGCAAAACAAAAATATTTTGGTATAACGACGATGGTGGCTGCCGCCCACCTGCCTCGTGGCGTTTGTATTACCTGAAAGAGGGTGAATGGATCGAGGTAAAGGCAAAAAATGAATATGGAATTCAATTGGACATCATCAATACCACCGATTTTGAACCGGTTACCACAACAGCCGTAAAATTAGAAGTGGATTTGCCTAAAACGAGTTCAAGCGGCATGCACGAGTGGATTATAGAGTAAATGATGGAGGCCAGGGGAACAAAATTAGAAACGACTAGTGTCATATCAAGTATAATTTGTCGCGAAATGTATCTGCATGCGGGCGGGGTTCTCCCTTTCAGGGGAGTTAGAGGGGTGAGCGCAGGATTGATTAGTTCTCGCTTGACATGACTCTAATTTTAATTGATTGATATGATCCTTAAGTTTAGAATTGCATTTTTATTTTTATGCACACTTTCTCTGTCCTCAAGAGCACAGGTTGCATTTATTGTCACCTCAGACACTCATTTTGATGGTGATTCTACAAGCTAGGCTGTGAATAAAATGATGGCCGAAGATTTTAACCGGATGCAAGAAATCCGGCCTCCGGGATCAAAAAAACGGCTTTATCCTGGTTTTGTTTGGGTGCTGGGAGATCTGACGGATTCAGGAACCGAAGATCAATGGGAAGATTATGAGGAAATATATGGTTTAAACGGGGAAGGAGTTGTTCAATATCCCGTTTTCGAGTGCTTTGGAAATCACGATGGGAACATTGATGGGGTGGTTCGAACGGGGATTAGAAAAAGAAATAAAAAGCGAGAAATGAACATCAATACCGACACTCTGGGATTACATTATTCCTGGGATATGGGAGGGATACATTTTGTAAACCTGAACTTATACCCGGCCAACGAATGGGATCCGGATTGCGAATGGTGTAAATTTTTTAAGGAATCATTCCGGGAGGCTCAGAACAGTTTAGAGTTTTTGGAAAAAGATCTGCTAAAAAGGGTTGGTGCAAGCGGGATACCGGTTGTAATTGCTTTTCATATAGGGTATGATGATTTTGGAAAGTTGTGGTGGACCGATTCCGATCGTGAAAAGTTTTGGAATGTAATTAATGGCTACAATGTGGCAGCTATTTTCCATGGACACAATCACGCCGTTGAAAAACGAAACTGGAAAGGGATAGATGTTTGGGCTGTGGGCAGTCCGCAGCATGGTGACAAAACCGGCTCATACCTCGTAGTCGAGGCAGATCGAAACGGCGAAATAGTGGTCTTCGAAAGAGAATATGGTCAATGGAAGTCTGGCGTAGAATAATTCGCACACCCATTCATTAACAATCATTCAACATGAAGAAATTTTACGCTATTTTATTGGGAGTAATGGGGTTGGCGTCTGTTGATCATTTGGTTGCACAGACAAACATCAATGCCGATGGTGTGGCGATTACCACTTCACATGTCTCGTCATGGGAAGATATTCATGCAATTAATAGTGGTTTTGACCCCGCCTCTTCATCCGACAAGTCTCATGGCGCTTATGGCAATTGGCGGGGAAACGACGGTGGAACCTGGAACTGGGTTCAATACACGTGGGATTCTTTTTATCTGATTGAATCGTCACATATCTACTGGTGGACAGACGGAGGGGGCATTCAGATACCCGATACATCTTATATCGAATATCGTGATTTGAAATCCGGTGAATGGAAGGTGGTTACAAATCATAACGGTTTCCCTAACCAAATGGATCAATACAATGACGTAAATTTCGATCCGGTAGTTACCAATGCCATTCGGTATCATATGATGAGTGAAACTCAGGCAACCGGGATACTTCAATGGAAGGTTTTTGGACGAGAAGGAGAAATTGGTTTCCTCAATTCTACCATCGAAGTAACACCTGATCTTAGCCCCGGAGGCACCAGTGTTGTCAGAATTACTGCAATAGGTAATATGAAAATGGCAACCCCGGGATATTTATTTAAAATGGATGTAAAGGTAACCAATGGACTAACTGCGCTTTCCGGTGGATATGATGAAGAATATATTATAAACGGCAAGAATTTCACCTCCTCTCTTAACGATCTTAGACTGGAACCTACGGATGACAAAGGTGAAGTTTCTTTTAATGTGGTTTTGCCTGAAAACATCGATCCCGACGATGGAATGGAGATAATCGTAAGACTGGAAGACGGGACTCCGGTAGATACCATCTCCTTTTATTTCCCGAATGACGAGAAAAAGGTGTATGTGCAGAAAGCGGTGAGAAATCATCCCCATTTTGACTGGGACAGAACGGCTCAATCTGAGAATTTTGTAATTTTTTGGGGTGACGGCATTAAAGGAGACCCCTCGGATAAAAATCTGAATGGTGACCTTTGGTTTAATCCTGACCAAATTTTAGAATGGAGTGAAGAAACTTATAAATATTTCACCGAAGAGATGAAGTTTTTAAATCCTTCTGGCACAAATGCTTCCCGGTATAAGCTCGAAATAGTCATGAACGAAACCTGGGACGAGAATACCTTCACGGGTTGGGCTTTTGGAGGCCCCGTGGATAATACCACCGGAAGTATTTGGATACATCCCGGTTCAACACGGGATAAAGGTGTAATTGTTCATGAATTGGGTCACGCGTGTCAGGGAATGGTTACCATCGATAAACCCGGTTATGGCATTCATGCGCCCTATGGCGGATTCTTCTGGGAATCGCACACCGAGTGGATGAGGTCGGTGTATCTTAAAGACCGTAGAAGTTTATTAACCAGGTATGTTTTAACTTCTATGATGCATTACAGTACCACGCGCAGGTACTACCAGAATTTTGCTTTTCTGGACTATGTGGCCGATACATACGGATTTCAGTCCGTGAACGATATCTGGCACAAATCCAATGCAGATATTGATCACCCTTTAACCTCCTTTCGTGACTCCGTGATGCGTTACTCGCAAAGTGATTTAAACGATGACTTCCTTAAAAGTGCAATGCGAAATGTGACATGGGATACTTTTATGCAGGAGGCAACCCAGACGGCCGTTGATGGCATACCCGCACGTGATTTGTCACGGAAGTACACCATCCTGGATTCGTTGGGTGGTGAACCCGGCAAATTTATTGTGCCCGAATACCTTGCCCCGGCAGATTATGGATATAACATAATCCCCCTCTATCCCGACGATGGTGCCACGGAAATTAGTGTGAATTTTCAGGCACTTGAAAATAATCCAGCGGGTGGCACCGGCTCAAGGTACGGATTCGTGGCGGTTGGCCCGGATAATATCGTCCGGTATAGCGAGGTGTATTCGGAGCAGAATAAACAGGCAAATTTCACTCTTTCGGCATCTGATAGAAAAGTTTTTCTGGTTGTTACCGGTGCACCTAAAATCCATCATAATTATAAATGGGAAGCCGGTTATCCTAAAATATACCGTTACCCATACATTGTTGAGTTCAACGGGGCAATACCGGCAGGATATAAAAAAGGATACAACAACATGAGGGAGGAACATCCCGGGGCCTCTCATCCCAATGGAGGAGGCTGGGTGGCATCCTCGGCTACGGTAAGCTCCTCGGCTTATGTAGGACCAGAGGCTCAGGTGCTGGGCAACGCGCGGGTACTGGGCAATGCAAGGATTGAAGGCTTTGCCGTGGTTGCTGATAATGCCACGATTCGCGACCAGGCGGTGGTTCGGGATCATGCTTTGATAACCGGTAATTCAACCGTTAAGCATAATGCCCTGGTTGAGAAAACTACCATGATATTTAATTCAACCATCCAAAACAATGCAGTTGTTACCGGCAGTGCGGTGCTAAACCATTCCATATTATCGGATGATGCCGTCGCCAGGGACCTGGCATTTTTTAACGGCATAAACTTATCCGGGACAGTCATCGTGGGCGGTGATGCTGAATATTATGATGATGTTTCAAGAGGCACTTATCTGGACAATAATAGGGTGTCACAGCCCGATGGTGAGATTTTACATGAAAACAATATTGAGGTAAATCCTCCCTGGCCCGAGTATCACTATCCAGGGGGGGCAAAGCCATCACAACCTCTTAAATTAAAGCCTGAAACAATATCGGCAAACTCAATTGATCTTACCTGGGAATCCTCTCAGGCAGTAAATGAAGATCCTTCCTATTATGTCCTTCAAAAATTCGGCACCGATTGGCAAGTGATAGGTGTTGCCGATGGCAACCAATTTGAGGTATCCGGCCTTGAGGTTGGCATAAACTATGAATTCATGGTGCAGGCTAAAGACAGAAGGGGTAATTTGTCCGCGAATAGTAATGTTTTAATGGTGAAAACAAGCCAAACCGGAATTGGGTCCATTAATCGGGATACATTGGATGTAACGGTCTTTCCCAATCCTGGCGATGATTTTATAAATATTAAAGTGGATTCACAGGAAATGATTATGCTCATGGTCTATAATATTTCCGGAGTTTTGGTATTCCAATCTTCCTTTTCTAAAAATACGACTTTATATAGATCAGACATTGGTTCTTCCGGTATTTTTCAGATAGTTTTACGCGGCAGTACAAAAAATTATACCGGCAAAATAGTTTTTTAAAAGCCTTTAAATATTTTCACATGATACGTATCACCACCCTTTTACTATTTGCTTTTAGTGCAATCACTACCTGGTCTCAATTAACTATTGAAGATTATAAGCAGGCCGACTCGGTATCCAAATTCAGCGATCTGGTATACCACGAGGTTCTCTCGGTTAACTGGATCGATACCACACAGGTGTTTTGGTACGATGTGCGGACCCCTCATGGAACCAGGTACTACCGGGTGGATGCCTCAAAACAGGAAAAAACGGATGCCTTCGATCATGAGAAACTCTGTGAAATAATCGAGTCGGAGATGAAGGTGAAATTGCCGGTTGAAAAACTTTCCCTGAAGAATCTGAAGTTTTTGGCTGATTTGCAGGGCTTTACTTTTGAGAAAAGGGATACCGTCTGGAAATGCAACCTGGCAGATTACAGTCTGGAACGGGTTTCTCCCATTAAAATTCCCGATAAAAGGGGCTATTTTGGCGACAGCAGAGATGAATTGAGCAACGATCCGGTGGACTCCCCCGATGGAAAATATATTGCTTTCATCAGGAATTGCAACGTCTATGTTCGTGAGAAAAAGGGTAACAATGAACAACAACTCAGTTTTGACGGTTCCGAAGGGGATTTATATTCGTCGTATATCGCCTGGTCGCCCGATTCCCGCTATTTAGCCACTCATAAGGTTCGGCTCAACAAGAAAAAATATATTCATTTCGTGGAGGCCGCACCCGACAGCCGGCTTCAACCGGTATTGCATAAACGGGAATACCTGAAACCGGGTGATGCCTTGCCCATTAAGCGACCGGCTTTGTTCAACGTGGAGGAGGGGCGACAAATCATGTTGGATACCAGTCCGTTTCTGAACCAATTCAGCCTTTCAAATGTAAAGTGGCTGGACGACAGCAGCGGGTTTACTTTTGAATTCAATCAGCGGGGACATCAGGTTTATCAGGTGGTGAGGGTGGATGCCGAAAAGGGAGACATGAAGGTGATCATTGAGGAGCGAAGCAATACCTTTATTGATTACAGCGGGAAACGTTTCCGGCACGACCTGGAAAAATCCGGTGAGATCATCTGGGCTTCCGAGCGCGACGGATGGAACCATCTCTACTTAGTGGATGCTCAATCCGGCGAGGTAAAGAATCAGATAACTAAAGGAGAATGGGTTGTACGAGGTGTTGAATACGTGGATGAGGAAAACCGCGAGATCATCTTTCGTGGCAGCGGGCGTAACCGGCACGAAGACCCTTATTTTGTTCATTATTATCGTGTTAACTTTAAAGGAGGCAAGATTGAAGACCTGACACCTGAAAAGTTGCAGCATGAAGGCGTTTTTTCGCACGATCACAAATATTTTACCGACACTTATTCTTCCCCCGATACACCGCCGGTCACCGTGATGCGCCGCGCCTCCGACGGTAAGGAGTTGATGGTACTCGGAAAAGCCGATATTTCTGCGATAAAGGAGAAAGGATGGCAGGCTCCGGAGCCATTCGTGGCTAAGGCAAGAAATGGCCAAACCGATATCTGGGGCAACATTTATCGCCCCACCCACTTCGATCCTGAGAAATCTTATCCCATAATCGAATACATTTATGCCGGCCCGCATGGCTCTTTTGTGGAAAAAAGTTTCAGGGCATACTCGGGACGTTTTAGTGGCTTGGCAGAGCTTGGTTTTATCGTTGTACAGATAGATGGTATGGGCACCTCCAACCGGAGTAAAGCCTTTCAGGATGTGTGTTATAAAAATTTAAAGGATGCCGGTTTCCCCGACCGGATAAAATGGATAAAGGCGGCGGCTCGAAAATACCCCTACATGGATACTACGAGGGTGGGCATTTTTGGTGGTTCCGCGGGGGGACAAAGCGCCATGGCGGCCTTGCTGTTTCATCCCGATTTCTATTCGGCCGCGGTGGCTTCCTGCGGCTGCCACGACAACCGTATGGATAAAATATGGTGGAACGAGCAATGGATGGGATTTCCGGTAGGACCCCATTATGCCGAATCATCCAATGTGGTGAATGCCCATCTGTTGAAAGGGCACCTTATGCTCATCGTGGGCGAATTGGACGACAATGTGGACCCGGCCTCCACCATGCAGGTTGCCGATGCCCTTATTAAGGCCGGTAAGGAGTTTGAGCTCGTGGTTTTACCGGGCGTTAATCATACCCTGGGCGGCAAATACGGAGAACGTAAAAGACAGGACTTTTTCGTGAAGAAGTTGTTGGATGTGGGGTCGCCGGAATGGAACACGATGGACTAAAAGTTCTTAAAGACAAAGCCCTATGGGAAGTGCTGAGTCTTAAATCATTGATTTTATTACATCATTAAATATCGATCGGTTCATTACAGTCGGTTAGATTCAACTTCTTCAATGGTTTTGGGCACGGGTTTCCCAAGAACTTTTGACCCGGATTGAGTGATCAGAAAATCCTCTTCATTCCTAATTCCCCCGAAATTTCGAAATTTTTCAATCTCAGGATAATTTAAAAAGTCCCGGAATTTATTTTCAGATTTCCATAGCTCAATCAGTTCCGGAATAAAATAAATGCCCGGTTCAACGGTAAGTACATATCCGGGCTTTAGGGGCTTTGCAAGTCTTAGTGATTTTAATCCGAATTGAGTGCTTTTTGGCTGTCCCTCATAGCCTACCCACACTTCTCCAATATCCTCCATGTCGTGTACATCTAATCCCATCATGTGGCCCGTTCCACATGGAAAAAAGAGGGCATGTGCGCCCTGGTTTACGGCTTCCTCAGTGTCCCCTTTGGTGAGTCCAAGAGCCTTTAACCCGTTAAAAATTTCACGACAGGCGGTCAGGTGAACATTTTTAAAGCTTGTTCCCGGAGTCAACAGCTCGATGGCAGCTTCATGCGCGTCGAGGGCAATTTTGTATATGACCTTCTGTTGTTCGGTAAATACCTTATCTACCGGGAAGGTACTTGAAAGGTCTCCGGCATAATGCATGGGTGATTCGGCGCCGGCATCGAGCAGAAACAGGTCGCCCTTTTTTATCGTGTTTCCATGATAGTGATTGTGAAGGGTCTGCCCGTTAATGGTGGCAATAACAGGAAAAGACGGTTGAACGTTGGCTGCCAGTGCAATCTGTTCAACCCGGGCTGCAATTTCTGATTCCCGCATCCCCGGTCTGACCATCCTCATGGCTTCAATGTGCATATCGGCGCTGATGTTCACGGCCTCTTCAATTTGTGCAATCTCTTCAGCGCTTTTTATTTCTCTTTGGGCAACCACCGCTTTTGCCAGGTCTGTTGAGCTGTGTTGAGCCAACTGGTTAGGGTGAATATTCAGTATATCGAAGAGTTTGATTTTATTTTCCGGACGATATGGAGGAAGAAAATGAATCTTCCGGCCCTGGCTTATCCCTTTTTGCAAATACTCTTTTAATACAGATGCAGGCCTGGTCTCTTTAATGCCGCTGGCAGAGGCTTGTTCCTGAATACCCGGCTGTTTTCCCATCCAGACAAACATCTCTACAGGGATATCGTCTCCGAAAAGAATATCTTTCCCTTCGTCAATATCCAGAACGCCCGTTAACCTTGGAACATCCAGACCCAAAAAGTACAAAAAGGAGCTGTCCTGCCGGAAGGGGTAAATATTATCAAGGTAGTTCATCGGGCTATCTTCGTTGCCGGTAAAAAGAATAATGCCTGATCCTACATCTTTTCGAAGTTGTTCTCTTCTGTTGGTATAGGTAGAGGGAGGGAACATAATTGATTAAGTTGTTAAGGATTATTTCTCGTTTGAACTTTCGTGAAGTAATAATTCTATTTTTTTTGGAAGGGGAAGGTTGAAATAGCACCGATTAAAAGAGTGTTGTTTTTGCGATGCTCGTTTGTAAAGGTAGCAAATCCCTTTTATCCTGGCAAAACTGGGCCGTCAAATCAAAAATAACTTTTTTCTTTCTTGTATTTACCATGCCATTTGGTTTTTAATATCTTTCTCTTTACCTTAGCGTCAACGTTTAAATGAATTTTCACCTGCCTCTTATGCGCCCTATCACAAAATATCACAACAACCTCTACCACCACTTCGGGCGCGGCCTTTACGAATGTTGGATAAACTGAGCTTTTTCCATTATTCCCACATTTTTTTATTCCATGCCTGCCCGCCTGCTACCCGGATGGTAGGTTTCACCCCATGTTCTGGAAACATCAACAAATCAACACCCTTCGACTACGAAGAGGGCGTACATCAGCGTATCAACAAATCAGCACATCAAC
>JACDJB010001406.1_pt1 | contig 19485 bp, 17 predicted proteins | sample 7454121 | NCBI WGS metagenome assembly JACDJB01 (sample SAMN14253290, study PRJNA609438) | sludge metagenome | isolation source: sludge after 25d culture with pyrite | collected 2018-12-20 | reverse complement strand
TCGGCCGCCTGGCACGGGCTGCATCCCGTCTGGTTCCTCTGGGGCCTGCTCACCGTCGGCGCCCTGTTCCTCGACCAGCGGGTCGCCGCAGCAGCGGGCCGAGCCGACGGCGCGGCCGCCGTGGCCATCCGCAGCACGCGCCGCGGGGCCATGTACCTCTACCTGTTCGCCCTGACCACCCTGCTGCTGGCCGCCGACCGCGAGACCTTCGACAGCGTCCGCGACCTCTTCGCCGGCCCCCTGACCGTGGGCGACACCCCCCTCAGCCTCCTGTTGCTGGCGGTGATGGTCGGTGTCCTGGTGCTGGCCGACACGTGGCGCACGCACCGCAAGGAGGTCCCGACCGCCCTCAACGTCGTGCTGGGCCTCGCCGCCGCGGTGGCCCTGGCCTGGCCCGGCACCATCGACCCGTTCGTCTACCAGCGCTTCTAGAAGGCGTCACCGAGGACGGCGGCCCGCAGTGACGCTGCGCAGTCGGAGCGGAGCAGCAGCCGAGGACGATCCACGACGGCGACGCCGGACTTGCTGAGCTCAGCGAAGCCAGTCAAATGTCATAGAACCTCTTCGCCCAGCGGCGGAACTGGACGAGGAGGGCGTCGTCGGGACCGAAGGTGGGCACGGCCTCGTAGTCCCGCCGCTCCCAGATGGCGGCGTCGCGGGCCAGGTCCCGGCGCAGGAGGCGCTCGATGCGGGCGGCCACCACCCGCACCGCGTCGTCCGACGGACCCCAGAGCGCGGTGGTGGCATGGGTCAGGGTGGTCGAGCGGTCGAGGGACACGCTGTCGGCCACCAGGAGCAGCTCGATGCCGTCGAAGGCCACCTGCTCCCGCACCCGGGAGAGACCGTCGAGCTCGAAGTGCACCGTCTGGGGCGCCGGCTCGGTGACCGTGTAGGCGACCCGCGCCCCGTGCTCACCGAACTCGGCGTCCTCGGCCCGGAACACGCGCTGGTGGACCAGCGGGAAGTGGGCCCGGTCGAAGTCGCCCTCGATGATCACCTGCTGGTGGGCCGTGAGGCGGTACTCGGTGGTCCGCAGCAGTCGGGGTGGATCGGGGCGGGGCAACTGGTGGAGGTCCGGCGGGTCCCAGGGCATGGCCCCGGCGACCGGGTCGTGGGCCAGGAACACGTACACGTGCTCGCCCACCACTGCGACCGGATGGGTGACCAGGTCCACCCCGGCGTCACCGGCCCGTTCGCCGTGGTTCGCGCCGTCGGCCCCGAAGCACCAGGCGTGGAACGGGCACACGAGGTGGTCGGCCTCGTCGACGGACCCCCCGTGGCCGAGATGGGCCCCCATGTGCGGGCAGTGGGCGTCGGCCGCGTGGACCGCCCCGGCCCCGTCGACCCACACGACCAGCTCGACACCCAGGGCCGACCACGGACGAACCGTGGCCGGCCCGAGCTCGTCCACGCGGCCCAGCCGGTACCAACCGGTCGGCACCCGGTCCCCCAGCAGGAACCGCTCCCGGGCGCGACCCTCGGCCGCAGCCGTGCTCATCGCCCATGCCTCTTCGCCTGACGGCTCATCGGCTTGCGGGCCTCTTCGGCCCGCCGATCGTCTCCGACGCTCATCGCGTCGCCGCCAACTCGACCGCCGTGGTGATGGCCAGGTTGGCGTCGGCCGCACTCACCGTGACCAGATCGGCCAGATCGGCCGGATCCGCCGTGTAGGACACCCAGCTCGGCTCGTCATCGGGGCCGTGCCGGGCCACGAGATCGTCCAGGTCCCGGTGCACGAGGTCGCGGGCCTGCTCGTCGTAGCTGGTCGGCACGGCGGCCAGGAACGAGCGGTAGGCGTCGACCCGCAGCTGCTCCAGCCGGCGGGGGGCCAGCCCCGACGGTTCGATCACACAGTGGGTGGCGTCGTACAGGCCCCAGTCGAAGCTGGTGATCCGACCGTCCCGGTACATCGAGGCAAAGGTCTCGGTGCCGGGCATGGGGGTGAGGATGTTGAACATGGCCGAGTCGAGCCCGAGCTCGGCGGCGGCCACCCCGGCCTCCTGGTACATCGATTCCGGCTCGTCGGCGATCCCGAAGATCAAGCTGCCCGACACCGTGATGCCGTGGCGGTGGATCCGGTCGATGTGATCGGCGAAGGTGTGTGGCCGGTTCTTCTTGTTGACCACCAGCAGGTCCTTACGGCTGAAGGAGTCGAGGCCGATGTTGTGCAGGACGTCGAGGCCGCCACGGCGCACGGTGGCCAGCACGTCGTCGTGGGCGCCGATGCCGATGGAGGACTGGCTCCCGAAGGTCACGGGGAGGTCCGCGGCGGCCAGCGCCTCGCACAGCTCGAGGGAGCCTTCGATGTCCGCGGCGAAGTCGTCGTCGACGAGGTAGACCTGCAGGGGACGTCGCATCCGTGCGTGCATCGCCCGGAAGTGCTCCACCACCTGCGCCGGGTCACGGCGGCGCTGGCCCCGCCCGTTGATGCGGATCACCGAGCAGAAGCTGCAGTTGAACCGGCAGCCCCGCGTCGTCTGGTAGGCGAAGGCCTGGGGGTAGAGCCGCCTTCGGAGCTGGCGGCCGAAGCGCTGGTACTCGTCGAAGCCGGGGACCTCGTCCATGTCGCCCCACTCCCCCCGATACACCCCGCCCAGTCGACCGGCCAGGGCGTCGCCCAACATCGGGCCCATGACCGACTCGGCTTCACCGGCCACCACGGCGTCGGCGTGGCGCAGGCCCTCGGCGGGCAGCATCGAGACGTGGACGCCGCCGAGGACGACAGGGACGCCTTGGTCCCGGTAGCGACGGGCCATCTCGTAGACCACCGGGGCGTTCTGGGTGTAGACGGTCATCCCCACGAGGTCGGGGCGCTCGGCGGGCACCGGCTGGTAGAGGGCGTCGCAGATGCGCACGTCCCAGTCGTGGCGGGCGGCCAGCGCGGCGAGGGTCAGCAGGGCCAGCGGCGGGGCCTGGGGCTTCCGGAAGTTCTCCGGGCGCTCGAACGAGGGCGGCGGGAGCAGGAAGTGCACCAGTGGGCGGTCCCGGCCCACCGCAGGGGGGTAGGACGGGACCTCGGGGACGGCGTTGGCCATCGGATGCAGCTGCGGCACGGCCGGCGTCACCACCCTGTCCTCCGCGGGATCGGCGGCCTCACGGTACCGGACGAGGTGGGAGGGTTACCGTCCAGGGCCGTGACCGACCTGCCGGCCCTCTTCGCGGCGTTCAACGCCCGGGACTGGGACCGCTTCGACGGCGTGGTCGACGACCTGTTCTCCCCGGACTTCCTCCTCCGCCTCCCGAAGCGAGGGGCCCGGCCGCTGGATCGTGACGCCTACCGCCGGGCCGTGCGGGAGGAGGTCGACACCCACCCCGACCTCCGGTACGTGGTCGGCCACACCCTGGTCGGCCCGGACCGCCTCGCTCTCACCCTCGAGCGCCGGTTCACCCTCGCCGGACGGTCCACGATCGTGCCCGTCTGCCTCGTCGCTCGCCTGGCCGAGGGCCGGATCGCCACCATCACCGAGTATGCCGGGGCCCCTCACCGGGCCTGATCCTCGGGGAGGGGGTCCCAGAGCGTCGCGAACCGCAGGCCCGCCCGGCGGCCGATCTTGCCCAGCACGTTGCCGGGACCGACGTCGAGGCCCTGCTCGGCACCGAGCTCGCTGGCCAGGCCGAGGGCCCGGGGCCAGTCCACCGGCATCACCAGGCCGTCACCCAGGCGGGCCGGGAGCCCGTCCAGGTCGGCCGCCGTGACCAGCGGGTGGGGGCTGGTGGAGAGCACGACGGGCACCGTGGGCGGGCTCAGGGGCGACGAGGCGACGGCCGCGACGTAGCGTTCGGCCGCCCCGCCCATGGCCGGGGTGTGGAACGGCCCGCCGATGGCCAGGACGTGGGCCCGTCCGCCCAGCGCCGGCACCCGCTCCTCGATCCAGGCCAGCGTCCCGGGCGCGCCCGACAGCACCACCTGGAGCGCGTGGTTGCGGACCGCCAACTCACAGGGCCCACCGGTAGCGGCGACGGCCTGCCGGCGCAGCCGTTCGACCTCCCACTCGTCCACGCTGACCACGGCCAACATGGCCCCTCCGGTCGCGGCCTGGACCTCGGCGCCCAGCTCCCCCCGCAGGAGGGCCAGGTCGAGGGCGTCCTCGGCCCGCAGAACCCCCGCCGCCACCAGCGCGGTCAGCTCGCCGAAGCTGTGGCCGCAGACGACCACCAGCCCCTGCCGGTCCAGATCGGCGGCGGCGACGAGGCCGGCGGTCAGGATCGCACCCTGGGCCCGACGGGTGTCCGCGGGGTCGACCGAGGCCCAGTCGCGGGTGCCGGTGCGCTCGGCCAGCGCCGTGACCAGGGGCGAGGACGAGGCGTCGAGGCGCTCCACCACGCTCTCCCACTGCACGCCCTGGCCTGGGAACCCCCACGCCACGACCCCGTCGACGGCCACGGCCGCAGTGTCGCACGATCCCGGCCCCTCAGGGCCGGACCAGTAGTCTGCCGCCATGGACACGACCGCGTGGGTGATCACCAAGCTCGCCGAGGTCATCTCGGTCGACGAGAGTGAACTGAAGGCAGACACCCGGCTGGACGAGGACGTCGAGTGCGACAGCATCGACCTGATCGAGGTGCTGAACAGCGCCGAGGACGAGTTCGGCATCGAGATCGACGAGGAACTGCTCTACGACGTGGTCACCGTGGGCCAGTTGGCGAAGATCATCGACGCCGAGCGCAACGCGGCCTGAGCTCGGGGGCGACCCACAGGAAGGGCCGGGTGGCGACCCGCGATCGGCGCTCCGCCGGTGCGGCGCCGCCCCCCCGGGCCGCGTCAGGCGTACCGGCCGACGCTGAGGCCGCCGTCGACGGGGACCACGATCCCGTTCACGTACGACGCTTCCGGCGAGACCAGGAACGCGACCGCGTCAGCGACCTCGGCGGGCGTGGAGAGCCGGCCGGTGATGGCGGCGGATTCCAGGTCACGGCGCCGCGGCCCGTCCGGGGCCGAGCAGTCGGGGCCACAGGGCGCCGTGACCGCCAAGGGGCCGTACAGCACGAGGTTGGCCGTCCCCCCCGCCGGCCCGAGGCGCACCCCGGCGTTGCGCACCGCAGCCGAGGCCAGGCCCACCGCCGCGGCGTCGGCCAGGGTGCCGCCGAGGTGATCGGGCAGCGGGGCGGGGGCCACGAGCACCAGGCGGTCGACCCGGTCGCCCACCGCGGCGTCGATCAGGGCGCTGACGGCGTCGACCGACAGGTGGCCGAGGTCGTCGAGGACCGTGACCTGCACCCCGGACGACCGGGGGAGGTCGGCCAGCGCGTCGGCGAGGCAGGAGCACGGGGCCACGGGGCGAGCGTAACGGCCGACCGGGTGGGGCTCCGGTGAGCCGACCGGCCGTCACCACCCGCGCCGGCTGGTACCGGCTCAACCCGATCCCCGACCACGAGCCCGGGACGGTCCGCCACGGGGAGGAGGAGATCGTCGTCTGGCGGAGCGACGACGGCGTGCACGCTCTGGAGGCCTGGTGCCCCCACCGCGGCGCCCACCTCGGTGCCGGGACCGTCGACGGCGGGACGATCACCTGTCCCCTCCACGGTTGGCGCTGGGCCGGCGACGGCCGGCACCTCAGCACGCCCGACGGTCCACCGGTGCCCGGTGCGAGCTGCCGGGTGGTGCCGACCGCCGACGGGGCCCGGGGCCCGCTCGTCTGGCTCGCCCGTGATCCAGGGGGCCCCGACCACGACGTCGTCGACCTCGCCGATGACCTGCCCGAGGTCCTCGACGCCGAGGAGACCCACTGGATCGACCTCGACGGCATCGACCCGGCCCTGGTGATCGAGAACGCCTTCGACCTCGCCCACGTGCCCAGCGTCCACGGTCAGGCCACGCCTACGGCGGCTGCGGTCGCCATCGAGGGTGACCGGGCGGTCATCGAGCACCGGGCGGGGGCCGACGGGCCGACCACCCGGTTCACCGCCTACCGGGGGGCCCAGCTCCTGGTCCGGGTCGGCACCAGCCGTCCCGCGGTGACCCTCTGGGTGCTCTTCACGGTCGATGCCGGTCCTCGCCCCGGCGCCAGCCTGCTCTACGCCGGACAGGGTCCCGGGGCGGCCGGCGTGTTGCATCGCTTCGCCCGCCACCACCGGCGGGAGCTCGCCGCCGACCTCAGCCTGTTCGCCACCCAGCGCCCCGACCGGGCCCGCTACTGGGGGCCGGGTGACGACACGCTGCAGGCCTTCCGGTCCTGGTTGGACGGGCTGCCCGCGTGACGAGGTCCGCCCTGGTCACCGGCGGGGCGACCGGCCTGGGGGCGGCGACCGTCGTCGCCCTGGCCGAGCAGGGCTGGGTGGTCACCGCGGTCGCCCATCGGACCGATCCGCCCCCCGACCTGCCGGCTCGGGTCGTCCGGGCCGACCTCGCCGAACCCGCTTCCCTCGCCGCCCTCGTCGAGGACCTGGACGGCGACCCCGACCTCCTGGTCCACAGCGCGGCACGGTTCCACCGGGCGCCCCTCGGCCGGGAGAGCACCTCGCGCCTGCGCGCCGACCTGGCGGTGAACGTCGTCGCCGCCGACCACCTCGTCCGCAGTCTGCTGGCCCAGCCCACCGCCCGTCTCCGACGGGTCGTGCTCGTGGGCAGCGTCGGCGCCCGGCACGGGGCCCCCGGCCTCACGGCCTACGGAGCCACGAAGGCCGCCACGGTCGGACAGGCCCTGGCCCTCGCTCGCGAGCTCGGTCCCCAGGGCATCACGGTGAACCTGGTCGAGCCCGGCCCCTTGGACACCCCCCTCGCCCACGACCGACGGGCGTCCTGGTCGGCCGATGCCGACCGATGGGCGCAGCCCGTGCGGCTGGCCCCTCCCGCTCGGGTGGCGGCGGTGATCACCTTCCTGGCCGGCGACGGCGCCGCCAACATCGCCGGGGCCGTCCTGGGCGTCGACGGTGGCCTGGTGGCCGCCGTGAGCCCGTGACCGATCCGGTCCCGTCGTTCTTCGAGGCCGTCAACCGGCAGGTCGGACCTACGGGGACACCGTTCCTGAACTTCGGCTACGTCGCCCTCGATGACCGGGGCCACCCACGGGGTGGACGCCGCTCGGCCACGGCGACCTCCGTGACGTTGTTGCGGACGGTTCTCGCCGAAACCGACCTGGCCGGGGCGTCGGTCCTCGAGGTCGGCTGTGGCCGGGGCGGCAACCTGCGCTGGCTCCGACGCCACCGCCATCCCCCGGCACTGGTCGGCCTCGACCTGAGCCCCGCGGCGGTGCGGGCCAGTCACCTCGCCGGCGACGCGGTCGGCGTCGTCGGCGACGCGGTGGCCCTCCCCGTCCGGTCCGGGGGGGTCGATGCGGTGGTGAACATCGAGTCCTCGTGCCTCTATGGCGACCTTCGCGGGTTCTACGCCGAGGTAGCCCGCGTCCTGGCCCCCGGTGGCACCTTCGCCTACGCCGACGTGCTCCCGCGATCCTTCAGGACACTCCTGACCCCCCACCTCGCGGCCATCGGCCTCGTCGCCGGCACCGTGGAGGACGTCACAGCCAACGTGCTGGCCAGCGTGGACGCTCGACGGGCCGAGCTGGGAGCCGGCCCCGCCGACGACTTCCTGGCCTGGTTCGCCCGGCGCCTCGGCGCCGGCGACCTGGCCTACCTGCACCTCACGGCCCGGCGGCGAGCCGGCCCCCTCGGTGACCCGGTCCCCCTCCCCCCCGACGGGCTGGCCACCCTGCGCGCGTTCGTCGCCGAGGCCATCGACCGCGCCCTGCCCGCGACCTAGAGCCGACCGCCCGCGCCCCACCGCCCACGACGGTTCGGCCGCTCAGCCCCCTGCGTAGAACTGCTCGGCCCACCGCCGGAAGCGGACCACGCCGCGGTCCGTGGCGCCGAGGCGGTCGCCTCGGTCGTAGCGGCGGTGCTCCCAGATCAAGGCGTCCCGGGCGATGTCCCGTTCGAGCACCCGGGTCATGCGCCGCAGGGTCCGTTCGGCGGCCTCGGTGGACGGCGCCCAGACCGACACCGTGGTGGCGGCCCGGCACGACGAGGGACCGGTGCTCAGGTAGTCCGCCCGGAACCCGACCACGACCGAGCCGATCGTGACCCGCTGCCACATGCGGGAGAGCCCGTCGAGGCGGATCTCGATGGTCTGGGGCCGCCGGCCGGCGGTCGTGTACCGCACCTCGGCCCGCGGGCCGTCGAAGGCCGGTTCGATCAGGGCGAATCCCTGGTCGTGCACCGGGCCGAAGTGGGCGGCGTCGAAGTCGCCCTCGAGGACGACCTGCTGGTGCGCCGTCAGGTCCTCGCCCCCGTGGCGGACCAGCGCCGGCTCCCCCTCCGCCGCCGGGGGGAACCGGGTGGGCTCCCACGCCTCGGTGCCGGTCCCGCCGTCCCAGAAGGCATACACACCGTCGTCGAGGCGACGGGCCGGCCGCAGCCGGAGGTGGGCTGCCGGCACCGCAGGTCCGTCCGACGAGGTCGCCGTGTTGGCCCCGTCCGCCCCGAAGCGCCACCCGTGGAAGCCGCAGCGCAGCTCGCCGGCGTCGGTCACACAGCCTCCGTGGCCGAGGTGAGCGCCCAGGTGGGGACAGTGGGCGTCGGCCGCGTGCACGGCACCGACGCGGTCGGCCCAGGCGACGAGGTCGAGGCCGAGACCCGACACGGGGACCACCGATCCGGGAGCCAGATCGGCAGGGGCGACGCGGTACCAGCCGGCGGGCAGCCGCTCGGGACCGCTCACGTCCCGTCCCCCGTCACGCCGCCCACCAGGAAGGGCACCGCCCATGCCCGGAACTCCCGCAACGCCCGGTCAGCCGGTCCGTAGACCGACGGCCGGGTGAAGTCCCGGTGAGCCCACAGATCGGCGTCCTGGCCGAGGTCGTCCAGGGCGGCCTGCTCCAACTGGTCGAGGAACAGTCCCACCGCCTTGGCCCGCGGGCCTGAACCGGTCGACACCACGCGCGACCGCCAGCCCCCCTCGGCCGCGTAGAGCGAGAACACGCGGTGGATCCGGTAGCGGTCCCGGGTGATCGTCTCCCGCAGGGAGGTCAGCCCGTCCAGCTCGAAGGCGAAACCGAACGACGTGCGCCCCGTCCCGATGGTGAAGGCCACGCTGGCGGTCGGGCCGGCGAAGGACCAGCGCACCGCATCGGGAGCCACCCGGTGGACCTCGGCGAAGTGGGCGACGTCGAAGGCCCCCTCGGCCACGATCACCGGCGGGGCTCCCATCTCCCGGTCCACCACCCGCGTCTCGACCGCGACCTCGGGGTCTGCGGCCAGGGCGGCGGCCTCCGCGGCCCACACCGGTCCTCGCGGCGACCAGGGCCGCTCGCCCCGGCCACCGTCCCAGAAGGCGTAGAGGTCGTCCCCGACCCACTGGGCGCTCAAGGCACCGAGGCGGGCCGCGGGGACGACGACCCCGTCGGGGGTGCCCGCATGGCTCCCGTCGCCGTGGTAGCGCCAGCCGTGGAACGGGCAGGTCAGGCAGCCGTCGACCACCGAGCCCCCCGAGAGGTCGGCGCCGAGATGGGCACAGACGCCGACCACCGCGACCGGCTCGTCGTCCGGGCCAGCCCACCCCACCACGGGCACCGTGCCCAGTCGGGCCGCAGCCACCGCGCCCCGAGCCGGCCGCTCGCCCATGCGGTACCAGCCCGTCGGCGGTTCGTGCAGGGCCGCGTCCAACCCGGCGTAGTCCACCATCAGCCCGCCGTCACCAACAGGCCGTTGGGACTGGCCCGGCACAGCGGCGAGTCCAGGTCCCAGGCCGGTGACCGGCCGAGGAGCGCCAGGTCGCCCATCGCCAGGTCACAGACCCGATCCGGGTCCGTCACGGTGAGCTCCCCCGGTGGGTAGGCCCCGAGATCGGCCACCCCGGCCCAGTCCGCCCCCGATCGGCGCACCGCCTTCAGGTCCTGCCACCAGGCGACGACGTCGTGCTCCAGCACGGTCCGGCACGGGAACGTGCGACCCGCCGCGGGCAGCAGCGCCGCCTGGGCGGCCAGCACCGTCGCCATCGCCGTGTCGTCGGCGACCGCGAACCGGTCGACCACGGCGTCCCGAGCCTCCTCGAGCAGCCAGGTCCAGTCCACCGGTTCGACCGCCCAGCGGGCCAGGGTGGCCAGCACCCACCGGAGGGTCGGGAACCGGGCGGGCTCGGCGTCGGCCGCCTCGACCAGCGCGCTGATCACGGCCATCTCCGCCACGCCGGTGCGGTGCCGGACGAATCGGGTGAGGACCCGCAGGACGCCGAGGTCGTCGGCGGCGAAGAAGGCCGAGTGGTCGCGGATCATCTGGTCCAGCTCGGCCTCGTCGAAGCTGGCCGTGGTCAGGATGTAGTCGTCGCCCGCGGTCCGGATGGCGAACCGCTCGCGGTAGTCCGGGGCGTTCATGGGCGAGTTCCGCAACACCTTCGTGCGGGCGACGATGGCGTGGACATCGGAGTCGATCACGTGCTGGAGGTCGCCGCGGAAGGCCGCCGGGGTCGCGCCCGGCAGGCCCATCATGAGGTCGGTCTGCACCGGCAGGCCGAGCTCGTCGAAGGCCCGGAGCAGGTCGTCGTAGCTCTCGGGGGCGATGTTGGACCGGTTCACCGCCGACAGGGTCGGTTTGTCGACGGTCTGCAGGGCCACCTGCCCGATGGTGACGAAACCGCCGGCCACCAGGTCGGCGACGATGTCGACGACATGGCGCTTGGGGTTCTTGGCGTAGTTGGTGCCCACGACCACGGGAGCTCCGTGCCGCCGCCGGGCCCGCACGAGGGCGTCGGCGATCTCCCGGTCCCGCTCGAGGATCCCGAAGTTGGCGTCGGCCAGCAGGAGGTGCTCGAAGCCGTGGGCCGCGATCCAGTCGATCTCGGCCTCGACCCGCTCGAGGGCGAAGCTCCGGATGCGGGACCGGGTCGCCGAGCCCCAGTCACAGAACGTGCAGCCGTAGGGACATCCCCGGTTCGTCTCCAAGACGGCGGAGAAGAACAGGTCGCCCCCGAGGTCGTCGAACCACCCGGTCAGGAACGGGGACGGCAGCTCGTCCAGGTCCGCGAGACGAGGGCGCTCCGGTCCCGTCCGGGCCCCGTCAGTCCCGAGCACCGAGCACCCGGGGACCCCGGCCAGGGCTGCCGTGGCCCCGGGCTCCTCGGCCCAGTCCTGGGGCAGGGTGTGCAGCAGCTCCTCCAGCGCGGCCTCCCCCTCACCGTGGACGGCCACGTCCGCGCCGACGGTCGGCATCCACGCCGCGACCCCGGTCGGTCCGGGCACCTGCGGACCACCGAACACCGTGAGCTGGGCGACCGGGCTCTCCCCCAGGGCTCGGGCCAGCTTGGCGTTGCGGGCCTCGGTCCACAGGTAGTTGGACAGCAGCCACACGGCCGGCCGCTCGACCCGAGCGAGCTCCCCCGGGGTGGCATAGGCGAGGTGGAAGGAGAACCGGTCCGCCAGCCGCTCGGAGGCGGACGCGTGGGCCAGCACCATGCCCAGGGACAGCGGGAAGTCCGACAGGCTGGTGACGAGCCCGATCACCGGCGTACGGCCGTCGGCCGCACCGAGCCCGTCCACGCCGGCCAGGGACCGTCGGGTGCGCAGCTGACGCATGCGGGAGCGGTGGCGGGCCCGGGTGCCCGCATCGAAGGCGCCGTCCACGACGCCCGCGCCGACCAGGAGGTCGGCCCCCCACAGCTCGGCGACGAGAGCCGCCGCCGCCGGGTCGCCGTCGGTCACCGCCGCCGGCTCGGTGGGACCGGCGAAGGCCGCCAGGAGCCCGAGGTGCTCGGGCCCCAGCCGCACGGGGCCGGTCGGCGTGGCCGCCGCGAAGCCGCCGACGGCCGGGCCGAGCACCAGCGGCAGGCGCGCCACCAGAGGCTCGGCGGGCACCGCCCTGGCGGCGGGCGGTTCCAGCCCTTCGGGGCGCCACCGATCCTGCCAGCAGGGGTTGGTCGGGTCCGTGGTGGCGGCCAGCAGCGCGGCCGACCGGTCCGCGGCGAGCGGGGGCGGAAGCGCATGCCGACCGTCGACGGCGAGGGCCGGACTGGCCGTCGCCAACGCGTCGCCGTCGACCAGGAGCAGCCCGTTGCGGGTGAGGACCAGGTGGTGGGCCGCCGGCCACCCGGGTCCGGTCAGAGCCGTCATCCGCAGGCGCGGAGCCCGCCGTCGGCGATCCAGTGTCCCACCGCCTCCGAGATCCGGCGGCGGCCCTCGGCGGAGAAGTGGGCGAGGTTGGCGAACTCGTCGTCGTCGAGCTCGACGCCGGTCAGGTCGAGCACGTCGACCCCGGCGGCGCAGGCCGCCGCGCTGACCTCTGCGGTGGCCTGGGCGAAGTCCTCGTCCACGCGCGCCGCGTCGCCGAGTTGCGGGGTGATCGGCAGGAGCACGAGACCGGCCACCCGCCCGTCGCCGTCGAGCCCGTCGAGCAGGTCCACGGTGTCGGCGACCACGTCGTCGACCACGTGGCCCAGGAGGTCGGTCGTCGCCGTCGCGGGGCCCGGCGCACCCGGCTCCTGGGCGGCGTCCCACCGCTCGTTCGTCCCGTCCGCCCGCACCTCCCGATCAGCCCCGGAGTCCGGGGGCGGCGGGCCCCCGGTCAGGGCGTTCCAGGCATCAGACGGGTGCCAGAGCCGGTGCCGACTCCTTATCAGCGCGAGGCGGTCGCCGATGCCGCCGGGCCGTCCCGCGTACTGTCCGGCCTGCTCGACGTTGGTGCGGATGGCGGCCTGGGCCTGCGCGGCGGTGGCCCCGCTCTCGCCTTCGAGGTCCACGGGCAGCTCCAGGAGCTGGGCCGGGCTCAACCCGAGGAGCACGGTGTCGGGGCTCGCCCCCGCCTGGCGCAGCTCGCCCAGCCAGCTGCCCACGGCGTCCAGGGGCAGGCTTCCGATGGACGCGTTGTAACCGGGGGCGTCCGAACCGGCCGCGGCGGCGACCACACCGGGCTCGAAGGCCGACTCGGCGTCCGACGCGCCGACGTACAGGGTGCCCCCGTCCCGCACCGCATCGCTGGCCGCGCGGAGCTTGATCACCGGCTCGTCTCCGCGGCCCAGGTCCACGTCGTAGTTGGCGAACCGCCGCTCGGCCAGGCGCATCCCCCCTTCGGCGAGGAGGAGCACGAGTAGCATCGGCACGAGGACACGGATCGCCCAGGGTCCGGCACGGCGGAGCGTGTCCTCGCGGGCGGCCATGGGGCCATTGTGTCCGCTGAGCCCTCACCATGAACATCCTCTCGGCCTCGTACGTCCTCTTCATCCTCGTCGCGGTCATCTCGTACTGGCTGGTGCCCCGCTCGTGGCGCACCGGGTTCCTCGCCGCCGCCTCGCTGGCCTTCGTCGCCTTCGGGGGCCTCTGGGCCGTCGCCCTCCTGGTGATCTCGGTCAGCGGGGCATGGTGGGCGGGGATGGCCACCCATCGGGGCCTGCCCCGGGCCCGGCTGGTCGGCGCGCTGTCGGTGGTCCTGTCCCTGATCGTGTTCTTCGCCGGCAAGGTGCTGGCCACCCTCACGGTGGATCTGAACTTCCTCGAGGGGACCGTGCTGCCGACGGGCTTCGCCTTCTACACGTTCCAGACGATCGCCTACGTGGTCGACGTGGGCCGGGGCAACATCGCGCCAGAGCCCTCGATCGTGCGCCTCACCGCCTACGTCGCGTTCTTCCCCCATCTCACCGTCGGCCCGGTCATGGCCCCACGCCGCGTGCTGCCCCAGTTCGGAGAACGGCTGGCGGCAGTGGACCGGCCCCGCTTGGCCGAAGCGTTCGAGCTGGTCCTCCTGGGCCTGTTCAAGAAGGTCTGCCTCGGCGACTACGCCATCCAACTGGCCTTCGTGGCCGACTTGACCAACCCCGTCCAGCACGTCGGCTACTACCTGCTGTTGACCCTCGCGTCGTTCTTCAGCATCGCCGGCGCCCTCGACATCGCCCGGGGCACCGGTCTGCTCTTCGGGGTCAACCTCCCCCGCAGCTTCGCCCAGCCCCTCACCCGGGCCCGGAACCTCGGCGACTACTGGCGGCGGTGGCAGATCCCGCTCATGTCCTGGTTCCGGGAGTACGTGTTCCGCCCGGTGAGCGAACGGGTCGGCGGGTCCTGGGGCCTCCCGGCGGGGATCCTGGCCACGTTCCTGGCCGCCTCGGTGTGGCACGCCGTGAGCCTCGAGTGGCTGGCGTGGGGCCTCATGACCGCCGCCTTCGTCCTCGCCGACCGGCTGATCCAGGTGGCCAACAGCCGTCGGACGCTCTCGGTGCCGGTCCGGGTGTTCTGGCGGGTGACGCGCCGACTCGGGGTCTACGTCTACCTGCTGGCCACCACCTGGGCGATCGCCCAACTCGTCGGCCTCGAGGGCTTCGGGGCGTCGCCGGCGGTGCGCATGGCCACGCCGACCAGCGAGATCGTCGGCATGCTGGGCGTGATGGTCGTCGGCCTCCTGGCCCTCGACGCCTACGAGCACCGGTTGATGCTCCGGGAGATGGAGGTGCGACCCACGGTGGCCCGGGGCCTGGCCTGGGGCATCGGGCTGGTGGCGATCATCGTCTTCTGGGACGCTGCGGGGTACGTGCCGTTCGTCTACGAGGGGTTCTAGATGCAGATCTCACCCCGTCGACAGGGCGATCCCCGCCCCTGGGAGAGCCTGTCGCGCGGCGCGCTGGTGGTGGTCGACCGGACCAAGGTGGTGCTCGTGGGTGACGACCCGCTGGCCGGCTGCGCCCCCACGCTCGTCGGTGGTCTCCACGACCCGTCCGACGACCACGAGCTGACCACCCCGACCCTGCCGGCCGATCCGGTGGAGGGCGCCCGTCTCGGCGCCGGGGTCCGGGCCCGCGTCCCCTTCGTCCTCGAGGCCACCGGGGACGGGGGGTTCTGGGTGGCCGACGGCGACGGCGAGGGGCAGCGCCTCGATGTCGGGGTCGCCCGCCTCCTGGCCGCCTGCCGGCGCCCCCGACAGCGGGAGCGAGTCGAGGCGGCGCTCGCCGCCATCGGCGGTCCGACGCTCGACGCGTTGCTGGCTGCGGGCCTCCTGGTGGCCGGCGCCGATGCCGTCGGCCACGCCGAACGCCGCATCATCCACCAGCAGCGGGCCCACAGACGCCTGGACCGGGCCCTCCGCCGGGCCCCGGCGCCACCCATCGATGGCCGCATCCCCCTCGCCGCGGTGTGGGCCCGGTGCGAGATGGACGAGCTGATCCCGCTGGGCCTCGGCTACCTGCTGGCGACCATCCGGGCCAGCCCTCGTCTCCATGACCGGTACCGAGCCGAGTTCGTCGTCCCGACGTCGGTGCAGGAGGCCCAGGGCTGGGCCGCCGAAGTCCCCCCCACGCTCTTCCTGTTCTCCCACTACGTGTGGAACAGCGCCCACAACCTCGCCGTCACCGCGGCGGTGAAGGCGGCGGACCCCCGCCATCTGACGGTCCACGGCGGCCCGAGCGTGCCCGGATACCCGGCGGAGCGGGAGCAGTTCCTCCGGGACCACCCCGGTGTCGACGTCCTGGTCCACGGCGAGGGCGAGGCGACCTTCACCGACCTCCTCGAGCACCTCGGCCCCGACCTCGACCCCGCGCCGCTCGCGGGCCGACCGGGCATGACGGTGCGCACCCCTGGAGGCTCGGTGACCGGACCGCCGCGGGAGCGGATCGCCGACCTCGGCACCATCCCCTCACCGTTCCTCGCCGGGGTGTTCGACTGCTTCCTCGCCGCTGGGCTGCGGCGCTTCGTCATGGAGACCAACCGCGGTTGCCCCTTCGGGTGCACCTTCTGTGACTGGGGCTCGGCCACCAACACCCGCCTGCGGACCTTCCCGCTGGACCGGGTCGAAGCCGAGATCGACTGGCTGGCCGCCAACGACTGCGAGCTGGTGGTCGTGGCCGACTCGAACTTCGGGATGCTGCCCCGCGACGTCGGCCTCACCGACCGCCTCGTCACCCGGCACGAGCAGCACGGTCATCCCCAGCGGATCGCGTTCAGCATGGCCAAGAACCCCAACCGCCGGTACTTCGAGATCGTCGACCGCATGGCCGACGCCGGCCTGATGCCCGGCGGCGGGCTCTCCCTGCAGACCTATGACCCGGCAACCCTGGCGGCGGTGGACCGGGAGAACATCCCGCCGGACCGCTACGACGAGATCTGGCGCCGCCTGCGCCAGGACGGGCGCTCGGTGTTCGGTGAGTTCATGGTGGGCCTGCCGGGTGCGACCCGGGAGAGCTTCCGCGCCGACCTCCAGTTCACCGTCGACCGGGAGATCTCCTTCCTGGTCAACCGCACCATGCTGCTGGCCAACAACCCGATGAACGATCCCGCCTACCGGGCCGAGCACCGCATCGTGACCGACGCCGAGGGCGCCCTCGTCGCGACGCGGACCTATTCGACCGAGGACCTCCGGGCGATGCTGACCGACTACCAGGCCGTCTACGGGGGCGACCAACTCGGCTGCCTCCGGGTCGTCCTGCGCTTCCTGCGCCAGCGGATCGACCGGACCGAGGTGGACCTGGTCACCACCCTGGCCGCCGACGCCCGTCGGCGCCCCGAGGCGATGCCCGGGGTGCGGTGGTTCCTCACCAACGCAGGGCGCTGGGGGTGTGGCCCGGCCGGTTGGGACCGCTTCTACGCCGAGGTGCGGGCCTGGGTCGACGAGCAGGGCTGGGTGGCCGACGACGACCCCGCGTTCACCGCCGTGCTCCGGGCGCAGGCCGCCATGGTCCCCCGGCCGGCGCGGGCCTACCCGCTCCGGGTCCCCCTGGCCCACGACGTGGCCGAGTGGTACCGGCGGACCCAGGAGGCCAAGCTCGAGCACCGGGACTGGCGGGCCCTGCCCGACCTCCGCACCTACCCGCCCGCCGAGCTCGTGGTCGACGACCCCTGGGAGGTGGCCGAGAACCTGGCCCTGTTGGCCCAGCCCCACGGGACCTCCGGATGGGAGATCGATTCGCCCTTCCAACGGCCGGGGACGAACGGGAGCCTGCTGGTGGTCTAGCCCGTCGCTCCCGGCACCCGGACGTCGACGAGGCCTTCGGTGAGCAGGGCCGACACGAGCGCCCAGCCCCCCTCGACGGCGGCCACGGTGAACCACTCGCCCTCGGCCACCGCCAGCACGGCGGGGAGGGCGGAGGCCGGGACGGCCAGCCGACGGCCGCCCGTCCACAGCACCAGCCGATCGCCCGCCTCGTCGACCGGCACGAAGCCACCGGGCGCGGCGCTGCGGGCCTCGGCCTGCTCTGTCCCCTGCCCGTCGCGCAGGGCCCACAGCAGGGACAGGCGGTTGTGGGCCCGGGGCGGCATCGTCCCCCGCGACCACCGCCGCCACTGATCGGCCCCGTCGGCGTGCTGGAGGCGGGCGAGGACCGCGTCGAGTTCGGCCGGACCCCAGGCCTCGTCGACCGGCGCCCGCAGGCCGGCGTCGGTCCAGCGGCCCCAGCGCACCAGCCGCTCGACCGCCTCGTTGGCCGTCGGACGGGTGATGCCGAAGGTGACGTGGGCCGAGGGCCCGCCTTCGGCCACCGCCTCGTGCCACCAGCCCTGGGGCAGGAAGAAGGCCTCCCCCGGCGTGAGGACGACCTCACCGGCCGGGTGCCGTCGACCCTCCTCCAGGGCCCGGTGCTCGTCGAGGAGCCCCCGCTGGGGGTGCTCGGTGTCCGGCCGGTGGAACCGCCAGAGCTTGGACCCGTGGACCTGGACCACGATGAGCTCGGGGTTGTCGAAGTGCGGACCCAGCCCGCTGACCCGGCCGTGGGAGCAGAAGAGGTCGGCCTTGGCCCGGCCCCCGAAGACCCGTTCGAGGTCGGCGCACAGCGCCCCCGTCGGCTCGTGCAGTTCGTCCACATGGGCCAGCTGCGCGGTGACCCCCTCGCCCAGCACGCCGACGAGGCGGGCCGGGTTGACCATGGTGGGGGCACCCGGCCGGACCCGGCGCTCACCGGCCACTGCCGCGATGTCGATCGGGGCCGCTTCCCGGCTGAGCACGAGCCGATGGGGGTCGAGGGCCAGGGAGCAGAACAGGTCGTCGAGGTCCCCGAGGCCGAAGCCGCCGTGGGCGTGGCCCGCCCCGACCGCCCCCGTCCAGAGCCCGGCGCCGGCGGCGTCGGCCCGGAGGCCCTCGAAGTCGAAGCCCTCGAGGAAGCCCTGCAGCCTGCCGGCCGCTGCGTCCCGCGCCCGCGCCGTCGCCGCGTCCACGTCGCAGGCCCAGCGTCCCAGGGTGTCGACCGCACGCGGGGGCTCGCCATCGGGTACGGGCCCGACGTCGATCTGTCCCACCACGACGGCGAGCCTACGCTCGGACGTGGTGTCGCCTCCTCCCCTGCTGTTCGCCACCCCGGCCCTGGGGGTACGGGTCGACGTGCCGGACGATGCCCGGCCCGCCGTGGCCACGGCGCTGCGCACCTTTCCCCCGATCGAGCCAGGGGGACCGATCCACCTCCACCTTGTGGTGGCGCGCACGCCCGAGGGTTGGCAGGCCACCGAGGCCACCGGTCCCACCCACGACCGACCCTCGCTGCCCGAGCTGGTGTCGGCCGTCGTGTCGCGGCTCAACGAGGCCCACCTCGCCCAGGACGCCGGGCGGGTCCACCTCCACGCCGCCGCCCTCGGCACCCCGACCGGCGTGGTCCTCCTCGTCGGGCACTCCGGTGCCGGCAAGTCCACCCTCGCCACCCACCTGCTCCGACGAGGACTGAGCTACCTGACCGACGAGATGGTCGCCGTCGATGCCGACGGGCAGGTGCACGGCTACCCGAAGCCCCTCACGCTCAAGTACGGCTCTCGGCACCTGGCCGACCCCGTCCGGGACCGACTGGGGCTCCACACCGACCCGGCGCAGGGCCAGCGCTGGGAGGTCCCCGCGGACGCCCTCGGCCCGGTCGCTCCGGTGGGGCCCCACCCGGTGCGCCTCGTGGTCCTCCCGTGGTGGGACGGCGCCGCCCCCGCCGACCCCGAGATCGAGGACCTGGACCGGCCGGAGGCCCTCGTGGCCCTCGCCGCCAACGCGCTGGACGTCGACCGGGCCCCGGAGCAGGCCCTGGTGGCGCTGGGGGCCGTCGCCGGCGCCCCCACCCACCGCCTCCGACACCGGGACGCCGAGGCCGTGGCCGACTGGGTCCTCGATCACACGGCGGCGACGAGCGCGGTCCCCGCCGGCGAGGTCGAGCTGGTCCCCCCTCCCGCTCAGAGCGCCGGTCTGCGTCGAGTGACCCCCGGTGTGCTCTTGGGCCACCGCGCCGTGGTGTGGGACCCCGGTGGCTCCCGGATGGTCGTGCTCAACGCGGAGGGCACCGAGCTCTGGCGCTCGCTGACCGGAAGCGAACCGCCTCCGGAGGATGCCGATGTCGAGACCCGGCGCTTCCTGCAGCTGCTGGCCCGGGAGGGCCTCGTCGCCGGGCCCGTGCCGTGAGCGTCCTCATCCCCGTCTTCGGACTGTGGAGCGAGCGGGACGCCGTGCTGTGGCCCGAACGCACCCATCCGCCCACGTACCTGACCGGGCCGGCGTTCGCCGTCTGGGATGCCGTCGCCCCGCGGGGCGGCGGTCCCCCCCCCGGCGAGGGGGGGGGGCGCGCCCCCCCCCGGCCCCCCGCGGACCACGCGCCGGCCGCGGGGGGGGGGGGTGGCGCGCCCC
>JACDJB010001404.1_pt1 | contig 19489 bp, 20 predicted proteins | sample 7454121 | NCBI WGS metagenome assembly JACDJB01 (sample SAMN14253290, study PRJNA609438) | sludge metagenome | isolation source: sludge after 25d culture with pyrite | collected 2018-12-20 | reverse complement strand
TCGGCCAGCGCCTGGAGCGCGCGCAGCTCGGTGCTGCCGGTGTAGGTGGTGGTGATGACACGCAGCGGCTTGCCGGCTTCGGTGTGCCGGCGAAGCGCGGGGAGGAGATCACGAACGCCCGTCCAGCGGATGAAGGCCAGAACGAGATCGATGCGGTCGGCCGATTCGATCTCTGCCACGATCTCCCGACCGACCGTCGGCTGGTCACGTGCGTTCGTCATCAGCACGGTGTCACGCAGCGGCGTGAGCGGGCGAGCGATGGTCATAGGCTCGCCGGTGGGAGCCAGCGTCTCGACGGCGAGGACGCGCTGCAGGCTCGGCGCCAGCTGCGAACCGGAACCTCCTTCGATGCCAAAGCGGTCGATGAACAGGTCCAGCACCTCGGTGGCGAGCGCTACCGCGGTGTAGTGGCGGTCTGCCGTCGAGGCGGCGGCGACCACATCACGGGTCCAGTCAGCGATGATCTCGGCGATCCGGTCGGGGAGCTCGGCCGGTTCGACTTCAGCGAGCTGGGCCCGCAACCGCCTGGCGTCGAGACCGCTGAGCTGATCGGTGAGCGCCTGGCTGAGGACCGTGTCGTACAGACCTGGTTGCAGATCGTCCGCCCCCTCGCCCACCATCCTTCGATTCTGGCGCATGGTGACGCTTCATCCCGGCAATCCGGTTCGGTCGGCGCAGTTCGAAAGGCTGGCGCCGGGGACCGGGACTCGAGACCATGGCGCGATGACCAGCCCGGAACGCCACGACGTGCCGCTCGCCAGCGAGGACATCTGGCGCATCATCGAGGCGCTCGACAGCCACGAGTACTGGCAGCTCAGCGAACCCACCTGGAGGCACAGCGGCGCCGTCATTCTCCCGAGCGACGACGAGTCCCTGTGGGAGGACCGACCCGAACCGACCGGCGAGGAGAGGGACACCATCTCCGAGATCGAACGGTGCCGGGCGCTGGCCGACCGCCTTCGCTCTTTCGCGGCGGGGGAGTGAGGCGCCGCTACAGCGGCTGTGGCTCGACTTCCTCGATGTCGGTGTAGATCGCCCGGAGGCCGTACTCGTTGGTCAGCGTCCCCCACGCCGCGTCGGCGGCCCACTCGGGGTCGTCGTAGGCGGGGTGCCCGGGCTCGACGTTGACGGTGAGCGTGAAGAGGTAGCTGCGCGTGTCGTTCGTCATCGGACGATGTTCGCTCGAGCTTCGGGGGGTCGTGGAGCATCGCTCCCCAGGCATCACGGGCCTGCTCCGATCGGCCACGAGACCGTCTTCCTCCCGAGGTAGTCGTCGCCGGTGAGATCCAGGAGGAGGTCGAGGTACTCGAAGCCAACCTCGTCGATGCGGGTCTCGACCTCCGGGTCGTCATGGCCGATGCCGATGTCGTAGAGCACGGCCCCGTCCGTGCCGAGCACCCGCTGGATGCGGAGCGTGAAGAGCCAGTCCTCGTTCATCTCACCCTCGGTCTCGAGGACGGTGGCGCCCGGGAGCGCCTCAGCGACCGTGGTGAGCGCCATCTCGATGAGCAGCGGCACGAGAGCCGCAACCGCTTCGGCGTGCCGCTGCTGCGCGGCGTCGAAGGCTGCGATGAGGGACGGGCTGGGCATGTCGGTCTCCTTCGGCTCGTCACCGAACGGTACGGAGCCCAGTGACGCGATCGCCGAGAGATCGGGAGCTGCGGCGGAAATCGTTGCCACATATACGGTATCTGACTACGCTTTCCTCCGTGGGTCCTGCCGCCCTTCCCTCGGAGCTCCCGGAGCTGTTCAGCTACACCGACGCCCGTCGGCACGGGCTGTCGGACCGACAGCTCCGCAACCTGAGCGAGCAAGGCGCGATCGAGAGGATCGGTCGCGGGCTCTTCAGCACGATGACGCTGGACGCCGATCCGGACCTCATCGAGGTCGCGTTTCGCTCCGAACGGGCGACGATGTGTCTCACCAGTGCGCTTGCGCGTCACGACCTCACCGACGAGATCCCGGCGGCGATCGACCTGGCCCTGCCTCGGGGGACCCGGGCGCCAGCCACGTCGGCTCCGATCACCTGGCACAAGTTCGACCCGAAGACCTTCGACTTGGGTCGGGAGCCCCTCGATGTCGGCGCTGGCTACCGGATCGGCCTCTACTCGGCCGAGCGTTCGATCTGCGACGCCTTCCGCATCCGTCACCTGGAGGGGAGCGAGCAGGCGGTCGAAGCGCTCAAGCGGTGGCTGCGCCGTCCAGGTAGCCAGCCCTCACAGCTGCTTGCCCTGGCTGCCAAGATGGGCCCCAAGGCGGCCGAACCCATCCGCTCGGCGTTGCAGATCTTGCTGTGACGCGCCCGACGAGAGCGACGGTCGACGGCAGGGCGTTCCTCGACCTTCGAGCGCGGGCGAACGCCGACGGGCGTCCGGTCGACGAGTACCTCACGTTGTACGCGCTCGAAGGGTTCCTCGAACGGCTCAGCAGGTCAGCGCACCGCGAGCGATTCGTCCTCAAGGGAGGTGTCCTCCTCGCCGCCTTCGACGAGCGTCGCCCCACCCGTGACGTGGACCTCGCCGGTCTCCAGCTCTATAACGCGATCGAGACCGTCACCGAGGCGATCGTCGAGATCGCGTCCATCGAGATCGACGACGGTCTCGCCATCGCGACGGACATGGCGAGCGCCGAGGCGATTCGCGAGGAGGGCGCGGGCTACACGGGAGCGAGGATCTCGCTGCCAGCCACGCTCGCGAGCGCACGGGTGAGCTTCCACGTCGACGTCAACGTGGGCGATCCGATCCAACCCGCACCGGAGACGATCGCCGTGCCACGGATCCTCGGCGGCACCATCGACGTGCTCGGCTACTCGGTCGAGATGGTCATCGCGGAGAAGCTCGTCACCGCGGTTCAGCGCGGTACGGCCAACACCCGCTGGCGCGACTTCGTCGACCTGCACCGGATCGTCCGGTCCCGTCCACTAGCTGGCGCGCAGCTCGTCGCCTCGACTCGGCTGGTCGCCGACTACCGGCAGGCGACGCTCGCCCCATTGCGCGTCGTCCTCGACGGCTACGGCGCGGTCGCGCAGCCGAGATGGGCGGCCTGGCGAACCAACCAGAAGCTCGAGGACGAAGCCCCCGAACGCATCGACGAGATCGTCGACTCCCTTGTCAAGTTCGCCGACCCCATCCTCGATGGCACCGCAGAGAGGTTCATATGGGATCCGTCGGCGAGCGCCTGGCAGGCCGGTGATGACAACTGATGACAACTGATGACAACTGATGACAAGGGGCCTGGGTGTCGGAGGGGAGACCGAGCCGGTCGCTACACGCCGTCGGCGGCCTTGCCCTGTGCCCGACACGCCCTCGGGCTTGTCATCATGTCGCGATCACTCCCGACTCGATGATCACCGAGCGGACAGCGTCGAAGATCCGCTGTGGCGCCTTCGATGCGCGGAGCTTGTTGCGCCACAACGTGAGGACCGTCGGATGGAATGCCTCGTCGGTCAACGCGAGACCCGCAGCTGCTTTCCAGGCAATGTCGGTCTGCAATGCCCGACACGCTTCACGATCCGAGCGGCCCTCGAGCGCTTGGAGCACCATCACCGTCGCGACCACATCGGCAGGCACCGACGGGCGCCCACGGTTCGTCGGGAACAGATCGGAGAACATCTCGTCGGGGAACAGGCGGTGGCGGTGCTCAGCGAGGAACGCGTGCACCGAACCTTCCCCGAGCAGATGCGAACACAACGCGGCCGCAACATCGAGCACGTGGCGGTGCTGGCGGACCGCTCTGGCGACCCCGTCCAGCGGTCCCGGGCCCAGTTCCTCCGGGTGTGGCCCTGCTTGCAGCGATGCGACCTCGCCGGGGCGAAGGCGGCGACCGCCGAGATGGAGACGATCGTCGAACGGATCGGGCTCCCCTACCCGCGCTGGCAGCATGCGCTGCTCGTCACCTCTTTCCTGCTGCTCGCCGGCGACGCGGACGCCGCCGACGCCGCCAACGAACACGCCCTGCAACTCGGCACCGCCGCGGGCACGCCCGACGCCTACGGGGTCTACGGAGGAGTGCTCGCGAACATCCGACGCCATCAGGGCCGCCTCGGCGAGCTCCTCGACTTCTTCCTCGACGTCGCCCGCGACAACCCCTCCATCGCCGCGCTCCGACCTGCGATCACCAACATGCTCTGCGATGCCGGGCGTGTCGACGAGGCCCGCGAACGACTCGCTGTCGAAGCCGCCAACGACTTCGACTTCCCGAACGAGACCTCCTGGGCGACCGCCATGCACGAGTTCCTCGACGCTGCAGCGACCGCGGGATCCCACGACGCCGCCCGCGCCCTCGTCGACCGCGTCACCCCGTACGCCACCCATGTCGTCGCACCCGCGGGCCCCCTCGTCCTTGGCGCACTCGCCCGACCACTCGCCCGCGCCGCCACCCTCCTCGGCGACCACGACCGGGCCGAAGAGTGGTTCGCGATCGCACACGACGTCCACGATCGACTCCAGGCTCCGTACTGGCTGGCGTGCGGCCAGCTCGACCACGCGGAGCTCTGCCTCGCCCGCCGCGCCGTCGGCGACCCGGAACGCGCCCGCGATCTGGTGACCACCGCCGCGGCCACCGCCGCCCAGTACGGCTGCGCCGGCCTCACCCGAAGAGCGACCGGATTCCTCGACGCATTCTGAGCTGTCGGGAGTGCCCCCCACGGGACTCGCGTCCTCGCAGGTCATCGGGTTGGCGCAGGTGTGGGGTACGAGTCCCCCGGCGACGCGGGACGCCCGCCAGCTGTGGTGCTGCGCTCGCCCTGCATGTCACACAGGAGTGGACCTCGACCGGGCCGCTTCAGCTGTGGCGATGTCGAGGGCCGCGGCGGTGGTGACCGGCCAAGGTCCATACTCAGGGAACCAGCGGCAGTACCCCTTGCAATTTGATCCAGTGACTCGGCCGCGTGGAGCGCCCGCCTATGGCGCGCGAGCAGGCGCAGTTACGGGCGTCGGACGGGTCAGGCTTGACAAGACCTGCACGTACTGCCAATGTGATGCCATGTCGGTCACGAAAGACGAGCGGCTCCAGATCCGGGTGGATCCTGCCGAGAAGCGCCTGCTCGAGCGCGCCGCCGAGGCGTCACATGTCTCGGTGTCGGCGTTCGTGCTCCAATCCGCCGCCGCGCAGGCGGCCGAGGTGCTCGCGGAGCGTCAGCTCATCGAGCTCAGTCCCGAGGCCGCGGGCGTGTTCAGCGAGGCACTCGACGCGCCGGCGACGGTGAACCAACGTCTCGCGTCTGCGCTCGAGCGGTCCCGGAAGTTCCGGTGGGTTGACTGAGCTCCGCCGCCCTGAGCTGCTGGATCCCAAGCTCCACGAACGCTCGACCTTCGATTCCGGCGCACCGGATCTCGACGAGTGGCTCCGGCGGTACTCGACCCAGAACCGTCGGAGGAACACCGCTGCGACGTGGGTGATCACCACGGCGGACTCGGTGGTTGTCGCGTATGTGAGCCTCGCCATGACCAGCATCGATCGCGGAGCCGCGCCGTCGTCGGTGGCCAAGCACGCCCCTGATCCGGTGCCCGCCCTGTTGATCGGCCGACTCGCCGTCGATCGATCCCACGCCGGGCTCGGCATCGGGACGGCCCTGGTCGCCCACGTCCTGGCGACCGCCGTCGATCTCAACGCTCGAGCCGCGTGTCGAGCTGTCGTCGTGAGCGCGATCGATCAGGCGGCGAGGTCGTGGTGGGAGCACCTTGGCTTCCACCCCTTCGATCCCGCAGATCCAGGCAACCCCGACCTGTACCTGCTGACCAGCGAGATCAACGCCACGCTTCGGTCCCTCGGCTGACTGCCACGGGCAGACAGCGAACCGGCCGTGCCCGAGCACTCGTGGGGAAATGGTTCCACTCGTCCCTCCGACACGACTCAAACCCGAGTCCTTGAGTCCGACCTCTCCGTAGGCGATGCCGATGGGCGGGACGCCGTTGAGGTGGATGGTCAGGCGGTCCTCGCCGACCTCGACGGTCGTCGCGTCCCGGCAGGTTCGAAGACGCGGCGGTTTCCGGCCGTTGCGGCCGATCGGGTCCGAGGGCGCGCGGCGGAAAGCGCTCTCGCACGCCGGCTGTCGGGGCACGGTTTCCTCCGTGGATGAGTGTCTGCTGACTGGGCCAACTACTAAAAACAGCAAGTTTGCCTAGTTGGTTGACGGGCATCCACCGGTCGTGGGACGGTGGCGCCATGGTCGCCCGCTCAGGGATCAAGCCAGCCAAGTTGCCCGACGAGCTCCTCGCCGAAGGAGTGTCGACGTTCGACGCGGCCGAGGCCGGTCGGCGCACCGGGCTCTCCCGTGACCGGGCCCATGGCGCGTTGAAGCGCCTCGCCGATTCCGGCCAGATCTTCAGTCCCGCCCGCGGCCTCTACGTGATCATCCCGCCCGAGTACCGCTCATGGGGCGCCGTGCCCGCTTCGTGGTTCGTGCATCCGATGATGGCCCACCTCGGTCGCAGCTACTACGTCGCGCTCCTCTCGGCGGCGGAGATGCTCGGCGCGGCGCACCAGCGCCCGCAGGTGTTCCAGGTCGTCGTCGACAAGTACCTTCCGAATCGAGCCTTCGGCCGGGTGCGGATGCAGTTCGTCGTGAACAAGCACGCCGCCGAGCTGGCGACGACGCCAGTCAACTCACCGACTGACACGTTGCGCGTCTCCACTCCTGAGGTCACGTCGCTGGATCTGGCGAACCGACCCAACGACAGCGGAGGTCTCAGCAACGTGGCCACGGTGATCATCGAGCTCTTCGAGTACCGAGAGGTCGTCGAGCAGGGCCTCATCGACGGCGCGCGCTTCTACCCGAGCGCGTCCGTGCGGCGAGCCGGGTACCTGCTCGAGACGTTCGCCGATGCCCGACTCGACTCGCTGCACGCGTTCGCGGACCCCACTGCCTTCGAACCCGCACCGCTCCAGGCCGGCGGCGTCCGCCGCGGTCGGGTCGACGAGCGATGGAACCTGCGGGTGAACACCGAGGTCGAGCCCGACCTGTGATCCCGGCGCGGCACATCCGAGCGTGGAGTCGCGTCGCTCCGTGGCTCACCGAGGAACAGATCGAGCAGGACCTGGTCCTCTCGCGCCTGATCGTCGAGATCGCCAACCACCCGATGCTCGGCGAGGAACTCGTCTTCCGTGGCGGCACCTGCCTGCACAAGGTCGTGTTGCCCGAACCGCTGCGCTACAGCGAGGACCTCGACTACGTCCGCGCCAGCCACGGTCCCATCGGTCCGTTGCTCGACGCCATACGCGAGGTCGCCGACCGGCTCGACATGGACGTCAACACCGACGTCGGCTCGTACCCCAAGGCACGACTGCGCGCGCCGTTCGAGACAGGCTCTGGGTTGATGCGCGTCAAGATCGAGATCAACACCTACGAGACCTCACCGGCGCGGCAGCATCGGCGAACGGCTTACGGCGTCGAGTCGGGGTGGTGGTCCGGCACCGCCGACGTGCTCACGTTCCAACCTGAGGAGCTGGTTGCCACGAAGCTGCGGGCATTGTTCCAGCGCAAGAAAGGCCGCGACCTCTTCGATCTCTGGCTGGCGCTCACCGTGCTCGGGCTCGACCCCACCGAGATCGTGGCGTGCTTCGACCCGTACCGACCTGATGGCTACTCCGCCGAGCGAGCCCGCCAGGGCCTCGCGGAACACCTCGACGATCCCAGCTTCCGCAGCGACCTCCCCCCACTGCTGAGCGAAGTCCCCGAGGGGTACGACGTCGACGCTGCCGGTGCCATCGTGGCCGACCGGCTACTCGCAATCGTCTGATCCATGTTGAACGACAGGCAGATCGCCACGCTCCTGTGGATCGGCCTGCTCCTCGTGGCTGTCCTCGTTTGGCCGACCGGCCGCAAGGGCTTGGTCGACGTGGCCCGTGGTTTCCTGAGCCGCAGTATGTGGCTGATCTTCGCGTTGCTCGCCCTCTGTTCCCTCGGCTTGGTCCTCATCGGCCGTCGGATCGGAATCTCTCGGAGCCGGCATGTATACGGCGTGAGCTGCTGCTCGTCGCCGAGACCATCGACGGTCGGAGCGGGTTGGAAGGCGACGGATTCCCACCGTCGCGAGGGGCCCGCCGAAACCGGATCGGTCCGGGCGGGATCGCTTGTCATCGTCGCGCTGAACGGTCGATCTGACCAGTCCCACCGCCGACACCCGACCGTGTCACACCTCGGGGAACAACCGAGCACCTGGGTGGGTGCAGTATGCACCCACCCAGGTGGTATCGTGGGCGGCGATGGCCAGAGTGATCCAGATCCGAGACGTTCCCGACGACGTGCACGAAGCCCTGGCTGAGGCCGCCGCGGCCGAGGGCCTCTCCCTGACCCGCTACATGGTGCGCGAGTTGGAGCACCTGGCCAGACGCGCCCAGGTCGTGCACGCGAACGCCGCCGTCGTGCGGCAGACCCAGGCGCAAGTTCGAGGGCATGTCGATCGGGACACGATCCTCACCGCGCTGCACGAGGGACGCAGCGATTGAGAGTCGTCGACGCCGGCGTCATCGTCGAGCTCGTCGCGAACGACCTCGATCCCGATCTTCTCGGTGACGAGGAGCTCGGCGTGCCACACCTCATCGACAGCGAGGTGACCAACGTTCTTCGGCGTCTCGTCGTTCAGAAGGTCCTGTCCGACGAGCAGGGCGCGACCGCGTTGGACGGTTTCACCAAGCTTGCGTTGACACGGTTTCCCGCCGAGAGGCTCCGGCCGAGGATGTGGGCACTTCGGCACAATCTCAGCGCGTACGACGCCACCTACGTCGCCCTCGCCGAGATGACCGGCGCGACGGCCCTGCTCACGACCGACACCCGATTGGCGAACGCGCCGGGCATCCACTGCCCGATCGAATTGCTCTGAACCTCAGGATCTCGTCAACCGCTTCGTATCGATGTTGAACGACCACGATCCCGACCGAGTCGATCGGTTCATTGCCTTGGACCACCGCAACCACAACCGCTTCGTGGGCGACGGTCGAGAGGCGAACCGCTTGTTCTGGCGGGGCTTCTCGGTCCAGCGCCTGCGAGATCAGCTCCGGGCAGCCTGATCCGGCGGGAGACCGTGTCTCACCCGTCACGGTCTCCGGGGCGTAACGCCCCGGAGACCGCTCGGCGTTGGCGGGACTCCTTCCCCCCGACTCGTCGTCTATGCCGGAGTCGTGACGAGGCACCGCCGATCTCGACGAGGCACCGCCGATCTCGCGGTCAAGGCCTGTCCCTCGGTCCTGTGTCGGCTGGTCGGTCCCGTCGTGGGTAGGGGGTCGCCATGAGCAGCCATCGATTGACCGATTCTCGGGGTGCGGCCATCTCTCGCATCCGAATGCCGTTCGCCGCGCTGGCACTGGTCGGGCTCCTGGTTCCGCTCGCGCTCGATGTTCCGGGTTGGTGGTTGATCGCGTCCTCGGTCCTGTTCCTCATGGCCATGCTGCTCTACGTCCGGGTGGGCATCCCACGAGCCGAACCGGTCGAGCTGACCTCGCCGGTGAAAGGCAGGTGGCTCGCGCTCAACAGCCCCGCCACTCGGGTGCCGAGCCACCGGATCAACGCTTGGTCTCAGACCTACGCCATCGACCTCGTCGCCGATCCGAGCGACGACGCTCGTCCCGGTTTCGCCTGGTGGCCGATCGCTCGACGACCGAGCGACTTCCCAGGGTTCGCAGAGCCCATCTTCGCCCCGATCGACGGAACTGTGGTCCGAAGCTCCGACGCGATGCGGGACCATTGGAGTCGGACGTCGCCGATGTCGCTCGTGTACTTCGCGCTCGAATCTGTTCGTGAGCTGCTCGGACCGATCGGCGTGCTCGGCAACCACGTGGTCATCCGCCGTGACGACGGCGTCCACGTCCTGCTCGCCCACCTCCGACACCGGTCCGTTCGGGTCGACGTCGGTGATCGTGTCCGGGCGGGCGACACCATCGCCGAGTGCGGCAACTCGGGGAACTCGACGGAACCCCACACGCACGTCCAGGCGATGGACGGAGCGAGCACTTGGACCGCGGCAGGCATGCCGATTCGAGTCGATGGTCAGCCACCGCCGCGCGACAACGAGCACCTGTGCAGCTGATGGCGCTGGCGATGCCGGCGTGATCGGCTGACGAAGCCAGCCAGCGTGACCGGCTGACGAAGTCGGCGTGGATGAAGATCCCGCTTGGCTCACGGGGGCCCAGGGGCGATCTCGGATGACCCGGCCGCGTGCTCCTCGGAACCGTCCACCTCTGGCGGCTTCAGATCGACGTGGCGGAGCAGCTGGGCGTTGAGCGCGACGACGATCGTGGAGACGCTCATCAGGATCGCTGCGAGCGCCGGGGGCATCGTGATGCCGGCCCAGGTGAGGGCTCCGGCCGCGATGGGGATCGCGACGATGTTGTAGCCGGCGGCCCACCACAGGTTCTGGAGGCTCTTGCGGTAGGAGGCCTTGGACAGCCGGATGATGCTGACCACGGCGCGCGGGTCGGAGCTGGCGAGGATCAGCCCGGCCGATTCGATGGCGACGTCGGTGCCCGCACCGATCGCGATGCCGACGTCGGCACGGGCGAGTGCGGGTGCGTCGTTCACACCGTCGCCGACCATCGCGACCCGCAACCCCCGTGACTGCATCTCTGCGACCTTCCCGTCCTTGTCCTCGGGAAGGACCTCGGCCATCACCTCGTCGACCTCGAGGTCAGCACCGACCGCCGCTGCGACCTGCCGGGCATCACCGGTGATCATCACGACGCGCCGGTCCATGGCCTGGAGCTCCGCGACGGCCTGGCGGGCTTCAGGGCGGACCTCGTCCTCGAGGGCGACCCCGCCGACGATGGTGTCGCGACGGATGAGGTAGAGGACAGAGGAGCCGCGGTCGCGCCAGTGCTCAGCCCATTCGGCGAGCTCGTCGGGCACGCTCAGCGATCGTTCTCGCAGCAGGGCAGGACCGCCCACGGCGTAGGTGGTGTCGTCGATGGTGGCTTCGACGCCGCGGCCGGTGATGGACCTGAATCGCTGAGCGGTGGCGATGGGGCCTCGCTCGCGTGCCGCGGAGACGATGGCCCGAGCGAGCGGGTGTTCGCTGTCGGACTCGACGCCGCCGGCGAGGCGGAGGACGTCTCCGTCGTCCATCCCGGCACCTGCTGCGCCGACGACGGCGTGGGCGCCCTTGGTGAGGGTTCCGGTCTTGTCGAGCAGGAAGGCGTCGACGGTCCGACTCCGCTCGAGTGCGAGTCGATCCTTGACCAGGATTCCGCTGCGGGCCGCCATCGCCGACGAGATCGACGTCGTGAGCGGAATCGCCAGCCCGAGGGCGTGCGGACAGGAGATGACCAGGACGGTCACGACTCTGGTGACCGCTTCGTCGGGGTCGCCGAGCACCAACCACACCACGGCGGTGATCGCGGCAGCGCCGGTCGCGACGTAGAACAGCAGCGCGGCCGCACGGTCGGCGAGCACCTGGGTGCGGGACTGCGACGACTGGGCTTCGGCCACCAGCCGTTGGATCCCCGCCAACGCGGTGTCGTCGCCGACCGCGTCGATGCGAACGCGGACTGCCGAGTCGGTCGACACGGTCCCGGCGACGACGCGGTCACCCTGGCCCTTGGCGACGGGCTTCGACTCGCCGGTGATCATCGACTCATCGAGCTCCGCAGAGCCGTCCACGATCTCGCCGTCTGCCGGGACCCTCGCGCCGGCGCGGACCAGCACGACATCACCGGGGGTCAGCTCGTCGATCTGCACCGACGTCACGGTTCCGTCGGGGCTGACCCTCTCGGCCTCGTCCGGGAGCAGCGCAGCGAGGGCGGCGAGCGCGTCCTGGGCCTGGCCCAGTGCCCGCATCTCCTGCCAATGGCCCAGCAGCATGATCGTGACGAGCGCGGCCAGCTCCCACCAGAAGTCCAGGTCGAACGCGCCGAGCGATGTGGCCATCGAGGCGACGTAGGCGACGCTGATCGCCATGGCGATCAGCAGCATCATCCCGGGCTGTCGTGCCTTCAGCTCGGTCCTGGCGCCCTCGAGGAACGGCCAGCCGCCCCAGAGGAAGATCACCGACCCGAGCACCGGGCCGACCCAATCAACCCCTGGGAAGTCCAGCTCGTAGCCGAACCAGTCCATGACCATGTGACTCGTCGCCACGACGGGGACGGTGAGCAGCAGGCACCACCAGAAGCGACGGCGGAACGCGTCGGTGTGGTGCCCGGCGTGCTTCCCGGCCGACCGAGCCCCGTGGTCACCTTCGGTGTGGCCGACCGCGTCCGGAGGCGTGGCAGACGCATCGTCGGTGTGATCCGCGGTGCTCTCGGACTCAGCCAGCGAAGACATCTCGGCTGTGCTGGATGAAGAAGGTGTGGTCGTGACCGGTGGTCGGGTCGCTCGAGTTGTACTTCGAGCTCGGTCCGCCGTCCGGGACGACCCCTTCGGAGTAGATCGCTCCGACCGGACAGACGTCCGGCTGGTAGCAGGCTGTGCAGGAGGTGCACTCGTCCGCGTTGACGTAGAGCATCGTGTCGCCGAACACGGCAACCACATCTGCGACGGCGATGTGGCTGTTCTCGACGATGCCGTTGCCGGCTTCGTCCTCTGAGATGAGTGAGCCGGTGTCCTGGTCGTACTCGTAGATGCACTGCACCGGACAGACGTCCACGCACGCCCGATCCTTCACGTCGATGCATGCCTCGGTGATGACGGCGATTCCGGCCATCCGATCCACCTCCGTTGCGAGTAGCGATGCGCGACATGGACGCGCGCTCGTCGCTCTACCCGAGATCCGTGCGGTCGAGCACCGACAACGCGGGTCGTTCACCATTGAGATCGGAAGTCGTCGGCGCGAGTGTGGAAACCCAGAAGGTGTCAGCTGCGCGCGGTGTGACCTGCATGCCGTCGACAGCGGTCGACAGGAGGTCGGATCATGAGGATGGTTGCTGACTGCAGGGACATGCCGAGCGACAGCGGGTGCACGCTGACGATCGTCGGCGAGCCGGACGAGGTGCTCGATGCGGCAGCTCGTCACGCGGTCTCGGTCCACGGACACAGCGATGGCGAGGAGTTGCGAGCGGCCATCAGCGCTGGCCTGAAGCCCGATGGCGGAGGTCGGTTCGTGCAGATGATCGAGGTGCGCACCGATCGATTCGACGAACTGGAGCAGTTGCACGAGCGGTGGCTGGCCGACACCGTCGGTGAACGCACCACCTCGCAGGAGTGGGTGTGCCGGGACCGTGACACCGAGGACACCTACGTGATCCTCGTGGAGTTCCCCTCGTTCGAGGCCGCTCAGGTCAACAACGACCTACCGGCAACTGGGCGCATCTCCGCCGGTGTGAGCAGGCTGGCGCAGGGCGAACCCGGGTTCAGGAACCTCGACGTCATCCGACACGACTGATTCGAACGACGACGCTCGCAGACGTTCTCTGAGGGGGCGAGCTCACGGTGGACGCTCCGCGACGGCGCAGCCAGGGCAACTCCTCTCAGTTGGTGGTGGATCCGCCGTTGAGGTTGATGGTCTGGCCGGTGAGCCAGGATGCCTCGTCCGACGCGAGGTAGACGACAGCGGGAGCGACGTCGGAGGGTTCGCCGAGGCGGCCCACCGGCACCGTGGAGCCGAGGACCTTCACGGCATCGTCGGGAGCGCCTTCGGGTACGGCGTTCGTGAGGAGGCCCAGGGCGAGCGCGTTGACGGTCACGCCCGTCGGTCCGAGCTCCTGGGACAGGTGCCGGACGAAGCCCTCGATGCCGCTCTTGGACGCTCCGTAGAGCGACACGCCGAATGCGATGCCGGTTCGGCCAGCGCCGGATGAGATCTGGATGATGCGGCCCCATCCGGCGTCCACCATCGGGTCGAGCACTGCGCGGATGCAGTGGAGCGAGCCGTAGAGGTTGATGTCGACGAACTGCTGCCAGTCAGCGGGATCCATGTCCCGGAACGGCGTCGTGGTCATGCCGGCGGGAGGGCCGGCGTTGTTCACGAGGATGTCGAAACTGGACCCGAGCGCTGAGCCCGACGCCGAGACGCCTTCCTCGACCGCGTCCCGGTCGGTGATGTCGAACGGCGCCGCGACGGCTCGGCCGCCGGCATCGCGGATGGCGGCGGCTGTCGTGTCGGCCCGTTCAGCGACGACGTCGTTCACCCCGACAGCGGCGCCTCGGCTGGCGAGCGCCGCGGCGATCGCGGCGCCGGCGCCTCGGCCTCCACCGGTCACGAGTGCGGTCCTCCCGGTCAGATCGAACACAGCGCACCTCCACGGCTCGGGCGGGGCGACCTTCGCGGGATTCCTTGACTCTGTCAAGTAGTAGGGGCAGGGTGTGGGCGATCGACGAACGGGGGACCCGTGACCGAACAGAAGGACCAGCCCGTGGTGCTCCTGGAGCACCCGACGCCCGAGCTGGCCATCCTGACGCTCAACAACCCGGGCCGACTGAACGCGCTGTCGTTCCGGATGGTCGACGCCATCCACGATGCGCTCGACGAGATCCAGGCCGACAACGCGTGCCGAGTCGTCATCCTCACCGGGGCGGGTCGCGGGTTCTGCTCGGGACTCGACTTGAGCAGCGTCGAGGGCTCGTCCACCTCGGCGGGGACCTCCGGCCCCCGGGCGGGCATGCTCTCGCAGGAGCGGATCGCCGGCCTGGCGATCAAGCTGCGGCGTCTCCAGCAACCGGTGATCGCCGCGGTGAACGGCGTCGCGTACGGCGGCGGCTTCGCGCTGAGCCTTGCCTGTGACCTGCGGGTCGCCGCTCCCGGTGCCCGGTTCTGTGCCCAGTTCATCAAGGTGGGGATCGGCGGATGCGACATCGGCATCAGCTACACGCTGCCTCGTGCCATCGGTTCCTCACGTGCGTTCGATCTGCTGCTCACCGCGCGGACGGTGCAATCCCAGGAGGCGCTGGACATGGGCATCGTGTCGGCCGTGGCCGACGATCCCGTCGCGCACGCTGTGGAGCTCGCCGAGCTCATCTGCGGCTACAGCCCCTTCGGTGTCGCCATGACGAAGGAGGTGATGTGGTCCAACCTCGACGCAGTCTCGATCGAGCAGGCCGTGCACCTCGAGAACCGCACGCAGATCCTCGCGTCCACCGGCGGTGAGATGGCCGAGGCGGCGATGGCGTTCATGGAGAAGCGCCCCCCGGACTGGTCCAGGGTCCAGCCGAGGGGTGCGTGGACCAGGTGACCGGTATCGAGACGACGGGGCCTCGGCGTGTCGTCGGACGTCGCGCCGTCGTGACCGGTGCCAGTCGAGGCATCGGTGCCGGGATCGCGGAGCGCCTCGCCGCGGAAGGTGCGTCGGTGGCGATCGTGGCCCGGACGGCGGAACCGGGGGGCAAGCTCGTTGGCAGCCTCCGGGACACAGCCGCCCGGATCGCCGCAGCTGGTGGAGGGACCGTTGCGACCGTGGTCGCGGACCTCACCGATCCGGACGATCGGGCCCGCATCGTTCCCGAAGCGACGGCCGCACTCGGCGGACCGATCGACATCCTCGTCAACAACGCCGCGGCCGCCATCTACGAACCCCTCGCCACCATCTCGCTCAGACGGCGGCGCCTCATGTTCGAAGCCAACGTCCACGCGCCCTTGGATCTGGCGCAGGCGGTGATCCCCGCGATGGTCGAGGCGGGTGAAGGCTGGATCGTGAACATCACCAGTCGTGCGGCTCGCCACTGGGTCGGGCCCCCGTTCGGCCTCGGCATCACCGGTACGACCATCGCTGAGTACGGCGCATCCAAGGCTGCGCTCGACCGGATCGGCAACGGGCTCGGTGCCGAGCTGCTCGACCACGGGATCCGCGTCAACTCGATCGCCCCGCGCGCTGCAGTCATGAGCGAAGGTGCCGAGGCACTGGTGGGCGGCAGGGTCGATCCTGACAAGATCGAGTCCCTGGAGCACATGGTCGAGGCGGTCGTCGCGCTGTGCTGCTGCGCTCGGGAGGTGACCGGGCGAACGACCATCAGCCACGACGTGCTGGCCGAGACCGACCTTGCGGTCCGCAGCCTCGACGCGCGATCGCTGATGCAGACCACGTCTGCGTCGTCGGCTCGGTCGATCGACGAGGAGCTGTCGGACGTCGAACGCTCGCTGGAGCGGCTGTTCCGATTGTCGATGGGGCGCCGCACGCTGTCGCGCCAGTCCGTCGCGGTCGGTGCCAGCGTGTCGCGCGCCGGGTATGCCGTGCTGCGGACCCTCGACGACCAGTCGCCGTTGTCCATGGGGGAGCTCGCCAGCCGGACCCACATGGACCCCGCGGTCGCAGCTCGCCAGGTGGGAGTGCTGGAGGAGGATGGGCTCGTCCGTCGAAGTGCACACGGCGGCGACGGACGCGTGCGCATCATCGAGCGGACCGACAACGGGGCCGACGTGTACCGCCGCATCGTGGCCATGCGTACCGACTTCATGTCAAGGGTCCTGGCGGATTGGTCGCCACCGGAACGGCGGCGTCTTGCCGAGGTCGTCGACCGGCTGGTCGACGACCTCCAGCACCAACCGTTCGTCTCCGAGGAGGAGCTCGATGGCTGAAGCCGACACCCCACCCCCTTCGATGCGGCGCATCGACTACGCGGGGTCCGTCCATGACGAGCGCGAGATCGCCGCTGTGGTCGAAGTGCTGCGGGGTGGCCCAACCGCACTGCGCATCGGACGCAACGTCCGGGAGATGGAGCACCGGGTCGCGGAGCTGCTGGGCAAGCGCCGCGGCGTGATGTGCAACTCGGGCAGCTCGGCGCTGTACCTGGCGATCGAGGTCCTCGGGCTGGAGCCCGGCGACGAGATCGTGACATCCGCGGTGACGTTCTCCACCGACATCGCGCCGATGGTCAAGAAGGGGGTCGTCCCAGCGTTCGTCGACGTCACGCCCGACACCTTCCAGATCGACGTGGAGCGGATCGAGGAGATGATCGGGCCTCGCACCAAGGCGATCCTGGCGCCCGACCTGATCGGCAACTGCCCCGACTGGGACGCCATCCGGGAGATCGCGGACCGTCACGACCTGATCGTGATCGAGGACTCCTGCGATGCGCTCGGTCAGACGCTGCGTGGCACCCCGACCGGTCGGCGCGCCGACGTCGCGTTGACCAGCTTCGCGCTGAGCCACATCATCACGGCGGCCGGCACGGGCGGGATGGTGTGCTTCGACAGGGACGACTGGGTCGACAAGGCGCTGATGCTGCGGCGTTGGGGGCGACGATCGGAGGTGCAGCTGTTCGGCTCCACCAAGGGGGTCGAGCAGCGGTTCTTCTCCAGCATCGAGGGCGCCGACGGTGAGCCGGACCTCGAGTACGACAACATCTTCATCTTCGACGAGGTCGGGTGGAACTTCGAGCCGTCCGAGATCTCCGCGGCGTTCGGCCTGGTGCAGCTCGACAAGCTCCCTGAGAACCTCGCTCGCCGTCAGCGGAACTTCGAGCTCACCGCCACGCACTTCGCTCGGTACCCGGACGAGTTCGTGCTGCCCCGTCTCACTCCCGGCGTCGAGACCGGTTGGCACATGTTCCCGTTCATCATCCGGCCTGAATCGGGCATCCGGCGAGCCGATCTGCAGCAGTGGATGGAGCGGCGCGGGATCGACACCCGGATGGTGTGGACCGGAAACGCCACACGCCAGCCGGCGTTCCGGAACGAGACGTGGCGCGCTCCCCAGTCCGGTCTGGCGAACGCGGATCGGGTCATGGAGTGGGGGCTGATCCTGCCGGGAAGCCATTCGCTCGACGATGAGGACTGCGCCTGGATCGGCGAGTGCCTGGACGCCTTCGTCGCCCAGATCTGATCCCCGGGGCGAGCCCGCGGGACCAGGTCGGGATTCGGTCTGCCCCCGTCGACCCGTTAGCGTCTGCTGGCCGCCAGAGAAGGGGTTGAAGTGCTTGACGAGAGGCTTGACGGCGTCTTCGCAGACGTGCTCAGACGGAACCCGAGCGAGGACGAGTTCCACCAGAGCGTGCGGGAGGTGCTCGAGTCCATCGTCCCGGTGCTCGCCAAGCACCCCGAGCTCGCCGAGCAGAAGGTCATCGAGCGGATCTGCGAGCCGGAACGCCAGATCATCTTCCGAGTGCCGTGGCAGGACGACAGCGGTGAGGTGCACATCCATCGTGGCTTCCGCGTCGAGTTCAACTCCGCGTTGGGTCCGTACAAGGGCGGTCTCCGGTTCCACCCGTCGGTGTCGCTCGGCACGGTGAAGTTCCTCGGTTTCGAACAGACCTTCAAGAACGCGTTGACCGGCATGCCGATCGGGGGCGGCAAGGGAGGCGCCGACTTCGACCCCCGGGGTCGGAGCGACGCCGAGGTGATGCGCTTCTGCCAGAGCTTCATGACCGAGCTCTACCGCCATCTCGGGGAGTACACCGACGTGCCGGCGGGCGACATCGGAGTCGGTCAGCGGGAGATCGGCTACCTCTTCGGTCAGTACAAGCGCATCACGAACCGCTACGAGTCGGGGGTCCTGACCGGCAAGGGCACCGAATGGGGTGGGGCGCAGGTCCGCACAGAAGCCACCGGCTACGGGACGGCCTTCTTCGTGCAGGAGATGCTCTCCGCCTCGGGCGACGACCTCGACGGCAAGACGTGCGTGGTCTCTGGTTCGGGCAACGTGGCGATCTACGCCATCGAGAAGATCCACCAGCTCGGCGGCACCGTGGTCGCCTGCTCCGACTCCGACGGGTTCGTCCACGATCCCAAGGGGATCGATCTCGACCTGCTCAAGCAGGTGAAGCTCGTCGAGCGGCGCCGGATCGCCGACTACGCCGCTGCTCGCGCACCGTCAGCAACCTACGTCGACGGACCGGGGATCTGGACGATTCCATGTCAGGTGGCCCTGCCCTGTGCCACGCAGAACGAGCTGACGCTGTGCGACGCTCGCTCGCTCGTGGAGAACGGGTGCTTCGTCGTGGCAGAAGGAGCGAACATGCCGACGACACCTGATGCCGTCCGATTCTTCCAGGAGGCGGGCGTCCTCTTCGCTCCTGGAAAGGCCGCGAACGCCGGTGGCGTCGCCACGTCTGCGCTCGAGATGCAACAGAACGCCAGTCGTGACTCATGGACCTTCGAGCACGTCGAGGACCGCCTGGCGGAGATCATGCGTTCGATCCACCACCAGTGCGCGGCGACGGCGGAGGAGTACGCGGCGCCGGGCAACTACGTCGCCGGCGCCAACATCGCCGGGTTCCTGCGCGTCAGCAAGGCGATGACGGCACTCGGCCTGGTCTGACCCGGATCGAGGCGGAGGGCCTGTCGGCTCCTGGCCCGAGGTGATCTTCGATCGGGAGGCAACGTCGCTCCCGCCCCTACCCGGTTGTGAAGATGGGTCAGGAGTGTGGCGGTGGTCTGTTGCCCTGAGAGTCGGGTTGGTCGGGGGATCTGTGGGGTTGGCCGGGGAGTGTCACACCCCCTGGGCAGACTGCGAACATGTGTTCGACTGAGGAATGCGGCGAGGGCTCGAGCGGTGAAGGCCCGGGTGGTGAGGGTTCGGGTGGTGCTGGTTCGGGTGGTGTTGGCCTGTTTGGTGAGCCGTGTTTCGTGGTGCCCGAGGAGTTGCAGGTGCTCCTGGACGGGTTGGCTGGTGTCGCGGGCTGCGATGTACGGGG
>JACDJB010001403.1_pt1 | contig 19492 bp, 15 predicted proteins | sample 7454121 | NCBI WGS metagenome assembly JACDJB01 (sample SAMN14253290, study PRJNA609438) | sludge metagenome | isolation source: sludge after 25d culture with pyrite | collected 2018-12-20 | reverse complement strand
TTGGGGAAGTAACGGATAATACTAGGATAGTTGATTTCAGTTTAAGTAAAATCCTTAAAAGCATGTCTAAGGAATCAATAGAGAAAATAAAAAACATATTTGATATACCAACATATTCTACTAGTAACTATGAAAGAAATGCGTTGTTATTAACACAGCATTTTGTAAACTTAGGTACTTTAAGTTTTAGTGAACAAAAACTATTATACACACTTTTAATTGATTACTTTGCAGATGGTTATAATATTTTCATTAAGCCCCATCCAAGTGATATTCAAATTAATTATAAAAATTTAATAGAAAAATCCACTGCAATAGTCGGGAATTTCCCGTCAGAACTTTTACCATATTGTTTAAATAAGAAGTTTGATTTAGTAGTCACTGCTTCGTCAACGGCAATTTTCGGAATTCGTGATAGTGTGAAACAAATAGTTCATTTCACTCCTGAATTCGAACAAGATTTTAAGTATCTACATCGATATCATTTATCTTCAATTATACTTAAAGATTTTGTTGAGAAGGATTATGATTTTTATAGTATCGGTATAAATAATGAAATGTTGTATCAATGTGTTATCAATACTTCGGATGTAGGAGAATATTTCACAAATGAAACAATAACTAATATAGAGGACTTAGATTATCTAAGAAAAAATAAATTTATTCTAGTGGATGATATTTATGTATGTGAGGGATTAAAAAGAAATGAATTCATATCTTGGCTGATGAATTTGAATAATAATGATATAGTTGTGTTTCTTAACTCCAAGAATGACTTTATATTTTATGATCTTGGATATGAATGTATTTTTGAATATATTAGTTGTATTAAAATATATAAAGAACAATTGGGAAATGTCAGTTATGATTTCAATGAAAACGAAGAAATTTTTGTTTTTTGTAAGAATGAAGAGTTAAGAAATAATATAGAATTAGTTGAATATAGAAAGAAACTAATGAATACTGGAGTAGAAGTAATTGTTAAGAATGAAACAGGATACGAAAATGAGGTTGAATATAAAATGAACAAAGGTATTTTATATTCAACAAGAGAAAGGATAATGGAATTCGCTGAAGAAGGAGTTACTAAATCCGAATGCAATGAATTAATAAAAAATGGTAAACTAAAAGTTGCAAAATGGATATTAAAAGCAACTGAAGCAAGGTTACAGGAGTATGTATTAAATAATAAATAAATAAAACAAAAATGTGAGGTTACTAATATGAGAGTTGTCGGTGTTATACCAGCAAGATATCAATCATCGAGATTTGAAGGGAAACCACTAGCTCAAATCATGGACAAGCCAATGGTTTGGTGGGTACATAATCAATTTAAAAAGGCAAGAGGGATAGACGAAGTTTATGTTGCAACAGATGATGAACGTATAGTTAAGGTGTGTGAGGAGTATGGAATTAAGACTGTTATGACCTCTAATGAACATAAAACACATATTGATAGGTTATATGAGTTTTCAACAAAAGTGGAAGCTGATTTCTATATTAATGTTAATGGTGATGAACCTTTAATTGAGCCCGAAGCTATTGAAAAAATAATACCTGTTAATGAAGATCCCTCTGGTATTAAGGTGTTTAATTTGATGACCGAAATCAAGAATCCTCTTGAAGCGGCAGATACCTCTAAAATAAAGATAGCTGTAGATGCTAACGGTTTTGGAATGTATTTAGCAAGATATCCCATTCCATTCCCTAAAGGAACATATGAATTCGTCTATAATAAGTTTGTAGGCGTTCAATGCTTTACAAAATCAGCTTTACAATTTGCTTATACTGCTCCAAGGGGAATAATTGAGTCAGCTGAAGATATAGATGAGTACCGTTTTCTGGAAAATGGGGAAAAGATCAAATTTATTAAAGTAGATGTAACAACTCTATCTGTGGATACACCAAAAGATTTGCAAAAAGTTGTTAATATTATTTCTGATAAAAGGTGAAAACATGTCTAATATAAAAATTCTAGACTGCACCCTTCGCGACGGTGGTTATATCAACGATTGGGACTTTGGGTATAAGAATATCAAAAGTATATTGTCTAGGCTTACAAAAGCTAATGTAGATGTGATTGAATGTGGCTTTCTAGAGGACGTGCAATATAATACGGATTGCAGTTTTTTTAGTGATGTCGATCAAATAGGGAAAATCTTACCAGCTAACAAAGGGCAAACTGAGTATGTAGCGATGACACGCTATGGATGTTTGGATATCAATAACCTAAAAGATTATGATGGGAAATCGATCGAGGGAATTAGGGTTACGTTTCATGATAATGAAGTAGAGGAAGCCCTAGAATTTTGTAAGTTAGTTCAAGATAAAGGTTACAAGGTGTATGTCCAGCCTGTCGGAACAACTAGTTATTCTGATAGCTATCTATTGAAATTAATAGAACTAGTAAATAATCTAAAGCCTTATGCCTTTTATATTGTTGATACGTTAGGTTTAATGAAAAAAAATGATTTGTTAAGAATGTTTTATTTGGTGGACAACAATCTTGACAAGGATATCATTATTGGATTTCACTCCCATAACAATTTGCAGCTCTCCTTTTCAAATGCTCAAGAATTAATCGATCTTCACTCCAAAAGAGTAATAACAATTGACTCATCGGTCAAAGGTATGGGACGTGGAGCTGGTAATTTAAATACAGAGTTAATAACACAGCATTTGAATATGATCAATGAAACAAATTATAAGATTGATTATTTATTAGAGATCATTGATGAGATAATAATACCAATTAAGCAGAAGTTTAATTGGGGATATTCAGTGCCTTATTACTTAGCAGCTATTAATAACTGTCACCCGAATTACGCATCATATCTCATGAATAGAAAGACCCTTCCAATTAAATCAATTAGTAATATATTAAAGAATGTTGATCCAAATAAAAGTGAATTGTATGATGAAGCGTATATATCGGAATTATATATGCAATATCAAATGCATCAAATTGATGATTCCCTTATTCTTGAGAAGCTGGGTAATACCATTCGCAATAAAAACATCTTGATATTAGCACCTGGAAATAGTTTACGGAGAGAACAACATAAGATTGAAAGTTATATACGTGATCATTCACCCATTGTTATAGCTGTAAATTTTGATGGGGACGATCTAAATTCGGACTTTTGTTTTTTTAGTAATGATAAAAGATATCAGAACTTTATTGATTCTGTGAATGGTCTAGCAAGTAGCTACAATTTAGTGGTTACGTCAAATATTAAAGAACGTAAAGAATATGCAGATTTTATGGTGAATTATAGTGATTTGTTAAATGATACACCATTAGTAAATGATAATGCCACATTAATGCTTTTGAAATTGCTCAAACTGTTAGAGGTTAATAGAGTTGCGATAGCTGGATTTGACGGGTTTAGTGAACATAAATCAGAGAACTACGCTGAAGAAGAAATGGAAACTGGGTTAGATAATGATGTATTAAAAGAGATGAATAGTCAAATTAAGAAAGTTGTAGAGGATTATAATAATAAGTTAGATATTCAGTTTATTACTGAATCTCTCTACAGACCTATTTTATCTAGAAACTAGGAGAGCAGTTATGAAGATAGACGAGGTACGTCATCTATTAAATGAGATTTGCAATCTGATCTTGGACAATCTTTCGAGTATAAATACTAATAGATATGAAATAACATATAAGGCTGATGGAACACCTGTTACATCAGCCGATATCTTTTTAGAACAACTTGTCAAAGATTTTATTCAAGACCGATTACAAGAGGTAGTTTTTATTGGAGAGGAATCTTTTGAGTTCTCTACTATTAATACTGAAGGATATATAGCAATACTGGATCCTATTGATGGAACAGAAAACTTTTGCTCGGGATTGATGGAATGGGGTGTCTCCTTTGGTTTATGGAAAGGAACTGCCCATCTAGGTAGCTTATTATTTATGCCAGAGCTAGGGATAAAATTATTGACTGGTGATCAAGTAAAACGTGTTCAGTCAAGGATCACAGGTCTATCCTCCTCGATGTCTTCTGAGGTAATCGAGCAAATGGCTGGACCCGGGGAGTATCGCATTATGGGGTGTGCTGTTTATAATTTATATAATGTCATACGTGGAGCTTATAAAAAGTTTATTAATCCTAAAGGAGCTAACGTATGGGATATACTCCCAGGCGCTATGATTGCTTTAGAACATGGATGTAAAGTATTTATAGATGGTCAAGTGTTTGATGGGAAAATGCTTGATCCAAATAAAAAGTACCGTATAGAGATATTACGTTAAGGAGCATTCCTCATGAAAGGCATCATACTAGCAGGTGGGACAGGCTCTCGTCTATATCCCCTTACCAAGATAACAAACAAACATCTTCTCCCCGTTGGTAGATATCCAATGATATACTACGCAATTTATCGTCTCAAACAAGCCGATATCCAGGATATTATGGTAGTAACGGGTAAGGAGCACATGGGCGATATTGTAAATTTGCTCGGCAGTGGTCGTGAGCTGGGTGTGACATTGACCTATCGAGTACAGGATGAAGCGGGTGGAATTGCTCAGGCTTTGGGGCTAGCGGAGCAATTTGTTGGTACAGATCATATGGTCGTGATTCTCGGTGATAATGTGTTTGAGGATGATATTACACCTTATGTGCAGAACTATCGTAGCCAACAGGGTGGAGCCAAGATTCTCATTCGCGAAGTCGAAGATCCTCATAGATTTGGGGTTCCAGAGCTTGATGGGGATAAAATTGTCTCCATTGAGGAGAAGCCAGTTAAGCCCAAAAGCCATTATGCAGTAACAGGGATTTATATGTATGATCAGAAAGTATTTGATATAATTAAATCACTTCAGCCATCCAAACGTGGGGAATTGGAGATTACGGATGTAAATAACGCATACATCGATCGAGGAGAACTAACATACGATGTTCTTCAGGGCTGGTGGACGGATGCAGGGACACACTCGTCTTTTGCTAAGGCGAATGAGCTGACAAAAGAAATAGTACTAGGAGTGGAGTTCGGTCAATTCAAATAGTAAGAGGTGCAGCTGATGCAGGTCTTATCTACTAAGTTTGAAGGTGTGAAGATTATCGAGCCGCGTGTGCATGGAGATGCACGCGGTTTTTTCATGGAGAGTTACAACTTTGCGATGTTCAAGGAATTGGGTATAGATGTAGCATTTGTTCAAGACAATCATTCGCTTTCTGCCGAAGCTGGAACGATTCGAGGGCTACATTATCAACTGAACCCGTTCGCACAGACCAAATTAGTACGTGTAATTTCAGGATCAATTTATGATGTGGTCGTCGATATTCGATTAGGGTCTCCAACTTATGGCCATTGGGAAGCGTTTATCCTAAATGATGATAATAAACGGCAAGTACTCGTTCCTCATGGATTTGCACATGGGTTTTGCACTCTTGAACCCAATACCCAAGTAGTGTATAAAGTAGATAACTATTATTCTCCTACACATGACCGTGGGATTCGTTGGAATGATCCTGAGCTTGGCATCGATTGGCCGACTCAACAGCCGATATTATCACAGAAGGATCAAGAGCATCCAAGTTTAAAAATGGCAGAGAATAATTTTGTGTTTTAAAGTATTCATAATGAATTCGCTATGAGGTACTCTATGAAACTATTGGTTACTGGTGGAGCAGGCTTTATAGGCAGTAATTTTATCAGATATATTTTAGCATCCTATGCTAGTTATAAAGTGATCAACTTAGATACTCTTACCTATGCGGGGAATCTTGAGAATCTAGAAGGATTAGGTAACGATACTAATTATCATTTTGTCAAAGGGGACATTACAGATCGTGCACTTGTAGAGTCCCTTTTTGCAGATGGGATTGATATCGTTCTTAATTTTGCTGCGGAATCACATGTGGATCGAAGTATAGTCGAACCCGATCGCTTTGTTCAAACAAATATTTTGGGGACGCAGATCTTGCTAGATGCAGCGAAAAAGTACGGTATCTCCAAGTTCATTCAGATCTCTACTGACGAAGTATATGGTAGTCTTGGAACAGATGGGTTATTTAGTGAAACAACTCCATTAGCCCCAAATAGCCCTTATAGTGCGAGTAAAGCAAGTGCAGATTTGCTAGTAAGGGCCTATTATGAAACCTATCAGTTACCTGTGAATATCACACGTTGCTCCAATAACTACGGTCCATATCAACACTCTGAAAAACTAATTCCAAAGATGATTACGCACGCACTATCGAATCAACCACTTCCTGTATATGGGGATGGGATGAATGTCCGGGATTGGCTGCATGTAGATGATCATTGTATCGGAATAGACCTGGTCATGCATAGAGGGCGAAATGGTGAGGTTTACAATATCGGTGGCAATAATGAGTATACCAATCTAGAGATTGTCAGAACAATTTTGGCTGAGCTTGATAAGCCTGAAACACTCATTCAATTCGTAGAAGATCGTTTAGGGCATGATCGACGCTATGCAATCGATGCTACCAAGATACGAACAGAGCTGGGCTGGAGTCCTAAATACAGCTTTAACGATGGAATAGAAGAAACAATTAAATGGTATGTACAAAATAGATCCTGGTGGGACGAGGGAAAATGATGAAGGTCTTAGTAACTGGGGCATCTGGTCAACTCGGAAGGGAAGTTGTAGAGTTATTTCTAGGGCTTGGATATGAGACCTATGGGTATGCACGTGATGAGCTCGACATTACAGACGAAGAGAATGTGCGACGGGTTCTACATGAGCTGATGCCCGATGTAGTGATTCATGCAGCCGCCTATACCCATGTAGATCGGGCAGAGGATGAGCGTGTAGAGGCGTTTCGTATCAATATAGTAGGCACTCGCAATATTGTAGTAGCTGCAGAGCAGATTGGGGCCAAGATATGCTATATTAGCACCGACTATGTATTCGACGGAAATCGCACGAGACCTTATATGGAATATGACCAAGTGAATCCGTTAAGTATGTATGGCAAGACCAAATATGGCGGAGAAGTAATAGTGCAGTCCTTGAGTTCCAAATATTTCATCGTGCGTACATCATGGTTATACGGGACCTATGGGAATAACTTTGTGAAAACGATGCTTCGTCTCGCACAAGAACGACCAGAAATAAAAGTGGTGGATGACCAAGTAGGTTCACCTACTTATGTAGGAGATCTGGTTACTTTTTTATCTGAGTTGATTGTTACTGAGAAATACGGAACGTATCATGCATCAAATACGGGTTCATGTTCTTGGTATCAGTTTGCAGAAACCATTTTTGCAAAGGCGGGGATTACATTGAATCTCATTCCGATCCCTACATCTCAGTACCCTACAAGGGCAATCCGTCCCGCATATTCGGTACTAGATCATCTAGCGATTCAAGCAAATGGATTCCGAGATTTACCCCGTTGGCAAGATGGACTGGACCGATTTATGGTGAAGTTGGAGAAGATGCATAATGAAAAATGAGACGCTCTCAGTTCATATCGTTACTTTTAATAGTGCAGAGGATATTTCTGCTTGTATAGATGCGATTGTGGATCAGTCCTATGCAGTGGATGAAGTAATAATTGTAGATAATGCCTCAATAGACGCATCCGTGGAAATCATTCGCCGCTTAATGGATAAGTATCCAGATCAGAAAATACGTCTGATCGAAAATGCACACAATATTGGTTTTGCAGAGGCGCATAATCAGGCGATTCGTGCAACGAATACAACATATGTATGCGTACTCAATCCGGATGTAGTTTTACATTCGGATTATTTGCGCTTCCTAGTATCTCGAATGAATTCAGATTCAAATATAGGGAGTGCGACTGGGAAGCTGTATCGGAACAATAAAATATTAGATAGCACAGGAATTGTGATCAATAAGACTAGAAGAGCATTTGACCGTGGAGCAGGAGAAGTTGATCAGGGGCAATGGGATAGCAAATCGAATGTATTCGGTGTTTCTGGTGCTGCGGCTCTTTATCGACGTGCGATGATTGATGACATTTCGATAGATGGGGATTTTTTTGATCGTCACTTTTTTGCCTATAAAGAGGATGTAGATGTTGCGTGGAGGGCTCAGTTATTTGGTTGGGGGGCCTACTATGAACCGCTTGCTCTTGCAGCGCATAAAAGGGGATGGGGTGAGAAGAAAGATCGTCGAGAGGTCCCTCTCAAGATCAGACAGCATTCTTTTTTGAATCGTTATTATATGATGGTTAAAAATGATCGACTGCGCGATATTATAGTACATTTTCCCTATATTATTGGATTTGAATTTGCTAGTTTCGTATTCATACTACTTAGAGAAAGGGAAATGCTGTCTGCGTATACATTATTCCGAAAACATCTGCCTGAAATGATGGGAAAAAGGAAATGGATCTGGCAGCGTCGTGCTCAAGAAAATAATAGGGCACATCAGGTGAAACGCTTTTTCTAGGACTGCAAGTAGAAAATGCTATAATAGATAAGTAAATCATGAAGTAGGAGAATGAATAGATGGATCTAAGTATATTGATCGTTAGCTATAATACATGTAAATTAACACTAGATGCTATTCATTCGGTATATCAGTCGCAGACAACTTATTCCTACGAGATTATAGTGGTCGATAATAACTCGCACGATGATTCTGTTAAGGAGATTAAGTTCAATTATCCTAATGTAAAGTTGATCCAAAGCAATGAAAATGTAGGATTTGCTAAGGCGAATAATCAGGGGATAAAAATAGCGCAAAGTCGATATATACTGCTCTTAAATTCGGATACGATTGTTCAACCGGATACAATTGAAGTAATGGTAAATTTTATGGAGGGTAATCCTCGAGTAGGAGCGAGCGGTTGTAAAGTGGTGTTGCCTGACGGATCTCTCGATAAAGCATGTAGACGAGGATTCCCGACACCATCGGCTTCGTTTTATTATGCTTTTGGCATCTCTAGGCTATTTCCAAATGTACCTAGATTCAACCAATATCATCTCAGTTACCTAGATCCTGACCGTGACTATGCAGTGGATTGTTTGGTAGGGGCGTTTATGTTGGTACGTCGAGAAGTGATCGATCAGGTAGGAATGTTGGATGAGGCGTTCTTTATGTATGGTGAGGACATAGACTGGTGTTATCGTATCAAAGAAGCGGATTGGGAGATCTATTATTATCCTTATACACAAATAACTCATTACAAGGGAGCGAGTAGTCGTCGTAAACCCTTTAAGATCATCTATGAATTCCATCGTGCAATGATCTTGTTTCACAACAAGCATTACCGCAAAAAATATTCTTTATTTACAAATATAGCAGTATATGCGGGTGTTTCGTTAAAGTTTATGGTATCTTTAGTAAAGAATGGATTGATCAGGAGAAGGTGAAGGTATGATTCGGGGAAATGAAAAATTCTTATCGCAAATTTATGCAATCTCAGATTTCATTTGTATTCAGCTCTCGTTTTTGATCGCGTGGTGGTTAAAATTCGAGGCAATTTTTGCGACTGGTGAATCTCATCTTCCTTTCAAAACCTATTTCTTCTGGAATCTAGCGTATGGAGTTATTGCTATTGTAGTAGGTTACTTTCTAGCCTTTTATGCGCCAAAGAGGAAAAAGCGCTTTGCCTATGAGCTCTATAAAATTATCCAAATTCAATTAATTAGCCTCCTTGTATTCATTAGTATTCTATTTATGTTTAAAGAAATGAATATTTCTCGTTATTTTCTAGCAATCTATTTAGTGAGTAATATAGTAACCATCAGTACCTTCCGATTTTTCGTTAAAAACGTACTCCGAGCATTACGCAAACGAGGATATAACAAAAAGTATGTGCTGATTTTGGGTGCTGGATCGCTAGGACGTAGATTTTATGATAGCTTGATGGGGCATCCTGATCTAGGCTTTGATGTGGTTGGTTTCTTGGATGATCATCGAGAAAGACATGCTAAGAAATTTCGTAACTATAAGCCGATCATTGGGACAGTAGATCAATTAGAGCGAGTATTAGAGAAGCACATCATAGATGAAGTCATTATGGCTTTACCTCTAAAGGCGTACAACAAATATGGAGAAATCATCGATACTTGTGAAAAGGTAGGGATTCGAGCGCTGATTATCCCGGATTTTTATGATTATCTACCATCTACTCCACACTTCGATAACTTTGCAGGCATTCCATTAATCAATGTACGTGATGTTCCATTGGACGAATTAAGGAATCGATTTTTCAAACGTGTATTCGATGTGCTATTTTCCGTCATTGCGCTCATTTTAACTCTACCTATTATGTTGATGATTACGATTGGAATCAAATTGACATCACCGGGTCCAATTATATTCAAGCAAGAGCGTATGGGAATGAATCGGCGTACCTTCTATATGTACAAGTTCCGTTCGATGAAAGATCAGCCTCAAGAGGAATCTGATAGCTTATGGACGAGAGCAGATGATCCGCGCAAGACGAGGTTTGGTACATTTCTGCGCAAGACGAGTCTTGATGAATTACCACAGTTTTTTAATGTGTTAAAAGGGGATATGAGTGTTGTAGGTCCCCGTCCGGAGCGTCCGTATTTTGTAGACCAGTTCAAAGAAGAGATACCAAAGTATATGGTAAAGCATCATATTCGACCTGGGATTACAGGATGGGCGCAAGCAAATGGGCTTAGAGGGGATACCTCTATAGAGGATCGAATTGAGCATGATATTTTTTATATAGAGAACTGGACATTGTTGTTTGATTTTAAAATTATTTTCAAAACGATCGTTAATGGCTTCATTAATAGAAATGCGTATTAAATAAAAACGTAATCCTAGAGTGAAAGCTGTGCTCGGTGGGTTGCGTTTTTTAAGTGCATATTTTAGCGTTAAATGTTACATTTATAGGGAAGTAAGTCGGGGAGGCATAACATGAAATCTATACATAGGAATATAAGTGACACTACCACTGGGAAAATATCGATGGTATTTATAGGGCTTTACTCATTATTGTTGTTAATTATGCCCTATTTCAGGGGTTTGTTTTTTGATATAGACTTTTACAAATTTGAATTGCTACTCGGTATTTTGTTTTTATTCATCATCTTTTATTTCAACAAAAAAGGACAATCCGACAAATTTCAATCCTATATCATTTATCCGATCCTGGGTTTTGTCCTCGTATATTTTATATCCGCTTTTAGTAGTCCGGTAGGTTTCATGGCCTTTCAAGAGGCTTTTCGTTGGTTGATTTACGTATTGGTTTTTATTGGGCTTCTGTTTCTTTTAAATCATAAATGGAATGACTTTATGCTACACGTATTATTCATTTCGATTGCTTGGACAGCGACCTATGGACTTCTTGCACATTTTGAACTGGTTCATTTTAGAGAAGCGATCATTTGGGATCGGATTGCATCTGTATTTCAATATCCCAATACGTTTGCCGCTATAGTTGCAGCAGGGATATTAGGTATATTAATCTATAGCATCCACAGTAACCAAAAGTGGTATTTTCGTCTGAGTTATTCAGCGTTCTTGGTTCCTTTTGTTGTGGTCATTATCTTTACTCAGTCTCGTGCTACTTTGGTTATGCTTCCAATTGTTTGGTTGGTGGCGCTGGTTTTCCTTACACTAAAAAAACAGATCCAATATGTTATATCTACGATTCTATTAGTTATCACAGCAACTCCATTACTCTTAATCTACGACAGATATGTGGATGCTAAGGATCCTACTATTATTATCTGGTTATTTGCTGCTGGTTTTGTATACTCAGGTAGTTTTTTAGGACTGCATTATTTGTTTGATCGAGTCCAATCTAAGCCGAAATCACCTTATTTGCGAGCGATTATTCCTGGCATTATGATCATATTTGCGATTGTTGGTATCGTATTCATTAGCTCACCATCATTAATCAGTCTATTGCCTGATGCTTTGTCTCAACGTCTAGGTGATATTAACTTGGATACACGTAGTGTCACTGAACGTGGCACCTTTTATAAAGACAGTATTGAAATGTTTAAAGATTACCCCATCTTAGGTGCAGGGGGGAATGGGTGGAAAGGTTTATATTATTCCTACCAATCACTCCCCTATACATCAACACAAACACATAGCTTCTTTATGAAGCTATTGGTGGAAGTTGGGTTGCTAGGAACGCTTTTGTTTCTTGTATTTTTAAGTTTATTCATGTATACAGTTTATCGCTGGTTCCGAAAGTATGGTTTTCAGCATGATCGGATCATTAATATAAGTGTTTATCTGATTATGGCACTTATGCTATTAATGCATAGTATGGTCGATTTCGATATGTCATATGGTTATTTTGCGCTGCTATGGTTCACGTTAATGGCAATGATCTATGTAGAGATACGTGAGCCTGATACTGAGCCACGATTTAAGAAGATGATGATTGGGAAGCCTATGATGTGGGGAACATTAGGCATATCAGCCATTGTATTGATTTTTATATCGCTAAATACCTATGCCACAGCGATTAATGTAGGAGGTATTCATTACTCTGAAGCGTTGGATAAAATAAATACGAAAGTTGCGCTTAGCCCATCTAATATAGACTATCGAATGCAGAAGTTGGAGGTTTTAGATTTAATTGTACTAAATTCAGCAGACACTAGCTTTAAAGAGGAACTACTTCGAGAAGCAATCAAGATATCTGAAATAGACAAGAATAATCCAGTCACACTTTTGCAAATAGGACAATATTTTGCTAAGTATGGTTATGGTAAGAACGCCCTGGATGTAAGCAAACAAGCGATCGAAAAGGCACCATGGTTTATGGTAGCCTATGAACAGTATGTTTCTTTTGGAAGCCAGCTATCGACTGCGTTCATTCGTAATGGGGATGTTGAAGGCGCTAAGATGACATTAGAACAAGTCGTTACTTGGCTCAATAGCATTGAGGATAAAGTGGCACATCTTAAGACGATGCCAGAATCACTTCAATACCATAGCTTTACATTAACAGACCCAATTCTCCGTAATGGAGGATCTGCGCTAGTCTTAGTAAAAGAATATGATCGAGCGAGAAGCTATTTAGAACCATTACTAAATAGTAACGACCCTACAAAAAAGATTGATGCAATCTTGTGGCTTAGCATCTTAGAAGAAAAAACAGGGAATGTTGCTCGCGTATCTCAACTAGTGGAAGAGGGCAGAAAGTCAGATCCTGATCTCGATCAAAAGAGATTAGAGTTGTTATCACTAGTAGATCTAGTACCTTAAAACGCATTTATACTGTGTTGCAACATTTTCACAAAATAAACGTTTAAGATAAATAGACAATCATTTTGTGTGTAATCAATAGGAGAGCTAAAGCTATGTCTTTTCTTCAAACTGGCGATATCATGGGTGTTAGATTTATCTCTTCAACATTTCAAGAGACGGTAGACCAATTTATCGATCATATTGAGGTTGGAGATAAGATCCGCGTGATCACCGCTAATCCAGAAGTCGTAATGCTCGGTCGCAAGGATAAGTCATTCGCCAAAATTTTATCTTCGGTCGACTATGTTACACCCGATGGAGTAGGTATCTTGATTGCAGGGAATATACTCAAGAAACCAATTCCTGAACGGATTACAGGTGTAGAGCTCACGATAGCACTCCTACAGCAGGCAAATGAGCATAGATGGCGCATCTACCTACTAGGAGCTACTCCAGATACTATGGCAGCTACAGTAGAGCGGATAAAGTCAGAGTTTCCTGATATACAGCTACGCTCACATCATGGCTACTTTACACCCGACGAGGAAGCTGTTATCATAGCTGAGGTTAATGCACATCAACCGCATATCCTACTCGTCGCCTTAGGAGCACCGCGACAAGAGATCTGGCTGTCGGAGCATCAGGAACATCTTCACTACAATCTCGCGATGGCAGTCGGTGGAACGTTTGATGTAATTTCTGGAAAAGTGAAGCGTGCACCTTTACTATGGCAAAGAATGGGTATAGAATGGTTGTATCGTTTGCTCAATGAACCGCGGCGATTTTGGCGTATGTTAGCTTTACCACAATTTATACTTCATGTAATCTCTCATAGACTTCGTGGTCAGAAAGTTAAAAAAGGAGAACAATAGGATGTTAGGGTACATAATACCTTTTATCATAGGATTAGCAGTTACATTTTCGATAACACCATTTGTCAAAAAACTAGCAATTCGTATTGGTGCGGTAGATTCACCGAATGAACGTAAGGTACATGAGAAGCTCATGCCGCGATTAGGTGGGCTTGCGATCTATCTCGGTGTAGTTGCCTCCGTTTGGTGGATGGTTGATGATTACAAGGAAATCGCTGCTATTATGCTGGCTGCTACAATTGTTGTGATCACAGGTGTAATCGATGATCGCTACGAACTAAAACCGATATATAAGCTCATAGGACAACTACTTGCAGCTATAATCGTCGTCTATTTTGGCGTGCAGATGAATTTCATCCATCTACCATTTAGTGGATCTGATATATTTGATTTTGGCGTATTGAGTATTCCGATTTCGATTCTTTGGATTGTTGGTGTGACCAATTCGATCAATCTCATGGATGGACTTGACGGACTTGCTTCGGGTGTGACAGCGATCGCAACAGCCACGATGCTTGTACTTGCGATCATGATGGGGAATGTTCCTGTTATCATTCTCACTAGTGCATTACTCGGTAGCTTGATTGCCTTTTTGTTCTATAACTTTCACCCTGCCAAGATTTTTATGGGTGACTCCGGTTCGTTATTCTTGGGCTTTATGATGGCTGTGCTCTCGCTGCTCGGATTTAAACAGGCGGCTTTTGCTTCTCTGATCCTGCCAATTCTAATTTTAGGTGTGCCGCTATCAGATACTGCTTTTGCAATTTTACGTAGGTGGGCCAATGGTCGACCAATCTCATCACCTGATAAGCAGCATCTTCATCATTGTCTACTTAACATGGGACTATCACACCGTGCGACCGTTCTTGCAATCTATGGAATTAGTGCTTTCTTTGGAGCGAGTGCAATTCTATTATCTCGAGCTACATTATGGGTAGAGATCATCGTGCTCGCACTTATGTTCTTGATCCTTACGATTGGTGCAGAGATGATCGGTATTATCAGTGGCAAATATAAACCGGTAACCAATTTCTTCAAACGCTCAAAGGATGCGATCCTAAGAGTTGTAAGGGCGAAGTAATTAACACATAAATCAATAAAAAATAAACCTCGTGAAGTCGATTAATGGCATATCCCATTTCTCGAGCTTCAGGAGGTTTTTTTAATGTCGATCTAGTAAAAAAGTAGTGATTTATAAAAAAGCAGAAACTAAATGCCAGATTTTACGTCTAAGATTGTAGAAAGAACAGTTATAAGTGGTGGAAAGAGAGGTTGTTTTTTCCGATACAGAAATATAGGAGAATATCGACAAAACTGAAAGAATAGGAGAGATCAAACAATGTTTAGTAATAAAAAGCCCATAAGACAAAGGGTGGCAGTTCTACTTGTTTTTCTTTTGATTTTAACGAGCATACCACTGACACCAGTTGTTTTTGCAGCAGATCCAAATAAGACAATTGAGTTACTATCTCCAGTACTAAATCCAAACAATACGGATTCGAATCCTTTATTGGTATACGAGCCTCGAATTACGATCAAAGGTGAACTAATAGCCAATGCTCATGAAATTGATAAATTACGTCTTAGAACAAAGCAACAAGGGGATCTGGATTTTATAGATCAAAAAGATCTCGCGCCTACTTATCAAAGAAACATATTTACTTTTACCGAGGTTTCTCTAAAGCCTGGTTTAAATATTATTTCTTTTTATATTGATCGCGGGGGAAACAACTTTTTATACCCTTATACGGTCTATATTCAGTACAATACAACGCCATTTTTGTCTGAGTTAAAGATTAACAATACAAAACTTAATGAGCCGTGGAATGAGAACCCAACAATTGTCTCGATTCCTTCTTTAAGCCGTATGCGTGCTGAGCTAAGTGGGATAGCCAAAAACGCTGACAAACTTATCATAAAAAACGTCACTTATCCAAGCTATGAAGAGTACCAAGTAGCTAAAACCGGTGTTTTTTCAATGCACGTTCCTGTTATTTTGGGAGAGAACATTATAGAGATATATGGGTATAGCAATAATAAGGAAGTAGCACTACAACAATACCGAGTCATTGTCACGACAGAAACCGCGGATGCAGCGGACCAATTCTATCAAGTGACTTTAGAAAATGATAGAACAAAAGAAAAATACACACTAAATCACCAAGAACCTACAGTAAGCATTGGACAGCCTGCAATATCTCCAAACCCAGGAGATACATTCAATATAACTGGGGAAGCACTTCTGAAGTTCGTTCACGTAGCGGGAGAAAGAGAATTGTTACCGCCTGCGCAGTTTCCAATTAAAGTCAGGATTTCCGGAAATGGAGTCAACCAAGAAGTCGATGCAACCTACACCATCAAGCCTGATGCCGCTCAACCAGGTTACACTGCATACAGCATTAAGGCAGGGTTTACACTGGATGCTGATATAACGTTGGTCGACGGAGCGAAGTACGATTTAGACTTAGTGTATTCATATAATACGTTTCAGAAGGATGAAAATGGTGTACCAGATTTAGCGAATCCGACTTTGGTTAAGAAAACGGTTAACAACTACAAATACCAATTTATATATGCAGATGCTTCAAAGCCTCGTTTTAAAGAGGTTTATAATAATACAAATATAACAGTTGAAGGAAATAAAGGTGCATTACTCACACCGTTTTATGAGAATGTGATAACAGATCCTATCCCTATATTAAGAATTGATTATCATAATATGACCAAAACTGACCTTAGCTTTTATTATAATAACAGCGCTAGTTCACTTGTTGAAAATGTAGATTATACACTAATTGATGGTCCGTTAAATAGTGGTTACTTCTACATCACGTTAAATAAATTACCTACAGGGCTTGGCAAACTGGATATCTACTATAAGAAGGGTGTTGCCTTAGAAGAAAAGAAAGTAACCTACTTACTTAACTTGGTTGTGACACCGTATATTTACGCCTATTACAAGCCTACTGCTAATGAATTGGTTAGTGTAGAAGATGGATTTCAATACACTGATAGCTTAGTAGATCAAGCTCTGAATTTGAAAGTCTATAACTTTAATCTGAGTAACATGAATGATATTGAGGTTAGACTTAATAATAAATTGGTTCAATATGACTCAGATGATCCTGACACGGACAATCCAGCCAAATTAAAACCAACAGATATAACTAATGGTGCACCAGGTGAGATCACGATTCCATTTGCTAACAAACTATGGCAGGATGAGCTGCGCTCGGGTAGTAACCAACTATATATCCAATTAAAAAGTAATCCACGTGTTACGTTTACGTATAATATTTCTTATCTAGAGTCTACGACACCTACGATTAATAATGTTCGTTTATATCTAGATAAAAAAGAGGAATTAAAGAAAGAAGCTAACGATATTAACTATCGTACTGACAAGCTCTTCCTAAATGGATTCACATTTGACCTAGACAATGCTACTAAGAACACTCAAGTATATGTGGAGAAAAACGGTCAAAGGATCATCACCTACACCAATGATGGTACTATATGGGAGGATCCTATCTATCCGGATTTGAGCTCTACATTAGGTGCACCTGGAAGTACTTTAGATACGTTTTACAAACTACACAATTTTACAAATGAATTTAATAGTCTATCAAATTCCAAATTCTCAGCAACTATGGCGAATGTAGATTATGGTGATCTACTCGGTTATATCGATGTACTGAATGAAGCTGAAAAAAACAATATTTTAAATGCAATGCCCTTAACCTTATCTAAATCAGGTGAGACAACCTATACGATAGTAGTAACAGAACATGGTTCCATTGTCGCTAGGACGGTTGTTTCAGTCGTGCGTACAGCAAAAGGCTGGGAAATCATCACTCCGAATAAACAAAGAGCGAGCGATCCATATATCATTATTAACGCCAATACTGTTCCGATCAAAATCTTTGCAGAGAATGCGAGCAAAGTGACTTTTGGCAAAACAGAAGCGAAAGTAAGACGAACTACCAATCCTGATTTTAAATATGATGATGATACAGGTAGAATTTTACCTCAAAACTATTATGTCTTTGAGGCAACTGTCCCATTAAAGATAGGGCTTAATAAAATCGCATTTACCGTTGAAGTTAATGGAGAGAAGTATAAAGACGAGATATTGATCTATAATGTAGCTGCACCGATTAATGGAGCGGAGTATCGTGAGGTATTAGGCAAAAAGACAACATTTAGTGCATTTGACAAGAATCTCGAATTGAAATTTCCTAAAGGCACGGTATTATTATCACCTCCTTTAGATCGACCAGGAGATGAAATCAGAGATTTGCGCAGTGAAATATTCGTAGATACCGAGCTTTACTTTGGGGTAGCAAACCGCACAACGGGACAAGTAACCGATCTAGGTGGTTCAAACCCAAGAATGACTTCATACTTAGAGCTTCCGATCTACTTTAGCTATGCAAGTCCACTGTATTTTATCGATAGTGGGGATATGGTCGTCCCAGGTGGGAGAGATCCATACTTTGCTGACGATAATACAGTTTCTGAGTCTGAGAGAAAGCGTGACTTTTTAGGTCGCTATGATGAGAATCTAATGCCTAGCAATCGCGGGACATTAACATTAAAATATGATCCTAGCATTGTTAATGCTACCAAGAACAACTTAACGATCTTTTATCATAATGGAGACTACCAAAGTGGTGATTATTCTAACGGTTGGCAAAATCTCGGTGGTGTCGTTGATGTAGGTAAGAAGACTATTACTGTCCCATTCAAGGGATTTGGTTACTACATGGTAATGAAAACACGTGAACTATTCTCAGACATGCTCTATCACGATTATGCTCGTGTAGATATGGAGATTATGTTTGCAAAAGGCCTAATGGATGCCAATCCGTATAGTCTAGGACAGTTCGGTGCCTATGATCGTATTACACGCGGAGAAATGGCTCAAATCCTGGTCAAAGCTCTTGATTTACCAATCAATGCTGGACCATATAGCGATCGAGCGGGATTCCATCCAATTGAACCTACTTTTAGTGATGTACGACCATCTCGTGATACGTGGGACTATCAGTATAAATACATTGAAACAGCAGCACGTGCAGGAATTATTAATGGGAAAAATCCAGGCTTCTTTGAACCTTATGAAAGTCTTACACGTCAAGAAGCAGCCATTATGATTACTCGCGCTATGAATCTCAAATTATCCAAGTCACCAGAGGATGCGGACAAGAAATTAGCCAAATCATTTACCGACTCCAAAGACATCGGTTACTATGCCAAGCAATCGGTAGAAGCAGTCACTAAGGCAGGAATTATGAAGGGAGCTATCAATGACACTAGAGCAGCAAAACCAACCTACTCATTCCTACCAACAGCTACACTTACACGCGCGGAAATGGCCGTTATTACCGTACGCATATTAACTCAGCTCAAGAAGCTACCAAAGTAAACCAAGATAAATGAATCCACCCTACCTCAAGTAGGGTGGATT